>Ga0157375_10004847_pt1 | contig 11689 bp, 9 predicted proteins | sample M35metaG_FD_115311 | JGI IMG/M metagenome (GOLD analysis project Ga0157375, IMG submission 115311) | Miscanthus rhizosphere microbial communities from Kellogg Biological Station, Michigan, USA - M3-5 metaG | ecosystem: Host-associated > Plants > Roots > Rhizosphere > Soil | place: USA: Michigan...
AAAAGCTGGGAACGCTGCAGAATCCGGTCGTGACTGTTGCCGCGGTTGCCGCGTAGGTAAGGTGTCTAAGGTCAGAACCGCTCGCTACCGCAGACGGTTCTGACTGACTACTCGAAAGGAAACATATGAGAAGAGTCCTGATACTTTTAGTTTTGCTCAGCGCGATTTTGCTGCCCGGTTGCACGCGACCTGCGACGGAGACCGACGGCAACAAGAAGTTAACGATTGCCGTTATTCCCAAAGGAACTACGCACGAGTTTTGGAAGAGTATTCATGCGGGCTGCCTGAAAGCGGCGGGCGAGCTTAGTGCGCAGGGCACTCAGGTGGATGTCATTTGGAAAGGACCTTTGCGCGAGGATGATCGCGAGCAACAGATTCAGGTCGTCGAGGGTTTTAGTTCGCAGGGAGTGAACGGCATCGTGCTGGCGCCGCTGGATAATCGCGCCCTGGTTCGTCCCGTCGAGGAGGCCAAACGCGCCGGCGTGCCGACGGTCATTATTGATTCAGCCTTGGCGTCCGATGCAATCGTAAGTTTTGTCGCCACTGATAATCGCAAGGGCGGCATGCTGGCGGCCGATCGAATGGGCGAGCTGTTGGGCGGCAAAGGGAAAGTCTTAATGCTGCGTTATCAGGAAGGATCGGCGAGCACGCAGGATCGCGAGGATGGATTCGTCGAGGAGTTGAAGAACAAGTATCCGAATATTCAGCTCATTTCTTCTGATCAGTATGCGGGCGCGACGCGGGACACCGCCAAACGCGCGTCAGAGAACCTGTTGAATCGTTTCGCTGACACGATCCAGGGGATCTTTACTCCCAACGAATCGTCGACCGCGGGAATGCTTTTGGCCCTTGAGGATATCGGCAAAGCCGGGAAAGTTATCTTCGTTGGTTTCGACACCAGCGAAAGATTTACTGAAGCAATGCGCAACAAGCAGTTGCACGGCATCGTGGTGCAGAATCCTTTCAACATGGGATATCTCGGCGTGCGCACCATGGTGGAACAGCTACAGGGCAAGGCGGTTGAGAAAAGGATTGATACAGGTGTGACTATGGTTACACCAGATAATATGAATGCGCCGGAGACGCAAACGCTTCTGCATCCGCCGTTGGATCAGTATTTGAAATAGGGTTTCATGTTTTGCGGCAGAGCCGCAAGCCGAACGGAAAAGTATGGTTGCTGAGGTAACTCAAAACCGCGGGTGGCTTGTTTCGGGATTGGTCCAAAAGTGGCTCAACTGGATTGGCCCGATACTGGGATTGCTGCTCGTGATTCTCGTGTTCTCCGTGCTGATGGAATCGCCGGGGCGATATCTGTCGGCGTTCAACCTGCGCATCGTCCTTGCTCAAACTGTAATCGTGGCGATCGGGGCGATTGGCATGACGTTGATTATCATTAGCGGAGGTATTGATCTTTCCGTCGGATCCGCGATCGCGTTGACCGGAGTTATCACGGCGCTGGGGCTTCATTCCGGCTTTTCGCCGGCAACAGCCGTCGTGGCCGGAATTGCTGTCGGTGGCTTGGTGGGCGGCGTCAATGGTTTGGTGATCACGCGCTTGAAAGTCGTGCCCTTCATTGCCACATTGGGAATGCTGGGCGTCGCGCGTGGAACCGCGAAGTGGGTGGCTGGCCAGCAAACGGTGAACGTGCCGGATACCTGGGTGAACGGGCTGCTGGTCACATTTCCCGATCCCGCCTGGCTGCTGGTAGCGCCCGGTGTTTGGATAGCAATAGGTTTAGCGCTGGCGGCAGCGATTGTGTTACGCAACACCGTTTTTGGAAGGCGCGTCTTTGCGCTGGGTTCGAACGAATTGGCCGCCAGGGCCTGCGGAATCGCAACTGATCGTTTGAAGATCTGGATTTACGCGCTGGCTGGTTTGTTATTCGGGCTTGCGGGCGTCCTGCAAATGTCGCGGCTGCGTCAGGGCGATCCGACCGTGGCGGCCGGCTCAGAGCTGGACATCATCGCGGCGGTGGTTATCGGTGGTGGCAGCTTGAGCGGTGGCGAAGGCAGCATTTTTGGATCCCTGGTCGGCGCTTTGATCATGGCGTTCCTGCGCAATGGCTGCCAGCAGATTGGCTGGCCGAATTACATTCAGGAAATCATCATTGGGGCCATTATCGTGATTGCGGTCGCTATCGATCGCTGGCGCAGCTCGCGCGCTACAGCGTAAGGAACATTTTTTAGCAGCAGAACATTTAGGGAAGAGCAATGCCAACGAAGATTACAGCGGTCACAGTTCGCGACATTCGGTTTCCGACTTCGAAATCGCTGGCTGGTTCCGATGCGATGAACAAAGACCCTGACTATTCGGCAGCGTACGTCATTTTGCACACGGATAGTCCAGAGGGCCTGCAGGGGCATGGACTGACCTTTACCATCGGCCGCGGTAATGAACTATGTGTCGCCGCAATTCATTCGCTTACGCCGCTCCTGCTGGGGAGGACGCTGGAATGCCTTACTTCGAACATGGGCGCGTTCTGGAATTCGCTTACCGGAGACAGTCAACTGCGTTGGGTCGGACCGGAGAAAGGCGTGATTCACCTGGCGACTGCGGCTCTCGTTAACGCGGTCTGGGACCTGTACGCCAAGGCCGCACGCAAGCCGCTGTGGAAACTATTGGTGGATATGACACCGGAGGAATTGGTGTCCTGCGTCCCGTTCAGTTACATCACAGACGCTTTAACACCTGAAGAAGCGTTAGAGATACTGCAGAGTCTCAGCCCAACGAAAGAGCAACGAGAGCAGGAGATGCTCGCCCGTGGTTATCCGGCCTACACGACTTCGGCTGGCTGGCTTGGCTATTCGGATGGCCGGCTGCGCAGTCTGGTGCGCGCTGGGTTGGCCCAGGGTTGGAGTCATTTCAAGTTGAAAGTAGGCCGCGACTGGGAAGAGGATATGCGCCGCGCGCAGATAATTCGCGAGGAGATTGGCTGGGACCGCACCTTGATGATGGATGCCAATCAGATGTGGGACGTTGATGAAGCAATTCGTTGCATTAAAGAGTTGTCGGTGTTTCGGCCTTTGTGGATTGAGGAGCCTACTTCTCCAGACGATGTGCTGGGGCACGCGAGGATCGCGCAGTCAGTGGCTCCTATTGGAATTGCCACCGGCGAGCATTGCCATAGCCGGGTGATGTTCAAGCAACTACTCCAGGCGCGCGCGCTCAGTTTTTGTCAGATTGATAGTTGCCGGCTGGGAGGCGTTAATGAGGTCCTGGCCGTAATGCTGATGGCGGCAAAGTTTGGCGTACCGGTTTGCCCGCATGCCGGCGGCGTGGGACTTTGCGAATACGTGCAGCACCTCTCCATATTTGACTACATCGCCGTCAGTGGCTCGCTCAAGGGCCGAGTGCTGGAATATGTAGATCACCTGCACGAACACTTCATCAACCCGGTAGTGATGAATGGGGACCGTTACGTGCCGCCGCTGGCTGCGGGTTACAGCATTGAGATGAAACCGGACTCGCTGGCGCGCTATGAGTTTCCCGGCGGCGAAGCCTGGCAGAATCTGAATGGAGAGGGATGAGGTCAGCACCAGCACGCGGTAGCGGGGGGCACAAGATTGCGGAAGGCGGATTTCGGATTTTGGATTGGATGACGCAACGTCGTAGTCCGACCGTGGTGCCCAAATCTGCAATCTACAAGCTACAGTCTGCAATCGGCAGACCCATTGGCTACCGCGAGGTGGTACTGACTTCATGGATCTGTCAAAACCAGGATTTAAGCACTAACACTATTCAATGAGTTCTCTGTCACTTAGCGGCATCGAGAAGCGGTTCGGACCCACCGTTGCACTCAACGGGGTCAGTCTCGATCTTAATAAGGGAGAAGTTCACGCTCTGATCGGGGAGAACGGCGCCGGCAAGAGTACCCTCATGAATGTTCTGGCCGGCTCGCTTCACGCTGACCGCGGCCTAATGGAAATACAAGGCATAGCCTACGCGCCCCAAACCCCCCTTGATGCCCGCCTGCGGGGAATCGCTCTGATTCATCAGGAACTGTCACTGTGCCCCCATCTGTCGGTGGCGGAAAACATCATGATGGGGATCGAGTCATCACGCTGGGGCTGGTTGAACCGCCGTAGTCTGCGTAAACGTACGCTGGAGGTTCTGGAAAACTTTCCTCATCCTGAGATTCGGCCGGAAACTCGGGTAGCGAATCTGTCGGTGGCGGCGCGCCAAATTATCGAGATCTGTCGCTCGATTGCCGCTCGCGCCAGGATCATCTTAATGGATGAACCCACCAGCAGTTTGCAGCGCGAGGATGTGGATCGGCTGTTTGCGTTAATTCGAAAACTGCGCAATGAAGGTCTGGGAATTATCTATATCAGTCACTTTCTGGAAGAGGTACGCGAGATTGCGGATCGCTTCACGGTCCTGCGCGATGGCCGGAGCGTAGCTACAGGAGCGATTACGTCAGTCACCGATGCAGAGCTAATCACGCAAATGGTCGGGCGGCCCGTCGAGAATCTCTTTCCTAAGCGTTCTGCGCCCACGATGTTTAGAGTCGGGCCACAGCTCGACGAACCGGGCCGTAGCGCGCTCATAAAAGATGACACTGTTTTGGACGTACGCGGTCTGACTGCGCCTCCAGTTTTGCAACGCGCGAGTTTTACTTTGCGGCGCGGCGAGATACTGGGCATTGCGGGCTTGATGGGATCGGGCCGCACGCAACTGGTGCGCGCGATCTTTGGCCTTGATGAGGTGAGCTCGGGGACCATCACGCTTAGCGGAAAGGCTCTCTCCGCTCGCGGCGGCAGGCCGGCAATGCGACTCTTCCAGGGGCTGGGCTATTTGAGTGAAGACCGCAAGAGCGAAGGCCTGGGGGCGACGCTTTCAGTTGCCGACAATGTCACGGTGACTCGCTTCTCATCGTGCTCGCGCTGGGGCTGGCTCAATCTGTCGCGACAGCGGGCGCAGGCAGAGAGACGAATTAAATTGCTGGGTGTAAAAGCGCGCAGCGTCGCACAGCCGGTAAGTGCTCTGTCGGGCGGCAATCAGCAGAAGGTAGCGTTGGCTCGGCTATTACATCAAGATGCGGACGTGTTTCTGCTGGACGAGCCGACGCGCGGCATTGATATCGGCAGCAAGGCCCAGGTCTATGAAACGATTTCGCGCGCCGCCTCAGAAAACAAAGCGATTCTAATGGTCAGCTCGTACCTGCCCGAGCTCTTTGGCATGTGTGATCGTCTGGCAGTGATGAGCCGCGGTCGTTTGTCCGCAGCCCGTCCGATTAGTGAGTGGACCCCGGAGTCGGTGATGGAGGCGGCGATTGGGAGTGATGAGATATCAGTGTCGGCAGGTGGTACTGACCTCATCTCACTGGAACACTCGACGCTCGGCGATCGATCTAAATGACAAATGAGAAATGGCAAATGACATATGGAAAATCTTCTTCTCTTTTACGAATCACAGTATCTTGTGAGGAAGATGAGCGAGATGGTTCGATCGATCACCTTGAGCATCGGCTTAATGGTTTGCGCCACGACAGTCTTCGGTCAGTCCCCTCAGGCCACTCCGTCTCCCTCAGCGACCGTGCCGCCCGAAGCCACACCGTCTCCAACCCCGCCGCCAGCACCGGAGTCAGCGGAATGCATTGAGGCAAAAGCCACCCTCAGCAGGCTGCAGACTCGCCTAAGAGATTGGCCCGCGCTGGGCAGATACCGCGGAGATAATGGCAAGATCGCGGTGCCCTTGAAAGGCGAGGTGCGCGTTGTCTTCATCGGCGACTCAATCACCGACTCCTGGGACGATCCGAAGTTCGGTGGCTTCTTTCCCGGAAAGCCTTATGTGGATCGCGGCATCAGCGGACAGACCACGCCGCAGATGCTCATTCGCTTTCGCGCCGACGTCATCGATTTGAAGCCGGCGGTGGTCTTGATTCTTGCCGGCACCAACGACATCGCCGGCAATACGGGCCCTATGACGCTCCAGGCAATAGAAGACAATCTCGCTTCCATGGCTGAACTGGCGCGGGTCCACGGCATTCGCGTGGTGCTCGCATCGTTGCTTCCCATAAGTGATTATGAGATCAGAGACGACAAGCCGATCATTCGCTCAACCCAGAGGCCGCCCGACCAAATCAAAGCCCTGAACGAGTGGTTGAAGAAATACGCGGTCGACAATAAGCTCACTTATCTGGATTACTACTCCGCTCTGGTTGACGAGAAGGGGTCTTTGAAAGATGAATTGAGCAACGATGGTCTTCATCCGAATGAGAAGGGTTATGCGCTCATGGCCCCACTGGCGGAGCAGGCTATTGCGGTCGCACTGAAGAAGAAACGCTGATGGGCCCGTCAATTTCCGGAATAGCGGGATTCAAACCAACGGAGGCGGCTCCGCTGCAGAGGACAGGCTTAACAGAGTACATCAATGAATTGGAGCGCCGTGAATCGAACGATCAGTGAAATGGGATTTGCAGTCTTACTTTTGCTGGGCCTGGCGGCGACGACGCACGGTCAGGTCAAGGTCACGATCGATCACAACACCGGCAGCGGCGCCACCAGCAACTTCAAATTCAGAAGTGTTCCCACACCGGCCCGGGATGATGCGGCACTTCGGGCGAAGCTGATGCTGGTGGATGGTCAGATAGACGGGGGCAGCGCCGATCTTGGCGCGCTGGTCGATGGCGTCTTGCCGACAGCAGAAGATGAGCCCGGAGCGAACCTCTTCTTCAGGGCCGGCTCAATGGGTGGCCGCCTTCGCATCGATCTCGGCAGCGTGATTGAGGTCCAACAGATAAACACCTACTCGTGGCATCCCAATAGTCGCGGGCCCCAGTTGTACAAGGTCTACGCGGCCGACGGCGCCGAGCCTAAGTTCAATGCCGATCCGAAACGGCCCGGCGATCCCGTGACCTTTGGGTGGACGTTAGTTGCCACAGTCAACACGCTGCCGCAGGCAGGCGACGACGGTGGGCAGTTTGGCGTGAGCATCACAGATCCAGGCGGCGGGTTAGGGAAGTACCGTTATCTGCTCTTTGATATTTATCCGACCGAACTCAGCGATGATTGGGGCAACACGTTTTACAGCGAGATCGATGTGGTGGCTAAGAGATTAGTGACCAAAGACCGCGAAGGAACTGGCAAGTGGTTCGTTCGGTTCCATGAAGTCAGTACCGGCACGCGGTAGCGTGTGGGTAAGCGAACGAATTCAACTTCGATGACAATGAGATATGAACAGCTATTTTTTACGATCCTCTTCACGTTAATTGCCACACAGGCTCAGGGCCAGACGATGCGGTCGCATCCAGACCTCACCAAAGAGCCGACGGTATACGTTGTCGGCTACGCCCACCTGGACACGCAATGGCGTTGGGAATATCCCCGAGTGATTAATGAATACATTCCCAGGACAATGCACGACAACTTCGCCCTGTTTGAGAAGTATCCGCACTACGTCTTCAACTTCAGCGGCGCGAATCGCTACCGCATGATGAAGGAATACTGGCCTGCTGACTATGCCAGGGTGAAGCAGTACGTGGCCGCGGGTCGTTGGTTTCCAGCCGGTTCGGCGATGGAAGAGGGGGATGTAAACGCGCCTTCTGCGGAGTCAATCATCCGGCAAATCCTTTACGGCTCACAATTCTTTCGCCGCGAGTTTGGCAAGACCAGCGCCGAATACATGCTGCCGGATTGTTTTGGTTTCCCGGCGTCGTTGCCGAGCATTCTCGCGCACATGGGCCTCAAGGGATTCTCAACACAAAAACTGACCTGGGGAAGCGCCGCAGCGGTTGGTGGTCCAGGGTCGCTGCAGAATACACCTGTGGGCATTCCCTTTAACGTCGGCATCTGGGAGGGCCCCGACGGTCGCGGAATAATCGCCGCCTTCAATCCGGGGAGTTATGGCGGCCAGATAAGAGAGGACATCAGCAAGAGCCCGCTAACTGCCGATCCCAACTCTCGGAACCGGCCTGTCGATTGGCCGCAGCGAGTTCAACTGAACGGACGGGTAGGCGGTCTCTTCACCGACTATCATTACTACGGCACCGGCGACATTGGCGGCGCGCCGGCCGAGAGTTCAGTGAAGATGATGGAAGCGATCGTCACCAGGAATGCCTCGCTAATGCCTGCTCCGCCGGTCGCCCGCGGCCAGCAAAGTCCGGCGCCAACAGTTTCGACGACGGCGTTGAGCGTCGGTGATGGACCGCTGCATGTCATTTCCGCGACCGCGGATCAAATGTTCCTGGACATTAAGCCTGATCAGATTTCTCGCCTGCCGCGCTACAAGGGCGACCTGCTGCTGACCAATCATTCCGCCGGCTCGATTACGTCCCAGACATATCAGAAACGCTGGAACCGCAAGAATGAATTGCTGGCCGACGCTGCCGAGCGTGCTTCCGTCGCCGCCGCGTGGCTGGGGGGCCGGGCCTATCCCGTTGAACGACTAAACAACGCATGGACTCTGGTGATGGGTGGCCAGTTTCATGACATCCTGCCGGGAACAGCCACCCCGAAAGCGTTTGAGTTCTCATGGAATGATGACGTCGTCGCGATGAATCAATTCGGGCAGGTGCTGACGAGCGCGACGGAATCAATTGTTTCGGGAATGAACACGCAGGCCAAAGGCGCCGCCATCGTGGTCTATAACCCGCTGAACATTCCGCGCGAAGATGTAGTAGAGGCGACAATCTCTTTTGCATTTGGTATCCCGAGCGCTGTCCGCGTTGTCGGACCGGATGGCCGGGAAGTGCTGTCGCAGGTAAATGGCTACGAGCGTGGCGCTGTCAAGCTCCTATTCCTGGCAAATGCGCCTTCAGTTGGCTATGCGATTTACGATGCCCAGCCGGTGGCAATCCCGTCGGCGATTTCCTCTACCCTCAAGGTTTCAGAATCATCGCTGGAGAATCAGCGCTATCGAATCAAGCTCGATAGCCAGGGTGACGTGGCGAGCATCTTCGATAAGGCACTCAACCAGGAGCTACTCTCCGCGCCGCTAAGGTTAGCCATCAAGGATGATAAGCCGGAGCAATGGCCGGCTTGGAACATGGATTGGGCCGACCAGCAGAAGGCGCCGAGATCATATGTCGGCGGCCCGGCGAAAGTTCGCATTGTTGAGAAGGGCCCGGTGCGTGTCGCGTTGGAAGTCGAGCGTGAAACTGAGGGGTCCAGATTTGTGCAGACAATTCGGCTGTCAGCGGGCGATCCCGGCAACCGGGTTGAGTTTGGAAATGTGATCGATTGGAACACGCGCTCAGCTAACCTGAAGGCTACATTTACGCTAAAGGCGACGAACCCGTTGGCGACCTACAACTGGGACGTGGGCACGATTCAACGTGCTAACAATGACGAGAAGAAGTTTGAGGTGCCATCTCATCAGTGGTTTGATTTAACCGACAACAGCGGCGCGTTTGGGGTTACGGTGTTGAGTGATTGCAAGCTCGCTTCGGATAAGCCGGACGACAATACGCTGCGGCTGACCTTGCTTCGCACCCCAGGCATTGGACCCCGCGCCGGCTATGGGGACCAGGCCACACAGGATCTGGGGCACCACGAATTTGTTTATGGGATGGCGGCGCACGCCGGAGACTGGCGCAAAGAACAGACTGACTGGCAGGCGCAGCGTTTGAATCAACCTCTGATTGCCTTTCAAAGCGACAGCCATCCAGGCCCGCTGGGCAAGAACTTTTCTTTGTTGAAGGTTAACAACAGCCGCGTGCGAGTGCTCGCACTTAAGAAAGCTGAAGAAAGTGATGAGGTGATTCTCCGCATTGTCGAGCTAAGCGGCGAGCCGCAGAGAAACGTTCGGCTCAGTTTCGCTGGCCCGGTAAGGGCAGCACGCGAAGTAAATGGCCAGGAGTTGCCATTGGGGGGCGCAAAGGTGACGGGCGGAGAGTTGATAACCGAGCTTGGCGCTTATCAGCTACGTACATTCGCGATCAAGTTAACAGCACCGAGCGTCAGGCTTGTGCCGTCGAGTTCGCAGGCGGTCACTCTGCCATTCAATACTTCCGTCAGCAGTACGGACGGAAGCAAATCTGCTCCTGGTTTTGACGCCGAGGGCCGGGCTCTGCCTGCGGAGCTGTTGCCGCGTGAGATTGCATATAACGGCATTCGTTTCCAACTTGGTTCAACCGCAAATGCCGCAGCAAATGCCGTAATCCCACAAGGACAGACCGTCACGTGTCCCGTCGGACGATTTAATTGGGTTTATGTCCTGGCGGCTTCTGCAGAAGGAGACCAGAAGGCTTCGTTTGGTCTTGGCGACAATTTCCTCGGACCCACGACGTTCAATGTTCAATCCTGGAGCGGCTTCGTCGGTCAGTGGGATGACCGGCAATGGAGAACCAGGGAAATAACCATCTCGCCGCGGACCCCACCAGCGGGAACGCCGCCAGACATCGCCGCGATCTTGCAAAGACCCAGAACGAGACGCGATCAGTACGGCGAGATGACCGGCATCACGCCCGGTTTCATCAAACGAGCGCCGATAGCCTGGTTTGCTTCACACCGTCACACCCCTGAAGGCCTAAACGAACCCTATGCGTATTCGTATCTCTTTGCTTATGACATCAAGGTCGTGGTCAATCCCGGGACGTTGAAGTTACCGAACAATGACAAGATTCGCATCCTGGCAATCACGGTCGCCAAACAGCCGGGCTGGGTGTTGCCGGCGCAGCCTCTATACGACACCCTCGAACGCAGCGGGCCTTAGGTCAGAAGCCCGACCGTAAGGGAGCGGAAGGAAAGTTTTCCAAAAAGGTAACCATCCAAGCCGCTTCTTCAAACCAGATAAAGGTCGCGGCCGGCGTTCTCAACCACCAGAGTCTCAGAGTCGGCTCCATATTCTTCGAGGTTAAATCGGCGGTGATCGAGGAAACCGAGGTTGACTCGAAGACAGGCGGCTTCGGTGACTTCGGAGGCGAGGGTAATCCGATAACGAGGCGCGAGCCGTCCGGCTGCATTGCGGGAGCTGCCGTAACTCACATGCGCCAGATGTGCCGCCACGCAAAGGTTCGCGCGCAACTCATCCGAACCCGCGATCATTTCACGCACTTGTTCAAGCGGTGCGTATCCATACTTCTCGATCAAATGCCCGTGCGTGGCTGAAAGTTGCTTGAGTTGGGGCGCGTAGATGATTAGCTCACCACCCGTTTCAATAATGCCGCCCAGCTTGTAACTTGCTTTGCCGCCGACCCAGAGTTCATCGTAGTGACGGTCGAGCAGCGCCACCACCCGCTGGTACTTTCTCCCAATGTGCCTGATGTGGACTTCGCCGCTGACTTTGGCGGCGCGACGGAACGCCTCATACAAGTCTCCGGCGAAGAGTGCGTGCGTGCGCAACCCGTCGCTGTTACGGGTTGAAACCGACGTAAAGGAGATTATCCGAGGCGACAGCAGAGCCGCTGCTGCTTCGATCACGCGTCGTGTCGGTGTTTCGATGCGACCGATTACATTCTCGATTGTGGCCAGGGCGCCAAGCCAATGAGTCAGATGGGTTAATTCAGGACCCGCAACTCCGGGAAAGAAATACTTTGCACCACCGGCAAAGCCTGCGACCTCGTGCGGCATGGTGGCGCCAAAGACGAGCACCGTGTCATACCGTCCCGGCGCAAGCAAAGCATTAATGCGCACTGGCACTGCTTCCCGCATCAGTCCATCCGTTAACTCAGCGACCTGCGCACTGCTTAATTCACCGATCGTGATCAATTCATCGTCGCGGTCCCATTGATGATCGAAGATGTTGCCGA
>Ga0157375_10004854_pt1 | contig 11683 bp, 10 predicted proteins | sample M35metaG_FD_115311 | JGI IMG/M metagenome (GOLD analysis project Ga0157375, IMG submission 115311) | Miscanthus rhizosphere microbial communities from Kellogg Biological Station, Michigan, USA - M3-5 metaG | ecosystem: Host-associated > Plants > Roots > Rhizosphere > Soil | place: USA: Michigan...
ACAGCCGCCAATCCGGCTGCGGGCACCAGCCCAGCCGCGGGAGCATCTGCGATTGCCAGGGCGGCGATCACTCCAGCCGCCACTCCGGCTGCGGGCGCCAGCCCAGCCGCGGGAGCACCTGCGATTGCCGCGGCAGCGATCACTCCGGCCGCCAGTCCGGCGGGAGCAGCAAGTCCAGCCGCGGCGGCTGTGCCGGTAACGGCCGCGCCGGTCGCAGCAGCCACGGAGCTGACCGCAGACGGCAAGCCGCTGCCATACACAGCCGCATGGCATCATCGCCATCTCTACAATCCACGAAGTGTGGCGCAGGATTCCAATATGCCGCCGTATCGTTTCCTCTACAAAAAGCACCGGGTTAGCGGCGTGGCTTCTCTGGACGCGCTTAATTTTGCCGGCGACAACGACGACAATCCCGCGACTGGTTGGGAAATCATCCCGACCTACGACGCCAAGTGTCTGGTGGCTTACCTGATGACGCTTGATCAATCGCACCCGCTGAAGGAAGCGAAAGCGCCAGCCACCGTCGCATCCGCGCCGGCCAAGGAGGCGAAGAAATGACCGGTCCCTCTTCAGAGAATCGCCCCCGCCAGGGAATGGATTACAGCGAAACTTCGCAGGTCCGCGACGCGCACGCAGCGATCGTTAGGGAAAAAGCCGAGCCGCGCATCGGCCGAGAGCCCCTCTCGCTTTGGTTGATCGCGATCTACGGCTTCGCTGTCTTTTTCGGTGGCGCTTACCTCGGTCGTTATGCCGGAAATTTCAGTGGCGACGGACTCGACTATCTGGGCGGCGCGCCCAGGGTCGCGAGCAAAGCCGGCCCGGGAGGAGGCGCCGAACAAGCCGCGGACCTGACCCCGGCAGACAAAGGTAAAAAGATTTTCTCCGCCAACTGCGCCACCTGCCACCAGGCCAACGGCCTCGGCGTGGCGGGTCAATACCCACCGCTCGCCGGCTCGGAAATTGTCAACGGCGGCTCGCGCCGTCCGGTTATGATCGTGCTCAAGGGGCTGCAGGGTCCCTTGACCGTGAAAGGCCAGCACTATGGCTCGGCGGTGATGCAGCCATGGGAGAAAACGCTGACCGATCAGAAGATCGCTGACGTTCTTACTTATGTTCGACAGGAGTGGGGCAACACGGGCGGACCGGTCAGTAGCGAAGGCGTGGCTGCTCTGCGCAAGGAATTCGGCAGTCGCGCCGAATCCTGGACGGAGCCGGATATTCTGGCGGTTCCTGCCGATGCCAATGTCGCCGGAGGAGCGCCGCCCGCGCCGGCGGCCGGTGCTTCGGTCCAGCCCGGCGGCAGTCCACCGCCTCCCCCGAAATAGGTCACTTCCTGCCTAACGAACCAGCGCGTCCGCAAGCAGCTCGGCCATGTGTTTTGGACGCACCGGTGTGAGATCCTCAATCTGATGGCGACAGCTCGTCCCGGAAGCGATCACGACCGTATCGGGCGGCTGCGCGTTGACCTGCTCGAGTAATGGCGCGGCGACTTTGAGCGAAAGCTCGTATTTCGCTTCCAGCATTCCGAACACGCCGGCCATGCCGCAACAACCGGTCTCGAGCAGGCGCGCTTTCCGGCCCGGCAATCGCTCCGTCAGCCGCACCATGAAGCCGGGCTGGAGAAGTGCTTTCGCATGGCAATGCGCGTGAATCGCCACCCGGGAAGTGCGTGGCTCAAACCGGAGTGCGCCCGGTTCCCGTTCGAGCAGATCGTCTACAAATTTTTCGAAAAGAAAACAGCGCTCCGCGACCTCTTCTGTTCCCGGCAACATCAGCTCGCGATAATCTTCGACGAATATCGAATAGCACGACGGCTCCAAAAACAGAATCGGCCTGGCGTCGTTAGGCCGGTGCAGCAGCGCGAGATTGTGACGACCGAGGCGGGCCGCTTCGTCCAGATTGCCCTGGCTGAAGGCCGGACGGCCGCAGCATTTTCGTTTTGCCGCAAGCTCGACTTCGAAACCAAGCGCTTCGAGCACGGCGACGGCGGCGACGCCGATGTGAGGCTCGTGATAGCGCACAAAAGTGTCATCCCAAAGAATGACTGCGCCGCGGTAATGGCCGGGATCGGTGATCCCGGCTCGGGTGCGCCTGACGAACCAGCGATCAAATCGTTCGCGTGCGTAGGGCGGAAGCGAACGCCGCGCCGAAAGGCCGAGGGTGGTCTCTAGCACCCGGCGGAGCGGCGCAAATGCGAGTGCGGCATTGGCCAGCGCCGGCAACGCGCAGCCCAGCTGGCCTAACGAATCGACGGCGCTTAACACCCGGACCAGCAAGGGCAGGCCATCGCGCTGCTGGCGCGCGTGCATCAGTTCCGCTTTGAGCAGCGCCAGATTGACGTTCGAGGGACACTCGGTGGTGCACGCCTTGCAGGAGAGGCAATTGCTCAGCGCATCTTCCAAAATCCGCACGTGCAAGGGGTCCGCGCCTGAGCCGCGCAATTCGAGAGCCGCCCGAATCGCGTTCGCCCGGCCACGCGTCGACATGTATTCCTCGCCCGTAGCGAGAAAGGTCGGGCACATCGTCGGCGCGTCTTTGCGACAGCCGCCGCAGCCGTTGCACTGCTCGAGGTTGCCGATGAAGGAATGATCCTTGGCGGCAAACGCCAGCACAGGAGCGAAGGGCAACTCGAGCGGGCGTTGGAAATTTTCTCGCAGATCGGAATCGACGCGAAAACGCCCTGTCCCGATCAACTTCTCCGGATTAAAAAGATTTTTCGGATCGAAGGCGCGCTTGATCGCACGCATGACCTCAGACAAGGCGGGCCCAAATTGCGCCTCCATAAATTCTGTTCGCGCCATCCCAACTCCGTGCTCAGCCGAGAACGAGCCTTTGCATTGCCTAACGAGTGCCGCAACTTCATCCGCCACCTGCCGATATTTTTGCAAATCGACCGCGCAATGTAGATCGAGCACCGGCCGCACGTGGAGCAAACCCGCCGCTGCGTGCCCGTAGTAGCAAACCTCCAGTCCGAGCGGTTGCATGATTCCTTCCAGCCCGGCGACATAAGCGGGCAACTGCGCCGGCCGCACCGCTGCGTCCTCGATGAAGGCGACCGGCTTGGCCGGGCCCGGCCGGCCAGTGAGAAGGGATAGCCCGGCCTTGCGTATCGACCAGACGAGATCCATCTCCGTGCGGTCGGCACAAATGAGGGTGCGAAGGCCGAGCTTTCGCGCCGCGAGCGTGGCCAGCCGGCTCGCGACTTCGTCATCGTAGAATTCGACAATCAAAATCGCCTCGCACGGCTTGGCGTCGAGCTCGAGAAAATCCCTCGCCGCCGCGAAGATCAGTTGCCCTTTGGTTTGCTCAAAGAGGGGACGATCGATGTGCTCGATGGCCGACGGTTTCAGATCAAGCAGCTCTACCGTCGCCTGCATGGCTTCCGCCACCGAGGCGAAGAAAACGAGGCCGAGTCCGATGCTCTGCGGCAAGGGAACGATGCGCAGCTCCGCCGAAAAAATCGCGGCCAGGGTGCCCTCGCTGCCGGACAGAATTTCCGTCAGGTTGCCCGGGGCGCGCGCAAAACGCTCCAGGGCGTAGCCGCTCCAGCGCTTCAACATTCCCGGCGGCATCCGTTCCGCGATCTCCGCCCTCTCCGACTCGACCAGCCGCGCGATGATTTCCCGCTCGGCGGCGAGCGCTGCGTGGCCGGGACCAATCGTTTCTACGCGTCCGTCGGCGAGCACGATCTCGAGCGCGCAGACGTGATCGGCCGTGGTGCCGTAAATCGGGACGCGTGCCCCGGAAGAATTATTGGCGATCATTCCGCCGAGGGTGGCGCGTGAACTCGAGGCGACATCCGGGCCGAAACAAAATCCATGCGGCTTGAGAACGGCGTTGAGCTGGTCCAGGACAACGCCTGCGCTGACTCGAACCGTGCGCCGCTCAAGATCGAGCGCACTGATCTGTGGATTGTGGCGCGAAAAATCGACAATCAAACCATCACCCAGCGCACCGCCGGAGAGACCGCTGCCGGCGCCGCGCGGCGAAACGGAAAGGCCCGCGTCGGCCGCCGCCAGGATGAGGTCGCGCGCCTGCGCGGCACTGCGTGGAAAGGCGACGGCGGCAGGTTCAATCTGGTAAAGAGAGGCGTCGGTCGCGTAGAGGTGGCGGGTGCGATCATCGAAAGCGATCTCGCAATTTGCAGAAAGGAGCCTGCGTTGCTGAGTCGACGTCATTGGCCTCTCCCAACATTGGTCGCGCTGCTGCGATTACAAGATCGCCAGTGTCCCGAGTGGTTGGGCAAGACCGGTCGAGCCGGCAGGCCGATGGATTAATCGAGCGACGATTCTCCGCGGGCTCGACTGAGTCGCGCCTGATCTATAACACGCGCTATGGCGTTGGTTTGACGGACGGAGCTGGCGCAGCCGGTGGAACGCTTGCTGTCGCCGCTGGATTCACTTTCGCCTTCGCATCAGCCGCCGCGTTTTGCGCCGCAGCTTTGGCCGGGAGCGGCGCAGCGGCTTTCGCCGCACCCGATGTTTTCATCAATTCCCGTCGCACCGCCGAATCGGGCGCGCCACGATGCGCGTAAAGAATCGACAGCCCCAGGATCAGGACAAAGAAGATGCTCGCCAGCCAGGTGGTGGCGGTGGTGAGAACGGTCGTGGTTTGCGCGCCGAAGATATTCTCGGTGACCCCGCCCCCGAAGGCCGCCCCGAGTCCTTCGCTTTTCGGACGTTGCATCAGGATGACGAGCATCATGAGAACGGCGACAATCGCCTCGACCACGAGCAGGATGTTAATCAGAATGGTCATCGGGACGGGCAATATGGCCAAAGTGGATGATTTGTCCACCCAATCGGTCCCAGGGGACAAATGCGAATGATTTAGCGCACCGGGACTTTGCGATGAACCCAGACGCTGTTCACTATTCCGAGGCCGAACATGATCATAAGCGCAAAAGAGCCGCTATAACTGATGAGCGGCAATGGCACGCCCGTGATCGGAAGGATGGAGATCGTCATCCCGACATTTTGAAAAATGTGGGTGAAAATCAGCGTCGTAATTCCAATCACCAGGAGCAGTCCGAACAGATCGCTCGATTTGTAGGCCACGAAGAGACACGTCATGAGGAGGAGCCCGAACGCGCCGAGTAAGGCGGCCCCGCCGACGAAGCCCCACTGCTCCCCGATGGCCGAGAAAATGTAATCGTTATGCACGGCGGTCGCGGGCAGAAATCCGAGCTCGATCTGGGTGTTGGGCGCCTTGAATCCTTTCCCCGCCCAGCCCCCTGAGCCGATCGCGATAAGGGATTGGTTAATGGCCCAAGCCGAACCCTGGCGGTCGATGTCGGGATTAATAAACGCCGTGATCCGCTCTTGTTGGTAGGGCTTGAGCCCGATGTAGGCGACCGGGATAAACGCCAGCGCAATCAGCACCACACAAATCAGATAACGCAGCGGAATGCCGCCCACGAAAAGCAGCGCGAGCAGCACCGGTCCCCAGATCATGCATTCGCCGAGATCCGGCTGCATCAGAATGAGCAGGCACGGTGCACCGACGATCGCGCCGCAAAGCGTCAGACGCAGCATCGGATGCATCTGGCGGAACTGGCTCAGGAAAAGCGCCAGCACCATAATGCCGGCGACGACTGCGAGCTGCGCCGGCTGAAAGTTCACCGGTCCAAGATGCAGCCAGCTGCGGGCGCCGTAGACTTTAGAGCCAATAAAGCGCGTCAGAATGAGAAAAAAAAGGCCCGCCAGATACATGGGCAGCGCCCCCCATTTTATCCAGCGATAATCGATCAGACTGGTGATCATGAACGCGAAAAAGCCAACGACCACCCAATTAGCCTGCTTTCGCCAGAATTCCGCTGCTACCGGGTCCGCCCTCATGTAGGTGGCGCTATAGATCGCCACCACCCCGAAGATGGCCAACGCCAGCATGTTAGCTACGATCAGCCAATTCTGGCCAAGCAATTTACGAAGGAAAGGAGTCATTCCGAGCCTGAATACTTTTGCTTCCGGCAGAGGAAAGATGGCTAACCATTGCCCGAAGTCCAGCCAGCCGTGTCAGCAACACAAAAATAAATTTATTTCCCTGTGCATCAACGGGTTACGGTATGAAAATGCCATTTGATATTTCGTTAGGCTTGTCAGTCGGGAAAAGACATTTTAGACTGGTTCGCGCTTCCCCCCGCGGCCTTAATCCGAATGGCAATGGCAAAGAAAAAGGTAAAACGAAAAGCGGCCCGACCCACGCTACCCATGCAGGGGCATCTCAACCTTCGCCATGAAGGTCGCTATTTCGATCTCCGCCACATTTTCGAACGGGTTAACGAACGACATTTCTGCGGAAGACTGCGCCGTTACAAAGTGGTCTGGGGTCGGCGTCGTCGCGAGCGTCCGAAAGAGTATTTTGTTTTCGGCTCTATTCAGGAGGAAGATCGTGTCATTCGGATTCATCCTCTGCTCGACCAGCCTTTCGTGCCGCGCTGGTTCCTCGAGTACGTCCTTTATCACGAGATGCTGCATTCCGTTGTCCCGGACGAAACCGACGCTGCGGGCCGGCGTCGCGTCCACACCGAGGAATTTTACCGCCGCGAAAAAGCCTTCCCGCGTTATCGACGCGCGCGGCGGTGGGAAGCCGAAAACCTCGCGCGCTTCCTGCGCTAGTTGCTTCCCGCTTTGCGCGGCTCGGGATGACAACCGACAATGCGTCGGACTTGACGGGGGCCGAACGCGCCGCCTAACGACTCTCGGCCGCAGCCGGTCGCTGGGTCATTTCAGACGGCGATGGTGTCGTCGCTACGTTCTTCTTGATGAGGTACCAGAGCGCGGTCGCGAGCAGGAGGGAGGTCAGCTTCGCCCGCCAGTTGTTCAGGATCAGTTTCTTCATGAGAGCGATGCAGTAATACTTCGCCGAGGCGTTGCCGGAACGTCTCCGGCGTGAAATTGCGTTCCAGCCGGCGCCGATGACATATCGAAATCGCGCCTGTCTCCTCCGAAACCACCACTGCGACGGCGTCGGATTCCTCGGTAATGCCGAGCGCGGCGCGATGGCGCAAGCCGAGACTGCGATCGAGCGTCTCGCGTTGGCTGACGGGAAAAATGCAGGCCGCGGCCGCGATCCGGCCATTGCGTAAAATCACTCCACCATCGTGCAGCGCGGATTTTGGATGAAAGAGCGTAAGCAACAACTCGGTCGAGAAGGCTGCGTCCACAATCACGCCCGTCTCCTCATAAACCCTGATCGAAGTGTCGCGCTCAATCGCGATCAACGCGCCGAATTGTTTGTTCGAAAGCTGCGTCACGATGTCTGCCAGGTCGTGCACCGTCTCGCGCTTTTCGCTCGTCAGAGAAAAAATCGGATGCCCGCCCAGTTCGGCGAGAGCGCGGCGCAGCTCCGGTTGAAAAATCACGACCAGCGCGACCGCGAGGAAAACCGAGAAGCTGCGAATGATAAAGCTGATCACGACGAGGTTCAGGAGTTGCGAGATCAGGGTCAGGGTCAGGAACACGATCGCCAGGCCGGTCAGCACTTTGGCGCCGCGGGTACCGCGGAAATAAAGATAGCCGTAGTAGATGACCACGCTGAGCAGGATGATCTCAACGGCGCTACGCCATTTCTCGAACCAAAGCTGAGCGATTTCGTGGATCGTCATCGGGTGGCGGCTAAAAGAGCCTCGGTGATGCGCAAAGCATGGGCATTGGGAGCGACGTCATGCACCCGCAGGACACGTGCCCCGCGCTCTCGCAAGAGCGAGGTGAGGGCGACCGTCGCGCTCGCCCGATCGGCTGGCAGGTCGGAAAGTTTCCCGAGAAAAGACTTTTTCGAAACGCCCACCACGAGGGGTCGATTTTCCACCCGCAGGCGCGGCAGGTTGGCGAGCAACTCCAGATTATGCGCCACGGTTTTGCCGAATCCGATTCCCGGATCAAAAGCAATGCACATGGGATCGATCCCAGATCGTACCGCCGCCTCGTAGCGCTGTCGAAAAAAATCGGCCACCTCGTTAACAACGTCGTTGTAGGCCGGGGCCAGTTGCATGGTCTGCGGCGTGCCCTGCATGTGCATGAGGATAAGGGACACTTTTCTTTCCGCGGCGAGGGCGAACATTTCCGGGTCGGCGCGGCCCCCGCTGACGTCGTTGATGATAACAGCGCCCGCGTCGAGCGCGGCTCGGGCCACCGCCGCCTTCGAGGTGTCGATCGAAATCGGGATCGAAACTTGCGCCGCCAGTTGCTCGATAACCGGCAGGACGCGTCCCATTTCGTCGTTAGGCAAAACCGGCCTCGATCCCGGCCGAGTCGATTCGCCACCGACGTCGATAATGTCCGCGCCTCTTCGGGCCATCGCCAGGCCGTGTTTGATCGCTGCCTCCGCGGCAAAGAATTCCCCACCATCGGAGAATGAATCCGGCGTCACGTTCAGGACGCCCATGAGAAGCGCGCGATGCGTCAGGTCGAGGGTGTTTCCACCCACCTTCCAGCGCGTTGCGTCCATCATATTTCAGACTATCACAGGCGGCAGTTTATTCGATGCGGCGCTCGTAATCCTCCTTCCGCTCCTGGTCGTCTTTCGTCTTCGTCCTCGTCCTCGAAAATCAAACAAGAGCGAAGAGACGAGGAGAAGAACGAGGACGAGGACGAGAATGCGCAGGAGACCGATAAACCGCTTTCAATTGGCTCCATTTCTTCGATCATCGGGGCCAGCATGAAACGCCAGCCGGACACGAAAGAAAAAATCCTCGTCCTGATGCGCGGGCCGAAATATCGCCCGCTCGACCAGAAAGAGATGACGCGCGCACTCGGCCGCAAGGGCGATCAGGGCGGGGCGGTGGTTGCGGCGTTGCAGGAATTGGAGCGCGCCGGCGAGATCGCGCGCATTCGAAAGAATCGCTACATCCTGCCGGCGGCGGCGGACCTGGTGACCGGAAAGCTCCAGATTCACCAGGCCGGCTTTGGATTTCTGGCGCGCGAGGGCTCTGACGAAGGCGACGTCTTCATCGCCGCGGAAAATACCGGGACCGCCATGAACGGCGACCGCGTCGTGGCACGGATTACCCGCGACGCGAATTACGCGCGCGCCCGTCGCGGGAAAGGCCCGGAAGGTCGCGTCATCCGCATCCTGGAACGCGCCCACGGCACGATCGTCGGCACCTTGCAGCAAACGCGGAATTTCTTTTACGTGGTGCCGGACGATCCGCGCCTCGTGCACAACGTCTACGTGCAGCCGCGCCCGCTCCCCGCCGCCCCGCGCCCGCCTCAGCCTAACGACAAGGTTGTCGTCAGGCTGGAGCCCTGGGAATCGCGTCACGTCAATCCCGAGGGCGAAATTATCGAGCTTCTCGGGCGCGCCTCCGATCCCGGGGTTGACATGCTCTCGATCATTCGGAAGAACAATCTGCCCCTCCAGTTCCCGCCCGCCGTGCTGGCCGAAGCCGACGCCATCCCGGATTCGGTCGATCCGAAGCGTTATCGCGAGCGCGAGGACCTGCGCGAAAAATTCATCGTCACGATCGACCCGGATGACGCGCGCGATTTCGACGATGCCATCAACGTTGAGCAACTTCCCGGCGGCGAATGGGAGCTCGGTGTGCACATCGCGGACGTGGCCGCCTACGTCACGCCCGGGAGCGCGCTCGATCGCGAGGCGCTGCACCGCGGGAACAGCGTTTACCTGGTCGATCGCGTCATCCCGATGTTGCCCGAGCGCCTGAGCAACGGTGTTTGCAGTTTGAATCCGAACGTCGTTAGGCTGACCCATTCGGTTTTCATCCGCTTCGCCAAAAACGGCGCGCCGCGCGGTGCGCGCTTTGCGCGGACGATGATCAAAAGCGCGCGCCGGCTCACCTACAAGGAAGCCTTTGCCATTCTGCAAGAGCCGCCGCGCGACGAATTTTCTCGCCGTCTGCACACAACCTGGGAACTCGCCTCCATTTTGCGCCGGCGCCGCTTTGCGCACGGTTCGCTCGATCTCGATTTTCCGGAAGTGAAAGTGATCGTCGATAAGCCGAGCGGCCGCCCGCTCCGTCTCGAGCGAATCGAGAACGACGAGTCGCATCAACTGGTCGAAGAATTCATGCTCGCGGCCAACGAAGCGGTCGCGAGCGAGCTTAAGCATCGTCTCGTCCCGACCGTCTTTCGCATCCACGAAAAGCCCGATCCAGAAAAGCTGAGTGAGTATCGCGAGTTCGTGATCAGTTACGGGTTTAAGGCCGGCGACCTGACCAATCGCCGCGAGTTGCAGCGGCTCCTCGAATCGTTTCGCGGCAAACCGGAAGAGCAGGCTCTGAAAATCGGGCTTCTCAAGAGCTTGAAGCGCGCCCGTTACGCGACCCAGCCGCTCGGGCATTTCGGACTCTCAAAAACCAATTACACTCATTTCACCAGTCCGATTCGGCGTTATGCCGATCTCATCGTGCACCGCATCCTGGCGGCCCGCGCTGGCAAACGGGCCGCGCAACCAACCGCAGGCGAGCTGAGCAGCATCGCCGAGCACATTTCGACCACCGAACGCGTCGCCGCTGACGCCGAGAGCGAGTCGGTGAAAATGAAGAAGCTCGAGTTCCTCGAGCGGCAACTGACCGAAAAAAATCCACAGGTTTTCCGCGCGGTCGTGATCGAGGTGCGCAACTACGGACTCCTTATCGAATTGCCGGACGTGCTCCTGACCGGCCTGGTGCATGTTTCCTCTTTGAGCGATGACTTTTACGCTTTTGACGCGGCGCGCCGCTGTCTCATCGGCCGGCAATCGAAACGCTGCCTGGCGGTTGGCGACATCCTGAAAGTGGTGGTGGCGCGAATCGATGTCTTCAAGCGCGAGGCCGATTTCGCAATCGTCAGCGATCGTTCGGCGAAGAAGGGTGAGAGGTTGAGAGGTTAGAAGAAAATTCTCTCACCCAACTTCTCAACCCCTTTTACCTGAGGCTGTTAGAATTCGAAGATTTTGCTTTCATTTTCATTACAATCCGGCCAACATTCGCGCCGTCGACCATGGATAGCATCATCGAATCAAGAGAGTTGCAGATCGAAAGAAAACTTTTTTCGATCGATTTGCGCGAAAACGGCCGCGGCAAATTCCTCCGCATCACCGAGGACAGCCAGGGACATCGCAACGTCATCATCGTGCCCATGTCGGGAGTCGACGACTTTGCCGATGCCATCGATGACGTGCTCGCCTCCGAGCCCGCATAGCGTGTCGCTCCAGCGCAAAATGGCACACGCATCGGCGATGCGTTGACACTCCTATCTCGCGCCTTAGCTTGCGCTTCCGCGCGCCCATCCCACTCCACGTCATGTCCAAGAAATCGAAATTGTCCCGCTCCAAACCCCCTCGATCCAAGTCCAAATCGCCCCGGCAGAAGCGCAACGTCTATTATTTTGCTGACGGCAAGGCGGACGGCGGCGGCCACATGAAGCCACTCCTCGGCGGCAAAGGCGCCAACCTCGCTGAGATGACTCGCATCGGCCTGCCGGTCCCGCCCGGATTCACGATCACGACCGAAGTCTGCACTTATTTTTCCGAGAACAAACGCAGCTATCCGCGCGGGTTGGAAGCAGAAGTCGAGGTCGCGCTCGCCCGGGTCGAGAAGTCCGTCGGCAAAAAGCTCGGCGACAAAGAAAAGCCGCTTCTTCTTTCCGTGCGCTCCGGTGCGCGCGATTCCATGCCCGGAATGATGGACACGATTCTCAACCTCGGGATGAATGACGCCGTCGTCGAAATCGTGGCCGAGAAA
>Ga0157375_10004857_pt1 | contig 11679 bp, 9 predicted proteins | sample M35metaG_FD_115311 | JGI IMG/M metagenome (GOLD analysis project Ga0157375, IMG submission 115311) | Miscanthus rhizosphere microbial communities from Kellogg Biological Station, Michigan, USA - M3-5 metaG | ecosystem: Host-associated > Plants > Roots > Rhizosphere > Soil | place: USA: Michigan...
CTTTTTCCGGTCATGTCTATGCGACAACATGTGCGACTTGATATGATAACGGGTGCTTTATTGGCGGCTTCACCGTGGATATTTGGATTTGCCGGTTATATATGGCAGCCGCACGTGGCCCTTGGTGGTTTGCAAATGCTGGTAGCTTTCTTTACCAGGACCTATTCACATAAGAGACATCATCGCCATCACGATGTGCAGCCACACCAATGAGAAGGCAAGAAAATTGTATAGCGTAGATTCACGGAGATATTAAATATTGCTGGCTTTTTATTTGAACACCCAACAAAAAAGGACTTAGTTGAAACTAAGCCCCGAAAACCAAACTGCTATGAGAAGATATGAATACAAATGTTCAAAGAAATTGATTAAACAACAATGACATTGGTCATTTGCGGGATGATTTATGTCATATAAAATCGTCTGGAAAATCGATTCTCATTCAACTCCACCGGCGCTTGCCGGCCCAAAACTCCGCGCAGGATTTGCACTATCACCCGAAGGAGCCGAAAAAAAAATATTTAAAATGCTGTACAAGATCGGTATGCCGTATGGTGTGTAGTTTCTTAATTTTTTTCGGGCAATGAAATGTATAAGTAAAAAAAAGACAGGCCGTTGCAAGTATCTCACTTATAAATGCACATCCCACCTCACCTCAGAGGCGAAAAGTTGATGATCAAATTTCGGCGCGAACATAAATTATTTTTTTTGAAAGGAAAATTTTCATTGACGAGCAATACTACAGCGTCATTGCGCCTGCAACGCGTCTGCAGGATCTTTTGCGACAGGGAGCTCGCCTTTTTGAATAGCTTTTTTGAATTCTTCAAAGTCTTTTTCCGTCTGATCGGCATAGAGCTCAGCAAACTGCGCAATGGATTCTGCGAAACGATTTCCCTTTCCGATATAACCACAAATGACTGCTCCCTGGTTGGTTTTACAATGCGCCTTTGCCAAAACCCTCGCACAATACTGTGCGTAGATGGTCAGGAATTCTTTATTCAAGGTATTGATGTCGGGTGAAATTTTTTTATCTCTCAATTGGCGCAGGTAATATTGTCTCCCTTGCGGACCCGTAGTCCATCCCAGGAAAATATCGCTGGCCGATTGCATCAATCGCTGACCCTGGACGATCCGTTCTCCATGATGTCCGTAAATACTTGCCTTGTTGAAAGGCTCGAGTACTGATTGGCGAGCTTCTTTAACCTGGATAAATAATGGCTCATTGTTGTCGTTCAGCAGCAGTGCGACATAGCAACGTGTACCCACACTCCCGACCCCGACTACTTTCAGAGCCACATCTGTTATATGATACTGTTCAAACAAAAGCCTTCTGTCGGGTTGCAGTGTAGATTTATATTGTTCAAAAAAAGTATTGATCATGTCCCTGGACTCTTCGAGATTGAAAGGATGGAGGATCAAAGGCGGTTGATCTGTGATAGTGAATTGACCCATATTATCACTGGTCATTTTATAGAATACCTTGTCGTGTGTTTGTTTGTTCCCTTTTGCCAGGTTTTTTGCAAGCCTGTCTTTCAACTCATCACTTTTTTGTTCCTTAACTATTTCTTCCAGGTCAAATTTCAAATACCAAAGATCAAGCAGATTCATATTGGCGAATTCGTCTAACGCGTTTTGATAAGCGGTGATCAGATCCATTACGATATCCCTTGCATTATTAGTGTTGAGGTTTTTTTCGCGTGCCGCCAGGATAAAACTTACTGCGAGACGTTTCACATCCCATTCCCATGGACCAGGTAGCGTTTCATCAAAATCATTAATGTCCATAACCATGTGCCGCTCCGGCGTAGCAAATCCTCCGAAATTCATCAGGTGACAATCACCGCAAATTTGCACGTTGATTCCCGACGAGGGAGTAAACGAAAGATCTCTTGCCATGAGCGAAGCCGTGGCGCGATAAAAAACGAAGGGAGAAGCGCTCATGCGAAAATGACGAACGGGAACAAGATCAGGAAGCCGGTCATAATTTGAAAGGTCGATCATGTTTTTTACAGAAGGCCTGTTGGGAGGGACTTTCCATACCGAATGCTCAGTTCTTGAAACCTTGCCTCTCATCTCTTTTCCGGTGGCATATTTTTCTTTGAACATAATGACAAGTTTATTCAGTGAGAAATGTTGTTCATGAAATTTTCAGGAGTCGTGATAGCAGCAACAGGTTCAGTAAGTGTAATGGAATGATTTTTCGGAAAATAACAAATATACTGGGAAGGGGAGTCATTTTTTTTCGTTTTACCGATAAATGAAATGGAGCAGGGCATATAGTAAAACAAGGCATTAATATATCTTAGTTTTATTATGACGGATATTCCTAATTCAGTTCAACATGAACGATACAGCCATCATTCCAAAGAAAAAAAGATACAGGTCGCTAATACAGTTTGTCGCCGTATTGGTGATTGCGCTGGCGTTGACCTGGCTTTTGAAAGAGCCAACACTCACCGACTCACAGGTCTACACACTCTTCTTATTATTTTTTTCAATGGGATTATGGATAACAGAAGCCATACCACCTTTTGCAGTCAGCTTATTTATTCTCGCTTACCTTGTCTTTACATTTGGAAATCCTCATCTTAATTCGGCCCCCGAAAAGATAGACAGGTACGTGAATACTTTTTCAAGTAGCATCATCTGGCTTATGCTGGGGGGCTTTTTCATGGCTGCAGGGATGAGAAAAACCGGTCTTGACTTAAGACTGCTAAACGCAACACTCAAGTTATCCGGCAATAAGCCAAAGAACATCCTGGTTGCTTTAATGTTCACAACACTCATCGCCTCCATGGTGATGTCTGATACGGCGACCGTTACCATGGTAGTCGCAGCTATCTCTCCTTTGTTGGCTGTTTTGGGCAGATCAAACGTCACCAAAGCGTTTTTATTAGGAGTTTCGACTACGGCGGCTGTTGGCGGAATGGGAACTATTATTGCAAATTCCACCAACCCGGTAGTTGCCGGCCTAATAGATGAAGCCGGGATGAGAATTAATTTTTTGGACTGGATAGTATACGGATTGCCGGTAAGTTTGCTGCTGACAACTATTTGTTGTTATGTATTGATCCGCTTGTACATTAAGAATGCAAACCCTGTTTCAATTGAACTGATCAAAGAATCGGCGAATCAGCAGCAAGTGCAAGCCAGTCAACGCGTCATTGTTCTGATCGTGATCATTGTTACCATTTTATTTTGGTTAACCGGTTCCATTCACGGGATCACTGTTGCGGCTACTTGTGCCATTCCTATCGTTGTGCTCACAATAACTGGCATTCTCACGGCAGCGGATATAAAAACAATGTCATGGGACACACTTCTTTTAGTGGCTGGAGGTTTATCATTGGGAGAAGCTTTGCAAACTACCGGCATTTTGGATCATTACGCTTACCTGGTAAAGGCATTGAACATTCACCCGGTTCTATTCATTTTAACACTCTCCTATTTGGTTATGATATTAGCCAACGTTGGGAGCGCCATTGCCTCGTGTATGCTCCTCATCCCCCTGGGGATGTCGATTTTGCCAGGTTGGAAATTTGAATTAGCTATGTCAATAGGGCTTTCTTCTGCAGCTTCAGTTTTTCTGCCTATCTCGACTCCGCCAAATATAATTGTGTACGGTACGGGGTTACTACAACAAAAAGATTTCCGGACCGGAGGTCTTATAGTCGCGATCCTTGGGCCGTTATTGGCGGTGTTGTGGGTGTTATTGCTGAGAGGCTGATGTCAACAAGATCGCTGTGTAAATAACCAAAATTAAAAAAGCCACGATTTGTGGCTTTTTATTTTTGATTTCGATAATTGTAAGAGTACTTATTGCTTAAACATGAGAATGCATTAACATCCTGGGCCTGTTGTATTTCTTATTCCAAAGCCTTTCAACGATGCTGACGACATGCTGACAAATTTCGTCTTCTATCTCAAATAAATTGGATTTTGTTAGTTTCCGTTCAAAGGTCTGGGACCAGGCTTGCTTATAAGAATTGCATTCAATTAACTGAATATTTACACGCACCCTATCCTTCAGGAACTGTACTCCGCCGGTTATTATGTAATTGAAGCCAACAACGGCGCCAAGCTCTTTATAATCGCTGTGGATTCGGGTGAGATTCTTTACTGCCTGGTATGCTAATACCGAAATTTGATCCACGTGCGTCAATGTTGAATTTAACTGTAAACACAAACCCTCTGCGAAGGCATTGGCCGCGCCTGACCTTGTTGTGCAGACAAAAGGCAATATGGCCAAAACCACATTTTCTTCATCTTCCCCTGCTGATGCATCATCATGCAAATCCCGCTCGATAATAGCTACTTCGGCAAGGTTAGACCGGTTGGCAAAAAATGGAACATATTTTCCTTTTGGAATGCTGATCACGACCTGGTCATCGCGACCCAGATCGTTGTAATAGTCACTCAACGCGCGCCTTAATCTTCCGGCATGAATGCGCACAATCCCGTTTTCCTGCGGATTAAAACTTAACGGCTTTTCAAGCACGTTAATGGCGATAGTATATTCCTTGAGGCAATTGGAGCGGCCTTGTATCGTTTCCTGGACAATGAAGGAGAGAAATTTCTTCAAAATGGCTGATTCTGTAAAGTGAGGATCGCGAAAAATTCGCTCAAGTTCTTCTTCTACTGCGGCCACACTAAAAAGGGCCTCAGTGCTGCTAAGATTCAGATTACTCATGACAGGTTTTATTATTTATTAAGGTTTCTGGTTCCTGCAAAGAGGCAGTATAGGTAAACAGTTTTAAATGGGTCTCGGAAATCCTACACGAAAGTGCTTTAAAAAATGAAAGAAAGGACTGATAACGGCCGGGAATCGGACAAGGCTTATAAGTTGGAGCAAGGAATTAAGGCTGCATCTTGCTTTTACTGCGCTCGCTTCTATAAATCAAGGCAATTGCCTTCGGATCGGTTGAAATGTAACCTTATCCCGTTTTACTGTTAAATGATTGTCAGGACGTGAAACGAGTGAATACGTTAGTACTTTAGTATTGTTCTCAGCAAACATCGGAAATTGTAATAAACCTCAACCAAAAGTTAATCGTGGTGCAAATGGAAGCTAAGAATTTCCAGCTGGAAGTCGTGAAAGAAAGGTGGCCGGAATACAAGGACGATATACTGTCCTTGTATTACAAGGATAACAAGTTCAGAGCAATTGTTGAGGACTATTACCTGGCCATTCAGCATCTCGATAAATTTCGAAAACAATACTCAGAAAAGCTGGAGAGCATTGAAGAGTATGAGAAGGTCCTGCATGAATTAGAGATTGAATTGCAGCATCGCATTGACAAAAAATAGAGAGCTTATTTCTTCGTCGGAAAAATCCACAGACAACAGAAGAAATCGATAACAATTACGTATTCATTAAAAACAGTATTATGTCCAACACAAAGAATGGCTGGTCAACGCCGGCAGCCCTTGCAATCCCTAAAGAAGGGTATTTTAAAAAAGAAGATGGCCGTTACGGGCCCCTTTTTCCGCAGACACCTGCGAATTATGGTTTCACTGTTATTGTAAAGGTTAAACCGGGGCGGGAAGAAGCGATCCGTGAATACGGTAAAACGATCGAGGCGGCAGTTAAGGCGAGCCCCGACGTTCTTGCCCCCTTGAAACTTCATTATCTCCGCTGGGTATTGTTTGACGTAGGGTCCGGTCTGCACTTCATGTACCAGGGTATATTCGACACAGACTTTGATAAATACATGGAAGATGCTATTGCACTGTTTAACAGCACTGGGGTCACGACAGTTTTTGTGAACCTGGAAGGATTCCCCGAAGACTGGAAAACAAATATTCCGGCAGTTACCAAATTCTTCCGTGAACACCAATGTCCCAGTTTCCTTGAATATGGCGAATATCCTTACGTGTCTGCTGATGAGATCAAGAAGGCTTTGAAATTAAAAGAGGCATTTTCTGAAATGCTGGATCAAATGCAATAACCATCTGTTAAATAAAAATCCATGCTTGAATTAGACGATGTCCAACATTATCTTTTAACCCGTCCTCATGCAACGATTGCTCAATACAACTTCATTACATTCCGGGATGGCCAGGCCGGACGTAACTGGGTTAATGCTTTATCTGACATCGTTGGGACGGCCAAAACCGTAATGGCTGCCAGCCCAACAGACATGAGATGGGTTAGTCTCGCATTTACTTTTAATGGTTTGCGTAAGCTTGGGCTCGACGAAGTTTCGCTTGCCAGTTTTCCTGAGCCATTCAGACAAGGAATGGTCGCAAGGGCACAGATGCTGGGCGATACGGGAATCAATCATCCTGATAACTGGGAAGATAATATAACAAGCGAAGATCTCCATGCGGTTGTTATCCTCTTTGCCCGCGACAAAGTTGAAAGGGAACGCTGTATAAAAAAGCATGATGAATATCTTAAGGATAATCCCGGTGTAGAGATCCTTTCGTCTTTGCTGCTCGAAGCTGTACCGCCTTATGACTATGTTCATGAACATTTTGGTTATCGCGACCGATTGACGACTCCGGTGATCGAAGGAATTGGGATCGAGCCAATGCCCGGATCGCATCCTCCAAGCAAGGCTGGCGAATTCTTCCTGGGTTATCCTGATGAAAGCGGGGTGATCCCGTTGCAACCCGAGCCGGAAATTCTTTCAAAGAATGGAAGCTTTCTTGCTTATCGAAAAATGCGTGAACACGTTGGAGCATTTCGCGAATTTTTGAAAGCAAATGGAAAAACAGTTGAAGAACAGGAATTGGTTGCCGCGAAATTAATGGGACGCTGGAGAAAAACAGGAGCTCCGCTGGTATTATGTCCCGATAGAGACGATCATGAACTTGGATTTGATGACAAAAGGAATAACAATTTTGATTATGAGAAAATGGATCCCCATGGATACGCCTGTCCCGTGGGTTCGCACATACGACGAATGAATGTAAGAGACAAGGGAGTTTCAAGAATCATGAACAGGAGATTGATCATTCGCAGGGGTGGAACGTACGGCCCTTATCTTCCCGACGCCGCAGAAGATGACGGAGCCAATCGCGGTATTGCGGTCTTTGCAGGTTGCGCTGACTTGGCCCGGCAATTTGAATTCCTGATCTCTGTTTGGGCCAACGATCCTGAATTTGAAGAGTTGAATGAAAAAGATCCTTTTGCCGGAAGTATTGATGGCCCTTTTGAATTGACTATACCGAAGCGACCTATCAAAAAGAAATTGAAGGGCTTAAAAGCATTCACAAATGTAACTGGAGGCGCTTACTTCTTTTTGCCAGGAATAAAAGGATTAAAATATCTCGCATCATTGAAATAGAGTAATCTCAATTTTTAAATCTTAAAACACGATTTTAAATGAGTGCAAATAGTTATCCGTCGCCACGAGTTTATAATCAAATTCTTTCACCACGCAAATACATCAAGGGCAAAAGAAGATTCAGTGTTTATTGGACGTGGAGTTATCCATGGGAAGCTAACAGGGACGTTACTGAAATGGATAATCGTTTTTCAACGATGACCGAAGTGCGTCGCGTGTTGTGGCCGGCTTATGAATCGATTGAATTTTCTGAAAAAATGTTTCTGCAGGGGATCGCCGGCACCCTGGAGCTTTTTCATCTCAGCATCGCAAGATTTCAACAGGTTATTGAAAGCGTAACCGGCCAACCTGTGCCGGATTACCAGCGCATTGACCAGGCAGGCCAGCGCTTGCCTATTGACGAACGAATTCTTGCCGACACAGATACACTGATGGTATTTGGTCTCGATCATTTGGTCACTGAGCAGGAAGCGGCCCCGGAAGAGATTGGAGCGATAAAGAATTTTTTGAAAAGAGAGGGAACCTGTGTGATACTGGGTCCACATCATGACGTCGGTTTTTCCGAAGATTTGAATCAAAGACAACAAGAGTACAAGCATCACGGCGATCCGTTGGTACCAAGGCAACAACGTTTTGGAAAATATACGCGGTCATTGATGAAAGGTCTTGGAGTGCCTGTTGAAAATCGTTTTGGTTTGCGACCTGCCACGGTCAAGGGAACAAATAATCAGTTGATGCCCCTCATCAAGCACGGTGACTTTGATAAACACCGTTTGCTGGAAGGTGTTAGCACTTTTAATTTTCACATGCACCTTCCGCATTATGCGGTCACCACAGATGATCCAAAGCTTATCCAGGTGTTGGCTCAGCAACCTATTGATATGTCACATCCACATCCGTTTATTGAGGCCGGCAATCGTGAGTTCAATATGTTTCTCTGGATGCCGCCAAATGGAGAAAGAGCGGGTGATATTTTGTTAGCCGACTCTACCATATTCACCACACTTTTTGGAGGCGATGAAAGCCTTGAGCGTTTCTGGAAAAACCTTGCAATGCTTTGATAGAACAAATTCGCTAAATCAGTTACTCATGGGATCAGGAAAAAAATTTTTCTTTCAATTTTCTTTGATCCTACTCTCTCTTTATTCATTCGGCCAGGAAAAAAAAAGCAGTTTTGAAATATACGGAACTGCGATGGTTGATGCCGGGTACAATTTTAATTCAATTGATCCGAATTGGTTTGATGTCATGAGGCCTTCAAAGCTACCATCATATAAAAATGAATACGAACCGGAGGGGAATGTTTTTTTTAGTGTCAGACAAACGAAGCTGGGAGTGAGAAGCAGTACTCCGACCAACTTAGGAGAATTAAAAACACAATTTGATTTTGATCTCATCGGTTTTGGAAAAGATGTTGGTCAAACCACTTTTCATTTGGTAAATGCCTATGGACAGCTAGGTAAAATAGGTGCAGGGCAAACGGCTTCCGTGTTTATGGACATGGATGTCTTTCCAATAGTGATGGATTACTGGGGGCCGTTATCAAGAGTATTTTTTTTGAATATCCAATTGAGATATGTCGCTATTGAAAAAGAAAATGAAAGGTTGATTTTTGCTCTTGAACGACCTGGCGGTACTGCCGATGGTGGTGACTATGCAAACAGCATTGAGTTGCAGAATGTGAAACCGGTTTTTAAATTCCCGAATATAACGGCCCATTACAGGCAAACCTGGCAATGGGGACACATACAGATTGCGGGAATTGCAAAAAGCATCAAATGGAAAGATCTTGACACGTCTGGCTATAACCTCAGCGGTAGTGCAGTGGGCTATGGAGTAAATCTAAGTACTGTCATCAGGATGTCCGACGGACTTAAATTGAAAATGCAGGGCGAGTATGGAAAAGGAATTGAAAATTATATAGCCGATGTTACACCTGATGTAGGATTGAAGAGTCAGCCGGGAAGTTTGGCGCAGCCTTTCCAGGGAACAGCATTACCTGTGTGGGGCTTCCTGGCATTCGCCGAAATAAATTGGACCAAAACCCTCGTAAGCTCTGTAGGATATTCAATGTTGAAAATTGATAACTCCGATCTGCAATCGGCCGCCGCATTTAAGAGAGGACAGTATGGATTGATCAACTTGCGATACCAGCCATTGACCAATTTAATTATGGCTGCGGAATATCAATATGGCCGACGAGATAATTTTAGTGATGGATTTCATTCCAACGGAAATAAGATACAGTTGTCTTTCGAGTATGTTTTTTCAAACAAATTCACTACACCTGAATAATGACTGCATCACTTCGATTTTTGGATTTTGATACTTCAAATCTCAAATTTCAAAACTCAAATTCCCTCAGCGCTAAATTCCAAAATCTAAAATCATAAATTCTTGCAAGAAACTTAAAAATTGAAACGGTATTGAATGCCCGCAAGTAATTGTTGTCTTGCACCAAGAAACCCATATTCGACCCTGAACATTAAACTTCGGTTGAGCTGGTATTGTCCGCCCACAATAAAGTTCCACATTTCTTTTTGTCTCTTCTCGAGAGAATATTGAATGGAAGCATTGCCTGCATTCGAGACGATTTGTGATGCACCATCCAGGACCTTCCCAAAAGTTGCCAATACGGTATTAGCAGCTTCATATTTAGCTACATTGACCGGGTTTCTTTGTTCGGCAGGAGTAAGCCCATTCCACCAGGCATCTACCTTCATTTGATTTTCCTGGACCTTCTGGTAGCCCACATCAATTTTTTGCCCCCATTCACTGGTGGGGAATAGCGAAGATGCCTCAATGGAGCCACTGGTACCGCTTGCTATTTTCACCCTGAAGCCACCCGCCCATAGCGCAATACCGGTTCCGGGTTTTTTCAAAGAAATGTTTTTGCCAAATCGTGGCCCAAACACGGATACAAAGGCTGGTTTTTCCAACTCGGCTATATCAGACCAGGAAAAGTTCATGTCAAGCGCCAGAAAAAATCCCCTGATTCCGACGGTAGGTGTTAAACCGAAGCCGAATGTAGTAGCATCAAAACTTGCTTTGGTTTTTAGACTGGTAATTTGTTTCCAACCGCTGCTATCGGGTAACCAAACGCCGGCATCGATGGCTGTTGATGTATTTGATCGGGCCAGGATTCCATATACATTCAGGAAGGGCAATATCCAAAGGTCAGGACGCACGCTTATACCATTGGATGTTGCCACTGCACTGTTGAAGCGAATGACCTCGTCGAGCGGATATTTGGGACCATTGTTAAAACCCACTTCAAGATTCTCAATCAGGATGTCGGATTGTTGGTAGAAGTATTGTGAACTTAATCCTCCAGACTTTGGTAAGTTGAAGCCTTTTGCCACTACTTTTTTACCCCAAATAGGAAGCAAGTATGGATATTCTGATTTTTTCAAACTGTCCGCAAGGTGCTCATTCTTTGGGCCAAGAACTTTGTCCGTTGTATACTGAGCATAGCCATTTAGCATGCAGGATGTGCAGGCAAATAGGAACAATGATTTAATACGCATAACCACGTAAGTGTTTTAATAAAGCTACGCCGAATCTTTTTTAGATTATGTAGGGTTGTAATGTTACCGTAAAATGCCAGGAAATTTTTGCTGACCGCAAAGTTTCGCATTTGAGAAAATTGCTTTTGCCTTTTGCATCAAAAGCCAAATCGGATTGGTCGTTTAGTGTCCGTCCACAGCAGATCTTTGAGGAGTGAAGCAGCAAAAAAGGTGTGCCGAAAATTGTCGGTGCAGTGTATGATCTTTCCACGGGAAAGTGCAATGGCCTCGAAAAATCAAAGTTATAAACGCACGACGATCGCAAATACAACGAATTTTACTTGTGTATATATATATCTAAATTTCTGAAAAGAAAAAAGCAAAGCGAAAAATAATAGATGTTAGATTTAAGTGCGCCGTAGGGTTTCACGCCGGCATTGTTTATATAATCACGGTTATGGAATTCACTCAAATAATATTTAAATTTCAGATTGGCAGCGTAAGGAAACTGGATGCCGACTAGAAAACCGTGTTGAAATAATTCCTGCCTGTTGCTGAACCAGCCTGTTATCTTATCTATTTTATCACCACCTTCATAGGTTTTTTCTTTATACGTAATGGGAAATTCAATTTCATACCCTGCATAAAGAAAAGTTTTGTCAAGATTTCCAACTTTGAAACCAACAGGGATGCCGATGTTATACGACCGGAATTTTTTCTTATAATGTAGATTATTCGTGTCGATATAGTCATTCATAATATAACCCACATTTCTTAAAGCTAACCCTGTAAACAGGCCGAAATTTTTGCCCAGGTCTTTATTGAGCATTACCTGTAAATTGACGACAGGAGAAAAACGCAAAGTTGAATTTTCATTGCTC
>Ga0157375_10004860_pt1 | contig 11676 bp, 10 predicted proteins | sample M35metaG_FD_115311 | JGI IMG/M metagenome (GOLD analysis project Ga0157375, IMG submission 115311) | Miscanthus rhizosphere microbial communities from Kellogg Biological Station, Michigan, USA - M3-5 metaG | ecosystem: Host-associated > Plants > Roots > Rhizosphere > Soil | place: USA: Michigan...
CAGGGACGCGTCGGGTTCCAGACCTATCTGATGCAGCGGATGAGCGGGTTCGGTGGCGTCTCGAAACGGCCTTACGGTAAGGCGTTTCTCGAGTTCCCGCAATTCACGGAACGGATGATGCAGCGCATACCGAAGACCGGGAAGGTATTCGACGCGCCGCAAGCGATCGACGAAATCCATTACCACGGCGCCGCGCTGCTCGACGCCGAAATCGCGAGGCTGAAGCAGCTCGCGAGCGAACCGCGTTCGCAGTTCACCGGTCTTTTCATGAACGCGCCCTCGCCCGGCATCGTGGCTTGCACGATGCTCAACGCTTACTACGACTCGCAAGAGAAATACCTGGACGCGATCGCGCGCGAGCTTCGCGTTGAGTACCGGCGCGTGGTCGACGCGGGTTTCACGTTGCAGATCGATGCGCCCGATCTCGCGATGGAGCGCGTGCTGCTCTATCAGGACTTGAGCGACGCGGAATTCGCGAAGACCGTGGAGATGCACGTCGCCGCGCTCAACAAAGCGCTCGAAGGCTTGCCGCCGGAGAGCGTGAGGCTGCACGTGTGCTGGGGCAACTGGGAGGGCCCGCACAATCACGACGTCGACATGGCGGTGCTCTTGCCCGCGCTCTATCAAGCGCGCGTCGGCGCTCTCGGGCTCGAGTTCGCGAACCCGCGTAGGCAGCACGAGGTTGCCGCAATCGCGAATCGCTCGCTGCCCGAGCACCTCTCCCTGATCGCCGGCGTAATCGATTCGAAGAGCAACTTCATCGAGCACCCCGAGGTCGTCGCGCAGCGCCTCGAGGCCGTAGCGCGAGCGGTCGGAGACCCGTCGCGAGTCATGGCCGGCGTCGACTGCGGGTTCGGCACGTTCGTCGGGTGGGAATGGGTCACCGAGGACGTGGTCTGGGCCAAGCTCAAGGCGCTGCACGAAGGCGCGGCGCTCGCGTCCGCGCGACTCTTTGGCCGCCGCACCGGCGACGCGCGACGCGGCAGCGCCGCCTGACCTTTCGCGCGCGGACTCGGAGCCGCCAACCGAAGCGACGGCAGCGGCCACCCCGCGCGCGGCGCGGAAACGGGCTACCGCATCAGAACAGCGCCCCGCTCCGCCGAGTGTCGGGCCGGTGCGCGGCCTCGTGCGCGAGCAGCGCCTGCTTGAGCGGCAAGCCGCCGCCGTAGCCCGTGAGGCTGCCATCCGCTCCGATCACGCGGTGGCACGGCACGATGAGCCCGATCGGATTCGCGTGGTTCGCAGACCCGACGCCGCGCGCGGCCTTCGGCTGACCGATCGCGCGCGCGACCTCGCCGTAGCTGCGCGTCTCGCCGTACGGGATCTCGAGCAGCGCGTTCCAGACAGCGCGTTGGAACTCCGTGCCGGTCGGCGCGAGCTCGAGGTCGAAGTCCGTGCGCTTGCCCGCGCAGTACTCCTCGACTTGCTTGCGCACACGCGCGATCGCACGCTCGTCGTGCACCGCGGTAGGGTCCACTTTCGCGGCGCCCTTCGCGCTCAGGTTGAAGCGGACGAGGCGGCCGCGCTCGTCGACCCATGCGGCGAACGTCGCGAAATCCGTCTCGATCGTGCCCCAGCGGTGGGGCTCATGGTTCGTCGTGTTGTTCATGCTGCGTCTCTCAAGCTAGCCCAAAGATGGAATGTCGCGAGGCTCCGGTGCGGCGCGAACGGCCGCATCAGCTCCTCGACCTGCCCCGGCCCCGGGCGCTCACCCGCGGCCGTGAGCTTTTGCAAAGCCGCGGCGAGCGCGACGTCACCAACCGGCGCGCAGTCCGCGAAGCCGGCGCCTCGCATCAGCACGTAGCGCGCGGTCCAGGTGCCGATGCCGCGCAAGCGTGTGAGGTCGCGCTCAGCCATGACCGCGGACCCGTCGCCGAGAGCATCGGCCTCGAGCCGCCCCGCCGCGACGGCCTGCGCGGCGCCGACGAGGTATTCGGCTTTCGTGCGCGAGAAGCGCCGGCGCCGCAGCTCGTCGACTGGAATCTGCGCCACGCGCGCGGCGCTCGGGTGCGCGCGCATGCCGCGGACTTCGGTGCCCGCGATGTCGAGCAGCTCGCGGCGCAGCGCGCTCGCGAACGTCACATTGATCTGCTGACCGATGATCGCCCAGCACAGCGCGTCGAAACCGCTCGCCGTGAGCGGCAGCCGCAGTCCGCGCCGGCGTGCCGTCAGCGCCGCCATGCGCGGATCACGCGCCGCACGCGTCTCGAAGCCCGCGACGTCGAGCGTGAGGCCGAGCAGCCGCAAAGCGACGGCATGCACGCCCGCGATGTGGCGCTCGATGACACGCGCGTCGGCGTGTACGCGGCACCACGCGACCTGCGGCTCGAGCTCGATCTCCAGCACCACCGCATCGTCGCCAAACGTGAGCGCCTTCACGAGCGTCATGCCGCGGACCTGCTCAGCGGGGCTCTGTGGATCGCGCCCGTGATACGCGAGCACGTCCGCCGCGCGGTAGCCAGCCGGCAGCTGGAGCATGAACACGGACGCGCCGCGGAGTCCTCGGTACGCCCCCGGCGTCATCCGCGTTAGGCCCAAGAACTGACGATGGAATGCGGCCTCGCTCTCGAAGCCAGCCGTGTGGCCGACGTCGACTACGCGCCGATCCGTATCGAGCAGCGAACGGGCCGCCGCGCGCACTTGCTCGCGCTTGAGCCACGCTGCGGGCGTGAGATGCGCGTGCGTGCGCAAGAGGTCGCCGAGCTTCGTGAGACTGACGCCGCAAGCACGCGCGAGCGCGCCCGCATCGGCGCATGCCGCGGGCTCGGCGCGCACCCGCTGCGCGAGCGCGTCGAACAACGCCGCGTCGGAATCCTCGCCACGGTAATAGAGGTCGGGCCGGCACCGCTTGCAGGCTCGGAGACCGGCGGCCTGCGCCTCGGCTTCGGTCTCGAACAGGCGCACGTTTTCCGGCTTCGGCTGGCGTGCGCTGCAGGACGGCAGGCAGTAGATGCCCGTCGTGAGCACGCCGACGATGAACCGGCCATCGAAACGGCCTGCGCGCGCGTCGGCTCTTTCCCAGCTGAACGGTTTCGGCAACATGCGCGTAATCGTAACGCGCGCATGCCGCAGCGCCTCTCATTTCTCGCGTTGGATATTGGAATGGGATCCGAGGCGGCTGAGAGAGCCGAAACTGCCTGAGCTCGCCCGACGGCGGCCGCTATAGCGCGCGGCGCTTGAGCACGCGAATTGCGAACAGCAGTGCGAGGGCCGCCAGCACCAGCGCCCACCAGATCATCGCATTGCTAGGTACCCGGCCCGCACCGAACGGCGTAGACACGAGGCTGCGCATCACCGGCGGCTGAAGCTCGTAGGCCGCGCGGCGCCACAGCGCGTCGCTCGGGCTCACGAGCGAGAGCGCCGTGCCGACGTAGCGCGATGCCTCGTTTCTCGCAATCGCGCCGATCTGCTCGATCCAGCCGCCGATGAACGCGATCCCATAGAAACCGAACGCGACGATTCCGTTCGTCACGGTCTTCAGACGCGCGCTGCCCGCGATCGAGATGGTCAGCATGAAGGTCGCGCCGAGCAGCATGAGCGGTAGTGCTAAGCCTAAGTGAGGCTGCACGAATCCTGTCGTCAGCCACGCAACCACGACGACGCCGCCCGCGATGATCGCGAGATAGCATCCCGTCATGAGCCAATACGTGAGCCACTTGCCGAGCACGATCTCGGCGCGGCGTATGGGCTTCGATGCGAGCGTCTGCATGACCCCGGAGTCGATCTCGCCCGACAGGGTATCGACGGGCAGCAGCACTGCCGAGGCAATCGCGAGAAAGTTTGCGACGTACAGTCCCGCAAGCGTGAAAAACTGGAGCTGGAACTGGCGCTGCGGATTCGGCGGGATGCTGCGGTTGATGAAATAGAGTGCAGTGCCGTAGACGAGCAGAAACAGCACGCTGCACAAGAGCGCAGCGGGCACGATCTTCCGGCGGTACGCCTCGATGAACGTCAGGTGCGCAATCGTGAGGATGCGGCCCATATCACCCCGGGGTCTGATCTTCGCCCATGATCTCGATGAACGACTCCTCGAGCGACTTGCGCCGCACACGCAGCTCGTAGAGCGCGATGCCGCGCGTGACGAGCCACGGCGCGAGCTCGGGCAAAGCGCTCTCGCTTGCAAGCTTGAGGCGCACGACGAACCGGGGGCCGCCGATCGGCTCTTCGTCCTCATCGCCGCCATTGGGCGCTACGGGGTCGCGCCCGCCGAGCTCACCGAACGCCCCGAGGCCCTCGAGCACGGCACCTTCCGCGCTGCCGAGCCTGAGCTCGACGTCGAGGCCTTGCGATACGTCGCCGAGCGAGAGCTCGTCGATCACGCGTCCCGTCTTCACGAACGCGACACGGTCGCAGGTCGCCTCGACCTCGCCGAGAAGATGCGAGTTCAGGAACACCGTCGTGCCGGCCGCGCGCAGCTCTTCGATGATGCTGCGCACGAGGACGCGGCCGAGCGGGTCGAGACCGGAGGTCGGCTCGTCGAGAAACACGAGCTCCGGTGAGTTCACGAGTGCCTGCGCGATACCCGCGCGCTGGATCATTCCTTTGCTGTAGGTCTGGAGTCGTCTGTCCGCCGCCTCGGTGAGCGCGACGCGCGCGAGCAGCACGTCGACGCGCGCCTCGAGCGCCGCGCCGCGCAAGCCGAACAGCCGGCCATGGATCCGCAAGAGCTCGCGGCCAGTAAGACACTCGTGAAAGCGAAAGTGCTCCGGCAGGAACCCGATCCGCGCGCGCGCCTCGCGCGTGCCGAGCGGCGCGCCGAGCACCGTGCCGGATCCGCCGCTCGGCTCGATCAAGCCGAGCAGCAGCTTGATGGACGTCGTCTTGCCCGCGCCGTTCGGGCCTAGGAAGCCAAACACCTCCCCGCGCCGGATCGCGAGCGACAGATCCGCAACCGCAACGGTGCGGTCGAAGTGCTTGCGCAGCGACTCGGTCTCGATCGCGAGATCGGGCATCCAGTAACTTTACTGCACGCTCTGCGCGATCTGCAGAGCATCGGTCGCGCGGACCGGCCCGCCGAGCGCATAGACCACGTTGTCGTTCGACCAGAGCACGAGGCTGCCGCCGCGGGCTCCGTTGAAAGCTCCGCCGATCTCGATCTCGAGCCCGGTGCCGCTCTGCACTTCGACCTGATGGAAGGTCGCCGTAGTGGCCGGCACCGGCACGAGCAGCGTGCTGCGCCAATCGACGCTCTGCGCCAAACGATAGGCCTCGGCACGGTCGAGCCCAAGCAGCCGCAGCCCGATCTCGGCCAACGAAGCGACATCGACACCCGCGGGCAGCGCGATGACAGGACTTCGCGACTGCGTGAGCGTTATCTGATCGTGCCCGTCGCCGTACACGAGCCTCGCGACCGGCGGAATTTGAATCGAGACGGTCTGGCCGTCGAGCGCGGTCGGCACGGACACGTCGGTGATCCCGAGCGCGTCGAGCACGCTCTGCAGCTTCTCGGTGTTGCCCTGCACGCTGAACTCGTGCTCGCCGCGAACTTCGATCGAGCTCAGCGTAAAACCCGGCGCCATCCACGAAGGGGCGTGCAAGGGCATTTGAGCAGCCGCGCTGGCCTCATCAACCGTGGAGTATGCGACAGGCGGAGACGGTGGCGCCGCGGGCGTCACCTGCTGCCCAATCAACGTCGACAAGTCGACCGAAGAGCTCGACCACAGCTGCGCCATGCGCTGCGGATCGAAGGCGACGCCCGCGAAATTCACGACTCGGAAGTAGTCGAGGAACGCCTCGGCCGCGGTGCGCACCGCCGGGAACGTGAACGCCAACGCGAGCGCGGCGACCGACGCGGCCGTCGCGAGCCAGCGCCACATCGGCGATCGCGCCTCCGTGACGGCCGGCCCGTCGAGCGCGTGCAGCCGCGACTTCAACTGCCGCGCGAACGCGGGCGCCGGTTCTCGTCTCAGACCATTCAGGAATTGATCGTTCATAAAGTCTCCTCGCGTCACCAGTCGCGACGCAATGCTTCGACTACGCGGTGCACGATCGTGCCGACGTTCGATTCGCTCAAGCCAGTAAGCTTCGCGATCGCCCGATTCGTCGCGCCCGCTCCGTATTTCAACGAGATCAGCTCGCGCTCGCGGTCCGGAAGCTGCGCGAGCAGCGCGCGCAGGCGGTCGCCGTCGGACTCGCGCGCGTTGTCCTCTTCCGGCGTGCCCGACGCCCTCACCGCTTCCGCGTCCTCGAGCGGCGCGTGCACGCGTCGCCCGCGCACGTGATCCGTCGCGACGTTGCGCGCGATCGCGAGCAGCCAGGTCGCGAAGCCCGCGACGTCGCGGCGATAGCTCTCGCGTGAACGCCAGGCCTTCTCGAACGTCGTCGCGGTCAGATCCTCCGCGACCGAGTCGTCCCGGAGCCGATAGCGGAAGAAGTTGTAGACCTTCGGCAGCTGCTCGGCGTAAACCGCGTCCCAGTCAGGCGCAGCCGCCGCCGATTGCGAGAGGAGCTCTGCCGGAAGGTCGGTTTCGGGCGTCATCGGGGCAATATACGGCGCGGCACCGCGAGTATCACGAACAGGCGACGGCCGCGGCGTCAAGCCGACGATACGACTCCCGCGAGGATCGCGGCTACGAGCCGCAGCGCGAACGCGACGCAATACATAGGGCGATGCTCGCGCCTGGCCGAGAGCAGAAATGGCAACGTGATCAACACACTCACGATGCCGACAGCCGCGGCGTTCGCGATGATGCCGGTGTCGAGCCCGTGCACAGCCCACAGCGTCGCCAAGCCCGTGGTCACGAACCCGGCGGCCGGGGCGACGTAGTAGCCGATTCGCTCGCCGAGCGACGGCGCCCCCGCCTCGGGCTCGGCTGTCGCGCCCGCGAAGACTTTCTTGTAGATCGCGATGCTCGCGAGCAGCACGACGACGACACCGACCTCGGACAGAACGCCCGCGACGAGAACGCGGACCCAATGAATCGTCGACAGCACGAGCTAGTCCCCCTGACCACGCGGCGGACGGCGCGCGGCTTTACGACGGCGCTGATCATTGTCGCGCCGGCAGCGGAGCGCAAGGCGTGCAGTCGCTGCTATGGCAATTGTTACCACGTGGCTTGCGCCGCGAGCGCCGGATGTGGACGGCGGGCGAAGACGCCGAACGCGCAGATGATCGCGTAGCACAGCGCGGGCACGACGAGCGCTACCTTGAGGCTTCCCGTGAGATCCGCGGTGCGGCCGAGCAAGAGCGGCACGATGGCGCCGCCGACGATCGCGGTCGCGATGATGCCCGAGCCTTCGGCTGCGCGCGCTCCGAGCCCTTCGCTCGCGAGCGAGAAAATCGTCGGGAACATGATCGAGTTGCAGAGCCCTATCGCAAGCAGCGACCAGCCAGACACCGCGCCGGTGGAAGACGCCGAGATCGCGAGCAACGCGAGCACGGCCGCCGCGACGCATGCGAGCACTTTGCCGGGCGAAAAGATGCGCAGCACGAAGGACCCGGCGAACCGGCCCACCATCGCGCCGCCCCAGTAGAACGAAACGTGATCGCCGGCCGCACGCTGCGCGAGGGCCATCACGTCGGGCTGCATGAGATAGCTCACGATGATCGAGCCGATCGCGACCTCCGCACCCACGTAGAGGAAGATGCAGGTCGCGCCGAACGCGAAGCGCCGCTGGCGCAGCAGATCGAATCCTTCCTTCCAACGTGCGCCATAGCGGGGCCGAGCGTGAGGCAGCCGATTGCGCATTCGCCACACGAGCGCGGCGGCGACGATCAGCGCGATCGCGAGGCCCAAGTACGTAACGAAGATCCTGTGTGTCTCCTGCGCGCGATACGCGTCTAGCGCCGCGCCCGTGAGCGCGCTCGAATCCACCGTCGCGAGCGATCCCAAGATCAACGCCGAGCCGACGTATGGAAACACCGTCGTGCCGAGCGAGTTGAACGCTTGCGCGAACGTGAGCCGGCTATGCGCGGTCGACGGCTTGCCGAGCAGCACGATCAGCGGATTCGCGACGACCTGCACAACGGTGATTCCGGCTGCGAGCACGAACAGAGCAGTGAGGAATACCGGAAACGACGCGACGGAGGACGCCGGCATGAACAGCAAGCAGCCCACGCACATCGTCGCGAGACCGAGCGCCGCGGTCCGCATGTAGCCGACGCGCAGCACGACGCGCGCGGCGGGAATCGAGAATACGAAGTACGCCATGAAGAACGCCGACTGCACGAGCATCGCCTCGGCGTACGTCAGCACGAAGATCTCTTTGAGCTTCGGGATGATGACGTCGTTCAGGCTCGTGATGCCGCCGAACACGAAGAACAGCGCGAACACGAAGACGCGCAGGTCGGGCGCGTCGACGCCGGCTACGGCAGAAGCGGTCGAATTGGATGACGAGGTGCTCAGGCGGGGCGAGAGTGTTGCACGCGGAAATCGGCCGCGCAAAGCAACGTTTGCCGAAGTGCCGGCGCGATTCCGGGACTCGAGTCCCTCGTCGCGCGCGAGGCGTCCGCCGGGGCGGCGCGAGACCGCCCCGACGGAGCGCACCGGTCGCGCTAACGTCCCGCGACTAGACGGTCGCGATTCGCCGGATCGAGCTCCGCGACTCGCTTGAGATCGACGCCGGTCGCTTTGGCGACCTGCTCGAGCGCGCCGTTGACGGCAGCGACGAAGCACGGCTGAACGAGCTCACGGTCGATCTTGACGCGAGCCACTCCTTTTTGTCCGCTGGTGGTCGGCGCGCAGATGCTCTGCGCCGCCGCCGCGATCCGCTTGTACGCCTCTTGCGCACCGGCCGGAGAAGAGAGATTGAGGGCTCGCAGGTCGATCGCCCGATGCACGGTTTCGGCATTGACACTCGATTCCGCGAGCGCACCCTGCGACACGACAAGTCCGGCGATGAGAGCAGCAACCCCGGCGCGCAGCACGTTCGTTCGTTCCATGGCCATGACGTGGTCTCCTTTTGATGGTTAGGTCGTTTCGGGCGCTCCCCATCCGCCGTCGGACGCGTCGAGCAATATCCGTGCCGTGCTCGAAAAATCTTCTGTTTCAAACAATTAGCCGATATGGCCGCGGCGCCGCGGTGTCGCGTTCGGCACACCATTGGTCGGGAATGGAACGAAGTGGCGATTCACGCCGATTCTTTCGAACGCTCTGCGGCGGCGAGCAGCGCTGGGCGACGCGTCTGCTCTATCGCGTCGCTGGTTTGCGCTCGCGACACTGCATATCTATCCTGGTTTATCGCCATGAAACGGATCGGCATCGTCGTTGGAGCTCTCGCGGCCTCGGCCGTCGGCGCAGTCGCGCTCGTCGTGCTGCACTCTCGGCTCGACGCGAAGCGCGGCGCGGAGCAGTGGCAAGCGCTCAAGACCTACTGCACCGACTGTCATAACGAGGCCGAAGCCGCCGGCAACGTCGTGTTCGAAGGCGTCAGCGCCGACGCAGTCGCCGCCAAGCCGCAGGTCTTCGAGGCCGCGATACGCAAGCTGCGCGGAGGCTTGATGCCGCCGCCCGGCAACCCGCGACCCGATCAGCAGCACATCGAGCAGTTCGTGCGCTGGGCCGAGCATTCGATCGATCGCGGCGCGCATGAGCCACGCGCGGGCTACACGTCCGTGCAGCGCTTGAACCGAACCGAGTACGCCGCGACGGTGAAGGACTTGCTCGGCGTCGAGATCGACGCGAAGCAATATCTACCCACCGAGATCGAGGTCGACGGGTTCGACAACATCGCCGCAGCGCTCAGCGTCTCGCCGGCATTCCTCGAGCAATACCTCGGCGTCGCGCGCAAAGTCGCGCGGCTCGCGATCGGCGAGCCGACGCCGAAGCTCGCGAGCGTCTATTTCGCGCCGCCGAGCGGCGATCAGGACGGTTACACCGACGGGCTGCCGCCGGGCACGCGTGGCGGCTCGCGCTTCACGCATCCATTCCCCGCCGATGGCGAGTACCGGCTCACGATCACCGACCTCGACGTTGGCCTCTACCCGCGCTCGCTCGAGACGGAGCAGACCGTCGTCGTGCTGCTCGACCGCGACGAGGTGTTTCGCGCGAAGCTCGGCGGCCGCGACGACTTGGCTCTGGTCGATCACGGCGGCGCGCCCGCGCGTGCCGAGATCATGAAGCGCTTCGCGGCGATCCCGGTTCGCGTCACCGCAGGCGTGCACGAGATCGTCGTCACGTTCATCGAGCGCGGTCGCGCGGCGACCGACGAGGCGATCTTCGGCTTCACTCCATACGGCGGCTTCAGCTATGAGGGCCAAATGCGCGTGCCGCGCCTGATCGGCGGCGTCGAGCTCAAGGGCCCGTACTCACCGACCGGCGTGTCGCATACCGCGAGCCGCGACAAGATCTTCGTCTGCACGCCCACCGCCGCGAGCGAAGAGCGCGCGTGCGCGGAGAAGATCGCCGCGACGCTCGCGCGGCGCGCATTCCGCCGGCCGCTCGGCGCGGACGACGTCGCGCGGCTGATGCCGTTCTACGAAGCCGGTCGAAAGTCAGGCACATTCGACTCCGGCATCGAGCAGCTCGTGACCGCGATCCTCGCGAGCCCCGACTTCCTCTATCGCGCGATCGATCCGCCGGCCGGTGCGCTCGCGGTAAAGTCGACCGGGGCCGGCGGCGAGCAAACCGGAGCGAGCGGCGCGTCGGCGGCGCCGTCGTTCGCGCTCGACGATCTCGCGCTCGCCTCTCGCCTCTCGTTCTTCCTCTGGAACCAGGGACCCGACGACGAGCTGCTCGCGCTCGCCGAGCGCGGCGCGTTGCACGAGCCGCGCGCGCTCGACGCGCAGGTCGACCGGATGCTCGCCGACCCGCGCGCGGAGACGCTCGTCACGAGCTTCGCGCTCAAGTGGCTCAACGTCGACGACCTCGCCGCGGTCGTGCCCGACGCGCAGATCTTCCCCGAGTTCAGCGACGCGCTGCGCACGGACTTCGCGAGCGAGATCGATCTGTTCTTGAAGAGCGTGCTGCTCGACAACCACGACGTGCGCGAGCTGCTCACGTCGGACCGGACGTTCTTGAACGAACGGCTCGCGCGCCACTACGGTGTCACGGGCGTGCACGGCCCGCAGTTCCGGCGCGTGCAGCTCGAAGATCCGGCGCGCTTCGGGCTGCTCGGCAAAGGTGCGGTGCTGCTGCGCACGTCGTACGGCGATCGCACGTCGCCCGTGCTGCGCGGCGCGTGGGTGCTCGACAAGCTCATGGGCACGCCGCCGACACCGCCGCCGCCGAACGTCGTCGTCGACCTCACGCAGAAAGCCGGCGAGAAGCCGAAGACGCTGCGCGCGCGCCTCGAACGGCATCGCACCGACGCCGTCTGCAGCGGCTGCCACAGCGTGATCGACCCGTACGGCCTCGCGCTCGAGAACTTCACCGTCACCGGGCAGTGGCGCACGATCGATCGCGAAGCCCACGAGCCGATCGACGCGGGATCGACGCTCGTGACAGGCACGCCCGTGAACGGCCCGGTCGCGCTACGTAACGCGCTGCTCGCGCGGCCGGATCAATTCCCACAGGCCGTGACCGAGAAGCTCATGATGTACGCGATCGGGCGCAAGCTCGCGTATCACGACATGACGCAGGTGCGCGCAATCGTGCAGGCCGCTGCTAAGCACGATTACAAGTTCGCGGAAATCGTGCACGGCGTCGTGCGCAGCGAGGCGTTCCGCGAGCAAGCGCTGCCGGCCGCGCCGACGGGCGGCGCGCAAACGGTCGCGCGCGTCGAGGCGAAGTAGGCTCA
>Ga0157375_10004861_pt1 | contig 11676 bp, 9 predicted proteins | sample M35metaG_FD_115311 | JGI IMG/M metagenome (GOLD analysis project Ga0157375, IMG submission 115311) | Miscanthus rhizosphere microbial communities from Kellogg Biological Station, Michigan, USA - M3-5 metaG | ecosystem: Host-associated > Plants > Roots > Rhizosphere > Soil | place: USA: Michigan...
ATGATAACGAACGCTAAAAGTGAGACTAGCTTTTTCATGATTTTTATTTTTTGATTAATGGTTAAGAAAATTTAATAAATGTGTTCTATCATTTTGCGAGGTTTATAATAAAGGGATGTTTTCGATTTTCAAGTCATGGTTAATGGTTTTTGATTTTATAAATTCATTATATATTAATTCAAAGAAGTACATTAATAAAAAGATTCAGGAGGTACGGGAATATTTTGGACGTACTCAGCTAAAATATCCGCTTGCCGAATATAGTTTCAACCCTTGTTTGATGCAATGACACACATCACAACTGCGGTTGACTTTAAACAAGGATCGGATTTATTGATCACCAATTCACATATGATAAATAATAAATTCCCGATGCACACAGAATTGCTGATCAAAGCCAAATAGCTAAAATCATTTTTCGTTACTTGTAGAGGGTTCAGGCAGGGTTGCTGATCAACACTAAAAAGCTAAAGCCATGCTTTTCACTTTTCGTATCGGTTCAGCAGGGTTTCATCGATTTAATCAAAATAGCTAAGCCATTTTTCAAATAAGTTGTCTGATTTTGGTTTATATACGCTGTCTTCATGGGAGGGAAAGGAGATTGGATAAGTAGAGCGGATTCAATAATGTTAAGGTAAATAAAATAAATTGGATTGCTCAAAATCTTTTTATTAATAATTGTGCTTGTTTAATTCTGTGTTTGGCACTTATTTTCTTCACATCTTTTTTACAAATGAATTACAAAGGTGATTGTGATTTTTTCTTCTTAGCTTTTTTTTCTGTATTACATCCACCCAGACATGCAAATGGTGGAGTAAAAAGCATAACACCGAATTCAAACCCTGCTCCATTATTACCGTTAATTTCATTTCCGTAAGTCAGCGCAAAAACAGCATAACGACTGGGTTCCCATCGCCAGCCAAATTTGTATTCGGGAACGGATTTAGATTCTCCCATAGAACCAAAAATTTCTGCCACAATTGATCCTTTTTCATTCCAGGGATACCATGCCACACGAGTTGAATAAGTAAAAGAAAAAGCGGTTTTCTCTTCTACTCCATAATGCCTGGTCATACTTGCTCCCGGCATAAGGTCCCATTGCAACGTATTTTTCAAAAATGGAAGAGTTACCGGCGCATTCATCCAATATGTTTGAAATGCGTCTTTGCTCCTGTCTTCGCCATCAAGCGTGCCCGGAAACATGCCGGTACCTGCTTTAACGGCTGCGCCGCCAGTCTTTGCTTTATTTTCATAAAACATATACTTGACATAGAACGATGTTGAATATCCATCATCAGTAGTCTGATCATGATCGTTATTGTATAAATAAGCAGCCATGGTAAATTCCCATTTAGGGAAAAGAGAATAGGTATTCATCAGCATCGAATTTCTTTGACCAAATGTCGGGATCAGGGTAATAGTGCCATGAGCTTTTGACAACCAACTATCAGAATTGAATTGCTGCGCTTTGGTTTCATTAAAAAATAAAACCATGCAAATAAATTTTACCGCTATCAACTTTGCGGCATATATTTTTTTAAATGCAGATTTTTTCATAGATAAGGTTTATTTCATGAAAAAAACTTTTACTCGTGTTCTTTTATAAGTGTTACATGTCTGTGGTCGTTAACTGAAATTTATTTTCATTTGTTATAAACAATTTTCGTTAGAGAATGATATCTGTTCCGAATGTAATGGTTGTACCTGTTTGCCCTGCTGTGTATAATCCAAATGTTCCGCCTGCAGCACTTTTCTTTACCCGCATCACTTGTAAATTTACTCTCCAACTTCTTGTTTTGATAGGATAAAGATTGAACCCACCACCATATTCCATAGGATGTCTTTTAAATTCATCCCAGAAATAGGAATTGATAGCATACAAGGCAAGTTTCCTTGGTATGATCATATGTGAAAGTTGCAAAGCATATCCATAATCAACAATAGTATTTATTGGTACAGGGGCATCGGCATTAAATTTTGAAAGCTTACGGCCATACATTTCCAGGTATGCATTAAACCCTTTATACTTTGCACCCAGGTCAACTGCCAGCATATCATAATCTGCATTATCAACTGTTACACCGTCTTTAAGAGCGCCTGTTTCAAAAAATAAAACTCCATCTGTCATTCTTACCTGTGTATTATCAGGTGAAGGTGTTCCTATATTATTAAATCGATCTTCCCTGCTATGAACAAAAGAAGCGCCAAAACGTGTCGCCACTTTCTGATGCTCTTCAAAATCACCAAACCCACCTCTGGGGCCATATTCACCGGTTGTAGGCATCCATGTTAATGATGCGCTGGTTGCCAGGTCTCGTGTTAGTTTTGAAGCCTGGATCCCCAATGAACTTAGATTATTACCAATCATAAGTGTGTAGTTCAGCTTAGGCAGTATTTCACCTGCTAGCCACATTCCATTGGTGAATCCTCCCCGCAAAGCTTCTTCACCCATAGTTCGGTCAGTAGATGCATAAAATGGAAATGGTCCCTGCATGGAACGTACTGATAAATTGGGTCCTACACCAATCCCTACACGCAAATGCTTATTGAACCGGTATTGTATCTGGCCGTAGATCAAACTTTGTTGTGTTGTAAAGACGGTCCATACAGTAGCAGCGTAAGTGAGTTTAGGAGTGCCCAACCATCCTGAAAACCAAATCATACATCTGTGCCAGAAAAAATCATTCCTTCCAACAAAATCTCTTGGTCTTCCAAGATGATCATACCATGTCTGGTATCCCGGTAATTGGTTTAAATAACGGCAGTTTGCATAAATACTAATATTGAGTGTTCCGAATTTGGTTCTTACCATATCAAAGCCTCTGCCTGGTGTAAATTCTCCTGATGCAACATTGGTGTATGTTGAATCTTTTACCGCACCTCTTTTCATTAAGACTATTGTCTGTTGTGAATCAACAGGAGTGGTAAGCTGCGCATTAAATATTAATGGAAATAAAACGGCTACTGATAATAACGTAACCGTTAACGATAGTGTTGTAACTATTTTCATGTAGCATGGTTTATAGTTATTAAATTAAAAAGTCCTGTCAATTTTTTTCAATTCCTGAAGACGGAGTTGGTGGTGGGATCTTTTTTGGATCATTTACATGAGCTTTTTCCCACGCTCTTACTTTTATTCTTGCCGCATCAAACAATCGCTCATAATTGCCTCTGAGTAATTTTTGTTTTGCTTCAGGTGTAAGTTTTTCAAATAATGGCTTATACATATCCAATATCTTCAGATAAGATGCCTGGTCTGAAGGCGCTACTTCATCCGTGCCCATTAAAAACCGATCAGGATATTTATTGATAACGGCTGCTGTATTTGCTGTTGCTTCAGGCGTCTCCGTTACATACTTAGCTACTTCTGTCCATGAAATATCAATATAGATATTACCCGCTTGCGGATTTGCAAGTGCTTTATCAAGCATTGCCATTTGATCTTTTATCGGACGAACAATTCTTCCTACTCCGCAATGGGCCCATATAATTGGTGTATTGCGATGTCTTGCAAACAAGGCTTTGATCTGTTCTATATCCCAGTTTTCCTGTCCTGATTTTGGAAATGGCATATTGATATCATTATGCAGGATAACAAGTAATCCTGATTCAGCGCAAAAATCAAGTATGCGATCAAGTGCGGGATTATTTAATGTAGCAACAGGACCTGCAACTTTTGACGAAACAAATTCTTTATGGATCGAGAATTCACCAATGCCTGTAAATACTCCGGGGAATGTTGTCAATACTCTTTTGATATGATCAGTGGCATACATATCAGCAGGATTGAACCCGGTGATCATCGGATCAAATCTTGCCTGTTGTTCTTTGGTAAGCGATCTGTACGCCATCGCTATATAGGCATCAGTAAAAGAATAATAATAAAGTGGATCGTCACTTGCCAGGTAGTAAGTAGGAGCAAAATTTCCGCTGTTATTGTAATTCCACATTTGCTGAAGTGGAATGCCAAACAAAGCGACACGTCCAACTTTGTTTCCCATTATTTCAAGAAACTTGTGAATGTCTGTTCCTTCCTGTACATAGTTTGTCAAATGAAAATGCGAATCATTAAGCACAACTGAATCTTTACTTCCCTGTGCAAAACCTTTATTTGTAAACAATAACAAAAAAAACACGGGAACAATAATTGCTTTAACAGTAAATGATATTACTGAATTATAAGTGTTGTTTTTTTTAAAGAAGATCTGTTTCATGATATTAATTTTTTTGAACAGAATTTATTTTCGTTCTCTTTCGTCATCGAAAATTGAATGATCGTCAACAATTAAAAATTAAGCTCCAGGTCAAGATTAAAAATAGTTCCATTTGCACCAACAGTATACGGATATGCCAGGCCACCAACAGGGCATCCATTCGTGAATGTAACCTGGCCGTTCAAACGGACAGAAATAGTTTTTTTAAACGGGAAAAAATTGAACCCCACTCTTGTTTCCGATGGGTCACCATATTGTCCAAATATTTTTGAATACGTTGTGTAAAGCTGTAGTTTTTTTGGAACAACCATTGCTGAGGCAAGTAGCTGAAGTCCCTCATCATTAAGTTTGTCCAAAGCCATGGGAGAACCTATTAACTTGAAATTGTCGATCTTTCTCCAATAAAATTCTCCTTCAAGAGCAAAGCCTTTAAGCTTTGCACCCGCATCGACACTAAACATTTGGTCACGGGCTTCGTCGATCTGTGTTCCGGGATTAAATAAGTTAGGCAGGAAAATAGAGCTGCCGTCAGAAACCCGCAATGATACATTTTCAAAGGCATCATTTGTGGGCTGACCTTGCCGTGATTCATCACTTCTGGTGAAATGAACACCCACCCTTGTAGCTACTTTCTCGTGCATATCGTAATCACCATAAGAGCCATTGAAGATACCATACTCACCGGTAGTAGGTAAAAAGACCAACGCACCTGCAACGGTATTGAGTTTATTATCGATCTGCCCGGCATCAACTCCTAATGTGCTCATGTTGTTCCCAAGCATGACCTGGTAAGTAAGTTTTTTTACAATTTCACCTTTGACTTGTATCCCACTGGTATAAGAAGGACGCATATATTCATCGGCTATCATACGGTTATCAACTGATAACCAGAAAGGATAATTTCCTTCCGTGCTTCTTACTCCCGGTAGCGACATGATACCTCCTGTAAGTTTTAAATACTTATTAAATGTGTACGAAAGATTACCGGCGACAACTACTTGTGCTCCCTGTCCCTGAGAGGCATTGCTAGTCCACACATATAAAAAGTATGTAAACTTGGGATCAAACGCCCATCCAGTGAAATAAATACTTACTTTTTGTAATTGAATGTCCTGACGCTTGTCCACCTCTTTTGTTTTTCCGAAACCATCAACATAGCTTGGATCAATACCCGATTGGTTGAGATAACGGAAATAGGTATATGGACGGATATTAAGTTCACCATACTTTGACTTGGCCACCCTATGACCAAACATCATCCTATAAGGAACATATTTAGTTGTATCATCATCAAGATTGGCTGGCTTTTCCTGTGCATGAGCCATTATACTTACTGATAAAACCAGGGCACTGATTATAATGGTACGAAAATTAAGAACTGTTTGAATTTTCATAAGCTAGTTAATGATAATATTAAGGTTATATAAATTGATCCACACTAATGCCATGCAATATAAAACTAACAAGGCAATTTTTTTGTTAAGTGGATCTCTGAACCTGCCTTTGAATAAGGAAGGTCAATGTAGTTTAGGTAGAAAACAACCGGCCCTTTATTTCGCGACCGGTTGTTTTTGTGTTGATGTTAGTAGCTTTATTTTTTAGGAGTGATCTGGTAAGGATTTACACCTAATTGTTCAATTATGTATTTAATGGTCTGAATTGCTTTTGCACTATTTCCAGCAGGTGTTAATGGAGGAGAAATAACTGCAATTCCAAACTTACCAGGAACTACAGCAATGATACCGCCACCAACTCCTGATTTAGCAGGTGCACCCGTTGCATAAAGCCACTGACCTGAGTCATCATAGAGACCTGCAGTTGCCATTACCGGTAAAACGTATTTTACAGTTTCAGAAGAAACGCATACTTTTTTGGTAACGGGATTTACTCCACCATTGGCAAGTGTGCCCGCCATTACTGCAAGATCTTTTGCATTTACACTGATAGCACACTGTTTCGTATAAATATCTGTTGCCTGTACGGGATCAAAATACATTCTGCCATAAGCGAAAAGAAGATGAGCGATTGCCTGGTTGCGAAGATTATCTCCTGCTTCGCTTATATATACAGGCATATCAAGAGAAAGTTGTCTGCCGGCAAAATCACTATGGACCTGGAGAATGCTTTTCCATTTGGCTGCAGAGTCTGCTCCTTTTATAAGACTGGTTGATGCGATCGCTCCCGGATTTACCAATGGGTTAATTTCTTTTCCTTTCTGCATTTCCACTGCAACGATCGAATTAAATCTCATACCCGTCGCATCAACTCCAATTTTATCCATTATAAATTTTGGATTATTTTCTTCTATCACACGTGCCATAGTAAACACTTTTGAAATAGACTGAATTGATACGGCACTTTTCAGATCGCCTTTTGTGTATACCTGGCCATCTGTTGTTACGATCGCAATTCCATAAATGTTCGGATCTACACTGGCTAACTCTTTTATATAATCTGCATTTTTTCCTTCTTTCAGATTCTTGAATTTTTCATATGCATCATTTAATGCTTTTTCTATTTGTTCTTTGGTTTGTGCTTTTAATACTGGAGTACCGATAAAAGCCAGAAGTGTTAGGAGCAAAATTGCTTTTGAAATATTCTTTTTCATTTTCTTGATTTTATTTTTTTAAAATGGTTAATGTTTCAAGAACTAGTTCTGTCCACCTTTTGGCTTAAAGAATGTAGTTGAGAAATTATATTTGAAAGAGAACTGGATCTTCGTACAATCTGCTTTAAAACCATCTTCTCCTTCCCGCTGGCCCCACTGGAATTCAACGGCAGCCATAGTATTTTTAATTGGAGTAGTACCAATAGTGAGCATGGCATAATTTCCGTGTTTATAAGAAGTGGTGTGTGCCGCAGTTGCTGTGTTATCGATGGAAACAGTTGAGTAACCAATAGATGTCCACCAGGTAGGGTTCCAGTTATGATCAAACCACCCCATTAACCCGGTAACTGGTAATGCTTCACCGTCAATCCGATTACCATTAACAACAGTGCCAATATCGTTTGGCGCATCCTGCATATAATTTTCGACACCTTCGCCATATACAGCGCTTCCTCTAAATACCGTGCTCTTTCCTAAATTAATCACCGCACTTAAATGAGCTCCCCAACCTGTAGCGCTTCCACTGAGATCAGTACCGAAGTTATTAATACGGGTATCTACCCATTTCAATGGGCGAAGGATACCAGCCAATTGAACACTGCCCCATTTACCTCTCTTTTTAAAGTGGGCAGAAATATCAGGAGCTGAAAGTTTAGCTTTTACACTGTCCAGTGATGGAAGTTCAGGGATTGAAATTGTTCCCTTGTCTGCGCCGGCACCCGGACGTTCTAAGGCAATCCATAATTCTTTGTCAGCATCGTTTATTGGCATATACCGAACTTGTACATTCCTGTAAAACACCATACCGCAAGGACCCCAGTATTCCAATGTGTTTGGCCATACGTCATCATCCATAAAAGGCGAGGTGGCTTGACCCGCAAGAAATTTTCCTAATTGGCCATAGGCATAGCGCAACCGCATAGTAGTTTGTCCTTCATCTGCACCGGTACCAAACATATCAAACTCGAACCTTACAGTCAGGTCACCCATTTTAGTCGGAGTGTAACCTTTCACACCAAAACGTGTTTGTCTTACACCAAAGAAAAATGTTCCATTCGGTGCAAACTGGTCTTTGTATTTGGGCAGACGGTTTAGTCTCAACGCATCGAACCATCGCGGGTCAATCTGATCAAAATTGTAACCCATATCCACCATGGCGAAGCCATAGACTTCAAGGCTCTTTTGTGGTAATTGCATTGAATCGTTTTGTGCATTGACTGATATAAAACTGCACGTAGCAATAAAGGCGAATAGAATTTTTGATTTCATAAACAAGTGATTTAATAGTTAATGTTACGAGATTAATAACCTATCTTTTATTTTGGTTGATAAGTTTAAATTAAATAAGGACGGATAAAACTCAACCTGTGATATCAGCTTACAGGCTGGAAGTAATCAATGGGTAATGATCAATCACACAAAATATACGGCACACGTGAAAATAATAATGATACTAATCAGAACACACCTGATTTAAATCAGTAGTAGTAGGTTTTTAACTTGCAGGTTCCTGTTGGCTTAAACAATGAAAACTTCCCAAGCCCCAGATAATTTCAGTGGAATCAATGCCGATAACTTCACGCTCAGAAAAACATTCAGAAATTATTTGCAATGCCCGATCGTCGTTTTCAGAATTAAAGATAGGAACAATTACATATTTATTGCAAATAAAAAAATTAGCGTAGCTGCAGGGAAGTCGCTGACCTTCATATTCTAAATGGTCCGGCATTGGAAGCTCAACAATGTTTAATTGTTTGCCATTTAGCAAACGCATTGCCTTAAGTTGGTTGAGATTTTTTTCAAGCAGTGCATGGTTTTCATCGTTCAAATTTTCTTCCACGACGGTAATTACAGTATCCTCATTGACAAAACGAACTGTGTCATCAATATGGCCATCAGTATCATCACCTACAATTCCTTCATCTACCCAAAGCACTTGCTCCTGCCCGTAATAGTGGTACAGATATTCTTCGATCTGTTTTTGATTTAAATGAGGGTTACGATTTTGATTCAACAAACAAAGAGTTGAAGTTATCACTGTGCCTTTCCCATTAAAATCAACGGAACCACCTTCCATAATAATTCCCGGATGATAAACAGGAATATTATAATGGTGTGCAATTTTAGTTGGAATAATATCATCCAGGTCACAGGGTAAATATTTTCCACCCCAGGCATTATAATTCCAGTCAACAATTATTTTTTTTATTTCAGCTTTTGGATTTATTAAAAACGCAGGACCATGATCACGACACCATGCATCGTTGGTTGGATGAAAGAAAAATTCTATTTGTGTTAGATCCACTCCTTCCTTTTTTAAGCAGCTTATTGCAAAAGCTTTCATTGCTTCATCATTCACATTGATGCGAACTTTTTCACTCTTTGCCAAATATTTTACAAAGCGGCTATAATAAGGATAAATGGTATGAATTTTTCCCGGCCATGATGCTTCTTTATGTGGCCAGCTTAGCCAGGTGGCAACATGAGGAGCGAATTCAGCGGGGAAATAATAACCGAGGTCTTTGGGTGTTTTCAAGTCCGGAAGTCCAGAAGACGGTAAGTCCGAAAGAATTTTTTTCTCCAATTTGATTGGTTTTTATTTTAATGACTTGCGTAATGAATTTATCATTACAAGGATCTCTTCACACATCGAATATATTTTTTCAAATTTATCTTTTGCTATATAACCTCTTCTTTGCGCCAAATATAAACAGCTTACCACTTCAATATTTGAACGTAAAGCAATTCCAAGAAATCTACCAAATTCCGGATTAGATTGTCCTGTTGACCCTTCAGCAATATTCAATGAAACTGAATCTGCTGCTCTTTTTATTTGTGAGGCTAAAACATAAAGTTCATCTTTAGGAAATATTTTTGTAAGCTGATTAACTTCATCCGAAAGATCAAGAGACTTTTGCCAAACAATTAGTTTTTCAAATTTAAAAGCCATGATTGAAAATTTTAAGGTTAAGAATATTATTCCTACTTCAGAACCTTATCTATTATTGTGGTCCGAAAGTCCGAAAGACCGAAAGTCAGTTAATTAATTTTTGAAGGTCTTTCGGACTTACGGACTTTCCGTCTTTCCGACTTTCTTCCGTCTTCCCGACTATTCCTCATCAATAAATCTCTTTGTAATTGGTTCGTATGAGTCTATTCTTCTATCTCTCAGGAATGGCCAATGCGTTCTAAAAAAGTCAGTTTTACCAGTATCAATTTCAACAACTGCAACTTCTTCCTGGTCATGTGATGCTTTGTGAATTAAAGTGCCAAAAGGATTTGACACGAACGAACCGCCCCAGAATTTCATGGCACCGTCTTGTTCAAGTCCAACTCGGTTCACACTCACAACATGCACTGCATTGGCAACTGAGTGACTACGTTGAATCGTTTGCCATGCGTTGTATTGTTCTGTATTTGTTGCTTCATCTTGTGAAGTGGCCCAACCAATGGCGGTTGGATAAAACAAAATTTCTGCACCCATCAATGAAGTAATTCTTGCAGCTTCAGGGTACCATTGATCCCAGCAGATTAACACACCAAACGTTGCATATTTTGTTTTGAAAACTTTATATCCGAGATCTCCCGGTGTGAAATAGAATTTTTCATAATAAGCAGGATCATCAGGTATATGCATCTTCCTGTATTTACCGAGATAAGAACCATCTGCATCTAACACGGCAGTAGTGTTGTGATAAATGCCCTGTGCTCTTTTTTCAAACAGTGATGCAATGATCACTACATTTAATTCTTTAGCCAGTTTGCTCAGGGTATCTGAAGAAGGACCGGGTATTGGTTCAGCCAATTTGAAATTTTCATAATCTTCTACATCGCAGAAATAAAGCGAAGTAAACAATTCCTGCAAACAAATGATCTGTGCACCCTTTGCAGCAGCTTCTTTTACTTTTTCTATTGCCTTTTGCAAATTCGCCTCTTTGTTGTTCGAACAACTCATCTGCACCAAACCAACTTTTACTTTTGACATCTTTATATTTTTTAAATAGAAAGCCCCGCTGTTAGCGGGGCAAAACTAATTAAAAAACAGTTATAGAACTCTAAACTAAGTAACTGAAGAGTGTATTATCCTTACTCAATTCAGTATAGGCAATATGATATTTATTCAGGTTATTTACGAGAGCATCATAATCTTCGCGGCTCTTCAATTCTATACCAACCAATGCCGGTCCTGCTTCCTTATTATTCTTCTGCATGTACTCAAATCGTGTAATATCATCAGTGGGCCCAAGTACATTGTTCACAAATTCCTTTAAAGCGCCGGGGCGTTGTGCAAAGTTGATCAGGAAATAATGTTTAAGCCCTTCATATTGCAGGCTTCTTTCCTTGATCTCCTGCATGCGATCGATATCATTATTGCTTCCGCTCACAATACATACTACGGTTTTGTATTTTATTTCATTGGCAAAATCATCCAATGCGGCAATAGATAATGCACCTGCTGGTTCAACCACGATCGCATCCTCATTATATAATTTCAAAATGGTTGAACAAACTTTTCCTTCCGATATAAGGTGCATATCGTCTAATACTTCCTTGCAAATAGGAAAAGTAATATCGCCGACTCTTTTTACAGCGGCACCATCAACAAATCGATCAATAGTATCCAAGGTAACAGGCGACCCTTTTTTTAACGCTTCATACATTGCCGGCGCACCTTCAGGTTCCAGCCCAATGATCTTTGTTTTTGGAGAATACGTTTTGAAATAAGAACCGACACCCGCACACAATCCACCACCACCGATAGGAAGGAATAAGTAATCTACATAGTTAAGATCTTCGAGGATCTCAACTCCAACTGTTCCCTGTCCTTCAATGATCCTGAGATCATCAAAAGGC
>Ga0157375_10004867_pt1 | contig 11667 bp, 13 predicted proteins | sample M35metaG_FD_115311 | JGI IMG/M metagenome (GOLD analysis project Ga0157375, IMG submission 115311) | Miscanthus rhizosphere microbial communities from Kellogg Biological Station, Michigan, USA - M3-5 metaG | ecosystem: Host-associated > Plants > Roots > Rhizosphere > Soil | place: USA: Michigan...
TTCAAGACCGATGCCCAGCTCGCGCACTTCGCCGGCTGCGCCCCGATCCCAGCCTCCTCGGGCAAGACCGAGCGCTATCGCTTCGATCGCCACGGCAACCGCCACCTAAACGCTGCCCTCTACCGGATCGCCCTGACCCAGGCCCGAGTTCACCCCGGCGCTCGCGCCTACCTGGCCAAGAAGCGCGAGGAGGGCAAGAGCACTGCTGAAGCGCTGCGCTGCCTCAAGCGGCTCCTGGTCCGGGTCGTCTGGCGGACACTCAGAACTGCCGGTGAGCCCCTGGTCTCACCCTCCCCAACTTGATCTTGGAGAGGGAGATCCTTGACACCGCTGGCTCACATAGGAGAGACCCTCCGGTTCGTGCCTGAGCCGCAGCTTTTTGATCCTAAACGTCAGGAAGGCTCGGGCGTGATGGCGTCGGCGACTCCGGCCGCGCCTCCGGCGGCCAATTGTGGCACGGCTCCGCCGTGCGGAGGCCGCCCGTATGGAGGCCCGGCGAGAGGCTTGACCTTCGGTCTTAGGCCGAACTTGTGGATCAACCAGAGCCCCATCCGGCACCTATGGGGCATGGAGAGAAATGTCCCGTCAGTCGCCTTCTTCACCGAGCGCACCCTTGCCGCCTATCTCGCTGTTTCAGATCGCACTATCCGCAACTGGATCAGGCGTGGCGAGCTGCCCTCCTACAAGCTCGGCGCGGCAAGGCGGATCGACCCGGCAGACGTAGATGCCTTCCTCGCCCAGCGAAGGGAGCTTCCATGAGGCGAGAGTCACCAATCAAACGCCGCAACCCCTCGGGGGAGATCGTCTGGGTCGCGAGATACACCGGCAGTGATGGCAAATACCGAATAGCAAAGCCCCGCTGGAATCGTGGGAAGGGAACCTTCCTCCTCAAGCGCGAAGCCCAGCAGGCGATCGACGAGGCATATGGACTCTCGGATCGCCCCGACACCCTGGGCGAGTACTTCGCCACTTGGTCGACCCACCACCCGCGCTCGGAACGCACGAACGAGACAAACGAGCACCGCATCAGCCGCGTCCTCGAGGTGGAGGTCGAGGGCATTCCCCTGAAGCAATGGCCAATGCGCGAGCTGCGCCGACGCCACGCCCTTGCCCTAGTCGACCACATGCTGCGGATTCAAGGTCGAGTGACGACTGGAGTCGTCGGCATCCTGCGCTCGCTCTCAGCAATGGCCGAGGACGCGATCACCGATGAAGTAGCCGATCTCAACCCGTTCAAGGGAGTGAGGGTCAGGTCAAACGATCCGCGAGCCAAGAAGAAGCGCAGGCCGATTCGGGTCTTCAGCTTCGAGCAGATGCACGCCTTCGCCAGAGCGGCCGGCCGCTACGAGGCAATGGTCCGCGTCTTCACCGACACCGGCATGAGACTGGGGGAGGTGCTGCCGCTCAGACGCAAGGACTTCGACGGCAAGACCCTGAAGGTCAGGCGCACCGCCCACGAGGGCACGATCCTCGACGGCACCAAGACTGACCACGGCGAGCACGACGCGGGGAGGACCGTCCCGGTCCCAGCGACACTCGCCTGGATGATCGAAGCCCAAATGCGCCTCAACGGCGAGGACTGCGAGCTGCTCTTCACGACCCCAACCGGCCGCATGTGGCGCGAGCGCAACTTCTACCGCGACCTCTGGCACCCGACCCAGACGGCCTCCGGCCTAGACATCCGCCCCCACGAGTGCCGCCACTCCTACGTCACCCACCTCCGCGCCGCCGGCATCAACGACGCCGACCTAGCCGAGATTGTGGGGCATCGTGTCGAGACCATGCTCGCCCGCTACACGCATTCTGTTGGCATTGACTTTGATGAGGTGCGAAAGACCATTGGATAGCTTAATGCTCACCAGCGATGCCCGGTTTATGGTTCTTCGGTCATTCAGGACTTCTTCTAAGGGACTCATGGAGGCAAGGGTTTGGAGATCTACTTACTCGCGTTGCGCAATTTTCGTGGGCTCAGCAGCTTTGAGCTAATTCCAAATGGCCATGTCCTAATTGCAGGTGAGCCGAGCGTGGGCCGCTCCACGATCGTCGATGCGTTGTTTCGAGTGCTCTCTCCGAATGGATCCAGGGGGACCGTGAGCCACGATCTCGACTTGACAGATCGCGACCACGAGGAGTGGGCGGAAGTCGAAGTGACCCTTGGGGACCTCGATGAGGATCTCACGCAGCGTTTCTTTGATTATCTGGAGTTCTGGGACGCGGACGAGGACCAGCTAGTTGACGAGCTGGAGACTCCCGATGACCTTGATGCCTACGAGCAGATCGTACGCCTCTGTTACCGCTTGCGATGGAACGCAGAGGAAGAGATAGGCGAACAATGGGTTGATTATCCCAAGCTTGCCGATGCCGAGAACGATCTTTTCCCGAGGGTGCGGCGTAACGATTTGGAAGCCCTGCCGGTCTTCTTTAGCCGCTCTTCAGGGACACCGTTGTCACTTGCACACCAAAGCGATCTTCGCCAGATTGTCAACCTTGGAAGCGAGGGGGACTTTCAGCAAACACTTGAGTCGTTTGCCAACAAAGTAGAGGTACTCGGCGATGACCTAGTTGAAAGCGTACAGCTCTTGAATGCGCTGCGCAAGATCGCCGAGCCAATTTCCTCCTCGTTGAAGATGGACGCCGAGGAGTTGAGCGACGAGATCGCGTTTGTACCTGCTGGCGTAGCCCTTGGGGCGCTGCTTCGTGGCTTGGAGCCCACGCTGTTGCTCGGGGATGAGGAAACTCCTCTCCCATTGTCTCGACATGGATCGACTACGTCGGCGGCTCTAATGGCAGCAGAACTCTTGGTTCGAGGCGAGAATCCCACTGGAGTAACTATTGCCGATGATTTTGGGGAGGGTCTGGATGCTCCTACTGCTCGGCACTTGGCCTCGCTCCTTCGACGGAAGTCGCGGCAAACATGGGTGACTACCCGACGTGCTGAGGTTGCTGCGGCTTTTAGGCCAAATGAGATAGTCAGGTTGGCCTTTAACGAGAATGGAGAGCGCGCTGTATTTCAAGGTAAGCAGCCTGCGACGAAGTCGGAGCGGATGGCCGCCAGGCACCTATCTCTCCAACTGCTACCCGCGATAACTGCCCGTGCTGTTGTAGCCGTTGAGGGTCCACATGATCGAGCGGCACTTCAAGCAGTGTCTGAACGTAGACTGCGCAGGAACGGCATTCCTCTGCTCGACGGCGACAGAATCGGACTTATTGACGCTGGCGCCGCTGATTCGGCAGGGGGGTCATCTGCTCTGCCGCGTCTGTGTAGCGCTGCGCGCGACCTTGGTTTTTACACTGTCGCGATTCAGGATGGTGATCCAGATGACTCCGACACGATTCAGGCAACTGAAAATGCCACAGACGCAGTAATCAGGTTGCCTGAGGGCGTGGCAGTTGAGTTGGCTTTGCTCCGCGGCCTAACGGACGATCAAATTCGAAAGGCACTCGCCAAGTTGGACGCCCACTTGCCATCGGACCTTGATGCACTCGAAGGAGCGGACCTGATCAAGGCGGCGAGGCGAGCTCTCAAGTCTCGTGGCGGAGTCCACGCTGAGTTTGTGGACGCACTACGTGGACCCACACCTGAACTTGCTGCACAGATGCTCGATGCGGTAAAGGACTGCGTGGCGAATCGAAGCGCAGGCTTGATTCAGCTATGAATTTTGAGGATCTGACCCCTCGCCAACGAGAAGCTGTGGAGGCCACCGAGCCAACTGTTCTCGTTCGAGGAAGCGCGGGAACCGGCAAGACGACCGTGGCGCTGTGGGGGGCACGTCAGCATCTCGAGCGAGAAGGGGCCGAGACGACTGAGCGGGTGCTGTTCGTTACGTTCTCACGAACTGCGGTAGGACAAATTGCTAAGCGCTCGGGCGCTGCCCTCGCGGATATGCGGGACAGGATTGAGATACATACTTTCCATTCTCTCAGTTACCGCCTGCTGCAAGCCTTTGGTCGATACGGAGGGTATGGGACTGAAACACTCAAGATTGAGTCCGAGGCCCGCGCAAAGCTCCTAGGCCGTGAGGGCGGACGCCTCTCCTATGACGATCTGATTCCAGGGGCCTTGAAACTACTTGCGGCTCCGGTGATCGCGGGTTTGGCCACAGCGCGATGGACATTGGTGATTTGCGATGAGTTCCAAGACGCGACGCATGACCAATGGAAGCTCCTTCAGCTACTTGCCGCACCAGGTCGGCTGTTGCTTCTTGCCGACCCAAATCAGATGATTTATGGCTTTGTGAAAGGGGTCGATCCAAAGCGCCTTGAGGAAGCTGAGCATCAGGCAGACCAAATCGTTGACTTGGAGCCTGCGTCTCATCGGGATCCGTCGAACGTCATTCCTGCGATGGCAGCCGCCATTCGTGAGCGAAACTTCGACGACCCGGCAGTTGTTGCGGCTATAGATGCAGGTCGCCTTGAGATTCGCATATGTCTCGATGGCGAGACGCCGGAGGAGGTGAAGACAGAGATAGCGCGCAGCCGTTCGAATCGGTGTCGTGAGATAGGGGTATTCGAGACGACTAACGCTGCGGTCGCAGAACTTGGCGCCGAGCTAACCGAAAGCGGCGTCGACCACACGCTCATAGGTCTCCCTGAGGCCCATGGGGAGGCGATATTGGCGATGGCAAGGCTTATTTCATTTGGTCTTGGTGTGGAAGATTGGTCCGATGCCGAACTGCAGCTTGGGATCTTTCTAACGGCGGCATCCAGGGGAAAAGACGCGCCGCTAGTTGCACAGCAGTTGGCTGGTGCGCCGGGCTTGAGCCCGGTGATTCGCGCAAATGCAGACGCCGTCAGCCAGTCGCTTAAGCTCGCTGGAGATGCGGACGAGCTTATTCAAGCGGCATTAGAAGCATGGCCGAGAATGCGAATAACCGCAGGCACATCCGCATGGCAGCGCGCCGCCGTGTCCTTTGCTGCGATAGCCCGTCGTACGATTGGGGGACGCCAGTCACCGGACGAGCAGGCAGACAGCTTGATTTCCGCTTGTGAAGAGGTCCAGGTTGAGAGCGCGCTCACGACGGATGTTCCATCGCTTAACCCTGTCCAGCTAATGAACTTTCATCAGACGAAGGGTCGCGAGGCTGATGCAGTGATCTTGGTGTACCGGCAAGGTGGGTGGGTGGCTAGCCGTCGCGCAGGCGAGCCATTTGCGTCCGAGTCACGAGTACTCTACGTGGCACTAACCCGTGCCCGGAAGAAAGTCGTAATTCTTGCTCCCCCCGATCCACATCCATTTGTTGCACCCCTTGCTCGTTTAGCGTCCAGCTAGAGCGACATGCGTCCATCGTGACGCCAAGTGGCCTGATCGGCGCACGCTACGCCGTAATCTGACGCCGTGAACCTGGACGCAAAACGTGCGGTCATTGACTTCATCACCCGCGCTGCCGGCGGACATAGGTGTGGTGGCGGGTACTCAGCGATCACACGCCTGGTGAACCTCGCGACGGGCAGGGATTGTCTAGAAAGCGGAGAGAAGACTACGCTGGCTGAGGTTTGAGGATGCTTTGCTCAAGCTCGCGCTTGCTTGCCACGGGCTCTTTCTCGGGCGTGCGCTGTTTCTTCTTCTCGCGAGCCTCCTCGGTCGCAATGGAGAACAGGCCCATCAAGTCCATTGACGCAGTCGAGAGATCCAAAATCTGCTTTTCCTGCTCGGCGTTCTCGATCAGTTCAGAGAATTTCAACACGTCCTCAACCCGGACCAAAACGACTGCGTTCTTGCCCACCTCGCGCGACCTTGCCGCCTCCTCGATGGCGTCCTTCGTGAACTCAAAGGCGACGAGGTAGCCCATGTGCTTCCCGTTCCGTTCGATTGCCGTCTCGAACTTGTCCACGTATTCCCGCCCGACGGGTTTCCTGTGCTGCTTGACCTGGATCGGCAAGCGTTCGAAGAAGGACCATCCATCGATTCCCATGTCTCGGGACTTTTTGGCTGACCTTTGACCGCCGACGCGATCGACGACCCAATTCTCGAACTCGATATGACCGAGCTTTTTGAGGTCGGCCAGGCTCTTGGGCAGCCCAACAACTTTTGCATTCGCGCCGAGCCGGTCAACGCGGTTCTTCATGATGCTGACCGCCTTCTGGCTTACGTCAATGCCAATCCACTCGCGTCGTAGTTGCTGCGCAACGGCGATGGTTGTCCCGCAGCCACAGAAGGGGTCAAGGACAATTTGACCAGGATCGCTGCTCGATTCGATGATCCGCTCCAAGAGCGATTCCGGCTTTTGAGTCGGATAGCCAATGCGCTCATCCCCACGCGCTGAAAGCGGACCTACGTCGGTCCAAACATCTTGGAGCGGAACTCCTGGCATCTCATCGAGATAGCGCTTGTATGCCGGGACCGCACCAGGTTTCCGTTGAATCACACGCCCTTCGTCAATCAGCTCCTGCATGCGTTCTTTTGAATAGCGCCAGTACCGCGTCACCCCCATGACCTCGTATTTGGGGTTGCCCTTGCTGGCACCCCCTGGCCCGGTCAAATCGCTCAAGCGGTAGCGACGTCCCGTGCCAGACTCGATGTGCTTGTAAAAGGAATCGACGTATTCCTTGCTGTAAGGCGTATAGATCGGGTTCCAGGTCCACTCCTCGCCCTTGGTGTAGAAGAAGATCACGTCGTGGATATGGCCGTGAAGGCGACGCCCTTGCTTCGTGTCGTTGTGGGCGCTGCTTCGCTTCCAGATGATCTCGCTGCGGAATCCACCGGGAGACCTCTCGAATATCTGGTCGAGCATGACCTTGAGGTAGTGGCTGGCGGTGGGATCGCAGTGCAGGTAAAGCGAACCCGTCGACTTGAGGATGCGATGCATCTCCACCAGCCGGTTCTTCATCCAATCGGTGTAGTGCTTAATGCCACCCTGCCAGCGATCTACGAAGGAGCGAATCTCTGCCTCCTCGCCCCAGATCACCTCGTAGTTGCGGTTGGAAAAGAACGGCGGATCGAGGTAGATCAGGTCAATGCAGTCGTCAGGGAACTGCGCCAAGCGTCGCAGGTTGTCCCCCTTATAGAGGACTCCCGTCTCAAGCTCTCGGTACATCTTGGGGACCATTTGGGAACCCCCTGATTCGCCCAAATTGCGGGAACCCTCTCGGGCAGGTGGAATGCAGCGGAGCGTCCAAACTGGACGAACCCGGTCAGCGGCAGGAGAAATGGGCTACGTGGGGTAGCACTCTTTGATTGGCGGGGGTATCGCTCGGTCGGCTACTGCTGGGTTCCGCTCTATCCCTCCCAGTAGCCTCCGTGAGATCGCCGCACTGCCGCCGCAATATCAGCGCCTTCTCGGCGTCTGACTCTCGCTCATTGCCGACCAGCTTTCGCGCGAGCGACGTCGGCCTCATCGAGGTCAAGCGTCTCGAATCAGTTTCTCTTCGCGACCAAGAGATTGAGGGTGCCAGTGGCGTTGACGTGGACATCAGCTGTCCTTGGTTGCATTCCAGTCACATAACCACCGCAATCCCATTCTCCAAGCGGCCCGCCTTCAGCCTTTCAATACGACCAATAGTGGCTTGGTGAGCGGCGGTGTTTCAGGCATGGAACGTCAAGTGGCCTCGGGATGGGAAGGGTGCATCTGTAGGCTTCGGCCGCTAAACGAGTAGGGGAGACGATGCGGATAGCGTGTCTGATGGCGTTGTTGGCGGGGCTTGGTCTTCTGGCAGGCTGCGGAGAGGGCTCCTCTGATTCGACCGGATCTACGTCAGCAAGTGGGGATCTGAGCAAGTCCGAATGGATCGCTCGGGCTGATGAAATCTGTCAGGCAGCGGATGAAGACGAAGATGTCGCCGCCTGGAACAAAAAGCTGGATCGGCTGAATGAATCGGGGCTTAACGATCCTGAGGAAGTCGCGGAATTCGCTGCCATCCTTCGCAAGGTTCTTCCTAAGTCTGAACAGGGGATTCGGGAACTGCGGGAACTCGAGCCTCCTAGCGGAGATTCCCATGCAATTGAAGCCGTGCTGGAAAAAGACGAGGAAACGCTGGGGCTGATCAAAGAGACGGCCAAGGAAATGGAAAAAGGTAATGTCGCAACGGCAAAACTCCTTTCCCTCAAAGCGGCCATGTCCAATCGGACCGCTCAGTGGATGGCGAAGCGCGATGACCTCGAACTCTGCGGGGTCGAAAAGTAGTCGACGGCTTCCAGCCGAACCGATAACCGACCCTCGCAGGTAGCAGAACTGCTACCGTGAGACTGTGGCGACGATTCCCCAGAAGGAACTGCGCAACAACGTTGGCGAGGTGCTGCGTCGCGCCGAGGCGGGCGAGGAGCTGACGATTACCGTTTCTGGACGACCGGTCGCTTCCCTGGGGCCTGCCAAGGGCCGGCGCTGGGTGCCGAGCTCACAGCTCGCTGAGCTCTGGAGGGCGCCCGTCGACCCGACCCTCGAGGCCGACCTCGAGAAGGTAGGCGGCGAACTTCGCGACCCCTGGGCGCAGTAACGGCTCGGGTGCCGGCCCTGCTTGACACGTCGGTCCTCATTCGCGGCAGCGAGGATCCCGATGAGGATGTCGCGATCAGCGTTGTCTCGCTCACCGAGCTTCACTTCGGTGTCTTGGTCGCGGCGGATGAGGAGGTCCGGGCCGTACGCCTGCGCCGGCTCGGCACGATCGAGGAGAGCTTCGACCCGCTGCCCTTCGAGGCGGCAGCGGCGCGCGAATGCGGTCGCCTTTATGCAGCCGTGGCGCAGCGTGGCGGCCAGCCCCGGCGCCGCGCCTTCGACCTGGCGATTGCCGCGACCGCGAATGTTCACGGCGTGCCCCTGCTGACCCTGAACGCCGACGACTTCAAGTTGATTGAAGATCTCGTCGACATCCGCGTGCCCTGAGTTGCCGGTCGCATTTCGGTCGCATCACCTCGGCAAAGCCACTCTCCGCGCGGAAGACCTTCGTCCTTTCAAGCCGGAGGTCGAGAGTTCGATTCTCTCCGGGCGCATTCCGTTGCGTTTAAGCAGCGCCTTTTTCCAGGGTGCGTCCGAGGTTGTCGAAGCACTTGGTCCAGCCGTCTTCGTGGGAGCGGACCGACTCCTCGTCCCGGAGGCCGCTGTGGGTCATGCGCACCGTGGTGATGCCTTCGGCTTCCTCGAAATCGAGCTCGATCAGCGTCTGCCTGTCTTCCTCGTCGTTGTCCCAGGTCCAGGTGAACGCCAGGCGGGTCGGCGGGTCGATCTCCGTGTAGTGACCCCCGCCGCCGTGCTCGGTGTCCTTGTGGGGGTTGAGCATGACCACGCGCACGGCGCCGCCGAGGCGCAGGTCGACCTGCGCCTCGGGCGTCTCCCAGCCGTGCTCGGCGTGGAACCAGCGGCGCAGCACCTCCTCGCTGGTCCAGGCGTCGAAGACGGCCTGGGCGGGGGCTTGGAAGGGGCGCTCGATGACCAGCGTCTCGCCGCTCATCGACTGGGGTCCTCATGGCGTCGCAGGTGCACCGCAAGCCAGGCCCGGGCTACCACCACGGTGCCGGGGCCTGCGAGCCAGGGTAGGAACTCCTCCACGGGCACACCGCCGACGTGTGCGAGGGAGATCACGTGCTGCTCGATCCACGCTGCGAGGCGGTCGCGTCCGAGAGGGCGTGCTCGAAGTCGCTCGCGTCCTCGTACTCGTCGTGGAGGTTCCACCACACATAGGCCTGCGTCTGCGGGTAGCCGTCGGGCGAGTCCTCCCACTTCTCCTGGCGGCCGAGCGCGGTGATGTCGAGGTAGGACCAGATGCTGCCGAGCGCCTCGTCACCGCGCTTGTCGGTGAAGTAGGTGCGGTAGATCCGGTTCTCGTCGTCGCGGTAGAAGGCGTTGGTGCCGTGCCATTCGTCGACACCGAAGTCGGTGTCGAAATCGTCGGTGAGCGTGTACCAGGGCATCTCCCAGCCCATCCGCTTCCGGTAACGCTCGATGTCGGCCTGGGGCGCCCGGGAAACGTGCGCGAAGGTTGTGTCGCGCGCGTTCAGGTGGGCCAGGTTGGCGACTTCGTCGGCCATGAACGAACAGCCGCGGCAGCCGCTCTCGGGCCAGTCGGCGACGCCGGGCTCGAAGAAGAAGCGGTAGAGGATCAGCTGACGACGCCCCTCGAACAGGTCGAGCAGGCTCGCCGGCCCGTTGGGCCCTTCGAAGCGGTACTCATTCTCCACGGCCATCCGGGGCATCCGGCGGCGTTCGGCTGCCAGCGCATCGCGGGCGCGGGTCAGCTCCTTCTCTTTGACCAGCAGCGCCTCGCGGGCGGTCTCCCATTCCTGCGGCGAGACGATCGGCGGCATCTTCATTTCGATTCCTCCTTCAGATACTCATCGACGACATCGAACAGGCGCCCCCAGAGGGCGCGCTGGCGATCCATCCAGTCGGCCGCCTCGTCGAGCACCCTGGGCTCGAGCGAGAGGCGGTGCGTCCGGCCCTCTACTACCCGGGTGACGACGCCCGTCTCCTCGAGAACCTTCAGGTGCTTGGAGATAGCGGGCTTGGACACGTCGAAACCGCGGGTGACTTCACCGACGGTCGCCGGGCCAACGGCGAGGCGTTCGACGATCCCTCGGCGGATCGGGTGAGAGAGTGCCCTGAACGAATCGTTAACCATTTGGTGAACTATAGCGTGGGACATCGTTGGGCTAGGCTGGCCGTGATTCGCAAGGCACGGAGGCCTCGCCGCCGCGCGTCGCCGCCGCTCGCCGAGCGCTATTCTTCGGTTCAGCCTCGTGCCTCGGCCCGGGGTTTTTCCTTGTAACGGCGCGTAAGTAATCGAGGGATACACATGGCTCGCGGAGATGTCCGCATCGCGGTGACGCTGGCTTGCGAAGACTGCAAGCGGCGCAACTATCAGACAAATAAGTCCCGGCGCAATTCGCCGGATCGCATCGAGCTGCGCAAGTTTTGCCACTGGTGCGGACACCACACGGCGCACAAGGAGACGCGCTAGCTCCGATGGCGAAGACGCGCGCACAGCGCAAGGCCGAGCGTCGGGCTCGCGAAGAAAAGGAACTCAAGCGCGCCGGCGAAGAGCGCGGCGCTCAGTCGCGCGCCCAGCACGACACCCAGGTCCCGGTCTCCGGCGACATCGCCGAGATCGAAGCGGTTGAGGCCGGCATGGCGGTCGGGGCTCCCGAAGCGGCCCTGGAAACGCCCGACGCACCCAAGACTTCTTCCCGAGCCCAGCGCCGCGCTGAGGCCAAGGCCCTGAAGGAAAGCGAGAAGCGCTCTCGCTCCGAGCAGAAGCGCCGCGAGAGCGAGCAGCTCGCCAAGAAGCAGAAACAGGCTTCGGCGGAACGCCAGCGCGGCGGCGTGATCGGCTTCCTTGCCTCCTGCTGGGCAGAGCTCAAGAAGGTGCAATGGCCCGATCGCGACACCCTGGTCCAAGCGACCGCGGTCACGATCATCTTCGTCGCCGTTGCCGCCACCTACCTCGGCGCGCTCGATGCTCTCTTCGGCTTCCTGGTCAAGCGGATCCTGTGAGCCGATGCTCGATACTTGACAAAGCCGGGCATCGGCGAACGTAATTCATTCAGGATCCTCGAACAAAGGCACTTAAACGATGTATCGCTGGTACGTGATCAACACCTACTCTGGGCACGAGAACAAGGTCAAGCACAATCTCGAGCACCGGGTTCAGACGATGAGCCAGAACCGCAACGTGCGCCAGGTCGTCGTCCCCACCGAGCAGGTGATGGAACTCGGCAAAGACGGCCAGAAAGAACCGAAA
>Ga0157375_10004869_pt1 | contig 11667 bp, 10 predicted proteins | sample M35metaG_FD_115311 | JGI IMG/M metagenome (GOLD analysis project Ga0157375, IMG submission 115311) | Miscanthus rhizosphere microbial communities from Kellogg Biological Station, Michigan, USA - M3-5 metaG | ecosystem: Host-associated > Plants > Roots > Rhizosphere > Soil | place: USA: Michigan...
CGTTCATGAGCGCGCTCACGAAGTCGTAGGGCTCGCGGTGCCCCGGATTGCGCGGCAGCGCCCGCATACCGATCGCGAGCGCGGCGAGCCCGATCGGCACGTTGATCGCGAAGAGCCACGGCCACGGCGCGATGGCCAGCACGCCGGACGCGACCGTCGGCCCGATCACCGACGAGATCGCCACCACCGACGCGTTGATGCTCACGCCGCGCCCGAGTTGATCGGGCGGATAGATGATGCGCACGAGCGCCGTGTTCACGCTCATGATGCCGGCGGCTCCGAAGCCCTGCACCACTCGCGCGACGGTCAGCGCCGTGAGCGACCCCGAGAGCGCGCAGCCGAACGACGCAAGCGTGAAGAGCGCGAGACCGCCCAGGTAGATGCGCCGGTAGCCAATGCGGTCGCCGAGCGAGGCGAGCGGCAGCAGCGAGATCGTGATCGCGAGCTGGTACGCGTTGACGACCCAGATGGACGCGGCGGGCGTCGCGTCGAGCGTGCGGGCGATGGTGGGAAGCGCGACGTTGGCGATGGCGCTGTCGAGCACGGCAAGCGTGATGCCGAGCGCGACGACGGCGATTGCCCAGTAGCGCTGGGGAAGCGGTAAGCCTTGTTCTGCGTCCATCGATCGGCGATGTGGAGGGCGGCGAGTCTTGTCGGGTACGGAGTTCGCGCTGCCTGGGGCGCGCGGTTCCGCGTTTTGTCGTGCCTTGGCTCCGCGCGCGGCGGGGCGGTCCGGGCGGGCGGCATCCGGTGCCCCGGTGCCCTGATACCCCGATATCCCATGCCCGGGCCGCCGTGTGGCGCGCCTACTTCAGTTCGTACAGGCCGGTATAGGTGGCCGAATCGATTTCGTTCAGGTGAGTCATGAAGCGCGCGACGGCGTTGGTCGTGTTGACGTCGAGCGGCAAACGCGCAGCCTGCAGCGCGTGGATGCGGAAGATGTAGCGATGCGGCTTGTCGCCGCGGGGCGGCGCGGCACCGCCGAATCCCACCGTGCCGTAGTCGTTGCGCAACTGCAGTGCGCCGCTCGGCAGGAGGCTGCCGTCCGCCTTGCCCGCGTTGCGCGGCAGCGAGCGCGCGTCGACGGGAATGTTGACGACGACCCAGTGCCAGAAGCCGCTGCCGGTGGGGAAATCGGGATCGTAGACAGTCAGTGCCAGGCTTTGCGTCTCGGGGGGCGGGGCATCCCACTGGAGCGCGGGAGAGATGTTTTCGCCGGCCCCGCCGAAGGCTTGCTGATCGAATTCCTGCGCCTTGGTCATGAAGCCGTTCGCGGGAAATTCGTCGGACCAGATGCGGAAATCAGCCATGGAATTCTTGCCTCCTTCTTCACGGTTTGGAATTGCCGACTGCGGTCGACCTGCGCCCGCGCAGCAAATGTGCCCGCGTTTGCCATGCCGGAGCGGCGTCGTGCTGCATCGCGGCACGCGGGCACGGTCGCCAGGTCGGGCGACGAGGCCGGGCGGGGTCAAATCGAGTGTAGCATCCGGCCCCTCGCGACGCTCCCTGCTGCGAACGCCATGCCCCGTCGCGGCAAAACGCAGCGGCCGCTGAAAAATGGCGAGCTAGAATAATGAGACAAATGAGGACCCGGCGCGAGCCGAAAGGAACACCATGCCAAACGACCCGCGGCAAAAGGCTGGGCAGTTCGCAGCCGCGAGCGCCCCGGCGGACGACGCCGACATGTTCGAACTCGCCCCCGTCTCGCTGTGGCTCGAGGACTTCAGCGCCGTGCGCGACCTGTTCGGGACGTGGCGCGAGCAAGGCGTCACGGACCTGCGCGCGCACCTCGCCTCCGACCCGGCGCGCGTCGCCGCGTGCTCGGCGAGGATTCGCGTGATCAAGGTGAACCGGCGCACGCTGTCGCTTTTCGGCGCGAAGGACATCGACCATCTCGTGCAGAATCTCGCGAGCGTGTTCCGCGACGACATGCTGCACACGCATGTGGACGAACTGGAGCAGCTCTGGTCGGGCAAGCCGCAGTTCGTGAGCCAGACGGTGAACTACACGCTCGACGGGCGGCGTCTGGACGTGCTGCTGAAGGCGGTGATCCTGCCGGGCCACGAAGCGTGCTGGGACCGCGTGCTCGTGACGATCGAGGACATCACCGACCTCGAGAACACGCGCCGCCGCGCCGCGCACAACGAACTCTACGCGCGCGGGCTGTTCGAGCATTCGCCGGTGTCGCTGTGGGTGGAGGATTTCAGCGCGGTGAAGGCGCTGCTCGACGATGTGCGCGAGCGGGGGATTGTCGATTTCCGCACGTTCACGAACGTGCACCCGGAGTTCGTCGAGCGCTGCATGCAGGAAATCCACGTGCTCGACGTGAACCAGCACACGCTCAGGATGTTCGCCGCGCCCGACAAGGCGACCCTGCTCGCGCGTCTCTCGGACGTCTTTCGCGACGACATGCAGCAGCACTTCCAGGAACAGCTGATCGACCTGTGGGACCACAAGCTGTTCCATCAGCGCGAGGTGCTCAACTATTCGCTCGAGGGCGGCGAGCTCAACGTGCATTTGCAGTTTTCGGTGTTTCCGGGGCACGAGAAGAACTGGGACCTCGTGCTCGTCGCGCTCACCGACATCACCGCGCGCAAGAAGGCCGAGGCGTATCTGGAGTTTCTCGGCAAGCACGACGTGCTGACCAAGCTCAAAAACCGCTCGTTCTATATCGACGAAATCAACCGGCTGGAGCGCAAGGGGCCGTTCCCGGTGACCGCGATCGCGGTGGACGTGAACGGCCTGAAGGCCGTGAACGACCAGCTGGGCCACGCCGCCGGCGACGCGCTCCTGCGCCGCGCGGGCGAGGTGCTCGGCAAGGCGCTGGAAAAGCCGTATCAGGCGGCGCGCATCGGCGGCGACGAGTTCGTGCTGCTCCTGCCCGGCACCGACGAGCGCGGCGGCGAGGCGGTGATGGAGAGCATCCGGCAACTGGTCGAGGTGAACAACCAGTTTTACTCCGGCATGCCGCTCAGTTTCGCGATGGGCGCCGCGACCTCGAAGGACGGCGAGCGCCTCGAGGCGATGCTGCAGCGCGCCGATGCCGTGATGTACGCGGAAAAGCGCGCCCACTATGGCGATGCGGATTTCGACCGGCGCGTCGACGGTTCCTAGGACGTCGGACGCGCCCGAGGCGGCGTTACTTGCCCTGCGTCACTTCGTCGATGCCGTGATCGAGCGCCGGACAGGCCTCGCCGATTTCCTTCGCGTACTCATCGGGATTCTTCGCCTTCAGCTGCGCGAAGCGGTCGACCGTCGATTGCGCTTCGGTGTAGCCGAGCTTCCAGGCGCCCTCGAAGTCGGGCGCCGCCGTGAAGTTCGCCTTCGCGGCGGCCTTGAAGCGCTCGACTTTCGCGCGATCGATATTGCAGATGTCCGTGGCGCCGCGGGCGATGTTGCCGCTCGTGCGCGCGCCTTCCATGGCGAGGCTCTGCGGCGAGCGCTGCTGGCCGTGCTGCGGCTGGGACTGCTGGGGTTGCGTCTGCGCGCTCGCGGCGAGCGGCGCGGCGCATCCGATGACGACGGCGAGCGCGCCGGCGAGGGCTGGTTGAAGAGTCATTCGGTTCCTTGGTCAGTAGCGCGGCAATTATAGGCGAATGCCTGCCGGAACTCGGGCCGCGGCCCCGGCGAATGCCTGTTTTCACCGTGCTAGAATCGATTTTCAGATGCCGCTCTCAGACTAGAAAAATGAAAAAAGGAAGTAAGGCCGCCATGCCTGCCGATGCTGCGCCCGCGCCGGAGACGCGGCGCAAGTACGATCCGGAGGAAACGAAGCGCAATATCCTCGACATCGCCACGCAGGAGTTCTCCGCGATGGGGCTGGCGGGCGCGCGCGTCGACGCGATCGCGGAGCGCACCAACACCACGAAGCGGATGCTGTACTACTACTTCGGCAGCAAGGAAGGTCTCTACGAGGCGGTGCTGGAACAGGTGTACGGCGACATCCGCGAGCTCGAACAGCAGCTTCAGCTGAGCGACCTGGAGCCCGAGGAGGCAATGCGCCAGTTCGTCGAATTCACGTTCGACTATCACGACAAGCATCGCGATTTCGTACGGCTCGTGACGATCGAGAACGTGCACGCGGCGAAATACATCGATCAGTCGAAGACCTTCAAGAGCCGCAATTCGAGCGTCGTGCGCACCATCGAGGACCTGATTGCGCGCGGTGTCGCGGCGGGCCGGTTTCGCGACGACATCGACCCGATCGACCTGCATCTGCTGATCAGCTCGTTCTGCTTTCACCGCGTCGCGAACCGCCACACGTGGAGCGCGGCCTTCGGGCGCGATCCGTCCGGGCCGCGTTCGCGCTCGCGCCATCGCGAGATGATCGTCGATGCGGTGCTGCGGTTCATGCGCCGCGACGGCTGAAATCGGAAAAGGCGGTCCGCGATTCGCGGGCCGCCTTGTCTTGTGCCGCCCGTTCTTGCGGCGCTTGTGCGATCAGTGCAGCACGATGCGCCTGATATCCCCGACCACGAAGATATACGACAGCGCGCCGAGCAGCGCGATCGTGCCGATGAAGGCGAGGGCGCCGACGAACGACCCGGTCGCCGCGACGATGAAGCCGACCGCGAGCGGCGTGATGATGCCCGCGAGGTTCGCGGCGAGGTTGAAGATGCCGCCCGTCACGCCGAGCATGCCCTCCGGCGCGATGTCCGACACGAGCGTCCAGCCGAGCGCGGCCATGCCCTGCGCGAAGAACGCCACCGACAGGATCGCGATAACCACCGCGTTGCTTTCCACGTAGTTGGCGAGCACGATCGTCGAGGCGAGCAGGAGGCCCGCGATGATCGGCAGCTTGCGCGCGACGTTCGCGGACTTGCCGCGGGCGAGCAGCCAGTCGGAGAGCACGCCGCCGAACATCACGCCCACCGACGCCGCGATGAACGGCAGGATCGCGAAGAAACCGATCTTGAGCCAGCCCATGTGGCGCTCGGTCGCGAGATAGGTCGGGAACCACGTGAGAAAGAAGACGAGCGTCGAGTTGCCGGCGAACTGGCCGAAGCAGATGCCCGCGAGCTGGCGGTGCTTGAGCAGCCGGCCGATCGTGCGCCATTCGAACTTCGGCTTCGCCTTTGCGCCGTGCTCGATGTCGCTCGCCGGGTCGTTCGTGAGGCCGCCGCCCGCCTCGATGTACTCCAGTTCCGCCGCGTTCGCGCCCGGATGATCGCGCGGCTCGCGGTAGAAGAGCCACCAGATGCCGCCGAACAGCATGCCGGCCGCGCCCACCACGTAGAAGAGCGCACGCCAGCCGAACTCGCCCATCAGCGCGAAGAGAAGCGGACTGAAGCACGCGAGGCCGATGTATTCGCCGACGGTGTAGGTGCCCGTCGCCATCGCGCGCTCCTTTTGCGGGAACCACGTCGCGACGACGCGGCTGTTCGCCGGAAAGCACGGCGATTCCGCGACGCCCAGGCCGAGGCGGCACGCGAGCAGCGTGCCCACGCCGGTGACGAATCCCTGCAGCAGCGTGGCGAGCGACCAGAGGGTCATCGAGAGGTAATAGGTCAGCTTCGTGCCGAAACGGTCGAGGAACATGCCGCCCGGAATCTGCGCCGCCACGTAGGTCCACGAGAACGCGGAGAACATCACGCCCATCACCGCCGCGCTGATGCCGAGTTCGTTCGTCAGTTGCGGCGCCGCGATGCCGAGCACCGTGCGGTCCAGATAGTTGATCATCGTGCCGATCGCGAGCAGCGCGAGAATGCCGAAGCGCGCGCGCGAGCGGCGCACCGTTTTCCGCGTTGCGGCGGCGCTTGCTGTCGACGTGCGCGCGGATGACTCATTTGCCATGTCGTGTCCTGTCAGTGCCTTGGGGCTAGGGGTGTCAGCGGTTCAGAAGCGTCTGGAAGTGCGCGAACATGCGTTCGGCGTCGGGTTCGCGGCCTGTGAAGATGCGCAACGCATCGACCGCCTGGCAGACCGCCATGCCGCCGCCCGCGAGCGTGCGGCAGCCGATCGCCTTCGCGGTCTTCAAAAGCTCCGTTTCGAGCGGGAAGTAGACGATTTCGGCGACCCACAGGTCCGGGTGCAGATAGTCCGCGGGCAGCGGCAGGCCGGGGAGCTTCGCCATGCCGGTGGGTGTCGCGTGGATGAGGCCGTTCGCTTCCCTCAGCGCATTCTTCAGCGGCGCCTTCAGGTCGCCGCCGCTCGTCACGCTGCGCTCGGGAAAGCGCGCGCTCAGTTCGGCGGCGAGCTGCGCGGCGCGCGATTCGTCGGCATCGAAGAGCGTGAGCGCGCGGGCGCCGAGCGTCAGCGCCGCGTGAGCGACAGCCGCGCCCGCGCCGCCCGCGCCCAGCTGCACGACACGTTCGAGCGGCGCATCCGGCAAGCCGCGCTGAAACGCCTGGGCGAAGCCCGACCAGTCGGTGTTGTGGCCGGTGCGCCGGCCGTTTTTCAGCACCACCGTGTTGACGGCGCCAAGCGCGCGGGCGTCGTCGTCGAGTTCGTCGAGCAGGGCGATGACGCTCTGCTTGCACGGATAGGTGATGTTCAGGCCGTCGAAGCCAAGACGCTCCGCCGCCACGAGCAGCTCGGGCAGCGCCTGCGGCTCCAGTCGCAGCGCCTGCAGGTCGATTCGCCGGTAGACGTAGTTCAGCCCGAGGCGGCGGCCTTCCTCCTCGTGCATGGCAGGCGTGAGGGAGCCGCCGATGCCCGAGCCGATCAGGCCGATCAAGAATGAAGTTTGCGTGGTCATTGGGAAGCGCCGTTTCGTTCATGGAGCAACGGCGCAAAAGCGGCCGTTGCAGCGTGGGGCGCAGTGTGCGCGCATGCGCGAGCCTTGTCCGTCGGTGTTTCTCCGTATTTGTACGGTCTAGTTAGTTTGCGTTAAGATAGGTCGGCATGCGAAATCGTGCGGATCGTGCGCGCGGCTCGTGCGCGGGCAATCGAGCCGCCTGAATTGGCCTACACTGGACGAGTCCCCGGGACTTCGCGCCATGCACTTTCCACAGCAATACGAGGAGGCAGCGATGCTGCGTTCTATTCGCACTTCAATCGCGACGGTCTCGATCAGCGGCACGCTGGTCGAGAAGCTGAACGCGATCCGCGCGGCGGGCTTCGACGGCGTCGAGATATTCGAGAACGATCTGCTCTATTTCGACGGAACCCCCGCCGACGTGCGCCGCATGTGCGAGGACCTGGGCCTCGCGATCTACCTGTTCCAGCCGTTTCGCGATTTCGAGGGCGTGAGCGCGGAGCGGCTCGCGCGCAATGCCGAGCGGGCGAAGCGCAAGTTCGACCTGATGCACGAGCTCGGCACCGACCGCATGCTCGCCTGCAGCAACGTGTCGCCTGACACCATCGGCGACGACGCGCTCATCACCGAGCAGCTCGGCCTGCTCGCCCGCCTCGCCGGCAAGGCGGGCGTGACCGTCGGCTACGAGGCGCTCGCGTGGGGGCGTCACGTGAATTCGTACAAGCACGCCTGGCGGCTCGTCGATGCGGTGAATCACCCGAATCTGGGGCTTGTTCTCGACAGCTTCCACACGCTCTCGATCCGCGATTCCGTCGACGAAATCGCCGCCATTCCGGGCGACCGGATCGCGTTCGTGCAGATCGCCGACGCGCCCGTGCTCGCGATGGACGTGCTCGAATGGAGCCGTCACTACAGATGCTTTCCGGGGCAGGGCGCCTTCGACGTCGCGAGCTTCACCGCGCGCGTGCTCGAAGCGGGGTACAGCGGGCCGCTCTCGCTCGAAATCTTCAACGACGGCTTTCGCGCCGCGCCGACCGCCGTCACCGCCGCCGACGGCCACCGGTCGCTGCGCTTCCTGGAGGAGCAGACGCGCGCCGTGCTGGGCGAGAAGGCGCCCGCGATCCTGTTCGATCCGCCTGCGCCGCCCGAGCACATCGGCTTTCAGTTCCTCGAATTCGCCGTGGACGACGCGACGCGCGTCGATGTCGCCAACTGGCTCGGCAAGCTCGGCTTCCGGCTCGCGGGACGCCATCGCTCAAAGGACGTGACGCTCTACCGGCACGGCGCCGGGTCGATCGTGCTCAACGCCGAGGCCGATTCGTTCGCGAGCGCGTTTTTCCAGCAGCATGGCTTGTCGCTGTGTGCGTCGGCGTTTCGCGTCGACGACGCGAAGTGCGCGTTCGAGCGCGCCGCCGCGTACCGCAATGCGCCGTTTTCAGGCCGCATCGGGCCGAACGAGCGCGTCCTGCCGGGCGTGCAGGCGCCCGACGGCAGCCTCGAATATTTCGTCGACGAAGCGCCCGGTGCGCCCACGCTGTGGGAGTCGGACTTCATCCTGACCGACATCGACGGCCCGTACGAAGTCGGGCCGCTCGAGCGCATCGACCATGTGTGCCTGTCACTGCCCGCCGACGCGCTCGACACCTGGGTGCTGTTTTTCCGCACCGCGTTCGGCTTCGAGACCGAACCGAGCGTGCTCGTGCCCGATCCGTACGGGCTCGTGCGCAGCCGCGCGGTGCGAAGCCGCGACGGCTCGGTGCGCATCGCGCTGAACGCGTCGATCGACCGCTACACGGCGGTGGTCGAGTCGCTCGCGACGTATCGCGGCTCGGGCCTGAACCACGTCGCGTTCAGCACGCCCGACATCTTCGATGCGATCCCGCGGCTCGCTGCCGACGGCGTCCAGTTTCTGCGCATTCCGCGCAATTACTACGACGATCTGGCGGCGCGCTACGCGTTGCCCGACGAGCAGATCGACGCGATGCGCGAGCACAACATCCTCTACGACCGCGACGAGCGCGGCGGCGAGTTTTTCCACGCGTACACGGAGCAACTGGATCAGCGGTTCTTCCTCGAAGTGCTCGAGCGGCGCGGCGGCTACGACGGCTACGGCGCCGCCAATGCGGCCGTGCGGCTCGCGGCGCACGCGCAGCTTCAGAAGGCGCGGCGCGCGGCGTGAGCGGTGCGCCTCGCGCCTGCCGCTCGCGTCTGCCGTTTACCTATTATTCAAATAGGGCGGGCAGCGCAACGGGAGGGCGCCATGCACGAGTTCACGAACATTCTGGTCGGGCTGGCCGGACTGGCCGCGATCGCCATCGTGTTGCTGGCACACGACTGGCGCGAAGAACACCGCCAGCGTCTCATGATGCGGCACAGCGCGCATCATCCGCTGCGCGACTGGTGGATGCGCCACAGGCATTGAATGTCGCGGTATGTTCGACTTTTTGCCGATGACACAAAAAAGCCGTTCCGGACGCCCGGAACGGCTTTTTTATCTGCGCGAGGCGGTTAACCGCCTCGCGGCGGCTTCCTGACGACGGCGGCGCCGGGCTGCTCGGCAACCGCGGCATCGGCGCGTTCGCGCTCCTCTTCGCGTTCGCGGCAAGCGGCCTCGAACTCGTCGATTTGCAGATAGAGCCGGTGCACCGTCTGAATCTGCGTATGCGAAAGATGCGAGGCGCGCGTGATGATCGCGAGCCGCTCGCGCCAGTAGGACGGCGGCAGCAACGGGCCGCCGAAATCGCATTCGAGCGAGCGCCGCAGCACGAGTTCGAGATGCACGAGGTCCTGATCCGCCAGAAGCGCCGAAAACGCGCCCTGCGGCTTGGTATCGGTAGGATGGTCCATCACTGGATTACGGCGACCAGCAGACCGACTTGATAGGCGTTAACCCTTATTTATCCGATCTTTATCGGGCAACATGCATCCGGTCCTTTCAATCGCTTAACATTGGCGTCTTCGGCCCACTCATGCGCACCCCTCAAATGAAGCGACTCATACTCAGCGCCGCATTGCTGGCCGGCTTGCCCGCCGCTCACGCCGCCGATGCCGCGATCACCGTCTACAAGAGCCCGGACTGCGGCTGCTGCGAAGGGTGGGTGCGGCACATGCGGGCGGCGGGCATCGAAACGAAGGTCGTGGATACGAACGACATGCAGGGCGTGAAGGATCGCCTGCACGTTCCGGCCGCGCTGCGCTCGTGCCATACGGCGGTCGTGAGCGGGTCGAATCAGGTGATCGAAGGGCACGCGCCGGCTACGGCCGTGAAGAAAATGCTGGCGAACCGCAGCGTGCGCGGCATCGCCGTGCCCGGAATGCCGGTGAATTCACCGGGCATGGGGGAAATGGATGGCAAGCTCGTCACCGTCGACTTTGCCGGAGCGAAGTTTTCGCAGGATTGAGGGGGAGCGCGGCGTAACGTCTTTGATATACTCTGCGCTCGCTGACGAGCACGGGACTCGCAGCACCGGTCGACACGCGAGACCAGCACCGGCGCCTCGACTAGGAAGAGGCGGACACAGCCGGAATCCCGGGCGGGAAAATGCGGAAGTGCATGCAGAGAAATGCAGGCGGCGAAATGCACGCGAATTGCACGTCGGCCTCAACGGCACGTCTTCGTCCCGTACAATCGGTCTGCTCCCCGTAGTTCAATGGATAGAACGAGTGCCTCCTAAGCGCTAGATGCAGGTTCGATTCCTGCCGGGGGGACCACGACCGGCCCCGTTTCTCACATGCACCGCAACGACCCCGCGCCCGGTTCCGGTCGCGCCTCATCTCCCTAATGCAGCAATGTCGCTCGCGGCGGCTTTGATTCACGCGCAATATCCCGCACCGATGAACCCGCCGCGAGTTCGGCGCCCCGGTCGAGCGCCGCGGCCACGCGCTTCACGTTTGGCTCGACGATCATCTCGTTATGATCGCCCGACACTTCGGCGATGATCAGGCCCGCACGTGCCACTCGCCGCCAGAGCGGCAGCGGATCGCCGCGTTCGGGCTGTGCGACCATCGCGCGCACGTACAGGATCGGGCTGCCCTCGTAAGGCCGCGGGCAATAGTTTTTCATCGCCGCTGAAAACGCGGCGCGGATGCCCCGCAGCACCGGCGGCAGATCGTCCGGCTCCGGCTCCTCGCGGCGCGACGCGCGCCCGAAGCGCATCAGCGCATGGTCCGCGGCGGCCATCAGCTTGTCTGCGAGGTGCCGCATGCGCACGGTCGCGGGCAGCGTCCGCAGTTCGCTCACCTGCCGCCTCACGCAGTCGCGCTGATGCGCGAGCCACGCCATCCACGGCAGGCAGCTTTCGTGCACATAGGTATCGAGCAGGCAGACCATCTCCAGCCGCTCGCCGGCCCCGATCAGTTGCTGCGCGATTTCGAAGGCGATCAGTCCGCCGAACGAGTAGCCGACGAGCGCGTACGGTCCGCGCGGCTGCACCGTGCGCATCTTCTGCACGTACGTTTTCGCCATTTCCTCAACACGTCGCTGCGGCGGCGCTTCGCCATCGAGCCCGAGCGCCTGCAGTCCGTACACAGGACGGCCGTTTTGCAGCGTACCGACGAGCGTCCCGCATTCCATGACGGAACCGGTCACGCTGTGCACGAAGAAAAGCGGCCTGCCGTTGCCGTCACGCATCCGCACCAGAACCTCCGTGGGTTGCGGCGTGCCGTCGTCAATCGCTGCGGCGAGTTGCGCGATGGTCGGTGCGAGAAGCAATGTCGCGAGCGGTAATGCGCGTCCGGTCGACTCCTTCACGTCGGCGAGCAGGCGCGCGGCGAGCAGTGAATGGCCGCCCAGTTCGAAGAAGTTGTCGTCGCGGCCGATCGGCCCGAACCCGAAGCGCTTCTCCCACTGTGCCGTGAGGCTGCGCTCCAGTTCCTCGCGCGAATCGACCGGCGCGGGACGTTCGTCCGCGGCTTCCTTCAGGGCGGCATGGTCGCGGATGGCGTCGAGGCACGCCGGATTGCGCAGCGCC
>Ga0157375_10004874_pt1 | contig 11658 bp, 12 predicted proteins | sample M35metaG_FD_115311 | JGI IMG/M metagenome (GOLD analysis project Ga0157375, IMG submission 115311) | Miscanthus rhizosphere microbial communities from Kellogg Biological Station, Michigan, USA - M3-5 metaG | ecosystem: Host-associated > Plants > Roots > Rhizosphere > Soil | place: USA: Michigan...
GAAGGCGGGTCTGTCCTTTTGTGGAAACGCCTCTTGCAGCTCGCGTATCGAGCATGCGCCGTGCGTCCAGAGCGTCTCCATGATTTGGAGTTCGAGTTTGCTCAGCTTGGGTAACGCCATTCGGTCCCTTTTTTCGTTATCAGGTTACAGTACGTTTATATAACTACATATGTAGGTATAAATACAAGATGTTTATGACCAGAAAATTCCAGGGGTGCCTACTTAGGCTGGGTCACTTGGATGTATAACCGCCAAACCATAGATTGGCGTCTCTCGCAGTCACGGTATGAATTCACTTCTACGATTTACCGACTATAAGGGAGTTGGGAGACGGATAAGTGAGCCACGCGGGACTTTCTGTTTTTCTACAGGTATCTTTTAGGTCATTGTAACAGCCTGCTGCGGAGGATACGTTACCGCTGAAGTGGACCAGGGAGAGGAGCCTCATGAAACCGACGGCTTTGATAACGACGATTTGTCTCTTCCTTGTAAGGTCAATAGCGTTCGCCCAATCCGTGGACGGCGAATGGACGACTGGCCTTCGTACCCGCGAGCCTGACAGGCAGATAATAAACCTCACGCTGAAGTCTGATGGGAACAGGCTTACCGGCGCGATCCATGCGTTTAGACCCATTCCGTTGGAAGGCTTGATTGAGGGCAATGCTCTCAAAATCAGACTCCGGGTGCCGACGGCCACTGGAGGCGAACTCCTTGTAAATTACATCGCCACCCTCGAAGGAGACGAGCTTAAGTTCACTTACCAGTCTGAAACTGGGCGGCCTTCTCCCCCATTCGGTCCTGCCGCCCGGGAATTTACCGCAAAGCGCGTTAAGTAAATCTCTCTTGGCGCAGCCGCCGCGTCAGCAGCTTCGTTCAAGTCGCCGAGTGTAACTTCGCTTGCCGCATAACCGTTAGCGTTCATGGGAAATGCTCGGCGAGTCCTGTGCAGGTGAAAGGCGAATGTATGTTGCCGCGGATTTTCGATAACGAGGTATGAAGGGAGCCCCTGCTGTCTCAGCGCGCGCGCAGCGTCCCGCACGAGAAGGGTTTTTAGAATTTGTCTGGGTGGTGACGAAACCTGACGAATCCTTAAGTACGCACAGGAAGGATCCCGAATGCGGAAATCCGACTTCAGGTTCAGGCAGGTGGTGCCATTCGGGAAGGAGTTGCCAATTGTGATAGATTGCGTGCCCGACATCATTCTGCCAATGCCATCTGGATTTCACACCACGTCCTGGACACTCGTGCAGTCCGCGGCGGCTGCGCATGAAGGGCCGTCCCGAGACGCGCTCGGGGCGTTATGTCAGGCATACTGGCCGCCGGTTTACGCCTTCATTCGGAGAAGAGGATACGAGACAGAAGAGGCACGCGACCTGACACAGGGTTTCTTTGCCCTGCTGTTGGAGAAAAACTACCTGACGGCTGCCGATCGGCGACGCGGAAAGTTCCGCTCGTTTCTTCTTACGGCCGTCAAACACTTTCTATCCAACGAGCGCGACCGCGCGTATGCGCTAAAGCGCGGGGGAGGTCAGGTGCCTGTCCTGATTGACCTGGATGCCGACGGATGGCATCCCCCCTCAGCGACGGAGAAGGCCACGCCAGAGGTTCTGTTCGAGCGGCGTTGGGCGCTATCGCTTCTTCAACACGTGATGACGAAACTACGTTCAGAGTTTGCTTCATCCGGGAAAGATGCCGAGTTCGACAAACTGTTGCCATTTCTGAACAAAAGCGAGGATGCCGGCGGTTACGACACCGTTGCCACGGAGATGGGGGTCTCGGCAGGTGCGCTCCGCATGGCCGTACTCCGCATGCGCCGGCGATATCGGGAACTGATGCGATCGGAGATCGCGGAAACAGTTTCAAGCCCGGATGAAATCGACGAAGAAATCCGTTTTCTTATGTCCGTGTTGAGTACCTGACGATGAACAAACCCGAACTGTGCGAACGTTGCGGAAGTCCGCTTTTGCAATTAGGCGGTTTGGGAGAGCGCTGCCCGCGATGCCTTTTCGAAGGCGCATTGGAATCCAGCGGAGGCTTTTCAAACACAGAACTGCCAGCAGAAGGCGACCGAACCGCGCACCCGATCGCGATCGGACGATACAGAATTCTCCGGGTGATCGGGGAAGGCGGCATGGGTGTCGTCTATGAAGCGGAACAGGAGCATCCACGCAGGACCGTTGCACTGAAGATCATTAAGCCCGGCAAGGCCAGTCCCGAGACGATCTTCCGCTTTGAACAGGAAGCGCGGGCTCTCGGCAAGCTCCAACATCCAGGTATTGCGCAAATCTACGAAGCGGGGACGGCCGACACGGGGTTAGGTCCGCAGCCGTACTTTGCAATGGAACTCATCCACGGACTCCCACCACGCAGCTATGTGGCGAGGCACAAGTTCGGCCTGCGCGGACGGCTCGAGTTGGTGGCAAAGATCGCAGAAGCCGCTCATCACGCACACCAGCGCGGTCTGATCCACCGGGATCTCAAGCCGAGCAATATTCTGGTCGACGAATCCGGCCAACCTAAAGTGCTCGACTTTGGCGTTGCCCGGGCCATCGACAATAACGAGGCCGAGCAGACCCGGCAAACGGACATGGGGCGACTTGTAGGCACCCTGGCCTACATGAGTCCCGAGCAGGTGTCGGCGGACCCACACGAGGTCGATACGCGTACCGATGTCTACGCTCTCGGCGTCATACTTTATGAGCTGGTCGCGGAGCGCCTTCCATACAACGCAGGCAGAAAGCTGCACGAAGCGATCGCAGCGATTCGCGAAGAAGATCCGGCAATGCTGGGAACGCTGGACCGCTCCTGCAGGGGAGACATCGAAACGATCGCTGCCAAAGCCCTCGATAAGGACAAGACGCGGCGCTACACATCTGCTGCGGAACTCGCGGCAGATATCCGCCGATATCTGACCGATCAACCGATCGTTGCGCGGCCGCCGACCGCGACCTACCAACTGAAAAAGTTCGCGCGTCGAAACCGGGCTCTCGTGGCTGGAACGGCGGCGGTATTCGCAGTGCTGGTTGCCGGTGTGATTGTCAGCTCATGGCAGGCCGCGCGCGCAGCGCGTGCCGAACGAGCGGCATTACAGGAGCGGGATCGTGCGCTGCAGGCGGAATCAGCCGCGGATCAGGAGCGGGATCTCGCGACATCCGCGAATGCGGAAGCAACCGCTCAGCGCAACGCGGCGCTGGAAGCCGAACAAATGGCAACGAACGAACGAGACCGCGCCTTCGCCGCGGAGAGGCAAGTACGTCAGGAACGACACCGGATCACCTGGCAGAACCTGGCCCGAGAGTCTCTTCGCCTGTCGGCTCTGCGAAGCGACGACGATCTGGCAGCACTGTTGGCCCGCCAGTCCTTTCTATGGCAACAACGCGAGCCCAATCCATCTCACTCCGAGCTCGTGGAAAACGCGCTGCAGCAGGCAGGCAGCTTGACGCTCTGGAGTCATAACTTCGCTCACACTTATGGGAATTGGATTCAATCCCGGGCGTTGACGTTCTCGGCTGATGGTTCACTCGTAGCCACGGCGGGACCGGATGGCAGCATTTTGCTGTGGGATATGAAGCGACGCGGCTCGCCGCCACGAATCCTGAAAGGCCGCCCAGGACTTGGAGCTGTTCTCTTCGTTGCGTTTTCTCCAGATGGGTCGCGACTGGCCTCGGGCGGCTTCGAGGATAACGGCGTCATCGGCAACGTCGCAACGCCCGCTCCGGTAAAAATTTGGGATCTCCGAGAAAGCAGTCCTGCTTCGCGGGCACCGAAGCGAGGTTAGCGGAGGAGCGTTCTCACCGGATGGAAAAACGCTCGTGACCGCAGACTGCGTCCAGGGGTGCGCCACCGAAGCCACCATTTTGTTGTGGGACCTGAGAAACCTCGGAAATCCCGAGCGGCCGATTCAACCGGTCCGGCTGGGCCCCGGCTCGTTTGTTGCGTTCTCTCCAGATGGTGCGCGGCTCGTCGGTGTCGGGGAGCGAGAGGGGCGGATTTGGGATATGAGGGACCCTGCCAGGCCGTCGATCTCGCTCCCCGGATCACAGGCTGTTATGAATGCGATGTTCTCTCCAGACGGTAAATTCCTGGCGCTTGGAGCGCGTACCGGTGTGCGCCTGCTCGATCTCCAGAGCCTGACTTCGCCACGTTCCCTGTTCCAGGGTGGATTCTCGCTGACAGCGTTTTCGCCGGACGGCAAGCGACTGGCTGCCGGAGGTTTTGACAACATCATCCGCATATGGGACATGGGGGACCTCATGGCACCGCCGCTCATGCTCCGCGGTCATCAGTCGCCTGTGGCGTCGATCGCGTTTTCGCCCGATGGCACACTCGTCGTTTCCAACAGCCAAGACGGGACCGTGCGTGCGTGGGATCTCCAAAATCCGGCGATGAATCGAGTCTTGCCAGCGGCCCAAACTCAACGCGGTCAGGGCGGTCGCGGAACCGGGAACCCCAACGCTCAAGTGGTCGCGTTTGCTCCCGAAGGGGATCGGGTTCTGGCCGGGAAGATGGATGGATCTGTCCACATGTGGGACCTGCGAAGCCAAGAGATACCTTCCGGAGTGCTGGATGGAAGGCTCGGCCTGGCAGTAGCTCGATCGATGGCACTCTCGGGTGATACCTTGCGATTTGCGGCCGGGGGTGGAGCTGATGGACTCGAGCCGCGTGTTTGGGACTTGAAAAATCCCGGAGCTCCACCGCAAATAGTTCCCGTCGGCGACACTCGGATAGAGGATCTGTTGTTCTCGCCCAATGCGTCCGAACTGGCAATCAGTCCGCAGCCGACGAGTAGTGCCGCCGTCGTCTGGTTGTGGAACCTGCGAACTGCCACGATGAGAATCTTCACACTACCGAGCACTCCTCTGGATCGGCCTGTACCGGGAAAATTGGCGTATTCGCCAGACGGAACCCGGCTCGCGGCTTCAAATCAATCCGCCGTCAGGGTCTGGGATCTGCGTGATTCAAAGACTCCACCGATCGTACTGCAAACGGGAGGGCGCCAACCGATATTTTCCCTGGCCTTTTCTCCAGACGGAAGAACGCTTGCCGCTGGCGCGGAGAATGCGATTATCTGGAATCTTCTCAACCCTAAGGCCCCTCCCGTCGTGCTGCAAGGTGTTGGTCCTTTTCCAATCTACAGAATGGCGTTTTCCCCGGATGGTACACGGCTGGTGACGGGCAACCAATTCATTCATTTGTGGGATTTGCGGAACCCGAACCAGAATCCAGTGTCACTCGGGATTTCCGAGAATTCAACGGTCACTGGTTCATTGGCATTCGCGCCCGACAGTTCCCGATTGGCCGTCAGTCAAGGGGATGGCAACATCCATCTCTTTCAGTTGGGCGCCGCTGCGGCCGCGCACCTGTGTACGCGGGTCTGGCGAAACCTTTCGATGGACGAATGGCGGCTCTATATCGGTGACGGCGTTCCTTACGAACGCACATGCCCTGCTTTGCCCGCAGGCCACGGTGTCCCAACGCGAGATTGACAGACCATTCGTCTGTGGATGAGATGCGTCAAAACCCCGCCTGTTAGCCCACCCAAGGAATCCGGGAATCTGGGGGGACAGATTCCGAATTGCCTGGAGATAACTTTCCAAAACTGCCCAAGTGAGGATGTCACTTGGCGCGTAACCGCTAGTGTTCATCGGAAATCCGCGGCGAGACAAGTCGAGTCGAGGAGCAACGGATGCTGAACGTATTCGAACATGTGCCGTTCATGGAACACCGCTTCAACAGCTCATGACGACTGGTGAGTCATCTCCGGCAGGCCTGCGAAGGATCAATACCTGGAAATGCCTCGAGTCCGGTAAGACATTCATCGAAGTCGAAGGGTTCTGATTGCCGACCGGTCTCCGGAGTGCCAGAAGTCCCAACCGAAATTACTTCAAGTGCTTGAGTCTGTCTCGTTTTCCAGACAGATTTTCTTCGATCATCCGGCAGCAAACCCGAGAAGGTCCTGGAACTGATGAGACGCAAGGATGGTGCGACACTCGCTGAAATTGCCGAAGCGACCGACTGGCGGAACCATAGCATTCGCGGATTCGTCATCGGGCACGTGGCGAAGAAGCTAGGGTTGAAGGTCGAATCCACGAAGACGGAAGCTGGGGAGAGGATATACAGGATCGTTGGCTAGTTAACAGGCTAGCAACAGGCCGCCTCGAATGGGGGGCGGCTTTTGTCCTTTTGCCGCGCCTGGTTACATGGTGAGTGCGAACGTCCTGGAGGAACGAGCGCCCGCGTGCAGCTTCCTCGGTGCCAGCGGCTGCGTTCAAACCGCGTACTCTTCACTTGACGGAATACCGGGTCTGACGATTTCACTTTTACGAGATACCGACTTCCCGGGACTTGAAAAGCGTTTCACAAATCCTTCGGCGCAACTCGTTAGCTTCCATGTTTTTCTCGCGATCTTTCTGAATTATCATTCGCTGATGCGAAGAAAGCCCAAGATACTTCTGAAGTTTTCGCTTTCGTACATGGTTTGCCAATAAGGTTACCCCATCTTCCGGTTGCCTACCCAGTATCGGCGCACTCACGCGCCAAGGTGAAAGCATGACTACTGATGTTGCATTACTCGGAAGGTTTAAAGGTCTTTTCGATACAGGGCTGTCAAGTCCTCATCCACAAGGACTGGCCAGGATGATCGATTGCATACGGCCACCAGCAGCTTCTGATGAAATCAGATTCACGAATAGAGAGTTGGTGATCAGAGATGAGGAGAGCTATCTTCGCTTTATCTCTTGCATCCCCAAATACGTCATGGAGTTTGTGCCCTCTCCTCGACCGAGCAATGATCCGCTCCTTCAAATTCCGAGGATTGACTTCACTGAGCAAATGATGCTGGTCATCATCTCTCATGAGCCCAACTGTCTGATTGATTTGGATATCATCAGTGTCGACCTGACGCCAAAAGCAATGCGGGTTTTTTGTCGTTATTCCGATCCTGGTCGAGTAGTGCAGAAGATCATCAGCGTTGGAACATACTGTGCAGTAGTAGTTTGTCGATTTGATGGAGAGGTGATTTTTCACTCCGCCGCGTGACCGGTAGCACCGGCGGTTTCTGCGCCCTCTAACACGTGCAAGAACGACTTCGGCTCGCGTCTCAAACGCGGAGGACAATCGGTCCACAAACTTAGATTCTCCACGTCGGCCACTCCGTCATCCGCAGCATGTCGTCAGAATCTTCCGTGGGCGCCGCGAGCGTGCCAGCCTATCCAGAAGAACATTCCCATTGCCGCATTCACTTTTTGGAGTACATCTTCGCTTAACTGACCCGCAGCGACTAACTCCTGAGCTTTTTGCAGAAGGTTCTCCATTGGTGCGTCTTCGAAACGACCTAAGGTCAATGCGGTGCTGATGCCGATGATGACCCCTTAGCCGCAGGGAGATCCGCGCCTCCCCTTCCCAGGTGTACAGCTAGTCCTCCGGGAATCAATCGTATCGAAACAATTGTCAGGTCAATGAAGCCAGGCAGGAATCGGTCCAGCCATACTGTCACGGTCAAGGTCTCGATGTTAAGCGTAATGCCGTCGGGTAGTCGGCACTCCCTAATCAATCGAAAGAGAAGCTTGGGAACAGGTAGGATTCCAAAGGTCGCAACATTCTCCAGCGGTACTTCCAAGGTCCTGCCGACAACCGCGATGGTGGAGACATTGAACTGGAGCGGCACGGAAACGCCTTTGCGGATTTTGGCAGAAACGACGAGTCTGCCTTCCAAAAACTCGAGTCGAAGATCTGACAAGGGTGACTGCTTCTCTCGCAAGAGATTCGAGAGGGTCTCCTGCACTTTGCGACCGCTGACCCGCAAATCCAGTCGATCCCACTCGACCAGATGTTCAAAGACTTTCATATGAACTGTTGGCGCTCGTTGGCGCTTAGCTGAAGTAGACGTCGACAGATGCGGATGGGCATGGCTACCAAGTCTACGTCACCGAGCCGTCAGAACCCGAACAAGCCTGCTTTACAAAAATTCACTATGAGTTCTTATGTCTGCAGCGTGGCTATCGATCTGTGCCAAAGTTCCTTCAGTGGACTATGGTATCCGCGTGCGCACGGAGTAGCCCTGACCTCCGCTTCCACGCGACGCAATTCAGGCCTGGCCTGCACACCGAACGCATAAGGGTGTCCAGATGCCGATAGTATTGCTCGTTAGCATCCATGCCTTTCCAAGTGCTCTTCAAGATCCAAGCGTGCCTGCTCTCTCTTCCATCGCCATTGGGCGGTAATCGCATGGAGTTTATCGTACTCTTCCTTAGACATTTGCGATGTGTTGTTGAGGAGACTTGAGACGAATGCGCTGTAAGTCTCCGAGGCTTCGGTATAGCTCAGCGTCAATGCTGCCTTAATGGTACAGGGCGTCTTGCCCGATGTTTCCATTCGTGTCTCCGATTGCAGATCCCTCTCCTAGTGCCCCACCGTCTGCGACGACCCTCATCGTATGAAACGTGTATCGTGGCATAGCGCAGCCGGCACAGAGGTCGGTATGTGTACATGGTGCGAGAAGCCCGTAAATTAGTTTGACCGTTGGGCCCGCGAGCACCCCATCTTGCGCCAGGGGCGGCAACGCCCGGGAGCGCGCTTTCTAGATTTCAACGACGCGGGTCTTGTTCGAGTTGGTCCTAGCCAATGCGATGCATATCAAGAACGTTCCGGGACGCAAGACCGACATCAACGATGCGATGTGGATCGTCGAACTGTTGGCACACGGACTGATCCGGAACAGCTTCGTTCCACCGGCTGCGATACAAGAGATCCGGACTTCGATGCGGACGCGCAAGCAGTTAGTTCGCGAGCGGCGCAACACGTGCAACGGATTCAAAAGACGCTCGAGGACGCCAACCTGAAGATCGCCTCAGTCGTCAGCGACGTGATGGGAGTCAGCGGCAGAGCTATCCTGCACGCCCTTATTGAGGGAGAGACCTCTCCAGAAAACTGCTGGAGACCACGACAGGCCGGTTGCACGCCAGTCCGAACACTCTGAGGGAAGCGCTACGCGGCCACCTCGGTTCCCATCATCGCTTCCTGCTGAAGCTGCGCTTGGATCAGATCGAGGCACTGGAGAAGTCGATCGATGCTGTCGACCGAGAGGTGGGCCCGGCCATCCAACCCTTTCGTGCCAAGGTCACCCGGCTCCTGACGATGCCCGGCGTCAGCGATGTCACCGCTCAGATCTTGATTTCTGAGATTGGCATCGACATGAGTCGTTTCCCAACGGCTGGTCATTTGGTTTCCTGGGCGGGTCTCTGTCCCAGAAACGACGAGAGTGCTGGCAAACGCCGTTCGCCGCGACTTCGTCAAGGAGCCCCTTGGTTGAAAACGGCCCTTACACAAGCTGCGTGGGCGGCTGCTCGCTCCAAGTCAGGCTATCTGAGGTCTCAATTCCTGCGCATCAAGAGCCGCCGAGGTCCTAAGAAGGCAATCATGGCTGTCGCGGCTTCCATGTTGACAGCGGCGACTACATCCTCCGCGATGATGTCGACTATAGAGACTTGGGCACCGACTACTTCGATCGGACCGATAAGGCCAAGACCGCCCAGCGTCTCATACGCAGGCTTCACGACCTCGGCTATAGCGTCCAACTCCCGGCAGCGTGACTCGTGGCGAGTTTCTTTCTAGTACCCAGCGGCCGTACAAGTAAAAATGCTGCAGCCCTCCAGGCCTTAACACGCGAGAGTTACGCCTGTCATTTGCATTTCGTGGGTCCGCTCTACTGTGTACTCCGCCGCTGCAGCCGCACCTCGATATCGTCGTTGCCGCACGGAAATGGTCCGCAACCGCCTACAATTCCTGGGTTGGATTGCAAGAGGTAGAGGTTCTCTAGCCACGTCTTCCCTCCGTCCTCACTCACTTGCTCGAGCCGGATGTACCGGACTTCCGGGTTCCCCCTGTCCGGTGTCAGCAGCAACTGATTACCGCGGATGGTGTAACCACCGTCTCCGAATGTCTTGCTGGTCCAGATGGCGGTTTCATATCGTGAGAGGGCCATGTATCGTTGCAGGATACCTATCTCGGCGTACCTGCCAGCGGCGGTGAACACGTGTTGCCCGAGGGCTCCTCCTCCAACGCTGGAGCCATAGGATTCCCAAAGACCCTGGATTCTCTCCGCGAATCCGGCCCCCGCCGTGGGTGCCCAGTTCTTGAAATTCAAAGTGGAAAAGAATCTTGGCCACAGATTGGCGAGCTTTGTGCCGAAGCATGCGCTGACCAGTGGATCTTTCGACAAGCCAGAAAGGGTCGCAACTCGATTTCCTAACTTCGCCACCATCACAAAGCCAAAGAACTGCGGGGTGTCGGGACCTACAGGGGAACCACGAAAGACGATGCCCTTTTTGATGATGAAATACTCCCAACCCTGCGCGGCCACGCCGCGGGCGAAGTGCGGTCCCGCCCAAAAGGTCATCGTCGGTCTTGCCTCGAATTCTCTAAACACGCGAGCCCATGCAAGATCGGCGTCAGCCCTTAGATCTCCCGCGGAGGGTGTCATCGACCATAAGGCGATCCGGCATTGCTCACCCGTCAGGGCCACAGAATCGAGAAAAATGACATCCGGGTAAAAGAACGCCCTCGAACCCTTGGGCGCCGTATACGCGTACTCCGAAAGCGACGCAGTGTCGGGTGGGTTCAATTGGCGGACATTTTGGGCAGTCAGCCGTGGCACTACCCATAGGGCAGACATCGTTACAAGAAAAACTGTCTTCATGGCCTCTGCTCCTTCGTGGGCGGTCCTGCCACGCCTAACGTGGCACCGCTTGCCAGGCGAACAGGCGCTAATACCAAAACCTGTTCGGTTTCATCCCGTAAATGCATGGCCGCTGCCTTTCGCACATCCGAATTCGTGTCCGCAAGTTACTGTTTTTGAGAGACCCTGCATCGCGGGACAGATGGTGTCACCTCCAATTCGGATATAAGTGTCTCTCCTTCGCGATAGACTACGCTGCGTCGTGCGACGAGCTCCAGGCTCATTGCGACTTTGATGTCGTTCGGAGACCAGCGCCCAAACGGTACGAGCAGTACCAGGTAAAACAACATTCCAGAAGAGTAGTGGGCGGCGAGCACCAGCGACGGTTTGCGTACCCCAGCCTAAGGCGCAGAAGATGAGCCAAATACAACCATCGGGATCGCTGGTCCAGTCGGTGAGGCTGAGTCCCAAGAGACACGCTAGGCGCTTGGGAGTTCCTCGTCGGAGGAGTGGCATCGTGCCGATCCGTCCCAGGTAACAATCCGGACGATCGCACCCTCTGGATGTTCGGCGACTGTGGAGAGCGTGACTTCCGCAACGTGGGTGGCGAATTCCTGAAATCATGCAGCGGTAGGTGTCTGATAGAGCCCGCGACAGTGCTGTTGCCATCCACAGAAAGTAAAGTCTACAGAAGTCTGGCCTTCATCAGGCAGTGGCAGCCGTCCTTTCAAGCCCGAATGCGTGCGATGCCGATTGAAATAATGTTGAAAGGCTCGGAGTTTGTCTTCCAGATCAGTGGCTGTCCAGAAAAGCGTTTGGTCCAAGTACTCCCTGCGGATGGTTCCGATCAATCGCTCTACGAACCGGCTGACCTCGGTATGGGCCCCTCAAGGCGTGTTCGAGATGCTTTTGGGCTGCGATTAGTGCGCAAAGGTAGAGGGTTTCCAGGCCGTGAAGACCGCGCGGCGTACCCTTTCCAGCCA
>Ga0157375_10004875_pt1 | contig 11658 bp, 9 predicted proteins | sample M35metaG_FD_115311 | JGI IMG/M metagenome (GOLD analysis project Ga0157375, IMG submission 115311) | Miscanthus rhizosphere microbial communities from Kellogg Biological Station, Michigan, USA - M3-5 metaG | ecosystem: Host-associated > Plants > Roots > Rhizosphere > Soil | place: USA: Michigan...
CAGCCTGAACAGTCTCATGTCGATGATCGAAGAAGTCAGCGGTGAGCCGGTTGCCCGTAACTACAAGCCTGGCCGTTCTTTCGATGTGCCAGTGAGTGTACTGAGCAACGATCTGGCTCGCGACGAACTGGGCTGGGAGCCCAAGGTTTCGATGAAGGAAGGGATCGTGCGAACTTTCGAGTGGGCCAAGAACGAACAGCAGAAGTGAGGGTGGTCGGGTGAGTTACCGTCTGCTCGGTGTCAGCGTTGGTTGCAAATGAAGGTTCTGCTCACGGTTCATCAGTTTTTCCCGGAGTTTTCTGCGGGTACTGAGGTTTTGACGCTGTCCGTTGCCCGCGTATTGAAAACCCTTGGCCATGAGGTCAGGATTTTTACGGGCTATCCGGCTACCGAGGCGCTCGCGGACAGTGAGCGCTTCGATCAATATAGTTATGACTCGATTCAGGTTGATCGTTTTCGGCACGCCTATGTGCCCATGGGCGATCAAAGTTCAAAAATCGAGATCGGTTATGACAACCATCTGGCCGCTGACTTTTTCGGGCACTTGCTGGAAGAGTTCAAGCCGGATGTCGTGCATTTCTTTCACCTCAATCGTCTCGGCACCGGCCTGATCGAAAAAGCGGTCGCTGCCGGTGTGCCTGCGTATTACACGCCAACCGACTTCTGGAGTATTTGTCCTACCGGGCAGTTGCTGCGTTGTGGCGGGCGGGCATGTGCGGGGCCAAGTACGGATGCGGGGAACTGTGTCGTGCATTTTGCTGCAAGTCAGTTGCCTGAGCGCATTGGCAGGCTGGCGACCGCGGTTCCGGATGTCATCAGCGATTTGCTCGTGCGCATTGCTCGCTCGCCTCGGCTGCCAGCGGGTTCCCTGGTGCGCGAGGTGCGCGCATTGCATGGTCGTCTTGAGCGTAATGTCGGGCGGCTGAACATGCTCCAGGGCATCATCGCCCCCAACCAGATGATCGAAACGCTGCTGACCCGTAATGGCGTGCGCCCAGATATCGTGGTCAAGTCGTCCTACGGCATCAATCTTGATCAGCCAGTTGTGGTGCGAGATCGAGCGCGGCGTGAGCGCCCTTTGGTCTTGGGATTCATTGGTACGCTCGCTTCACACAAAGGCTGCCATGTGCTTTTGGAGGCGTTGCAGCAGTTTTCTTCACGCGATGTGCGACTGAGAATTTACGGCAAGCAGACGGAATTTCCCGACTATGTAGCCGGCTTGCATCGGCTGGCGGATGGCAATGAAGCCGTTACGTTTTGCGGCACTTTCGCCAACGAAGACATATTCGATGTATTGGGTGGGCTGGACGCACTGATAGTGCCATCTGTCTGGAATGAAAATACGCCACTGGTCGTCTATTCGGCACAGGCTGCCGGTTGCCCGGTTGTGGCTTCCGATGTACCCGGAATCGCTGAGGCCGTGACCCATGATTTCAATGGATTGCTGTTTGAACCAGGCAGCGTGTTGAGCCTTGAAAGCGCATTGAAACGTCTGCTTGCCGAGGAGGGTTTATTGGCAAAGCTGTCGTCGAATTCCACGCCTCCAAAATCCGTTGCTGTTTATGTAAATGAGTTGTTACAGAGATGGACGTTATCCAAGTAACAGCGTCGGCTATTGTTCCGGTGTAGAGGTTTTTCTTGGCGCCGGCAGACACTGGGTCTATTCTTCACGCTTAATTACGAACTTGGGTTCAATGCTCGCAGATCTAATTTCTGGCAGCGTTGGAAAGCCTGATTTAAGTCAATGTGTATATTACTGCGGTGTAGTTTCGATGACGGAAAATCTTGTCGCTCATCAGATGGTCGTCGACCGGGAGCAGCGGAGCGCTCTTAAACAGCAGCGCCCTGTGGTTCTTTGGTTTACCGGGCTTAGCGGCGCCGGCAAATCGACGATCGCCAACGCTCTAGAGCAGGCACTGCTTGAGAATAATCGTCATACCTACTTGCTGGACGGAGACAACATGCGTCTCGGTCTGTGCAATGATCTCGGGTTCAATGATCATGATCGGGCGGAAAACATCCGCCGGATCGCTGAAGTAGGCAAGCTGTTCGTTGACGCTGGCCTGATCGTCGTCAGCGCCTTCATTTCGCCGTTTCGCCTTGACCGGGCATTGGCCAGGAAAGTGATCGGTGACGAGTTCTTCGTTGAGGTCTACATCAGTACGCCGTTACCTGAGTGCGAGCGCCGCGACCCGAAGGGTCTGTATGGCAAGGCCCGCTCGGGCATGATCAAGAATTTCACCGGTATCGACTCGTTGTACGAGCCTCCGTTGAACCCGGATATCACGATCAACACACTTGAAGAAGATGTGTCCGTATCTGTCGAGAAGATTATGCAGTATCTGGTCGGGCGGATCGAACGTTGAAGACTCTGGTCATCATTGGTGCCGGATTCAGTGGCGCGGTAACCGCTGTTCAATTCCTCCAGGTGTGCAAACCTGGCACTCGAGTGGTGTTGCTCAACCGTTCCGGTGAAATGGCCCGTGGTCTGGCTTACGGAACCAACAGTTCGCGGCACTTGCTTAATGTGCCAGCGGGGAACATGACGGCGCTGGTTGATCAGCCTGATCATTTTCTGCGTTTTTGCGAAAGCCGTTTGCCGGGTACTGCGGCGGGGACTTTTGTTCCTCGCAAGCTCTACGGCGAATACCTCTCGGGACTGCTCGCTGAGGCTGAACATCAGTGCCGTGATGGCGTCAGTTTCGAGCGGATCACCACCGAAGCTCACAGCATCGAAGCGGAGAACGGAAAAGCCCGGATACGTATTGCTGATGGCCGGGAAATACTGGCCGATCATGTGATTCTCGCGTTCGGTAACTTTTCACCGTTCAACCCGGCTATCACGTCCATTCCCCGTGCCGCAGGGCGCTATATCGCTGATCCGTGGTCGGGAGAAATCGAGGTGCCGATCGACCCGCAGGCTCCGGTTCTGTTGCTGGGCGCAGGATTGACTGCGCTGGATGTGGCCCTGACCCTGGATCAACAAGGGCACACCGGGCCGGTGTACATGCTTTCGCGGCGAGGCGTTCAGCCGTTGCCCCATCGTACTTCGGGACATGTCGATAGCATTGCCGGTGAGGTGGTTCAAACGCTTCTTGCCTCCGCTCCGAGCGTGCGCAGCTATCTGCGCCACATGCGCTCATTGGTTCGTGTTGCCGCTAAGGATGGCGTCGACTGGCGTGATGTCATTGCCGCCGTGCGTCCAGTCACTGCACAACTGTGGGAGCGTTTGAGCGAGACCGAACGCCGACGTTTCCTGCGTCACGTCCAAGTGTATTGGGACGCCCATCGCCACAGAGTTGCACCGGCTTCGTATGCGGCGTTTTCCGCGCAGTTGGAGCTGGGCAGGCTGAAGCCGATGGCGGGCAGAATCCAGGACATCGAAGTGTTGCCCAATGGTTTGCGCGTTCAAGTCGGGCAGCGTGGTACTGCGGCGGTAGAGTCTCTGGATGTTTCGCATATCATCAATTGCACCGGGCCGAATTCCAATCTGGCGCGTGTCGATGATCGCTTGATCGTGCAATTGCGGCAGTCGGGGCTGATTCGATTGGATAAACTCGGCCTGGGCGTTTGCGTCGATGAGGCGCTTTCCGTTCAGGATGAGCACGGCGCCCCTGTCAGTTGGCTGAGCTACGTCGGGCCAATGCTCAAGGCGCAGTTCTGGGAAGCCACGGCTGTTCCAGAGCTTCGTCGTTATGCGCGAGATCTGGCCCTGCGGGTTGCCGCGAAAATCGGCTGATTCATATCGCGACGATCAGTGTCACGGGCTTGTCCTTTCAGGCATCACGGTTTCCACTGGCGTGTAGTTTGGCCTCGCTGTTTGCAGCGGGGTCCAATCCTCTTTTGGATAATTTGATGGTCAGTAGTCGTGATGCAATTTCAAGCGTCAATATTCGTTACCGAGCCTGAACAATGAAAGTTGAAACGGTACTTGTCTCCGGCGGTTCAGGCTTTTTGGGTGGTGCCTTGCTGCGACACCTGGATACCAGCGGGCAGTATTCCCTGATTGCCGCGTTGCGCAAGGAATGTAGCGATCTCCCCCCATCCATTCGACGTTTCCTGTTTGCGGATCTGACGGCTGATGTCGATTGGCGAGATGCGCTTGATCAGGTTGATGTGGTGGTACATTCAGCTGCACGGGTTCACGTCATGGATGAATCCGCTGCTGATCCGCTGACCGAGTTTCGCCGGGTAAATGTCGATGCCACATTGAATCTGGCCCGGCAGGCTGCAAGTGCAGGCGTGAAGCGCTTCATCTACATCAGCTCGATCAAGGTCAACGGCGAATCAACTTCGCCTGGCATTGCGTTTACAGCAGATGACACGCCCGCGCCCCTCGACCCTTATGGAATTTCCAAACTTGAGGCCGAACTTGGCTTAAAGGCGCTCGCAATCGCTACCGGAATGGAAGTGGTCATCATCCGGCCCGTTCTGGTGTATGGCGCGGGCGTCAAAGCCAACTTCCTCAGCATGATTCGCTGGGTACAACGCGCAGTGCCGTTGCCGTTTGGTGCGGTGCATAACAAGCGCAGCCTGGTCAGTCTGGATAATCTGGTGGATTTGATCGAGACGTGTATGAGACACCCTTCGGCGGCTAATCAGACATTTCTGGTCAGCGACGGGCATGACGTCTCGACAACCGAGCTGTTACGCAGTCTGTCTGCTGCGCTGCACAAGCCCTCTCTGTTAATACCGTTGCCGGTGAGCCTGATGAGCGCTGCGGCGAAACTATTGGGTAAAGAGGCCGTCGCACAGCGCATCTTTGGTTCTCTGGAAGTCGATATCAGTAAGAATCAACGTCTGTTGGGCTGGGTTCCGCCGGTCAGTTTTCCGCGGGCTCTTGACGCCACAGTAAAACCATTCCTGGATGCTCGAAAAAAATGAATGACTGGTGGCTAGTTCCGGTTGTTGCGATCCTGTCGTTCGCACTCACGGGTTTTTTACGTCGTTATGCAATTTCGCGTAGCCTGATCGATATTCCCAATCAGCGCAGTTCCCACTCGATCCCAACACCGCGTGGTGGCGGTGTGGCCATCGTCCTGACCTTTATCTTCGCCATGTGCGTTTTGTTCGCTGTCGGGCTGACGACCAAGGATGCGTTGATTGCCTTGGTCGGCGCCGGCAGTATCACGGCGGTTATCGGTTTTCTGGATGATCACGGTCACATTGCCGCCCGCTGGCGCCTGCTGGCGCATTTTTCTGCCGCCGCTTGGGGCGTTTATTGGGTGGGTGGGCTATCGCCGTTGGTGATTGCCGGTGTCAGCGTTGATCTGGGATGGCTCGGACATTTTCTCGCGCTGTTTTATCTGGTCTGGATGCTGAATCTCTACAACTTCATGGATGGTATCGACGGTATTGCCGGTGTCGAAGCCGTCACGACATGCGCTGGTGCCTGTCTGATTTACTGGCTCAGTGGCTTCCCGCAACTGTTATGGCCACCTGCGTTACTGGCGGTATGCGCTGCCGGTTTTCTGTGCTGGAACTTTCCCCCGGCAAAAATTTTCATGGGCGATGCGGGCAGTGGCTTCCTCGGTATCATTCTTGGCGTGTTGTCGCTGCAGGCGGCATGGACTGATCCCGGTTTGCTGTGGGTCTGGCTGATACTGCTTGGCGTGTTCATCGTTGATGCAACGTTCACGTTGATGCGTCGATTGTTGCGCGGCGATAAAGTCTACGAAGCGCATCGCAGCCACGGCTATCAGTTTGCGTCCCGACAGTTTGGCAAGCACCTGCCCGTGACTGTGGCAGTCGGGCTGATCAATGTGTTCTGGCTGCTGCCGATTGCGCTCTGCGTGAGCTACTGGAAAGTGGACGGTGCATTTGGCTTGGTTGTGGCGTACTTGCCACTTGTCTGGCTGGCGGTTAAGTATCGAGCGGGCGAACTTGAGCGATCTTAAGTAGTTGGGCAGGTCGCATCGTCCTGTGCGCTCCCTGCCGCCCATCGCCGATTACGGCTGCTGCGCAAGTGTCGGAAAACCGGCCAGGATGTGTATCATGCTCCACCCAGATAGATTATTGCCCGTCTGTATCACGGACTGCGAAATCAGGTGGCGCATGACACATTTCGGTTTGTGTACATTTATGGTTCGAGATAGGTGAGAGGCTGGGAAACACTGCACCGTTCATCAAAGGTGGAGAAGCACTCGATCCCTTGAAACTGCTTAATTAGAAGGAATAGATTTTGGCTCGCAATAGTTTTTTCTCGAAGCTGTCCCGGCTCTTTGTCCAACGATCAGAAAGCGTTGAGATCTCCAGGTTGCCCCAGCCAAAGTCACCCGCTGAGCCAGTTATCGTTGGAGCCCCTGTGGTTGAGCCGCCGGCGGTCGTTCAGATTGAACATCACACGCGCAGGCTGCCAGACAATTTTGACGCGGCGCTCTATCTGAAAATGAATCCGGATCTCGGTACGGCAATTGATCCGATTGCCCATTACCTGAATCATGGTTTTCAGGAAAGCTGGCGTATCGTGACGCTGCCCAGAATCAAAATGTCCGACAGTCGTCAGTTCGATCCTTCGCGAGAAACGGTCATGGTCGTCAGTCACGAAGCATCCCGATCAGGTGCGCCGATACTTGCCCTTAACCTGGTGCAGCGTTTATCCGCCAGTTACAACGTAGTCGCGCTTTTGCTCGGCAATGGCCCGCTTCTTGAGGACTTCGAAGATGCAGCGGTTGCGACAATGGCGAGCCCGCGACTGAAAAACAATCTTCCCTACACACAGTTCGCCATTGAAAAACTGTGCAGCGACTTCAATTTCAAGTTCGCACTGGTTAACAGCATGGAGTGCCGCGTGGTTCTGGAGCCACTGGCCCGGCATTTCGTGCCCGCTATTCCGTTGATCCATGAATTTGCGTCCGCATACCCCAATTCCGCCGCTCTGTTTTCAGATGCCAAGTTGTGGTCTAGCGACCTGGTGTTTTCCGCGGATATTACTTGGGAGAGTGCCAAAGATTTATGTCCGGCCCTGAAACCTCTGAGCGCCCACATTATTCCTCAGGGACATTGTGCGCTGCCCGCACCAGTTGTCGAACAGGAAAGGCAGCAATTGGAGTCTGATTACTTGCGCGGCAAGATGCGGCCTGCCACCGATACTGAGAGGAAGTTCGTAATTCTCGGCGCTGGCTATGTCAATTTCCGAAAAGGCGCCGACATCTTCATTCAATGCGCGATCAAAGCCATGCTGACTCCCGGTGGGGAGAAGTTTCGTTTTGTCTGGATCGGTAAAGGCTTTAACCCCGATGTAGAAGATGGCTATTCGGTTTATCTCGCCGATCAGATCAAGCGTTCGGGGCTGGGGGATCGCTTCGTGATGCTGGACGAGACGTCCGCTATTGCAACGGCTTATGAAGAAGCTGACCTGTTGTTTATCTCGTCTCGATTGGACCCGTTGCCGAACGTCGCCATTGATGCTTTCGATGCGCGATTGCCAGTGCTCTGCTTCGACAAAGCGACAGGCATATCTGACTTCCTTTCATTTGGCGGCCTGCGCGATTCCTGTATCGCTGATTATCTTGATGTTGACAGCGCCGTGCGAAAAATTTTCGCATTGGCCGACTCCAGTGAACTGTATGAAGAGGCAGTCGCCAAGAGTCATGCAGCATCGAAAATCTACTTCGATATGGACAGGTATGTTGCGGAACTTGAGTCTGTCGGTGTTAAAGCCGCTGTACGCGCTCAACAGGAAAAACGTGATGTTCAATTGATTTCGGACTCGGGCTTGCTCGACAGCAGTCAGCGAGACGCGCGATTGTATGTTCGCGCATGGGCCAGCGGCATAAACCCGCAGTCGCCTCGCTCAGACTTCCAGCCCGATGTATATGCCGAACAACATGGTGTGGAAATCCCGGGCAGCGACCCATTTGCCGATTACATTCGCACGGGTTCTCCGCAAGGCGTATGGAACAACGCCTGACAGGGTCACCTCACCTGCGGCGAAAGTAACGCTCCACCAGCCTGCCCAAGAGCGTCGGTTTGCTCTTTGCGAGATGTTCTTCGACAGGCTGGGTTACACCGCTTGATTGATCCGAATGCGCGTAACGTTCGAGCACCGGCGCCAGCAGCGGTGCAATCATTAGCGAGTGGGCAGAGGGATCGTAGTGATGGTCGCTCGGATCGGTGTTTCGAAGCGTTTCTTTGAGACTTCCCGTTGCGTCCAGCGACAGACTGTCCATGTTTATATGACTGATGCCCTGATGGACGCAAAAAACCTCCATCAGACTATTGAACTCAATAGTCAACCGGGTTCTTTCAGCGAGAGTGGCCTGCACCTCCTTACGCAAGTTGGCAACTTCGCCCCAATCCATTCCATCTCGAATGGTGGGGAGGGGAGTGCTGATGCAGATCACATGATGGGTCTGTTTAATGTCCTGAAGAAGTTTCTGATAGTTATCAACTGCCAATTGCAACATTTGCGATACAGCGTTGCCGTGCTTTTGCGCTCGATACCAAATCACAAAACCGGTGTCGACCTCGCCCAGCATTACGATCGCCGTTTTGGCCGTTGTCGCCTCCAGCGCTGCTTTGAACTGTGGCATGGCCTGAGTTAGGGCGTTTGGATTTTTTAATCCAGAAACGGTTGCCCCTCCTACCGAAGTCACTTCGAACGTGTATTCGGGAAGCAGTGCTTTCAGTATTTCGGAGTTGAATACCGATGCGTGAGAGTCGCCGAGTACAACTACTGGGATCATTGTCTGATTAATTCCTGATTCATCGGGGTTGCGAAAAGGCAATGGTGAAATTCTATAGGGTCGCCGCGTTTACTCCGAGAACCAATTCACCTTTTCTGGGGCCAATTATTCAGATGAAGACGCCAGCATTGAGGTTACAATGCTGGTCGTCGACTGTTTAAGGAGGGAGCCACGTGCTCGAGCGGCTGAATGGATAAAGTGCGGACTGTCTTGCTGGGCTTGCCTCGTAAGCAAAAACGTTTGCTGCAGGTGGCTACCGACGTCGTCCTGGTCTGGGTTGCTCTCTGGATGTCGTTCATCGTGCGCCTCGGCATCGATGACATGTACAACCCCTTGAAGGCTCACATCTGGCTCTTTGCATTCGCCCCTGTCATCGCCATTCCACTCTTTATTCGCTTTGGCATGTACCGGGCCGTGATGCGTTACTTTGGTAACGACGCCCTGATTGCCATCGTCAAGGCGGTCAGCCTGTCCTCGCTGATTCTGGCGGTCGTCGTTTACTGGTACAGCAATCACGAAGCCGTAGTGCCGCGCTCGATCATCTTCAACTACTGGTGGTTGAGCATGATGATCATCGGCGGCCTGCGCCTGTGCATGCGCCAGTTTTTCATGGGCGACTGGTTTACCGCAGCTCAACACGTACCGTTTACCAGCCGCGATGACGGTTTGACCAAGGTCGCCGTGTACGGTGCCGGTGTCGCCGGCAATCAGCTGGTTGCCGCTTTGCGCATGGGGCGCGTGATGCGTCCGGTGGCCTTTATCGATGATGATCCGGGCATTTCCGATCGTTCGATTTCCGGGCTTCAGGTCTACAAACCTAAGCACATTCAACATATGATCGATGTCACCGGTGCCCAGGAGATACTCCTCGCGCTGCCGTCGTCGACCCGCGCCAGGCGCCGGGAAATCCTCAACCTGCTCGAGGGTTTTCCGCTGCACGTGCGCAGTGTGCCGAATTTCACCGATCTGGCCAGTGGTCGCGTCAAGGTCGAGGATATCCAGGAAGTGGATATCGCCGACTTGCTCGGGCGTGACGCCGTACCGGCCCAACCGGACCTGTTGGCGCGTTGCATCAATGGCAAAGTGGTGATGGTCACAGGCGCTGGTGGTTCGATCGGCTCGGAGTTGTGCCGACAGATCTTCACTCTGGGGCCGACCACGCTCGTGTTGTTCGAACATAGCGAATTCAATCTCTACAGCATTCTCTCCGAACTCGAACAACGGGGTTGCCGGCAGTCGGTTCCGGTACGTCTGTTGCCTATCCTCGGTTCCATCCGTCATCAAGACAAACTGCTCGATGTGATGAAAACCTGGAAAGTCGACACCGTGTATCACGCAGCAGCCTATAAGCATGTGCCGATGGTTGAGCACAATATTGCTGAAGGTGTACTGAACAACGTGATCGGCACGCTCAATACAGCGCAGGCGGCATTGCAGTCGGGCGTGTCGAATTTCGTGCTTATCTCCACCGATAAAGCCGTGCGCCCGACGAACATCATGGGCAGTACCAAGCGTCTGGCCGAGTTGACGCTGCAGGCCCTCAGCTGTGAAAGTGCACCGGTATTGTTTGGTGACAGTGCCAACGTGTCGCGGGTCAACAAGACCCGGTTCACCATGGTGCGTTTCGGCAATGTTCTCGGTTCCTCGGGTTCAGTGATTCCGCTGTTCCACAGTCAGATCAAGTCCGGTGGCCCGCTGACGGTCACTCACCCGAAAATCACCCGCTATTTCATGACCATCCCCGAGGCCGCCCAATTGGTGATCCAGGCCGGCTCCATGGGGCAGGGCGGGGATGTGTTTGTGCTGGACATGGGCGAACCGGTGAAAATCGTCGAGCTGGCAGAAAAAATGATCCACCTGTCCGGCTTGAGCATTCGCTCCGAACGCAATCCGCAGGGCGATATTTCCATCGAGTTCACCGGGCTGCGCCCCGGCGAAAAGCTCTACGAAGAGCTGTTGATCGGCGACAACGTGGCCGCCACCCAGCACCCGATGATCATGACGGCGAGCGAAGACCACCTGCCGTGGGATGTGCTGAAAACCCGCTTGAGCGAATTGCTTCTGGCCGTGGAACGCGATGATTATGCGCGGGTCCGTCAACTGCTGCGCGAAACGGTCAGCGGCTATATGCCGGACGGCGAGATCGTCGATTGGATCTATCAGCAACGCCGTCTCGAACCCTGATTGTTTCACATCCTGTAACGCACGCATTTTTGACATCGCTCCAGCATGACCTACGTTTGGAGAGCAGCTTCGGAAAAGCTGCTTTCTCAAACGATGATGGAGCGTCACTAATGCGTACCGGTTACTTCTACTCTCTGATTTTCGCTTTCCTTACCAGCGCCTCGATCGCCGCTATTGCCGCACCTGTTGCGCCAGCGGAGTCGCCCAAGGCGCCTTTGGTGATGGATACCGCGGCACCTTCCCTGAGTGCAAAAATCGATCTTAACGATGCCGACGCGGCAACGCTGCAAAAGGAGCTGGCGGGAGTTGGTGAGGCCAAGGCCAAAGCGATTGTTGCTTATCGTGAAACAAACGGGCCTTTTGCATCGGTGGATGAGTTGCTGGAAGTGAAGGGTATTGGCAAGGCGATTCTGGATCGCAATCGCGACAAGCTGGAAGTCAACTAAGCTAAGTGTTCAACGCCAAGGGGGCCGGTCATTGACCGGCCTTTTTTACTTGCGCAGCGTATGGCCGCTAGTGTTGGTGGAGAGGGCAGCCGTCGGCCACTTTAAAATTACGGCTATCATATTGCGTTTGGATTATGCCTATAATAATTTGCCGGTGCGTCGAGCCAACGTGGCTCATCGGCAACTTCCTCCATCAAGCGTTCCAGGAGCATTCTCATGAGTTCCGCCCAATCCCAAGGTACTGCTCTCGTTACCGGCGCATCGTCCGGTATCGGTGCGATTTACGCTCAGCGCCTGGCGGCGCGTGGTTTTGATCTGCTGCTGGTTGCCCGTGACAAGGA
>Ga0157375_10004881_pt1 | contig 11655 bp, 10 predicted proteins | sample M35metaG_FD_115311 | JGI IMG/M metagenome (GOLD analysis project Ga0157375, IMG submission 115311) | Miscanthus rhizosphere microbial communities from Kellogg Biological Station, Michigan, USA - M3-5 metaG | ecosystem: Host-associated > Plants > Roots > Rhizosphere > Soil | place: USA: Michigan...
AACTCCTGACATTTCATAAACAATCATCGTTCCAAAAAAAAGAAAGCCCCGTTAACGGAGCTTTCAATTATGCGTATTTAAGAATAACTTTAAATTTCAAGTAAATCTAATATTCGTCTTCATTAAAGAAAAAATCATCTTTAGTCGGGTAATCCGGCCAGATTTCTTCGATAGTTTCATACGGCTCACCGTCATCTTCTAATGCTTGCAGGTTTTCAATAACCTCTACAGGTGCACCTGATCTGATACCGTAATCAATAAGTTCGTCTTTTGTTGCAGGCCATGGAGCGTCTTCCAAATGCGATGCTAATTCTAATGTCCAATACATATTCTATACTATTTTATTGTTCTTATTTATTTTGCAAAAGTATATTAAAAATACTGATGAAAACAAATTTTTTTTCCACCATTTTATAACCTTGGTATCCAGATACTTTCATCTGTTTTATCATCAAAAGCAAGCTTCCTTGCCAGCACAAACAGATAATCACTTAATCTGTTCAGATAGATCGTGACCTTATCGTCAACAAAGCTATCCATGGCCAGATGTACCGTTAATCTTTCTGCTCTTCTGCAAATACATCTTGCAATATGACAATAAGAAACCACAGTATTCCCACCCGGTAGTACAAAATGTTTGAGTTCCGGCAGAATTTCATTCATCCTGTCCATTTCTGTCTCCAGCAGCGTAATATCCGTTAAATTTAAATCAGGAATTTTCATTCTTGACTTTTCAGGGTCTGCAGCAAGGGAGGCGCCAATGGTGAATAAACGATCCTGTATTTCCTTTAGTATCTGCTTCGCATGAATATCAATTTCCTGACATTGGATCAAACCAATATAGGAATTAAGTTCATCTACTGTACCATAACATTCAATACGCAGATGGAATTTTGGGACACGTGTCCCACCGATTAATGAGGTTTCCCCCTTGTCACCGGTCTTGGTATATATCTTCATTAATTATGTCCCATTTTTTCAAAATCTTCTCCTGCCTCCATTAATTTAGAAAGTCGAGGAGAAACAGTCTTAATATCTGTGTTCAAATAATCATTTTCAATCAGTCCATCACGCATTCTCACTATCCGGTGTGCATGTAAAGCGATATCTTCTTCGTGTGTAACCAGGATGATTGTATTTCCTTTGCTATGTATTTCTTCCAGCAAGCCCATGATCTCTACCGAGGTCTTGGTATCCAGGTTACCCGTAGGTTCATCGGCCAGAATAATAGAAGGATTGTTGATTAATGCTCTTGCAACAGCCACACGCTGCCGCTGACCACCCGAAAGTTCATTAGGCTTATGTGTAACCCGGTTTCCTAAACCTACGTTCTCCAGTGCTACTGTGGCTCTTCTATCGCGTTCTTTTTTAGTAATACCAGCATAGATCAGCGGTAAAGCAACATTATCCAATGAAGTTGATCTTGGCAACAGGTTAAAAGTCTGGAATACAAAGCCGATTTCCTGGTTCCTGACTTCCGCCAGTGCATCGTCCGTCATTTGACTTACATTAATTCCGTTTAAGATGTAATCACCTTTACTTGGCGTATCCAGACAACCCAAAATATTCATCAAAGTTGACTTTCCTGAACCCGAAGGCCCCATCAGGGCTACAAATTCACCTTTATTAATATTTAGTGAAACTGATTTCAAGGCATGGATAACCTCAGTCCCTATCACGTATTTACGGCCTATTTCCTTGATATCTATTAACGGTTTTTCCATTTGTACCTATATTTTAACGATGACAAGCTTGTTTAGCTTTGGAGGTTAGACAGCGCCGGTGTCCTGTTGTTACAAAAAACGAAATTACTTATCCAGTATTTTCGGGACAAGAAAAAAGTCTTCATTGTGCAAAGCTGAGTTTTTCAAGCCTTCACTAACAGTAATATCCTGCTGAACAATATCTTCTCTCCATACATTCACTTCAGGGTTCATGTAAACAAGCGGCTCCACACCTTTAGTATCCAGCTCATTTAACTTCTCCATAAACGTCAGTATTTTGTTCATATCAGCCTGCAAAGTTTCCACTTCCTGTTCCGCAATCTCTATTCTTGCAAGGTCCGCTACCTTATAAATCGTTTCTTTAGCTATGTCCATCTCTTTTAAAGCGTATTAATACCTGTTCGTCTTTTCATATCAGACAGGAATTCAAAAATACGCTTTTACGGGCAATATTCCACGCTAAAATATAGCCATACCAGTTAAGGGAACACAGTGCAGGTTTTCAAACATTATAGCGGTCATACACAGTCTGTTCATATATAAAAATCAATTATTAAACCTTCGGATGAGTGTTTTTTCTTAATTTTGATCTTCAGGAACCTATACTGGCAGGAATCAGCGCTGCCAATTAACATTAACCAATAAAGGTTTCAGCAAAAAAATCCAGCAAAATGAAAGAAACAGTAGTAAGTGGTATACGTCCAACAGGAAAATTACACCTTGGCAATTATTTTGGCGCAGTGGCCAACTTTATAAAGATGCAGCACGAGTATAATTGTTATTTTTTCATTGCTGATTTACACTCCTTAACTACACATCCTACTCCTGGAGACCTGCATGGTTACGTTAGAAACGTACTGGTAGAATACCTGGCTTGCGGCATCGATCCGGAAACAGCAACGATCTATATCCAGTCTGATGTTCCTGAAGTCACTGAACTTTATCTGTACCTGAACATGAACGCTTATATGGGCGAATTGGAAAGAAGTACTTCTTTTAAGGATAAAGTCCGTTCTCAGCCAGACAATGTGAATGCCGGGTTATTAACCTACCCTGCTTTAATGGCAGCAGATATCCTGATTCATAAAGGGGTTAAAGTTCCTGTAGGTAAAGATCAGGAACAACACCTGGAAATGACCCGTACTTTTGGTAACCGTTTTAACCGTTTATACAATTCAGATTATTTCCCTGAAGCATTTGCCTTCAACTACTCAGCGAACCTGGTTAAAGTACCAGGCCTGGATGGAAAAGGGAAAATGGGAAAATCCGAAGGCGATGCGAATTGCATTTACCTGGCTGACTCTCCTGAAATCATCCGTAAAAAAGTATTAAAAGCAGTTTCTGATGGCGGCCCTACGGAAGAGAACCAGCCAAAGCCAGAAGCAATTCAAAACTTGTTTGACCTGATGAAAATTGTTTCCACACCAGATACCATTGCGCATTTTGATGAACTTTACAACAAATGCCAGATCCGTTATGGCGATTTCAAAAAACAACTTGCTGAAGATATGATTGTGTTTAACAGTCCGATCCGTGAGCGTATTGAAGAAATCTCTAAAGACAGTGATTATCTGCGTAAAATAGCGAACCTTGGTGCAGAAAAAGCAAGAGAAAGTGCAAGGAAAACAATAAAAGATGTCAGAGAACTGATCGGTTTCAAACCATTTTAATACATTAGATTAATTTAAGCTCATCAGAGGATCATATGCATATAGCAATAGTTGGCAACATAGGCGCCGGTAAAACTACTTTAACAAGCCTGTTGGCTAAAAATTATGGTTGGGAAGCTTTGTACGAAGAAGTAGACAACAACCCTTACCTGGAAGATTTCTACAGCGATATGAAACGCTGGAGTTTCAATTTGCAAATCTATTTCCTGAACAATCGTTTTCAGCAGATCGTAGATATCCAAACCAATAAACGGGATGTCATACAAGACAGAACCATTTATGAGGATGCGCATATCTTTGCAGAAAATCTTCATGAAATGGGTTTAATGACCACAAGAGATCACCAGAACTACAGAGATATTTTTGAAAACATCACTTCTTTTATCAAACCACCAGACTTATTGGTTTACCTGCGTGCTTCGGTGCCTACTTTAGTGAACAACATTCAACGCAGAGGACGTGATTATGAAGCAAGTATCCGCCTGGATTATTTGTCCAAACTAAACGAGAAGTATGAAGCCTGGATTAAGAACTACTCCTTGGGTAAACTACTGATCCTGGATAAAGACAAATTAGATTTCACAAACAATCCCGAAGACCTGGGTACAGTGATACAAGCTATCGAAGCAGAAATACACGGACTTTTTTAAAATGGCTAAACTAGGAATTATTCCTGCCCGGTATGCATCAACGCGGTTCCCGGGCAAACCGCTGATCGATATCAACGGTAAAAGTATGATTCAGCGTGTTTATGAACAGGCTTGCAGCGCTGCAAGCCTTGATCAAGTTGTCATTGCTACAGATGACGAAAGAATTATTACCGAAATAAAGCGGTTTGGCGGTGAATATGCCTTAACCAGGACTGATCATCAAAGCGGTACAGATCGTTGTGCTGAAGTGGCCAAAAACTTCCCGGGCTTTGATGTGATCATCAATATCCAGGGAGATGAACCCTATATTGACCCTGTTCAGATTGATTTATTGAGTTCCTGCTTTGAAGATCCGCAGGTTGAACTGGCTACGCTGGTCAAAAAAATATATACTGAAGAAGAATTATTCAATCAAAACACCCCAAAAGTCGTACTTAATTCCAATCAGGAAGCCATTTATTTTAGCAGACAGACTATCCCTTTCCAAAGGAATAAAGCACCACAAGATTGGCTGAAGGCTTTTCAATTCTATAAACACATTGGAATTTACGGCTACACTACCGAAACCCTGTTAAAAATCACAAAACTGGCCCCCTCTTCACTAGAGCTTGCAGAAAACCTGGAACAACTCAGATGGCTGGAAAACGGCTACAAAATAAAAACAAAGGTAACTGATTTAGAGACATTTGCCGTAGATACGCCCGAAGATCTGGAGAAAATCATTAGGATCAAGGGCAATTAATTCCCTATCTTAGGGAGAAAATACCTCTGCATGAAAAGCGTTTATAGTTCCCTTTTAATTTTAGTCCTGTTTTTAACAGCTTGTAATTCCTCAGAACCAGCTCATTTAAAAGATGGTGCATCCCATATAAAGACAGCTTTGCGTTCTTTTAGTGATACCACGAAACTAGATACGTTTAAAATTGTCCTGAATGGAGACGAGCCAAAAAATATGGAGCTTGTTTTTACAATTACCACACAGGGTGGTCAGCAGATTTATGCTAAAACACTGAAAGCCACTGCCCTGCTCGACAACTATAAAGAGAGCCTGGATTTAGGGAAAAAGAAAGAGCAGCTGCAATTTATGAGAGAAGAACTTTCTCTTTTCTTTGATGAGGAGAATTTTATTGAACCTGCGGTCACTGCATCAGAAAAACCTGACAACAATACACCTGATAAAAACTTTTTTGAAGAACTAAAAAAAACCGGCGTCAATGGTTTCAAATACCGTTTAGGCAAAGAAAGTAAGGTTTATATTGCCTGGTCTGAACAAGAAAAAAAGGTTAAAAACTACTATGAATGCTGCAAATAACCTGACAATGTTAGTGTATGACAACTGCCCGGAATAATTAACCGCCTGCTTCCGGGTTTTTAGCTCAAAATTGTCGATTGACGCTACATTCACATCTTAAAACGATAAATCGAAATAGCACACATAATTATTCTCACTGTAAATCAGTCAATTACAATTATATTTCACTATATTCGCCAATGTATATACTAATTTCTAAAAATTAATATTAGATTTACCTTAGTGTTACGGCCTGGTGTTTTAGCATTTATTTAACTACGCATATTCTAACCAAATATAAAACAGAAAAAGGCCGGGTATATTATCTGGTCTTTTTTTTTCAATAGCGCCATCCAATCACAGTTATTCGATTAGATTCACAATTAGTTTCCCAATTCCACAATATTTCCGTAGCTTTGTATCCCGTACAAAAACAATAAAAACGCCCTTAAAAGCGGCTTTTATTTCACAAACTCACAAACATGACTAAGTATATTTTTGTTACGGGCGGTGTTACTTCCTCTTTAGGTAAGGGCATCATCTCCGCTTCATTGGCCAAACTTTTACAAGCAAGAGGTTACCGTGTAACCATTCAGAAATTCGATCCTTATATCAACATTGATCCGGGAACATTAAATCCCTATGAGCATGGTGAATGCTACGTAACTGAAGACGGTGCTGAAACTGATTTAGATTTAGGTCACTATGAGCGTTTCTTAAATGTACCTACTTCACAGGCTAACAATATCACTACAGGTCGTATTTATCAGAATGTAATCAACAAAGAACGTCAGGGTGAATATCTGGGAAAAACTGTTCAGGTTGTTCCGCATATCACTGATGAGATTAAACGCAATATGCGTATCCTTGGTGAAACAGGTGACTATGATATTGTGATTACTGAACTTGGTGGAACTGTTGGAGATATTGAATCTCTTCCTTTCATTGAGGCGGTAAGACAATTCAAATGGGAAGCTGGCGCGAATAACGCGATTGTGATCCACTTAACACTGATCCCTTACCTTGCAGCAGCTGGTGAGCTTAAAACAAAACCTACACAACATTCAGTTAAAGCATTACTGGAATATGGTATTCAGCCAGATATCCTGGTTTGCCGTACAGAGCAGCATATTAACATGGATATCCGTAAAAAGATCGCCTTGTTCTGTAATGTGAACGTCAATGCAGTTATTGAATCTATCGACGCTTCTTCTATTTATTCTGTTCCATTGTTAATGATGAAGGAACAATTGGATAAAACAGTATTGAGCAAACTTAAACTGGCACAGAAAAACGAGCCGGATATGGAAAGCTGGAAAGACTTTTTAGGAAGACTTAAAAATCCAACTTCTGAAGTCAGAATCGGTTTGGTAGGTAAATATGTGGAATTACCAGATGCTTATAAATCAATTATTGAAGCATTCATTCATGCAGGTGCTAAAAATGAGTGTAAAGTAAGAGTAGAATATATCCATTCTGAAGAGGTTAATCCAGAAAATGCAAAAGAGAAACTAGGTCATTTAGATGGTGTTTTAGTTGCACCAGGCTTTGGTAGCCGTGGTATTGAAGGAAAAATTGACGCCATTCGTTACGTTCGTGAAAACAACGTTCCTTTCTTCGGTATTTGTTTAGGTATGCAGTGTGCGGTTGTTGAGTTTGGCCGTAATGTACTGGGCTTAAAAACAGCGAATACTACTGAAATCGATGAATTAACCGTTGATCCTGTGATCAATATGATGGAAGACCAGAAAACAGTAACAACTAAAGGTGGTACAATGCGCCTTGGTTCTTATCCTTGTGATGTTAAAAAAGGTACTAAAGCATTTGCTGCTTACGGTAAACAACACATCAACGAGCGTCACAGACATCGTTATGAGTTTAACAGCGCTTATTTAAGCCAATATGAAGAAGCTGGGATGATTGCTTCAGGTACTAATCCTGACAGTCATTTAGTGGAAATTGTAGAGCTTAAAAACCATCCTTTTTTCGTTGGTGGACAATTTCATCCGGAATTAAAATCAACAGTTGCTAATCCTCACCCACTTTTTGTTAAATTTGTCGCCGCTGCGATGGAGTATGCGAAGAAAAAAACAAACTAATACGCGTTTAAATAACAATAATGGATAAAAATACATTCACAGGATTGTTCCTGATCATGATCGTTTTGGCGGGTTCCTTCTATTTCTTCAAGCCAAGTGAGGCTGAAATGAAGAAAGAACGGGAGCGGATCTCTCTTGATTCCGCTAGTAAAGCTGGTGTTAAACATTCACCTGCTGCTCTTGCTGAAAATGCACCGGCTCCGCAATTAGACTCAGCAGCGCTGAAAGGTCCTTTCGGAACCAGTATTTCTGGTACCGCTGCTACCAGCGTATTAGAAAATGAAGCTTTAAAATTAACTTTCACTAATAAAGGTGGTAAAATTAAAGCTGTAGAAGTAAAAGGTGAAAAGACTTACCTTGATAAACCAGTCGTATTGTTTGATGGTGACGAAAACATTTTCGGATTAACCTTAAACGTTGGCGGTAAATTGGTAAAGACCAATGATCTTTATTTTACAGCAACAAAAACAGCTAATGCAATGGTGATGCGCGCTAATTACAGTGCGGATAAATACATTGAGTTTGTTTATGATTTACAGCCTAAATCTCATAACGTTGGTTTCAATATCAACTTAAAAGGGATGAACCAGGTTATTCAGAGAGATAGTATCTCACTGGACTGGGAAACTGTATTACTTCAACAGGAAAAATCGTTGAAAAACGAGCAGCAATATTCTGCACCTTATTACAAGTATGCAGAAAAAAATCCTGATCACCTGAGCATTGCCAAAGATGAAACAGAGAATTTGTCTAAAGCTAAAATTGAGTGGATTGCTTTCAAGCAGCACTTTTTCTCAGCTGTACTGATTCCTGCTGACCCTTTCAACAAGGTTAACCTTGCAGTTAGAATCCTGACTGAACCAGGCCATGTAAAAGGATATGCTGCAAAAGTAAACCTTCCTTTCAACCAGCTTGATGCGCAGAACTACAAGATGAAGTTCTATTTCGGAACCAATCAGTTCAAAGTGCTGAAAGCTCAGGGACAAGAAATTGAGAAACTTGTAGAAATGGGTTACTGGCCATTGAAATACATCAACAGGTTTGTTGTATTGCCAGTATTTAACTTCCTGGAGAGCTTTGGCTGGAACTACGGTCTGATCATCTTAGTCTTGACTATTGCCTTAAAAGTTGTATTGTCACCATTGACTTATAAGTCTTATATCTCTATGGCTAAAATGAGAATCTTAAAACCAGAAATGGATGAGATTAAAGCCAAAGTAGGTGAAGACAATGCTACTTTATTACAACAGGAATATCTTAAGCTGTATAAACAGGTGGGGGTAAACCCACTGGGCGGTTGTTTACCGATGCTGCTTCAGTTGCCTATCGTAATGGCGTTCTTCTTCTTCTTCCCGAATTTATTCGAATTAAGAGGACAGAGTTTCTTATGGATGCATGACCTTTCAACTTATGATGACTTCATTAAATTTGGATTTACAATTCCATTTATTGGTGACCACTTAAGTTTAATGTGTGTATTGATGACAATCTCTACCTTGATTTATACTTATTTCAATAACCAGGTATCAGGTGCTACCGGACAAATGAAATACATCGGTTATATTATGCCGGTTGTATTCTTAGGTGTACTGAACAGCTACCCTGCTGGTTTGAACTACTATTACTTCCTGGCGAATATGCTAACCTTTGGTCAGCAGTTCCTGATCAAGTCAATGGTTAATGATGAGAAAATTCACAATATTCTGAAGGAAAACAAAAAGAAACCTGAAGAGCAAAAGAAAAAATCTAAGTTCCAGACTCGTTTAGACGATTACATGCGTCAGCAACAACAAGTTAAAACACAAGAAAAAAAGAATAAATAGTATTCAAAAGATCTCAGTAAATGGCCGCTTTTCTCTAAGAAAGGCGGCCATTTCTGTTTTAATACCATTTAGCAAAGCCCCATTGTTTAGAAATTATGTAAAATTTGATATACAATTGGCATATATTGGTAAAAAATTACAATTTTTAAGGCTGAATTTAAATCCCAACCCCTCAATTATGCAGAAAAACCTTACTCTTCTTCTCTTATTCTTTGCGAGCGCTGCCTTCGCCCAGAAAAAACCATTAGACCATACGGTCTATGATTCATGGGAAAATGTTGGCGTTAAACAGTTATCAGACAACGGGCAATGGGCTGCTTATTCCATCGTTAAACAAGAAGGCGATGCCAACCTGTACCTGAACAACCTGACTAATACCACTAAAATACATGTACCAAGAGGTGAAAGACTAATGTTTAGTGCAGACTCCAGGTTTGCTGCTTTTTTAATTAAACCTTTATTTGCCACTACACGTCAGGAAAAGATTAAAAAGAAAAAAGCAGATGAAATGACTAAAGACTCTTTAGGCTTTGTCAACCTGAGTACAACTGCCATCCTTAAAGTACCCAGAATAAAATCATTCAAAATACCTGCCAACGCAGGAAATTACCTGGCTTATCAGAAAGAAGCACTTTTAGATACCACTAAGAAAGCCAAGTCTGCTGCTGAAGAAAAAGAAGATGGAGCAAATGATTTCTTAGCGAAAGATGAGAAAAAGGATGCAGCTAATAAAGCAGGTTCTGACCTTGTTTTAAGAAACTTGTTGACCGGTACTGAAAGAACTTTCAAATACGTTACTGAATACGAATTCAGTAAAAACGGTAAACAACTGGTTTATAACTGTGTTGGATCAAAAAAAGATAAAACAGCAAAACCTGGTGTATTCTTATTGAATACTGAAAAAGGAACAGTTAAAACATTGGTGAGTGCTAAAGGCAATTTCAAGAGTTTCATTTTCGATGAAGCAAGTGAGCAAGTAGCCTTTTTAGGGGAAACTTCTCCAGAGAAAAAAGAGATCAAAGATTACAGCATTTATTTCAACACGCTTACACTGGACACCGCGCAAGCTTTAGTAGATTATGAAATTGACGGTATGCCTGCTAAATGGTCTGTTAGCGGAGACGGAAAACTGATTTTCAGTAAAGACGGAAACAAATTGTTTTTCGGCATTGCACCAATTAAAAAAGAGAAAGACACTACCCTGGTAGACTTTGAACATGCCAAAGTAGATATCTGGGGATATAAAGATGATTATCTGCAGCCTATTCAGCTGAAAAACGCAGATAAAGAAGCTAAGAGAAGTTATCTTTCAGTTATCGACATCTTTAGCAGCGATCCAAAAATCGTTCCTTTAACAGACGTTAAACTTCCTGAGGCAAGCATCGTTAAAGAAGGTGATGCTAATTTTGTATTGGCTTCTACAGATTACGGAAACCGTTTGCAAGCACAATGGACTGGTTCATCACTCAAAGATTATTACCTGGTTGACACTAAAACTGGCACAAGAAAGAAAGTTATATCGGCTTTAGATGGTCAGGCATCTGTTTCTCCGGGTGGAAATTATGTCCTGTTCTATAACAATAAAACAGGAATCTGGTCTGCTTATGCTGTAGTTACAGGAAAAACGGCTGCATTAAATACCAGCACTCCTGTCAAGTTCGCTGATGAAGATAATGACGTACCTGATGATCCAAGAGTTTATGGCGTTGCAGGATGGACTGAAGAAGACAAGCAAATTTTAATTTACGATAAATATGATATCTGGAGCTTTACACCAGATGGAAAATCTGCGCCAAAAAACATGACCAATGGATTTGGAAGACAAAGCGGTATTACTTTCCGTTATGAAAAATTAGATACAGCTGCACAGTTCATCAGCAAAAAAGATGATATGTGGTTAAGTGCTTATAACAATATCACTAAAGAAAAAGGATTCTATAAAACAAAAGCCGGAGATACTAAAAGCCCTGAGCTGGTAGTTATGGCTAAGTTTAAATACTCTCCATTAGTGAAAGCAAAATCAGCTGAGCGCTTTATCTATGACAAAGCAAGCTATACTGCTTCACCTAATGTTTATGTATCTGTTGATCTAAAAACTGAAACTAAATTAAGCAATACCAATCCGCAGCAACAGAATTATAACTGGGGAACTGCAGAATTGGTTAAATGGACTACACCAAAAGGATATAAAGCAGAAGGTATTTTATATAAACCGGAGAATTTTGATCCGGCTAAAAAATACCCGATGATTGCTTATTTTTATGAGAAACTAACGGACGGACTTTACAATTACCAGGCTCCTGCCCCTACTCCATCAAGATTGAATATTTCATTCTTTGTGAGTAATGGTTATTTAGTGTTCGCACCAGATATTAGTTATGAAAAAGGATATCCGGGA
>Ga0157375_10004884_pt1 | contig 11652 bp, 12 predicted proteins | sample M35metaG_FD_115311 | JGI IMG/M metagenome (GOLD analysis project Ga0157375, IMG submission 115311) | Miscanthus rhizosphere microbial communities from Kellogg Biological Station, Michigan, USA - M3-5 metaG | ecosystem: Host-associated > Plants > Roots > Rhizosphere > Soil | place: USA: Michigan...
GGTCCGGGGTGTGTCGGGAGTCGGTCATACGGGTATCTCCGCGGCCAGCAGGCGGCGCAGTTTCTGCTGGGCGTAACGCAGGCGGCTTTTCACGGTTTCCAGCGGCGTTTGGGTGAGCGTCGCGATTTGCGGCACGTCGAGGTCCCCGTGCAGGCGCAGCAGGAACACTTCGCGCTGGTCTTCGGGCAAGTCTTGCAGCGCGGCCTCGAGGCGCGCCTGGTCACGGCTCAGGCTCAGCTGCTGCTCGGGCCCGGCGCTGTCGTCGGCCCTGGCATGCAACTGTTCGTCGTAGCTGTCGTGCAGGGGGTTGTGGACGCCGTGCTTGCGCCAGTGGTCGATCAGGCGGTTGCGGGCAATCTGGAACAACCATGTACGAAAACTCGCACGCCCCTGTGGCTGAGTGCTGCTGCGGATCAGGCTGAGCCAGGTTTCCTGATACACCTCTTCAGCCAGTTCGGCCTTGTTGCTCAGGGACACCAGAAACCGGTACAAGCCTTGGCGGTGCCGCGCGTATAAAACTTCGAACGCGGCGGCATCCCCGGCCCGGTAGCGGGCCAGCAGCGATTCGTCGCTGGGTGAATCATCTGGAACGGTCATGTCAGGTGGCGAACTCCTTTCAGCAAATTAAAACCGGTCAGTGTGGGAGCTGGCTTGCCTGCGATGGCATGCACTCAGATTCACTGATACACCGAGTTGTCTGCATCGCGGGCAAGCCCGGCTCCCACATCACACAGTGTTGTTCGAGAGATCAGTGCTTGAGACTCTGCGCCACGTCCACCAGTTGCACGAATTCATTGCGCAACCCGAACGGGTCATCGCCACGGGCCGAGCGCGCCAGTGCGGCGATGTCTTGCAAGCTCATGTTGCCAGTGTAGCGGCCATCGCCTTTGAGCTGTTGAGCGAAAGCCGCCACAGCCGCCGAGAAGCGCAGGTCATCGCTGGCCGGGGTTAACTGAGTGGTGATGGGCCGCTCGATCAATTGGCTCGCGCCGCCGGCAGCCGGCTTGTAGCGCACACGCAGCATGGCCAGTTCGCCGGATGGGCTTGCGGCCGCGGGTTCAGGTGCGTAGCGCAACGGCTCGAGCCAGCCTTTCTCACCCTTGGGCACAATTTCGTACAGGGCCGTCACCGTATGCCCTGCACCGATTTCGCCGGCATCGACCTTGTCGTTGTTGAAATCCTCACGCTTCAAGGCGCGGTTTTCATAGCCCAGCAGGCGATATTCGCTGACTTGGGCGGGGTTGAATTCCACTTGCAGCTTCACGTCCCGCGCCACCACCGCCAGGGTCGAGCTGAGTTGGTCGACCAACACCTTGCGGGCTTCGCGCAGGTTATCGATGTAGGCATAGTTGCCGTCGCCCGCGTCGGCCAGTTGCTCCATCAGGTGTTCGTTGTAGTTATCCACACCAAAACCCAGGGTGGTCAGGGAAACCCCGCTTTTGCGCTGCTCGGCGGCCATCTGTTTGAGGCTGTCGAAGTCGCGGATGCCCACGTTGAAGTCACCGTCGGTGGCCAGCAGGATGCGGTTGATGCCGTTGTCGATAAACCCGGCGCGGGCCATCTGGTAGGCCAGCTGAATGCCGGACGCGCCCGCCGTTGAACCACCGGCGGTGAGCTGGTCGATGGCCTGACGGATTTTGGCTTTGTCGCGCCCGGAGGTCGGTTCAAGCACTACGCGGGATTCACCGGCATAGACCACCAGCGACACGCGGTCCTTGTCACGCAACTGATCCACCAGCAATTTCAGGGTGCTTTTGACCAGCGGCAAACCTTCACGACGGTCCATGGAGCCGGACACGTCCACCAGAAACACCAGGTTGGCCGGTGCCAACTCGTCCACGGCGCGGTCGGAAGCCTTGATGCCGATGCGCAGCAATCGGGTGTGCGGGTTCCACGGCGTGGCGGCGACTTCAGTGGTCACGCCAAAGGGCGAGCCATCGGTGGGCAGCGCGTAGTGGTAGGGGAAGTAATTGACCATTTCCTCCAGTCGCACAGCGCCTTCAGGCGGCAGACTGCCCTGATTGAGGAAGCGTCTTACGTTGGCGTAGCTGCCGGTGTCGACGTCCACACTGAAGGTCGAGACGGGCGTTTCAACAACACGATACACCGGATTTTCCGGCAGGTTTTCGTAGCGTTCCCGAGGCTCACTGCGGTAGGGCATGGCCGCCGATTCCTGCATCACCAGGCGCGCAGCCATCGGCGCCGGCATGGCCATGCGCTTGCTCAATGCAGCCTGCACGGGCTCGCTGCTCAGCTCGGCAACAGGCGCGGCCGCGGTGGGTTTGGGCACATCACGGGAAGACGACAACCCACACCCGGCCAGCGTGACCAGCAGGGTAACGGCGAAGCCGTGGGCAGCAAAAAGAGGACGGGACATTGGCTTAACCTCGTGTGTGAATAATCCGCTCACAAGGTCAGACGCAAAGCTGAGTGGGTTCGGGTTAAACCCTGGTCGTCATGGAAAAATCCGCCAGATGACATCGCGCCAATCGTTGCGCGGCCTCATCGTCCGTCGTGCCGGGCGAAACGGCGGAAATTAAACATTACGTGAGCCTGAACCCTCCGTTTACACGCCCTGTAAACCTCGCGCCGCAGACTCACCTGGACACACATCGCCCTTTGGAAATCCTTTTTCACGCTGGCAGTTTTGGGCGCTGCGAAAGGGAAATTGCGAACCTGGTCAAGCACGGAGAAAAGCCACTTCAACGAGCATCGCCACCTTGAGAATAGACTTCAGAACGCCCTTCTACGCCCCGCCTGCCCATTCAGCACAGCGCCCGTCTCGGCCGTCGCTTTTGGCGACTGTTTTACGACCGTTTATACAACCCTTCATCCAGCATCGTTTTGTGCGTCCGGCTCACTATCAAAACCCGCCGTCATATCGCCGCTCGGACAGCAACGTCATCCCTGCGTACTACACAACAGCGGGCAACGCTGACGCCACATTGCGCCCCGATGATCCGCATATCAAAAAGGTCAACAAGCAGTCTTTTGACAAGCAGCGCGCCATCGAGCAGCTCACACGCGGGACGGGCGCGTGGCAGGACTGGAACCAGGACGGCAAGACGGATATTTCCTATCACTTCAAGGAAATCGGGGGTAACCGCTTCAGCGAAACGCAGAAACAGGAAGCCCGGCGTTCCATCCAGTCCTGGGGTGACGTCGCCAACCTGACCTTCACTGAAAACGGCAGCCGCGCGGAAGGGCGATTATCCTTTCAGACATCCAGCACTGAAAAAGCCGCCAGCGGCTTTTTCCCAAGCCCGTTCGCCAACGGTGGCGACACGGTTTACAACCCGGATTTTGTAACCCGTCCCACCATCACCCACGAAATAGGCCACGCCCTCGGCCTCACTCACCCGGGTGACTACAACATCACAGCAGACGACACCAAGCGTCTGTACGCCCAGGACTCCAAAGCCCACACCGTCATGAGCTATTACCTCGCACAAGACAGTGGCAAGACGCTTGTCGACAGACCCAAAGCCCCGATGATGGATGACATCAGCGCCATCCAGCACAAATACGGTGCGAATCACCAAACCCGCCGCGAAAACAACACCTATGGCTTCAACTCAAATAGCGGGCGGGACTATTACTCATTGAGAAACCACCACGACCCGGCTGTTTTTTGCGTCTGGGACGGCGCCGGCAACGACACGCTGGACTTCTCGGGCTACGGCAACGACCAGGTCATCAACCTCAAAGCCGGTTCGTTCTCCGACGTCGGCGGCTATCAGGGCAACGTCTCAATCGCCCGCGATTGCGACATCGAAAATGCCATCGGTGGCTCAGGCCACGACGCATTAATCGGTAACGATGCCGATAACCGGCTCACCGGTGGCGGCGGCGCGGACCGCTTGCGTGGCGGTCGGGGCGCCGACACCTTTGTCTACAACCACGCCCGCGACTCCACACCTGAAGCCCCGGACGAAATCATGGATTTCACCAGCGGCCTCGACAAAATTGACGTGTCAGGTGCATTGAGAAGTGCAGGGCTGGCCTCACTCTCGTTGGTCAGCACCTGGAGCGGCAAAGGCGGCGAAGCCCGCCTGAGCCATGATGAAAAAAGTGGTGAAGGGATGTTGGCAATTGACCTGACAGGCAACGGTAAACCCGACTTGCTGATCAAAACGCACGGGCGCGTCAGGCCTGGAGATATCCTTCCTGCCAACAACCGCACGCCCAAGCGCGGCCCTGTGCCCGAGAGCCTTATCCAACCGGTACGGCCAACGGTTAATGCCGTGAATGTCAGGCCACACTTCGTGTTCAAAACGGCGAGCGACTCAACATTCAGCAATGCCCGGCTGTTCACTGACTTCACCAGCGGCACAGATAAACTTGACCTGCGTGGAATCGAGAAAGAAGCGAAGACGCGCCTCACGCCTGTGAACGCGTTCAGCGGGCGCGCCGGCGAGACCATAGTGGGTTACAACCCGCAGACCTATCGCTACTTCGTCGCCATTGACCTGACCGGCAACGGCACCCCGGATTTCCTGGTGAAGAGCACTCAGGAGATCAAACCGAAAGACATCCTCGTCAACTGAATGCACAAGCGCCAGGTAGAGCCGCCCGCGATGAAACGGCGGGCAAGCCACTATCTTCAGCGACTGGTACACCGCTATCGCGGGCAAGCCCGCTCCCACAGGGTCAGGCGGTGCTGCCGAGGTTGTACTGATACACACAACCCAAAATGTGGGAGCGGGCTTGCCCGCGAAGGCGGCGGGCCAGCCATTATCTTCAGCGACTGACACTCCGCTATCGCGGGCAAGCCCGCTCCCACAGGAGTCAGGCGGTGTGGTGTTCGATAAAGGCGGCATCGGCCGGGGCATTCGACCGGCCTTCGGTAACGTCATAGCGCTGCAAGTTTGTTTATCTCCTCGGCCAGAAACCTCGGTGCGGGCGTGTCTGCGTAGCGCTGCGCGACGCTGAAAGGGTCCACGGTGGGCGCCTCCACGCCTTCAAACGCAAAGCCACTCACGACATACCGGGCAAACGCGGGTGACGCCGGGTCTTCGTCGACCAACCAATATCCGTGGTAACCCACCACCAGGCACTCGCCGATGTAGTACCCAATCCGCGTAATGAACCAGGCCCTGTTTTCTTCGCTGATGACCGCGTCCCGGAAACCGCTGTCCAGCCGGGCCAGAAATTTTTTGGGTGTATTCAACACCTCATGAGGCTCCTCGAAACCAAGGGCCTCACAAAACTCATGCAAGACCGGCAGGCGCTCGAACCTGAACCGCTCAAATTCGGCCAGCCTGCGTGCCAGCAAGGCTTGGGGTGTCTCGTCGAATGTTTCCATCTTGCGTCATCCTCTGACCGCTTCAACGGGACTCACGCGGGTGCCGGTGAAACACGATTACTTGAGTTCTTTCACCAAGTACCCGCTGGAGATCTGCGTAATACCCGTGAGCGCACGGCGCAAGGCTTCAGGGTCGGTGCGATAGGTGTCTGGCGTGTAGCCGTAGACGTTCTGACCATTGAACGGCGTGACCGTTTCGACCGTCTGCCAGAGCATCTCGCTGCCACGGTCCATGCGCGCCAGCACGGTGAGGGTCGGATAGACCACGCTGCTGAAGCCCTGGGTCAGGCGAAAGCCCCACTCCGTCACGGTCATCTGGATTTGCGCATCGGCGGGTTCATCGTCGCCCACCACCTTGAGCGACGAGGTCTTGCTCAGCGCCTCGATAAAATGCTGTTTGAGCAGCACCCCCACATCGATCTGCTCGGCGTTGACCAGCGCGACAATCGCCGTAGGCGTCGGCAACGCGGCCAACTCGCCGGCCTTCATGCCCGCCGCAAAACCCGCGCCCGACAGCGCCGCCGTGCCAACCTTCGAAGCCCCGGCCGCCATACCGACGCCCGCGCCCAGCCCGGCACCGACCGCAGCGCCCCAGGCTTGCTCGCGGCCCATGTAGACCATCTGTTGCGACTCCCACTTCACAGGCAACACCTTGACGGTTTTGACCTGCGCGCGGTGCTCGGGGGTGAGGGGCTGGCTGACGCAGCCGCCGAGGATGAGGGTGGAGAGGAGGATCAGGAGGAGGTTTTTCACATCAGTCCTTTAATGTTGGGTTTGGGTAAGCAGGGGCGGCAATTTAAGGCACGAGCCCCTGGCTGCGTTTGGTCATCGACAGTGTGTCGGCAAAGGTGGCGATGACATGAGGCGACATTATTGTGCCACTACTTTGACGCCTTGCGTGGGTTTGGGTGGGGGGCTTATAGTCCCGCCCGTCGTCCCAATGGCGAACAGGTTTGGCGACCTGACAACAGAGTGCAAAAGCAACCCGCTTCTATGCAGGTGTTTTTGCGCCCGCAAAGCTGTGCATGTTATGGCGGCTGTGCGCGGGAGACCTTCGGGTCTGCCGGTTACTCTGTTCCGGTTCGCCAACCTGCGTACAGCTGCCACCCATTCGTTTGGCGACGAATGAGTGGTGGCTTAATCCACCAACAGAGTACTGAGAATGAACCAATACATGCCCCTCACGGGCCACGACTGCACCGTCCCCGCCCTGCTCATCAACACCCAGGCGCCCCTCGACGTTCTCCACGACGCCGCCGTATTCCGCATTCGCGCCGTCACCCAACTGCTGGAAAACCTCGCCTTTCGCGAACAGCTCAGCAGCGATGCCGTAGTGCTTCAAGACTTCGCCCATTTGCTGGCCATTCCGCTGCGCGATGGGTGTGATTTGCTGGACGTCATCAGTCGCAGGCTCAATGCCGATCCATCCTGAGTAAAAACCGGGCGGCCTTGGCGCCGCCCAACTGATACGCGCAACACTAGTGGGCCTTGCTACTCAATTAAATAAATCTGTCCCCTTTCCCTCTTGTAGTCTGACACCTATTTCTCCTTAGCTCCCAACTTCATACTTAGCTTACGCAACACACTCGATCCCCAGCCAGATAATAAAGCCCCTCAAGCCTTCCACGAACCGAAGGAAGGTTAAGGAGCGGCTCTGAAACATAAGAAATCGGCAAATCGGATCTAAGTAAATTGGAGAATTCAGAACTATCCCACGTGGGTTGTACTATACCGTTCCAAAAGCTGATGATTTCCCCCGTTTGCGACAAGATAACTGGCTTTAAGTATTCAACTAAAGAATCAGAACCCCAATATAAATAACCAGAATATACAGAGCCACTTACTCCAAAAAAATTAGCTCTTACAATAATCTGAAAATCTGAGCACGTTTCTTGTTCGGCCAGAGGACGCACTGTCAACTCATCCTCCACGGTATCGTCCATCGGAAAAAACCAAACACCAAAATCAGCAAGATCATCAATGGTTAGCTCGTACACTTGTTTATCCGACATAACAAACACCCCCTATTTTATTAAATGTTGTACCGATTTAAAAAACTCAGAGCGTCCAATATCTCCGTAGGCTTTTTGCAACCCTGTACTGATTTGATCTGGAGTATAGCTAGCCGCTTTACCTCCCACCATTGGAGGCAGATATTTACTTATAGCTTTATGCATGGCATCCGGGTTCAGCTTTCCTGTATGAGAGTATTGAGTGATCAACGTCGCAGGGTGATCCATCATGTCATTTTTTGAGTAACCTAACATCTTTCCTAAGTATTGGGGAAGCGTGTGGTGAGCGTGGAATCCTTTGTTTAACCCCTGAAGCTCACGATATGTAGGGCTAATTTCGGCGGGAATCGCCGCCCCCCCTTGCTTGATGCACCATTGGCCGCCCGACCTGCAAATAAGACCATTGCAGCTGCGGTTCCAAGTTCAGTCAGTATATAAGCTTTTTCTTTGGCCTCTAACTTTCGACCTTCAGCACGATCAACCCATCTCGTGGAGTCATTCCCAAAAAAGGGGACAGATTTATTTAAATTAAACAAAGCACTTCAATTAAATAAATCTGTCCCCTTTTCCGCCCTTTTCCTAGCCCCCTTTTCCTAACAAGTGACACATAAAAGAGGAAAATGTGTCATATGACGCTTCGCGGCTCATATCTGAGGAGTCTATTTTAACTACTACCCAATCGTTGATTATGTCGAATCCAATACACGACCCCTGCATATCGTCTCCAAAGATCAAAAGCCCCTTAAGAGAGTCTGCTGTATCCGCATCGAATACATCCTCAGCGCCTAAGATACCGTTGTAAAGCATAAAGCCTGCCGCTTCTAATTCCCCGCATCCTACATGCTTCAAAAACCAAATATAATCTTCGGGCAGTTTTTCCTGGCTTTTCCTTAAGGCTTGCAGAGTAAGATCATCTACAGCAGCCAAGCCACTTAACACCCCTTCCGTTTTTTTGTTTCCAATGAATACTTGGAAGTCTTGCATTATTCCTCCTATTCCTTATTTGAGGAGATATCTCTTGCTACCCCTTTTAAAAAAGGTGACAGATTTATTTAAATCAAACAAAACACTTCAATTAAATAAATCTGTCCCCTTTTCCCTGTCCCCTTTTCCCTTAGGGTGAGTCCGTAGTATCAAAAAGCGGGAGATCAGGAGGGCATGCCTCTATTTTTTACCGCGTTATCGCACCATGAGAAATAGCGGCGTGCTTTATTCCTCACATTGCACAGCTGCTTTATTTCATACCACTAAAGGGGTCCGAAATTGAATGACCCAGCTCGGAAACCGCCGATTTTATTTCGGCAATTACCTCAGGCGACAAGCTGTCATTGCTTCGTGAGCAAATAAAGGAAAACAGGTCAACAAGCCCTAGATGGGCAGTGATAACAATCATAGCCTCAACCCACTTCAGATTACGCCCATCCCATATCGACATCAGAAAAGACTCTATTTTTTTCTTCTGCTCATTGCTCAATGATGTATAGGTGTGCCACTGCCGGTCACTTAGCTGTGTAAACAAATCCAACAAGGTGTCGGTGTTCAACGCCGCCACTTCATAGCCCTCGATGGCCTTGAGAAAGCCGGGATAAATTTCATCCGCCGCGATGTTGTCGGGTACGCAAGAAGAGAAAATAGCGTCATTACTTTGCATAACAACCTCTCCAAAATCAAAAAAGGAGGAAAAATTTATTTAAATAAAATACTTGAATTAAACACATCTACCTTCCTTTTCTCCATAAATTATCACCCATTTTCTCACGTTTTCCGCTTGAGATTCTCTCTCCATGGAATAAGCAAGCCCTCATGAAGAACTCGGTCGATGATTCCATTATCAATACAGCCAACGTACGTTGAGCCCAATTGAAACTCGAAAGAAATACTCTTGACTTCGGATAGTACTCTCACAGCTACAATCAATGCCTCCACATCATCCAGGCTCCTTGAATCCAAATCAACAGGAAGCGTACGCGGCCCTAATGCCGAATAAATTTCTAATACTCCGCCTACGATTTCCAAACCACCTTCGTCTATGTTTTCAATATAGTTTGGAGGCGACACACTCCAATTCCTTGCTGTGGAAAGCTCACTAACAAGCTGCTGCACATCAATCTTAATAAGCTGATCCAAATCCTGCGCAATATAAAAAATGAACGTTTGCTTCGCGCACTCTGACTGTAAGAAATGCATTACTCAGTTCCTTTTCTTGGAGGGGTGCCGGAAGGGATGGCCCAAGGCCTCCCGGACTACATCTAAACCAAAAAATGGAGACTAAAAAGGGGACAGATTTATTTAATTTAAACAAAACACCTGAATTGAATAAATCTGTCCCCTTTTCCCCTCACTACTTTTTCTCCTGGCACAAATAATCAGTTCGCTGCACGCCGTTCTATCAGAGAAATCATGTAATGCAGCCGCTCCAAGATAAAATCAGAAAAGTTTGATGCCAAAACATCAACCTCATCCAGCTCAGAACTGATCTCTACGATTTGCCAATCTTTCTTTGCGTCGAAAGCATACAGTACGTCACTCGAGTTCCCTCCGAATACGTACATATCCTCAAAACCTGCTATTTCTCTTCCACATAGAGTCGAATATTTTTCCGGACCATCATCAAGATGAAATGCTGCGTCCAGCTCACCAAAACCAAACTCTGTGAGAAACTCCATATAGTCATTGGGGGCATTCTGCCGATCCGACTCATCAACGTTACATAACGCCGCACTCACGTCAGTCACCCGGTAACCGTAATTGCCCTCATAATCATCAGAGGACGTTATGGCATCAATCAACGACTTTAAGGCTTTCTTATTTTTCATAACTATTTACTAAGTGCTTTCTTTTGCTGGCCCTTGAGCCCTGAAAAAGGGGACAGAAAAAAGGGGGCAGACCCTGAGGGATCCCCGATTTTTCAGGTGCGCCATCAGGCGCAGAGCTTGGAGTAGATTTGTGGGGATCCCTCAGGCTCTGACCCCTATTCTCTCTTTGCCCCGTCTCCGTTTTAATATTTCAACCGCTATAAAGCTTCCAGAAATTCATCCTATCCACGATCCAATATTGATCATCATCAGGGATGAGCAATCCAAAATCGCTACTACAACAAGCATTCCACTGTGTTCTTGGCAACGCCAATTCCTCATGCAATCGACCATAGTCGGTATGTCGGTAGATTCCTCGGTCAAAATTTATGTAAAAGCTTGGTAATTTCATACGCAAAAAATTCCATTTTTGCGAATCCATTTCTCCTCCACAAGACAAAAACCGCTCTACATCCTTATAAAAACTCTTAACACGCTCAAAAGTTAAACCCTTGGAAAAAAAACTTGCATCATTGCGTAACTTATCAGTTCAGCTTCAGTGCTATCGACGTACTGATGAAAATTACCTGCGCTTAAAACGGAAATCCCACCGCGAAACAGCCCTAGCGCTTTTTCATAATCTTCCTGCTTTAGTCGGCCTGCTTCAACATACGAAGCATAATCCGGCCGGACATCGATACAGAAATTAGATTTATCATCCACAATATAATAATGCTGACCTTTCAAAACAAACAGAGCAATTGATTTATGCCCTTCAAATAACTCACGCTCTAATAGGTCAAACTTAGCGTCCGAACTCATGAAAAAATTCCTCCTGCGTCAACCCTCGTGCATTTGATGAGTGTTTCTCAAGTAAGGAATCCCATACTTTTAGGAGTTCTAGTGAAACACTTGGCTTCCCTTGGTTCGGATCAACAATTTTCGGGGAGTCAGGGTTCCTTGCCTGACCGGGCAAAGGTCGTTGATCAATAGCTTCGGACATAATTTTTTGGTGCAACGATTGATCAACCTCAAAAACGACCACGTTACCGTCAGGCCTTTTATTCGAAAGATAATACGCCGCATGGCTGGGGCCATTTGTACTGACACATAACTGACCACTGCATCCAGAATCAATTGCTACCGTCCCATCAGATTTTACAGAAATACGATTTTGACTAGTCTGAAATCCTGAACCACCTGATTCGACTCTGAAATATGTTTCGGTTTGTTTTGGTCGCGCATCGCCATTTTCTGCAACAGGCTGAGAGTTTGGCTCACTTGACGCAGTTTTGCCTTTTGCGCCTATGTCACAAAACTTTTAGCTGCTTAGCTATTTTTCTGGCCGAGTGACGTATTTTTTGAGTCTCTCCAGCTTTACTCAACGCCTCCAACTCCGCCTCTAAATTATTAGATCTCGGGACGAATAAAGCCCATTTCAATGCCAAGCCAGACCAATACTCACTCTGACTTCTAAGACCTGCCAAAACAATTTGCTCAAATGGAAATAAGTCTATGAACCCCTCGGAAAGCCCATAAC
>Ga0157375_10004887_pt1 | contig 11646 bp, 14 predicted proteins | sample M35metaG_FD_115311 | JGI IMG/M metagenome (GOLD analysis project Ga0157375, IMG submission 115311) | Miscanthus rhizosphere microbial communities from Kellogg Biological Station, Michigan, USA - M3-5 metaG | ecosystem: Host-associated > Plants > Roots > Rhizosphere > Soil | place: USA: Michigan...
ATCGTCGTCGGGCGCGTCGTCCGAATCGAAAAGCGCGATGACCTGATTATTGTTTTTCAATTGCCAGAGCTCGCTCAATTTGCTTTTCGGACTAAAATTCTTACTGCTGACCAATTTGCTGCCGAGCTTTGTTTTGACGAGATTGATTAATTCCGTCCATTTCGCTTTGGTTAAGCCTTCGAGCTCGCCTTGCTTTTTGCCTTGCTCGATCTGATAGGCGCGTTCCCAAAAATGATTGAAGCCGAGCAGAACAACTTCGCGCGGATTTTTGTCCGTGAATGCTTTTACATCGTCGAGCATCGAAGCGACCGACGCGCCGTAGAGTCCGTGACAAGTCATCAAAATGCCTTTGTTGTCAACACATACGCGGATGTCGAAATAACGGATGCCGTCGTTAAGCATTTGCGCCGTCGTGCGTTCCTGCGTTTTTGCCCAATCGGAAAAGACCGAACCGATCGACAGAAAACGTTTGACTTTTTTGTTGTCGGGCGAAGAAAACCCATCGTTGTCGCCGAATGTGATACCCGTGTTTTTAGATGACGTGATCGCAAAAGTTCCCGCGTCGTGGGCGCCGGGCAGAGCGATTTCGTTCAATTGTTTTTTGCTCAAAATCGCCGCATTTGCGCTCATCCAATCTGCCTGCGCGCTTACAGTCCAGACGAAAGCGGAGAAAATAATGGCTAAGATTAAATTCTTCCGAAAAAATTGTTTCAGCATAAATTTACGTTTCACGAGTAGTTTAATGATAATAAGTCGGGCTGTTGAAAAAGCCAAGCTCCGGAAATTATTCGTGCGTAAAAGAATCAAATCCGGTTTTTCGCGCCGCCGATATTTAACGTAAAATAGAACCCTAGTTATGCCGCAAAATAATTTTGAATCAATTGCCGTCTTTGCTCAAAGTTTGGATGAACAAGATTCGTTAAAACATTTCCGCGAAAAGTTTTATATTCCGAAACAGTCGAACGGCGCAGAAGTTTTGTATTTCACAGGAAATTCGCTCGGGCTTCAGCCGCGCACGGCGCGCGAATATATCGAACAAGAGCTGAAAGATTGGGAAACGCTCGGTGTCGAAGGACATTTTCAAGCGAAAAACCCATGGATGCCGTATCACGAATTTCTGACAAAACAAATGGCGAATGTCGTCGGAGCAAAACCGCTGGAAGTTGTCGTGATGAATTCGCTGACCGTTAATCTGCATCTTTTAATGGCTTCGTTTTATCGCCCGAACGAAAAACGCAACAAAATCATCATCGAAAAAAACGCCTTCCCGTCCGATCAATACGCCGTTCAGTCGCAGATAAAATTTCACGGCTTGACGCCCGAAAGCTCGCTGATTGAATTAGCTCCTCACGAAGGAAAAGACTGTCTGCGAACCGAAGATATCGAAAATACGATCGAAGAACACGGCAACGAAATCGCGCTCGTTTTGCTTGGCGGCGTAAATTATTACACGGGACAAGCCTTTGACATGAAGCGCATTACCGAAGCCGGACACAAAGTCGGCGCGGTGGTCGGTTTTGATCTGGCGCACGCGGCGGGCAATCTCGAACTGAAACTGCACGACTCAGGCGCGGATTTCGCGGCGTGGTGTTCGTATAAATATTTGAATTCGGGTCCGGGCGGAATCGCGGGTGTTTTTGTTCACGAACGTCACGCCGAAAGCTTTGATCTGCCGCGTTTTGCGGGTTGGTGGGGACACGACAAACAAACGCGCTTTTTGATGGGCGACGAATTTGTCCCGATGCGCGGCGCGGAAGGCTGGCAGCTTTCGAATCCGCCGATTTTTCAGATGGCAAGCTTGCGGGCGAGCCTTGAGATTTTTGAAGAAGCCGGCATGAAACGTTTACGCGAAAAGTCCGTCGAACTGACAAATTATCTGGAATTTTTGCTTGGTGAAATCAAGGACGAACGAATTTCTGTCATTACACCGACCAACCCGCAGGAACGCGGCTGTCAGCTTTCGATTCGTGTCCGAAATTCAGACAAAACGCTTTTCAAAGCGATCACCGAAAAAGGCGTGATTGCCGATTGGCGCGAGCCGGATGTGATTCGCGTCGCGCCGGTTCCGCTGTATAACACTTTCACGGATGTTTATAAATTTGCGGAGATTTTGAAGGAATGCCTTGCTAATGAACAAAAATAAAAAGATGTCTTCACAAAAAGTGAACACATCTTTAGACTAAAACAAATTTCTCTCGGTTTATCGCATAAAATGTCCGAGTAACCAGTAAAGAAGTATAAAGATTAAAATTGTGCTGATAAGTCCTCCGCCCAATTTCCACGCGCCTGCTGCTGCTAATCCACCTCTTAATAAACCCATTATGTTTTCCTCCCTTGTTCTTTTTTAATACATCTTTTGATGTCCTGCCGTTTATATTGCACGCCGCGTGCCAAAACTTCTTTTGCCTCAAATCGTTTGTTTTGAGAAAATGTTTCCGCAATGAACAAAAATATTACCAATGAGCTATGCGAAATATATTAAAACGATTGAATTTAACTAAGCATTTAAGTAGGTCTAAATTTAGAATTACCTTTCCTTTTATTCCAATAAGTTATGAATTCGACATAAATAACTTAGTTAACTCTAGGAATATAGATGAAAGAATAGAAAAACTTAACGGAATAAAACAAGATTTACAAGATGCTATTGAGGCTGTTGAGCTTCTTCAGATTGAGGCATTAGAAAGAAAGGAAGAATCTAATCACCTTCAAGAAACAGTTGAACAACTAAAAGAAGATAAAAATACGGCAGAGCAATTATTAGAAATCCCCGAAGAATCTTTTGCACGACTTATTTCGCGTGCTTCATCTAAAAGCAGATTTCGCGGAATCATTGAAGGTTCTATAATTGGATTTCTCACAGGTTGTCTTTCTAGCTTATTAATTTGGTATTTAACAAAAGATCATTAATTTATGTCGCAACAAAAAGTAATCACCATCGGCGCCGGTCTTTCGGGTTCGCTGCTCGCTATTTATCTCGCCAAACGCGGCATCGAAACGGACGTTTACGAAGCGCGCGGCGATATGCGAAAAGAGGAAATGGCGGCGGGACGTTCAATCAATCTGGCGCTTTCGAATCGCGGCATTGCCGCCTTGAAAGAAGTCGGACTCGACGAATATATGTTGTCGGAAGCCGTGCCGATGTTCGGGCGAATGGTTCACGCGCTCGATGGCGCGACGAAACTGCTTCCCTATTCGGGCAGACAGGGCGAATATATTAATTCGGTTTCACGCGCCGGATTGAACATCGCGCTGATCAACGAAGCCGAAAGATACGACGGCGTTCGATTTTTCTTCAACGAAAAATGCGTCGATTTTGATTGCGCATACGGCGAAGCAAAATTTGAATCGGGTGAAACGGCGAAAGGCGACACGGTCATCGCGACCGACGGTGCAGGCTCGGCGATTCGCAATGCGATGCTTCACGGCGGCGTTCCGCGTTTTGATTTTTCACAGAAATGGCTCGAACACGGCTACAAAGAACTGCACATTCCGCCAACCGAAACGGGCGATTTTCGGATGGAGAAAAACGCGCTGCACATCTGGGCGCGGCGTTCGTTTATGATGATCGCCCTGCCGAATTTTGACGGCAGCTTTACCTGCACTTTGTTTTTGGCGCATAAAGGCGAAAACAGTTTTGAGCAATTAACCGGTGAAAATTCGCTGATGAATTTCTTTGAAACAAACTTTGCCGACGCGATTCCGCTAATGCCGACTTTGACCGAAGATTTTTTCGCAAACCCGACCGGGAATCTCGGCACGATCAAATGTTTTCCATGGAACGCGGGCGGAAAAAGCCTTCTGCTCGGCGATTCGGCGCATGCCGTCGTACCGTTTTACGGGCAAGGAATGAACGCTTCGTTTGAAGACTGCCGCATCTTAAATCAGCTCATCGAACAATACGGCACGGATTGGGAAACGGTTTTCGACACGTTTACCAGCGACCGCAAACCGAACACCGACGCAATTGCCGAAATGGCGGAAGAAAATTTTTACGAAATGCGCGATGCAGTCGCCGATCCGGTTTTCCAGCGCAAACGCGAACTCGAAACGCGCCTCGAACAAACTTTTCCCGATTATTTCTCGAAATATTCAATGGTTACTTTCCGCGAAGATTTGCCGTATCTGACAGCCAAACAAACAGGCAACGCGCAGGATAAATTATTGATGGAAATTTGCGGACGCGTCGAGAATGTGAGCGAAATTGATTTAAATGATGTAATAGAAATAATTTCTGAAATCAGGTAACTTAAGGGAGAAAAATGAAGAAAATTTTAGCTGTTTTTGTGATTACAATTTTATATGCTTTGCCGCTTTCGGTTTTGGCGCAGCGCAAAAGCGCGCCGCAGACAAAGACCGGCAAATACGAAGCCACCGTAATATATGACGCTGTTAATGAGTTTAAACAGAATAATACCGAAGGCACCAATTACAAATCCTACGATGCGCATTACACGACAAAAATGCACATTCAGTATCAAGTATCCGAGCGCATAGGCAAGGTCATCCGGCACGACGGCACGACTTCCATCGTCGAACCGCTCGAACCGCAGGCGACCGGCAAATTTTCCTACACGCATACGGGCGAGGAACATCACGTAACAAACGACGGTTTCGATCTGCATTACGATTCGAAAGAAGACGCGGCATACAGCGGCGTGATTGCAAAAGACGGCTCGGTCAGCGCGGAATTTCCCGATACGGGCGACCAAATGCTCAACGCGCAGGCGAGCGCGGGCGGCATCGGCAACGGTTCTTTCAAGCGAACGATCAACCGCGAAGAATATGTGCAAATTCCCGGAACATCCGTTTCACAGTCCCGCAAACAATACGCAAAGCCCGAAATTGAAACCGATTGTCAGGACGGTGCGAATACCGGACCGCTGGTTATGACCGGTAATTTGGATTCGACACAGCCGCCCGAAACGTCTTGCGCGGTCGAGCTGGCGGCGAGTTCAGCCGGGTTTAATGTATTCACAAAAGTTATGACGCTCGATGAAATGCAGCAGGACGAAGGCACATGGGCGGCGGCAAAATCCACCGGAAGCTTCGCGTCGGGCAAATACGAAGTAACTCTGGCTCAAACGCTCAAGCCGAAAACGTGGAACACGGAGATTCAAAAAGGAACAAACACATTCTCGGAAACTCTCTCGTTCTCCGTAACTTTAACGCTCGCGGGCACGACCGCCGAAATATCGTCGTCCGGCAGCACACTTGATTCAAACCTTTTAGCGGAAGTTTTTACAACCGAGGACAGAATGCGCGTTACGCAGCTCGCAAATCCAGCTCAAAATAAGTGTTAAGCCAAGTCGAAAACAACGTTTGGAATATAAGCGCAAATCACTAAATGTGTGGCGACGAAGGCTATCCCGCCTTCGTCGCGTGTAAATTTACTGATGCACACCGAATCACGCAGATTTTCAATGATAGCGAAGTAATAGAAAAAATTAAATCAATATAGAATTTAAATTAAAGTAAATTAATTGGAAGAGATAAAATATGTCATGTCCAGCCATTGAACTTGCTAACGTCAAACTTTTTGAACTGCTTGATGAAGAAGAGCTTAACGAACTTGCCGCCGCTATCGACTTGGAAAAATTACAGGAAGGTCAGGTTTTGTTCAATGCCGGTGATTTTGGTGAATCGCTTTATATCGTCAATTCAGGCGTCGTCGAGCTTTCTATCAAGGATAATTCCGGACAAAAAATCATCTTAAAAATGTGTGAAGAAGACGATCTTTTCGGCGAGATTTCAATGCTTGATAATCGACCTCGCTCGGCAACGGCAACGGCTGTAATTGATACGGAAGTTTTTGTTCTTGACCGTGATGATTTACTGCTTTTGTTTCAGAAAAAGCCTGACGCCGGATTAAATATGTTGGCATCAATGGGCGATATGCTGCGGCAAGCCGATGATCTTTTAAGAAGCCGTGTTTCGCGCAATGTTAACGAGGAGATGGAAGAAAAGCTTTCTCCGCTACAGCGAATTGCCGATTGGATTGCATGGTTTAGCGGCAGTATGTATTTTCTGATTCTCAACGCAATTTGGTTTATCGTCTGGATTGTTATAAATACGCTTCCTGTCGGAGTCGAACAGTTTGACCCGTTTCCTTTCGGACTCTTAACGATGATCGTTTCGCTCGAAGCGATCTTTCTTTCCTGTTTTGTCTTGATTTCGCAAAATCGTCAATCCGAAAAAGATCATATTCGTTCGGATATTGAATACGAGGTCAATATCAAAGCCGAACTCGAAATCGCGCATCTGCACGAGAAAACGGATCATATTTATGAACAAATGCTGGGAAGATTCGCGCATTTGGAAAAGATTCTGAAAGAGTCCTCGAAGTGATAAAAAATGGCGGGGAAAAGCGCAGATAAATGAAAAGTATTGTTTCTATTTATCTGCGCTTTTCCCGAAAATTATTATGCCGCAAACTTTGCGAATTGTCCGGCTTCGTAAGTTCCTGCCGGAGTGCGAAACGCGATGCTGATGCGGTTCCACGCGTTAATTGTCGTCACCGCTAAAGTTAAATCGATCAACTCTTCTTCGGAAAATTGTTCGCGCGCTATTTCATAAACCGAGTCCGGCACATGTCCTTCGGTAATTTTCGTCAGGCTTTCCGCCCACGCAAGCGCCGCACGTTCGCGTTCGGTGTAAAACGGAGCTTCGCGCCACGCATCGAGCACGAAAAGACGCTGTTCGGTTTCGCCTGCGGCGCGTAAATCCTTCGAGTGCATATCCAGACAATAGGCACAGCCGTTGATCTGCGAAACGCGGTATTTGATCAAATGCAGCAAGTTTTTTTCGATTGACGATTTCGCGAGATAAACTTCCAGCCCCATCATCGCCTTCAGCGCGCCCTGACCTTTTTCGTATGCGTTAATTCTCTGTTCCATGATATTTATAATCTCCTTTTTTATGAATTAAGCCTTTTAATTTCGGCTTTCAATAATCAAGACGAGCGAGCCTCCGGGTTTGTGACAGGTGCGCGGAAAAAAAATTATTTCGTTTGAAACCTCTGCGCGGAATATTGATAATTAAAACGAAAATGAATTGTTATTGCTGTTCGGGACGTGAATTTGAAGTGTGTTGTCAGCCGTTTATCGACAGAACGGCGAAACCTCGGACGGCAGAAGAATTGATGCGTTCGCGTTATACGGCGTATGCAATCCTTGAGGTTGAATACATTTTGCGCACGACGCATCCTTCCGTAAGAAAATTTCACGACCGCAATTCAATCGAGCGATGGGCAAAATCAAGCCGCTGGCAAAAGCTCGAAATCATCCGGGCGACCAAAGGAAATTCTTCCGACAAAGAAGGCACGGTCGAATTTAAAGCGTATTATCTTGACGAAAATTTGAAGCCGCAGATACACCACGAAAACTCCAATTTTCGCAAGGAACTAGGAAAATGGTTTTTCGTTGACGGCAAGGTCTTGTAAATTATCAAATTCCTCAAAAGCCTTTAATTTGTCGGGATTCATCACGCGATAGAGCGCGGAAATTTTGCCGTCTTCGACCTCGAATGTCGTTGCCGAGAAAATTTTTCCTTCATAAAAAGTCAAAATCCCGAGCTCGCCGTTGATTGTGTAGAGAACATTCGTTAAAGCCGCGCCGGCTTTTGCGCCGAACATTGCCAACGCGTGCGCGAGCTTGTTTTTGCCGTGAACGATTTTTCGCGCCGCCATTACTTTGCCGCCGCCGTCGGACATCATCGAAACTTCGTCCGAAAAGAGCGCGAGCAGAGTTTTTTCGTCGCCGGCATACGCGGCGGCGGAAAACTTTTTGATCAGTTTGGCGCGTTCTTTTTCGCTCGTCTCGAAACGCGGTTTGTCGGTGCGAACCCGTTCGCGGGCGCGGTGAATGAGTTGGCGCGAAGCCGTTTCCGTCTTGCCGACAATGCGCGCCACATCGGCGTAAGCGCAATCGAAAATATCATGCAAAAGAAATGCGGCGCGCTCAATCGGCGACAATCTTTCGAGCAAAACCATAAACGCCAGCGAAAGATTCGAGGCAAGCTCGACTTCTTCTTCGGGCGAAGGCGCACCGGAAACGATCAAAGGCTCGGGCAGCCACGGACCGATATAAGTTTCGCGTTCGCTCGACGCTTTCCGCAGACGGTCGATCGAAAGCCTTGTCACGACCGTTACGAGCCACGCTTCGGGCGTTTCGATGCTCTCAGCGTCCGCCTGATGCCATTTGATATATGCTTCCTGCAAAATATCTTCCGATTCGGCGTGCGTCCCGAGCATCCGGTACGCGATCCCGAACAATCTTGCACGATGCCGTTTGAAAATTTCCACCTTTTGCTCGTCGCTAAACATAAAATTTCCTACCGAATTATAGACGAATGAAACTGTATTTTGTGACAGTCGTTTATTTTATCAAAGTCGATTGTTTTTTTATCTTTTCCTGTCATAAAGTACCTCTACGCGGTGTTTATTATTGTAGAAAAACAATATTCCATAAAAAATAAAAAATAGAAAATCAATAACACCGGCAGAGTTTTAAAATGAACAATCGAATAATCATAAAATCAATTTTAGCGCTTTTTTTGTGTGCCTTATTGTTTTGCGCGCAGGCTTCGGCGCAGAAAAACAAATACGCGCCGCTCAGCAACTCCAGAACAACCAATGAGGCAATTTCGAGTTTGGAAAAGGATATTCCGAATTTGATGAAACTTTCGGACGTGCCGGGAATTTCGGCGGCATTGATTCGCGACGGCAAAATTGTCTGGAGCAAAGGCTTCGGGTTCGCAAACGCCGAAACCAAAGAGCCGGTCACGAACGAAACGATTTTTGAAGCCGCATCCTTGAGCAAAGTCGTATTTGCTTACGGCGTTTTGAAATTAGTTGACGAAGGAAAGCTCGATCTGGATGTTCCGCTTAATAAATATCTGGGCAATAATTACGAAGTCGGCGACGATGCGCGTTTGAATTCGATCACGGCGCGGCGCGTTTTGAGTCACACATCAGGTTTTCCGAATTGGCGTTCGGATGAAGCCGGGAAATTACCGATCAATTTCACGCCGGGCGAAAAATTCAGTTATTCGGGCGAAGGCTTTGTTTATCTATCGGTCGTAGTCGAAAAATTGACCGGAATGAAGCTCGAAGATTTTATGCAGAAAACCGTTTTAATTCCTTTGGGAATGACCAATAGCAGTTACCAATGGCAAGACCGGTTTGCCAAAAACGGAGCTTACCGCCACGACTTGATCGGAAATAAATTGTTTCGCAATCAGGGAAAAGATGTGAATGCGGCGGCGAGCCTCAGAACGACCGTCGATGATTACGCCAAATTCATCGCCGCGCTTTTGAACGGGAAAGGTTTGAAAAAGAAAACCTTCGACCAGATGTTTACGCCGCAAATCAATGTCGGCGAAAAATCTCCGCAGGTTTTCTGGGGACTCGGTGTCGGGCTCGAAACGACGGATGAAGGAAAATCGTTCTGGCACTGGGGCGATCAGGGCGACACGAAAGCGTATTTTACGGCGTTTTTGCCGAAAAAAGATGCGATCGTTTATTTTGCCAACAGCCCGAACGGGCTCTCGATCACGAAAGAAATTCTCGATGACGCAATCGGCGGAAAACACCCGGCGATCGCGCATCTTGATTACGCCAGATACGACAACGATCCGACTCGCAATCTTTTAAAAGCAATCATCGAAAAAGGCGCTGCCGAATCGCTGAAAAATTACCGCCAACAGCGCGAGCAGTCAAATGCCGCTAAAATTTCCGAAGTCAGGATCAATCGCATCGGCTATGTCCTTTTGCAGTTGAAAAAAATTGAAGAGGCGCTCGAAGTTTTCCGGCTTAACACGACCGACTTTCCGGATTCCGCCAATGCCTGGGACAGCCTTGCCGAAGGTTATCAGGCACAGGGCGACAAAGAATCGGCGATCAAATACTACGAAAAATCGCTGGCACTCAACCCGCAAAACAAGAGTGCCGCCGAACAACTGAAAAAGTTAAAACCCTAATTTTAATTCAATCGTTAAAAAGCTACACTATGTTTGAAGCCCTACATAGTTGGTTAAAAGGGAGAATTTAATTGCAGGAAATTATTACGCCGCGTTTATCTTTACGGCTGATGACGGAAGACTTTTTGAAAGCCTGTCTGCTCGAAGACCGTGCAAAAAGCGATGCGCTGATCGGCTTGCGAGTTTCGCACGACTGGATTGAAGAAAAAGACCTGATGCGGCTCAGAATGGAAGAATACCGCACCGATTTCAAATACGTTTCGTGGGGACTGCACGCGGTCGGATTGCGCGAATCATTGGAAATGGTCGGCTTTATCGGTTTCCACACGCGCCCGAATCCCGACTATTTACAGACGGTTGCGCCGAATGCGATCGAATTCGGCTACACGATCTTTCTCCCGCACCGCCGTCAGGGGTTTGCCGAAGAAGCGATCGGCGGAATGCTCAACTGGGCGGTCAAACGTCATCCGCTCGATAATTTTATCGCCTCGGTTTCGCCGACCAATCTGCCTTCGACCGCGCTCGTCAAAAAACTCGGATTTCAAAAGATCGGCGAACAGATCGACGAAGTTGACGGCTTGGAATTCGTCTATTCGCTTGCGGTCGGAAAGCTCAATTCTTTATCATCAAAGATATGTCTGTAACTCAAAATTTTCTGCAAAATCTCTACGACGGCTTTAACAAACGCGACATTGAAACCGTGATTTCGACGATGGCTGACGACGTGAAATGGGCGAACGCAATGGAAGGCGGATTCGTTTACGGGCGCGACGCGGTGCGCGAATACTGGCGCAGGCAGTTTGCGCTAATCAATCCGCAACTGGAAATTGTACGCGCGGAAACGGGCGATAATCGCGCCGTCGTCACCGTTCATCAGATCGTCAAAGACCTCGACGGCAATCTTCTCGCCGACAAAACGGTCGAACATATTTTCACCCTTGAAGACGGTTTAATAAAAATCTTTGAAGTCGGCGATGCCGAATAGTGGCTTTGCACCAAAACTGCTTAAATTGTGCAATTTGCACTCAAACTACGTGAATCTAAGTTTTGAGTCCCGCCTCAGGCGGCGATTCTCGCGCAAAGAACCGCCTGAAGGCGGGACTCAAAACGTTTTGCACCAATTTCTGCTTAAAAATACAGGGTTTAGGTACAAAGCTGTGCAAAGCCTTCCGAAATTTGTTCTTGAACTTGCTACTTTCGTTCGTGATATTAAAACAGTAATTCGCAAACTTGTACTGTTTGTTTTTGCATTTGTAACCGCAACTTACACACTTATTCCCACAGAATTTGCATTTGTAACTGTAGTTTGATATTTTGTTTCCGCAGTTTTTACACTTGTGACCGTAACTTTCACACTTGTGATTGAAACTTTTATATTTGTACCCGCAGTTCGTACACTTGCACCCGCAGTTCTCGAACTTGTGACCGTTTGTTTGAAACGGCTGTGGTTAAATGTAAATTTAGGAGGCTGAAATGTTAGTTTTTAATCCGCAAAGAATGTTTGCCCTGCGAAAGATTGATAAACCGCATTCGATGCTCGTCAAAAACGGCTTTGCCAAGTCGAGCGCGACCAATCTGCTCAAATATCTCAATCTACGTGTCACGGTCGAGCATATTGAAAAGCTCTGTTTGATACTTAATTGCACGCCGAACGATTTGTTCGAGTGG
>Ga0157375_10004890_pt1 | contig 11645 bp, 11 predicted proteins | sample M35metaG_FD_115311 | JGI IMG/M metagenome (GOLD analysis project Ga0157375, IMG submission 115311) | Miscanthus rhizosphere microbial communities from Kellogg Biological Station, Michigan, USA - M3-5 metaG | ecosystem: Host-associated > Plants > Roots > Rhizosphere > Soil | place: USA: Michigan...
AGCTGGTTCTGCGACAGGAACGGCACCGCGAACTGCCTCAACTGGTTCTTGATCGGATTGATCATCAGCACGAGGGTCGGGATCAGCGGCAGCAGCATCAGCACCTGCATGTAGCCCTGCGCTTCCTTGACGCTCTTGGCCGATGCCGCGATCAGTGTCAGCAGGGTGGTACCGAGCAGCACGACCGGCACCAGCACCAGCAGCAGCTTCGACATGGTCAGCAGCGACAGGTCGAACTTCAATCCGGTCTGCGGTGCGAAGGTGAAGCTGATCTTGAACACGGCCAGCGTCAGCACGAGGCTGAGCATGCCGAACAGGCAGGCCGCGGCGATCTTCCCGCTCATGATCGCCGCCCGCGCCGATGGCGTGGCCAGCAGCGGTTCCAGCGACTGCCGCTCGCGCTCGCCCGCGGTGGCGTCGATCACCAGGTGCGCTCCGCCCAGGAACCCGCTCAGGATCAGCATGTAGGGCAGGAAGAAGAGCGTCAGCCCGCGCTTGCTTTCCGGCGTCGCGAGATCGCGATGCGCGACGCGAACCGGCGTCGCCACGATTGGACTGATGCCGCGCGCGACCAGGCGCAGCGAGCCCATGGTCTGGCTGTACGCCTGCAGGAGGTTCTGCACGCGCTCCACCGGAATCTGCGCGTCCTGCCGCGAGGAATCGTGGACGATCTCGACCGTCGCGGGCATGCCGTTGCGCCAGTCCTGCGGATAGTCCTTGCCGATCGACAGGATCACGTCGCGATCCTGGTTGCGGATCGTGGCGTCGGCATCGGCCGGCGCCGGCAGGATATCGACGTTTTGCCCGCCCAGCCATGCGACGAGATTCGGTGCGTATTGCGCGCCGACCACGGGCAGTTCGAGAGGCTTTTCCAGCTGGCTGCTGACGCGGTTCTGCGCCATCGTGAGGACACCGAGCATCAGCAGCGGCCCGAACAGCGGACCCATGACCAACGCGATGCGGACCGTCCGCTTGTCGCGGAAGAGGTCGCGCAATTCCTTGAGCATCACCGTGATCATGGCGGCGAGCGAATGATTGTTCATGCGAGGAGTCCTTCGTCCGAACCGATCGCCTTGACGAAGGCGTCTTCGAGATTGTCCTCGCCGGTCTGCGCACGCAGTTCGTCGGCGCTGCCCTGCGCGACCACGCGACCCTTGGCGATCACCACGATGCGATCGCACAGCGCGGCGACCTCCTGCATGATGTGGCTGGAAAAGATCACGCAGCGTCCTTCCGCGCGCAGGCCGCGCAGGAATTCGCGCAAGCCGCGCGTGGTCATCACGTCGAGGCCATTGGTCGGCTCGTCGAGGATCACGTTCTTCGGGTCGTGCACGAGCGCGCGAGCGATCGCGGTCTTGGTGCGCTGTCCCTGCGAGAAACCCTCGGTGGGACGGTCGAGGAAATCGTCCATGTCCAGCGCCTTCGACAGGATCGCGATGCGCGCGGCGATCTCTTCTTCGGGCATCTGGTGCAGGCGACCGAAATACGCGATGTTCTCGCGCGCGGTCAGCCGCTTGTAGACGCCGCGCGCATCCGGCAGCACGCCAAGCCGGCGGCGCACGGCTTCCGCATCGCGCACCGAATCGAACCCATCCACGCTCACGCTGCCGGGTTCGGGCTGCATCAGCGTGTACAGCATGCGCAGCGTGGTGGTCTTGCCGGCGCCGTTGGGCCCGAGCAGTCCGGTGATTTCGCCGTCGCGCGCGACGAAACTCACATCGTCCACCGCGACCACCTTGCCGGCCTTGCTCGCGAAAGCCTTGTGCAGATTCCGTGCTTCGATCATTGCCGCGCTCGCTGGGTTGATAGGCGCATCTTCACTCTCCGTTTTCCACAGGCAGCTTGTTGCAACGCAAGCAGTGATCCTGGTGGTCGATGTCAGGAAACGCCGCACGCGATGCGCTGTGTGCCGCCGCGCATGAACAGGACTGTCCACGCACCCAGCCCGAGCACGGGAATGAGCGATGCGGTGTGGCCCGGTTGTCGCAGCAGCGCGAGCAAGCCCACCAGCACGCACGTGGATGCAAGGATCCATGCCGGCGGCGACGGCCGCGGCGACATGCCGCGCATCCGCGCCGCGAGCGCGTCGGCGAGCAACAGGCTCGCTGCCAGCAGCGAGGTTCCCGCGAGGTCGGACCATGCGGCCTGCGCCGACTGTCCCGCCACGATGCCGCCAGCGAGCAGGAGGCTCGGTCCGAGGTCGCGCAATATCCTGTACGTCATGTCGGTTTCCTTTGAAACGGTGATGGAGGCTCGGGACCGGTGAAACTGGCGAAGACGGGGGCATCGTCTCCACCCAGCTCCAGCGCCCAAATCCGGCGGCTCACGGCTCCCATCCGCTGTAACTCGTGAACGGTTGCGGATCGGGCAGGTTGTCGAGGCAATGCGCGTCGAGCGTTCTCGCGTCGGCGGTGTCGAGGAAACGCGCCATCAGTTTGGGCACGCAGCCGACCGGGATCACGTTGTGGCCCTGGCCCCGCAGGATGAGCAGGCGGCCATGGCTGAGGTTCTTCACGACTTGCTCGCCGTAACGCGGCGGCGTGACCGGATCGAACTCGCCCTCGAGCACGAGGATCGGCAGGTCGCTCTTGAGCGGCTCGTGGAAATCGGGTGGACGCAGCCCATGCGGCCAGACCGCGCATTGCGCGCGCAGGGAGTCGATCATGTCGTTGCCGAGCACGCTGTCGGCATAGGCCGGATCCGCCTTGAGCTGGTCCGCGTCCTCGCTGCAGATCACCGACAGTTGCATTCCAGCGGCCATCGAATCGCCAAGACTGCCGCTGATGAACCTCGCTTGCGCCATCAGCGATTCATAACGACCTTGCCTTGCCTCGGCGAGGGTGAGCGGCAACGATGCCGCGAGCATCGGCACGTACGCGTACATCCGCGCGACTTGCACGAGTTGCGCGCGCGTCAGGTTCTCCCGTCTCTCCTCGCCAGTGAGCGGATCGCGATAGTCCACCGGCACTGGCTTGGCCTTGAGTTGCGCGAGCAGGGCGGTGAGGTTCGCGCGTGGATCGCCCATGCGCTCGACGCAATGCGGCGTCCGGGCGCACTGCTTGAAGGTCATCGCAAGCGCGTCGTCGAGGTTGCGCGCGAAATCGTTGCCGAAGATCAACTCGTTGGGCGCGACGCTGTCGAGCACGACCGCTCGCGTGTGCGTCGGATAGCGGCGCGCGTAATGTTGCGCGACGCGCGTGCCGTAGGAGATTCCGACGAGGTCGATCTGGGCCGCGCCGATCGCCGTGCGCACCGCATCGAGGTCGCGGATCGCCTCGCTGGTCGTGTAGAAGCGCAGGTCGGCTCGCGCCGCGAGGCTGTCGCGGCAGTGTTCGGCGAAGCGCCGCACCGCCTCGGGACTGGTATCGGCGGCCTGCTGTTCGACGCTGCTCTTGGCGCCGCGCTTGTCCTCGCATGCCAGCAAGTTCGACGCGCCGGTGCCGCGCTGGTCGACGAGGACCACGTTGCGCTTCTTCAACGTCTCGTCGAACGCGGGCGCGATGGTGGGATACGATTCCAGCGCCGACTGGCCGGGGCCTCCCGCGAGCATGAACACCGGATCGGCCGCCGCATCGTTGTGCGCGGGCAGCCATGCGATCGCAAGCTGGATCTTGCGGCCTTGCGGATGCGCGTAATCCTCAGGCACGGACAGCTGCGTGCACTGCGCCGCGATGGTCGTGGTCGTGAGCTTTGGCGCGAGCGTGCACGGCTTGAATTCGAGCGCGCCGAGCCGGCGCGTCGGCACCGGGGCGGCCGGCGCCGATGCTGTCGACGCGTCGCTTCGCGGCGTATCGTTCGCGTGCCTGAAATAGCCGTAGCCGGCATAGGCGAGCGCGCCAACGACGACGACGATGCGGATGAGGTTGCGCTTGTCCACGGTTCAATCCTTGCCCGGTACGAAGATCGACTCGATCGATTGGCGAAACAGTTTTGCGATGCGAAACGCCAGCGGCAGGCTCGGATCGTACTTGCCGGTCTCGATCGCGTTGACGGTTTGCCGCGACACGTCCAGTTGCTCGGCGAGATCGCCCTGCGACCACGCATGCTTGTCGCGCAGCTCGCGCAGGCGATTCTTCATTCGCAGGCCGTGCCGCCGTAGCGCCTGGCGAACAGCACGTGGGCCACGCCGTAGGTCATGCACAACGCCGGGAACACCCAGATGAGGATGTCGCCGTCGAACCGGAACACGCCGGCGCTGCACAGGAAGCCACCGATCATGCTCGCCGTCGCGACCACGCCGGTCGCCGCGCTCAGGGCCGACAGGTACAGCCTCTGCTCGAGCTCGTCGCTGTGCAACACCAGCTTCGCCATCAGGCCGATGACTGCGATCACGGGCAACGTCGGTGCGAGCGCAAGCGCGATCTTCCACGGCAGGTTCGTCGCGCCACGCGCATGCGGCCAGACCAGCAGCATCATGGCGACGTAGAGCGTCATCAGCGCCCACATGTGGCGTCGGTAATTCTTCTTGGTATAGCGCTGCATGGCGTCCCCGGACCGTGTCAAGCAGACTTGACAGCGCGGAGTCTATGAGCGCGTTTCGCGCTTGTCAAGCGTGCTTTACATGCGGCCGGCGACGCGGCGGCCTGCTTGTTGCTGACGTACTTCTCGCGGCGGGCGATGTGGCGCGTTTGCGAGGCAAAGCCGCGCGCGTCGCCGAGCGCCACGCGCGCCGCGCGTGGCCGGACAGACGCCGCGGGTCCTATTTGCTTGAAACGTACTTCTCGCGGCGGGCGATGCGGCGCGTTTGCGAGGCAAAGCCGCGCGCGTCGCCGAGCGCCACGCGCGCTGCGCGTGGCCGGACAGACGCCGCGGATCCTATTTGCTTGAAACGTACTTCTCGCGGCGGATGTGCGGCACCGGAAGCCCACAGCCCTTCAGCGCCTCGAAACAGGTGTCGACCATCAGTGGATTGCCGCACAGATAGGCGATGTCGGTCTCCGCGTTCGGCGCGAATCCGGCGAGCGCGTCCTGCACGTATCCCTTGTGCACGTCCGGGTGCGGATCGGCCGGCAATTCGCGCGAAAAACACGGCACGAAACGAAACCCCGGATGCCTGGCCGCGAACGCATAGAAATCGTCCGCGTAGATCAGCTCCTCGGGCCGGCGCGCGCCGAACAGCAGCACGACTTCGACGCCGCGCTCGGCCATCTTCTGCTCGAGCAGCGGCAACATCGCGCGATACGGGGTGACGCCGGTGCCGGTGCCGATCAGGAGGTAGCGCTTGTTCGCGTCGGCCGGCATCAGGCAGAAACGGCCGTACGGGCCGCTCGCGTCGATCCGGCCGCCCTCGTCGAGCGCCTCGAACATCTTCGTCGCGGCGCCGCCGGCGACGTAGCTCACCGCGATCTCGACGGTTTCGCCGGCGCCGAGCGCGTGGTCGTGGATCGTCGCGAGCGAATAACTGCGCTTGGTCGCGGTGCCGTCGTCGTAATGGAAGTGCACCTGCACGAATTGCCCCGGGATGAAGTCCAGGGGCAGGCCATCGTCGCGCGTGAACGCAAGATGGCGCACGGTCGGGGCGAGCATGCGGCTGGACACCAGCTTCAGCGGGAAATGGACAACGGCCAATGGAACCTCGACGAACATGAAGCCGCGGTCGCTGCGGCCGGCCCGATATACTAACGGCCTTGCGCGGCCTTTGCTTTTCCCGCGCGCACTGGACCACCATGACCGATCCCTCCCAAACCCATCCGCCCGCGTTGCAGGTCACCGACCTGCGCAAGGTCTATGCGACCGGCGTGGAAGCGCTCAAGGGCATTTCGCTCAGTGTCGAACCCGGCGATTTCTTCGCCCTGCTCGGCCCGAACGGCGCCGGCAAGTCCACCTTGATCGGCATCGTTAGCTCGCTCGTGAACATGACCGCCGGCTCCGTGCATGTGTTCGGCATCGACCTGCACGCCCACCGCAGCGAGGCGATGCGCCAGATCGGACTGGTGCCGCAGGAAATGAACTTCAATTTCTTCGAGAAGCCCTTCGACATCCTCGTGAACTACGCGGGCTTCTACGGCGTGCCGCGCCACGAGGCGGTCGTGCGCGCCGAGGAGGAACTCAAGCGCGCGCTGCTGTGGGACAAGGCGCACACCATGTCGCGCACCCTCTCGGGCGGCATGAAGCGGCGCCTGATGATCGCGCGCGCGATGATGACCCGGCCGCGCCTGCTGATCCTCGACGAGCCGACCGCGGGCGTCGACATCGAGATCCGCCGCGGCATGTGGAAGACGCTCAAGGAGATCAACGCCGCGGGCACGACGATCATCCTCACCACGCATTACCTCGAGGAAGCCGAGAGCCTGTGCCGCAACGTCGCGATCATCAACCGCGGCCAGATCATCGAGCAGGGTCCGATGAAGACCTTGTTGTCGAAGCTCGACGTCGAGGGCTTCCTGTTCGACATCGACGGCAAGCTGCCAGCGGCGCTTCCGCACATCGAAGGCGCGACGCTGCACGCGACCGACGACCACACCATCGAACTCGACATGCCCCGCGCGATGGATCTCAACCGCGTGTTCGCCGCGCTCGGCACCGCCGGCATCCGCGTGCGATCGATGCGCACCAAGTCCAATCGCCTCGAGGAATTGTTCGTGCGCCTGACCGGCGACGACGACCGCGCGAGCGGCAATGGAGCGACGCCATGAATTCCACCGTCGCCTCGTTGTCGGCCAGCCCGATGCGTTCCAATTTCATCGCGCTCGGCACCATCGCGCGCCGCGAAGTCGCGCGCATCCTGCGCATCTGGGCGCAGACCCTGGTGCCGCCCGCGATCACCGCAACCCTGTACTTCCTGATCTTCGGGCGCCTGGTCGGCAGCCGCATCGGCAGCATGAACGGCTACACCTACATGGAGTTCATCGTGCCGGGCCTGGTGATGATGTCGATCATCCAGAACGCCTACGGCAACATCTCGTCGAGCTTCTTCGGCGCGAAGTTCGGCCGCCACGTCGAGGAGCTCCTCGTCAGCCCCATGCCGAACTGGGTGATCCTCGGCGGTTACGTCGCCGGCGGCATGCTGCGCGGGCTGATGGTCGGTGTCATCGTGCTGGTGATCGCGATGTTCTTCACCGCCGTGCGCGTGCCGCATCCATTAGTGATGGTCAGCACCGTGCTGCTCGGCGCGGCGATCTTTTCGCTCGCGGGGTTCATCAACGCGGTGTACGCGAAGAAATTCGACGACGTCGCGATCGTGCCGACCTTCATCCTCACGCCGCTCACCTACCTCGGAGGCGTGTTCTATTCGACGAAACTGCTGCCGCCCTGGGCCGAAGCGGCGACCCACATGAACCCGATCTTCTACATGGTCAACGCGTTCCGCTACGGCCTGCTCGGCGCGAGTGACGTGCCGCTGTGGCTCGCCTACGCGTTGATGCTCGGCTTTACCGGCGTGCTGACCGGGTTGGCGTTGTGGTTGTTGAAGCGGGGCGTGGGACTGCGGTCATGAACCTCGTCGTGTGATTCTGGCGGCAACTCGCAGCTGCGGCGTGCCCTCGCACCCACGATCGGTCGCACCCAAGATCGACGGATGCAGCTTGCGCGACGATAGTCCTTCCCGCAGCATGTCCGACGGGGAAACTGCACGGGGAGTGCAATGCGCAAATCCATCCTGGCCACCAGCGTGGCCGCGTTGTTGCTGAGCGCGAATCTGTGCGCGCAGGTTTCGCCGCCGCCGCCAGCGTCCGGCGCCACGGCCGATGCGAGCGACGCCCAGGAAGGCACCGGGCAGACTGCAGAGCCGGAGAGTCCGCGCCTCGCGCAGGCGCGGCAGCTGGTCGCATCGCTGCAATTCCAGGCGGGCGAGATCGCGATCCCCGAAGCCAAGGCGCACCTGCATCTCGGCGACGGTTTCCGCTTCCTGCCCAAGCCCGACGCGCGCAAGGTGCTCGAGCAGTTGTGGGGTAATCCTCCGGACGACCACATCATCGGCCTGATCGTGCCGACCGATCCGTCGCTGCTGAGCGACAAGTCGTGGGCGACGCTGGTCACCTACGTCGATGACGGCCACGTGTCCGACGAGGACGCGGCGAAGACCGATTACGACAAGCTGCTCAAGGACATGAAGCAGGCGACGCTCGACGACAACGACGAACGCAAGAAAGCCGGCTACGACGCGATCGATCTCGTCGGCTGGGCGGCGCCGCCGCGCTACGATCCGCAAGGCAAGAAGCTCTACTGGGCGCGCGAGCTGGCGATCGCGAGCAATAGCGGCCACACCCTGAATTACGACATCCGCGTGCTCGGCCGGACCGGCTACCTCAGCCTCAACGCGATCGCACGCATGCAGGACCTGCCAGACGTCCAGGGGGGCATGCAGCGCATCCTGCCGATGGTCGATTTCGATGCCGGCCAGCGCTAGGCCGACTTCAACCCGAGCACCGACAAGCTCGCCGCGTATGGCATCGCCGCGCTCGTCGCGGGCGGCATCGCCGCGAAGGCGGGCCTGTTCGCGAAGCTCGGCGTGATTCTGCTGGCCGCGAAGAAGTTCATCATTCTCGCCGTCGCCGCGATCGGTGCGGCAATCAAGAAATTGTTCGGCGGCAAGGACAAGAACAAGCCCGGGCCGACCGTGCAGTGAAGTGCGACGCAGTGCGTGCCAAGCGCACAGCCGCGAACCATCAAGGCCAGGAGACGCCATGAACAGCACGATCGAAAACACCTCAGGGCAGGGTTCGAACGCCGTCGTGCCGCGCGAAATCCAGGGCTGGAACTGGGGCGCCTTCCTGCTGACGTGGATCTGGGGACTCGGCAACAACGTGTTGCTGGCACTGCTGACGCTCGTGCCCTTCGTCGGCCTGGTGATGTGGATCGTGCTCGGCGTGAAGGGCAGCGAGTGGGCGTGGCAGCAGAAGCGCTGGGACAGCGTCGAACATTTTCGGCGGGTGCAGCGCACGTGGGCGAAGTGGGGCGTGATCGTGTTGCTGGTCAGTTGCGTGCTCGTCGCCGTCTTCGTGTCGTTGGTGTTTTTCGTGGCGACGACCGCGATGAAAAGCAGCCAGCCCTATCTCGCTGCAATCGACCACCTGCATGCGGACCATGCCGCGATGGCGACGCTCGGCGAACCGGTCACGACCAGCTTCCCGCGCGGCTCGATGTCATCCTACAACGACGAAGGACACGCAAGCCTGCGGATCCCGGTGCAGGGGAGCCTGAAATCGGGCGTGCTCTACGTCGAAGGCGAAAGCAGCGAAGGGCAATGGCATTACACGCGCATGGACCTCGTCGTGGACGGCCAACGCACCGACCTGGATACGGACGCGTCGCCTGCATCCCCGGGCAGCGAATAGACCGCATTACGGGTACAAGCGGAAGAATTCCCTCGCGGTGGCGGTCGTCGCGGCAGCGGTGACCGCGACGTCCTCGCCACGATCGCGCGCGAGCTCCTCGACGATGTGCGCGAGGTACATCGGTTCGTTGCGCCGATGCGACGGCGCGGGCTTCACCGTGCGCGGCAGCAAATAGGGCGCGTCGGTTTCGATCATCAGCCGGTTGGCCGGAATGTGTTTCACCAGTTCACGCAGGTGCAGGCCGCGGCGCTCGTCGCACAGCCAGCCGGTGATGCCGATGTGCCAGTCGTGGTCGAGGCATTCGAACAGTTCCTCGCGCGTGCCGGTGAAGCAGTGCACGACCGCCGGGCCAAGCCTGCCTTCGAAATTCCTCATCATCGCGACGAAGTCGGCGTGCGCGTCGCGCTGGTGCAGGAACAGGGGCTTGCCGGTGTCGACCGCTATCTGCAGTTGCCGCTCGAACGTCCTGCGTTGCGCGGGACGCGGCGAAAGGTCGCGAAAATAATCGAGCCCGCATTCGCCGACCGCGACGACTTCGGCGTGCGTATGCAACGCGCGCATTTCCGCATCGGCTTCGTCGGTGTATTCGACCGCGTGGTGCGGATGCACGCCGGCGGTCGCGTGCAGGAGGGCTGGATGCGCCTGCGCGAGTTCGAGCGCGCGCGGCGAGCCTTCGCGACTCGCGCCGGTCACGATCATGCGCGCCACGCCCGCGCCGCGCGCACGTGCGAGCACGGCATCGAGGTCGTGCGTGAAGCTTTCGTGGCCGAGGTTGGCGCCGATGTCGATCAGTTGCATCGCGACAGTTTAGCCGAGCACGACGATTAGACTGTCGCGGTGAACATGCCCATCGACTTCCCGATCGCCGTCTTGCTGCCGCGTATCCGCGACAGCCTTGCCGCGCATTCGCGCCTCGTGCTCGAAGCGCCGCCCGGCGCGGGCAAGACCACGCAGGTGCCGCTCGCGCTGCGCCCCGCGCCGTGGCTCGCGGGCAGGAAGATCGTGATGCTCGAACCGCGCCGCGTCGCCGCGCGCGCGGCCGCGCATTTCATGGCCAGGCAATTGAACGAGGCGGTCGGCGACACCGTCGGTTACCGCATCCGCTTCGAGAACAAGGTCTCGGCGCGCACGCGCATCGAGGTTGTCACCGAAGGCATCCTCACGCGGATGATCCAGGACGACCCGACGCTCGAAGGAGTCGGCGCGCTGCTGTTCGACGAATTCCACGAACGCCACCTGGCGTCGGACCTCGGCCTCGCGCTCGCGCTCGACGTGCAGTCGCAGGTGCGCAACGACCTGCGCATCGTGCTGATGTCGGCGACCCTCGACGGCGAGAAGCTCGCGGGGTTCCTCGACGCGCCGCGGCTGGCTTCGGCAGGCCGCAGCTACCCGGTGACGATCGCGCATGTCCCCGCTCGCCGCGACGAGCCGCCGGTCGCGCAAGTCCGACGCGCGGTCGAGCTGGCGCTCGCGCAACACGAGGGCGATGTGCTGGTGTTCCTGCCGGGCCAGCGCGAGATCGCACAGGCGCAACAGGCGATCGCCGATGTGGCGTCCCGCAGGAATGCTGCAGTCCTCCCGCTGCACGGCGAACTCCCGCTCGAACAGCAGACCGCCGCGCTCAATCCGGATCCGCTCGGCCGCCGCCGCGTGGTACTCGCGACCAATGTCGCCGAATCCTCGGTTACCTTGCCGCGCGTGCGCGTGGTGATCGACACCGGGCTTGCACGCGAGCCGCGCTTCGATCCGAACTCCGGTTTTTCGCGGCTGGAAACCACGACGATCTCGCAGGCATCCGCCGACCAGCGCGCCGGACGCGCGGGCCGCGTTAGCGAAGGCTTCGCGTATCGCCTGTGGCCCGAATCGCAACGGCTCGAACCGCAGCGCCGCGCGGAAATCGCGCAGGTCGACTTGTCGGGCCTCGCGCTCGAACTCGCCGCATGGGGCGATGCGGACCTGCGCTTCATCGATCCGTCGCCACCGGGCTCGCTTGCGGCCGCGCGCGATTTGTTGCGACGTCTCGGCGCCCTCGATGGCGGCCATTCCATCACGCCGCTCGGCCGCCGCATGCTCGCGCTCGGCACCCATCCGCGCCTCGCGGCGATGCTGCTTGCAGCGGGCGACGATCGCGAACGCGCGCTGGCCTGCGATCTTGCCGCGCTGGTCGAAGCGCGCGATCCGTTGCGCGATCGCAGCGACGACATCGCTTCGCGCTGGCGTGCGCTAGCGGCATTTCGAAGCGGGCACACGTCGCCTGCAATGCATCGCGGCGCCCTTGCAGCGATCGACCAGGCAGCGAAGCAGTGGCGCCGCCGCGTGGGTTGCGAGGCGACGCCGTCGAAGGATGTGCCCGCGCACCTGCTCGGCGAC
>Ga0157375_10004893_pt1 | contig 11643 bp, 8 predicted proteins | sample M35metaG_FD_115311 | JGI IMG/M metagenome (GOLD analysis project Ga0157375, IMG submission 115311) | Miscanthus rhizosphere microbial communities from Kellogg Biological Station, Michigan, USA - M3-5 metaG | ecosystem: Host-associated > Plants > Roots > Rhizosphere > Soil | place: USA: Michigan...
AAAAGCGATCAGGTAATAGGCGTACCAAAGATACGCCACCGACGCAAAAAAGCTGGCGACCATGTATCCATAAATCGCGACCTCAAGTCCGATCGCCAGGAAGGACTTTTCATCGCGTTTGCCATCGCCTGCCACATTACCAACGGCCCTCAATCCCCTCAGAGGTGACAGAAGCAGAGCAACATAGAGGACCAGCGCGACGATTCCCATTTCGGAAAATACTTGGGTATAAGCATTGTGGCTCGCCTGGTTGTTGTTGGAATAGAACCGGTAGTTGTTCAACCCGATGCCCGCAAGGGGGTGATTCAATCCAACATAGATGGATCGCTTCAGATCATCCATTCGATTGATTGCAGACCCTTCGTTTGTCGTGAAACGGCTGCTATAGCCTGCGATAAGTGGGATCAGCAAAAGCGGTCCGAGGAAACACGCGAGAAGCAGACCTTTGTTGCGGCGTGCCAGACGCCAGGTGAGAGCACCCAGCGTGACGATCAATCCAAGGAATCCCGCTCGAGAAAAAGTCGCTATGACACCTGCAATGATGGAAAGGGCAATCATCAAGTACAGGCACTTGGCGAGCAGGCCTTTGGACCCAAAGGCGAGCGCCAGCGTGATTGGGATCATCGTAACCAGGTGCAACGCCAGATCGTTCGGGTTTGCGAACATGCCACCAATGACCCCTTCGATGCGGACACCCTGTAGGTCGAAGTTCCCCGTTAAGTAATCCTTCACCGCCATGATACTGACGACCACCGTGATCGAGAGAATAAGCAGAAGCAGAGCCTTGAGGCGCCCGACGGTGCGGACCACGCTCACCATCACGATGAAAATCACCACAACTTTGAGATAGTCGACCAGTTGGGTCCACGCGACTGAAGGAGAGATTGCCATTGGCATAGAGAGCAAGCCCGTAACGACAAGACCCAGTATGAGTTTGGACTCCCTCTCTGCAATCAACCCTCCCCCGACACTGAACTGAGTAGGAAGGAATAAAACGACGGTGGATATTGCTACCCAAAAGGCAGAACTCGACAGCCAGGACAAGGAGGGCGACCACTCATACGGACGCGCATAGACGATGAACGTGAATAGCCATACTCCCACGAAACTCCAGAGATGGCCTGGGTTTGGAGGAGTGTCGCTGGCGATCTGCTCTTCGGAGGTAGAAACCCAATCCTCAGATGTATTGTCAGTCATTGTCGATAGTTCTTCCGATTCGCAAAGTCTGCGGACATTTTCCTTTAGTGTTCACTAAAACAACAACGAGTTAAGTTCGCGGGTAGAATACGATCGGTCAGCGAGCGAAGAAACTGCCTGCTTCAGCCCCCAGGGATCGAATTGTGCGGATCAGTTCACGCTCTTGAATTACGATGTGCAGCGCCGCAAATGAACTTGAATAAACCCAGAACGAGCCGATACATAGCCGATTCCGTCATCGAGAGCGCTGTGGGTTTGATCCTTGTTAGTGCCGGCGAGAAGATGAACGCCATGACGGTGTCCTTTTTCTCAGAAGTGGCTCATCATCCTACGGCTTTGTGGGTTGGAGTTTCCGAGACTGCGCTGACGCACGCCATGATCGAAGACACGGGACGGTTTTCACTCGTTGTGTTGACTCAGCGTCAGGCCCATCTCGCCATGGCTTGCGGCTTTGTATCAGGCCGCGAAGCCGACAAGTGCTCGCAACTGGATTTGTTTCGAAGCCTGGGCGGTTTTCTTTTTCTGAATGGCGCTCTGGCGTCAACTGGCTGTAAGACACGCCATAAAGAAAAAGTGGGCGATCACACAATCTTCGTCGCAGACATAGTCGAAGCCGGACTCGACTCAAGAAAATCCCATTTGCGACAACTTCTGCTGTCCGACCTTCGAACCTGATGCAATTGCCGGGTAGAACGATTTGGGACACTCGAATCCAGTCTGTTTGCGGGATCCTCAGCGCGTACGGCCCGACAGGCGTTGAGGTATTCCCGTCGGCAACATTTGCGCAAGTGTCCCTGTCCCCGCCTCTCGTGATCATCAATCCGAATCGAATGCACTCTCTGGAACCCGCTGTAGCCGGTGGAGGCCGCTTCGCGATCAACGTGATGCCGCTGAGCGCGCGTAAGACATTTATTCGCATGATGAACATGCGGCGTCGCGAACCGGAAAAGCATCGCGCGCTGGGCCTCAACATCGTCGAAGACGAACGCAAAATACCTTTCGTCGCCGATGCCCGGTTTGTGCTTTTTTGCGAGGTTGAAAAGTCTATACCCAGCGGCGATCGACGCCTCTACATTGCCCGTATCCTGGAAAAGCGATTGAATCCCGAACTCGCGAGCCAACCGCCCCTTCTGTTTTCAGACGTCAGGGGACCGGGCTCTCTCCCACTAGTTTTGCGTTCTGCTCGCACCGCGTTACTGCTTGGCGGAGCACTCGATCTTGCGAAAAAATTCCGGGAGAAAATTCGCCCGAGCGCACCGGCCAACATTGCCTTGACCACGTATCAGGAAGCAGGAGCAACCGAAGAGGAGATGACAAGGATCCTGGCGTATGGTGTCGTGGACGCGAGCCGGAAGATCCATCCTCCCCGTGCCCCGGTCTTCACCAAAACAAGACTGGGTATCTGTGTCGTTGGCACAGGTTGGGGAGGCATTCATTGCCGCTATCTCAAGGCTGCCAATCCTGACATCCGTCTCTTCGTATGCGGCAGAAACCCTGAACGAACAACTCGGCTCGCCGGGTCTGTTGGAGCGGAGGGCTATTTTACGGATTTGCGGTCTGCGATCGAGGATCCGAGGATACAAGCCTTGACTCTCGCGCTCCCTCACGATGTCCACAGAGAAGCAGCACAAGCTGCCGCGGCAGGAGGAAAGCATGTTTTAGTGGAGAAACCGATCGCGACAAATCTCGACGATGCAGACGCGATGATCGCTTCAGCCCGTCGTGCGGGGACTATCCTGATGGTTGCTGAGGATATGCATTTCAGGCCCGCAATCCGAGAAGCCGCCGCCTGCATCTCGCGAGGAGACATTGGAGAACCCTTGTATCTGCTGGTCCATGCAGGTGGCATACGCCGTCCCCAGGGTTGGGCCGCAGAAAAAGACAGAATGGGTGGCGGTGTCTTAATAGACATCGGAATTCATTATGTGCGGGGGCTCCGGCTCCTCATGGGCGAACCCGACCGTGTACTTGCGACGAGGGCAATGCAGATCAATACGAAGATGGCAGGCGAAGACAGCGTCCAGCTTATCTTTTCTGGTCGCTTCGGCTGGCAATGTCAGATGCTCCTTTCGTGGGCCAGCCAACGCGGCAACATTCCGGATATTGTATTGGCCGGCGATAGGGGAACCCTGCATCTCTGGCCTGCAACAACACATCTGGACCTCTACTCCCTCGCGCCCCGCTTGATTCCTCGGCTGATTTCCAATGTCTACCCCTATTGGTTGCAGGAAAAACTGTTCCGTCCCAGCATGCAGCGCAAGCGGATCAAACTCGAAGACCGCGATGGGACCGGTTACCTCGGTGAGATGCAAGAGTTCATGGCGGCGGTTGCGGAACACAGGGAGCCTGTAACTAAACCTGAAGAAGCGCGGAGAGATCTCGAGATCGTTCTGGCAGGTTATCGTTCTTTAGAGGGGGGAACCTGGGTTGATATTCCAGATTCAGTGTAGGGCCGGCGGCTGGATAGGGGTCAGCCTACTCTGGCACCGAATCCGTTAAATTCGAAAGATGAACTCGGAGCCAGAGTAGGCTGGACCCCATCCAGGAAAAGCCACTTCACGATTTCCCTCTCTCGTTCTTCAACATCGATCTAAGAATCCCAGCAAGTTTTTCGGCCTGCTTCCTTCCGTCAAATTCACGGATGAACCACTCCGATGGTCTTGTGGGCGTAGAGGGCATGCTTAGAAACTTCCGTAGCTTCGCTGCCGACTGTTCGACCGAGTCGTCCGGGTACAGGCAAACATACGGCACTTCGCTTCTTGACAGAATGCGATCCACCGGTGAGTCCACCTTTGTGATCGCCAGGATCGGTCGCCCGATCTGAATGTATACGAATAGCTTGGCGGGTACCTGCAAGCCGCCCGATCCTTCCGTCCAATCCACAAGCAACAGCGAGTCGGCTTCGGCCATCAACCGGCGAGCTTCGGCATGGGATTTCGAGAGAGGCGAAAGTGATAAGACGCCCTTTTGAATAAGCGGGTCGAACAATCGCAGGTATTGGACATCGATGTAGCCGGCGAAAGAGAACTCCAGACTGGAAGGAGATAATGCTCCCGCCTCCAGGAGATGCTGCGCTGCATTGATCAATTGTTCCGGGTGTCGACCAGCGTAGATGTCACCAATATGAGCAATGATTTTGCGTTCGCACCCACGTGTCGGTAGTGCACGGATCTCGTCGGCAGGATCGAATCCATTCCAGATATGCGTTACCTTCGATCTCTGCTCAGGATAGCGCTCGCGCCAGACATCCGCCAGGGCATCTGTAGTCGCGATCACGCAGTCAGCATGGCGAATTATGACCCGCTCGATGTACTTATCCCAGAATCTGGTTCGGTTTTCGATTCTTGAGGGATTGCCGTAGAGGGGATCGCGAAAATCTGCAACCCAGCGCAAACTCGGGTGGCGAAGCTTGAGACCTAACGCTGTCAAGTGCGTTACCGTGGGGGGAGAAGTGGAGATTATGTAATCAAATGGCATCCGTTCTTCACTCTCCTGGAGGGCGCTCGGTAGCCATGCCAGAGCCTGGCTGCCCCCTCCGGATGCGTAAGCCTTCATCAGTAACGACTCGGACAACCGGAGAACCTTTCCGACAAAACCGTGCCCGTCTCGCACAGGGTCTCTCACGTAGCAGACCTCATTCTCAAAAGCGCCCGGCTCTTGAACGGATGCTGTCACCACTTGTGTCGAGAATCCGAATTCTCGAAGGTATTTCGCGAACCTTGCCGGCCGCAGCGCACCAACAAGATTTTCGGGCAGAAAAGCATAGGCCAGAATCAATACGCGCCTGGCGTTGATAGGATTGTCGGTGGGATCGCTGAGGGGCATTATGAAGATCTACAACATCAAAACCTGATCATTTCTTGTTGGCGACGTCAGCGAGGATCTGTTTGTTTCCATCCGAAGAAAGTAGCAACACAAAACCGTCATCGCCACCTATGGGTTGCCCGACATCCAGTCGTGAGAAGAACCCGTAGAGGTCTGTCCACGAGACACGTGGATCGTCGCCTTCAACCCAATTCCACTCCGGACGCGGTCGCGGTGACCATAAGCGTGTTGAAAGCCACACTTGGCCCCCGTCTCTGATCGTTGACAGTGCGCTGTTCGTAAATGACTCGCGCCACCGTTCCACCCCAGATGCTCCAGGCGAAATTACGGATTGGATGAGCAAATCCTTGCGGCGATTTATCGGATCGAAGGGAAAGGTTCGACTGAAGTTGACTAAATCATCCTGCCAATTAGCAGTAACAATACGACTTCGGCCCTCCAGATTGGGAAGGAGCTCATTTACACGTGAGGCCGACTGTTGCTGTTGGCGATGGATGACGGTAACAGACAGGGCAATGACATTCACGAAAGATGCGACTATGAGAAATCCCGCGATCGTCCACCGCAGTACTGCACGTTGGGATATTTCTAGAGAAACCGCGGCAGCCCAAAACACGAAAGGAAACAACGCCAAATATCGTTCCGGATCGCCTCCCTGCCAATACACGGCAAAGGCAAGCGTCGGAAAACCTGCGACAAAAAGCAATCCTAAGAAATATTGGCCTTTGGCTGAAGTGAGTAGAGCGAGCACTATCGCCATGAGGAATAGATAAAACGAAATGAGCTTCCAAAGACTGAATTTGAGCAGGTCGAAAACCGTAACGGGATTTAGCGGATCTCGTAGTAAATAACGCTTGAACAGCACACCATCATTTCCCATGCTCACGAATGCGCGGGCGAAACCGAATACCGCCTTGGTTATGCCTTTATTTGGATTCCCAGGATCCCCGGATGTAACCCGCATCCAGCTTTCGAATTGAGCCGGGCTATGAGCCCCAATGTGCCATGCGACCGGCAGATACGCTGCAAGAGTGAAAAAACCGGCGAGGATTAACGTTTTAACCGAGCTGAGGAGACGCGGCCTATTGAGACCATGAACAAAACCGGGTGACAGCACCACAGCGGGACTTATTACGACATACGGAAACCAGAGGCAAATGCCTGCCGCAAGCACCAAACCACCGAGAACGGCGCGCGATGGCAGAACTTCGCCGTTGCGCCCAGTATTCAAGATACAGAGGGCCAGCAACGTCATAGACAGGCCAGGAACATAGGGGGTCCCGCTATGGAAATAGTTCAGGAATGAGAGTGCGACCATGAAGCTGATTGTCATGGCCAGAGGCAGCCATGATTTACGACAAGTCTGCCGCAATAGCGCGTGGAGCGACCATACGCTCAGGATTCCGCTGAACCAGCTCAAAAGAACCAGGACCAACGTTGCCTGACTTCGCAGATTATCACCTACAACGTAGGCAACGAGCGGTTGCGACAATCGGAGCGTAAGAAATCCGACAGGCCGCCAGAGCAAATGACCGAACTCCCAAAAATAGTAATCGCGACCCGAAATACGCGAGGCAACAGAATCCGCGTAGTCGATAGTGTCTCCGAGGAAGTAGGCTCTTGTTGCCAGAGTCGCAAAAGCATAGGCGAGTATCGGCCAGATGGGGTGAGCGATGCCCCATCCGTTAGTGGATCGTAATAAACGTATGTCGCGGCCCGTATCGGGATTTGCGTGCTGCTGGACCAGTTCAGCCATGGACGTTTCTTCGCGAGTCAAATTCCTTCCGTAACTAATGGGTGTATCGGCTGATTGGTTCGAGAAGCAATCGTCTGCGCAAGGCGTGCTGCATCGGTAAATGATGAATCAAGGCTACAGAACAGATTGAATTTCAAAATAAACCAAAGAGCGTAAACTCCATCGATGAGGCCAATCTTTTTCCCCTGATCGTACGTGCGCCCATAGTAACTGATTGGGGTCTCATAGACCGCGCACTTCAGCTTTGCTACCTTCGCCGTTACTTCAATCTCAAAACCAAAGCCGCTGGAAACGATTTTCATGCTACGAATAATGTCTCCTCTGAAAGCCTTGTAGCCGGTTTCAACGTCGGTCATGTTTAAGTTAGTCAGAAGATTCGACAGGAAGGTCAGACCTTTATTGGCAACATAGTGGTAAAAGTACAAAACCCTCGAAGCTTTGCGTACCAGGAATCTTGAACCGTAAACGACATCTGCATGACCATTAAGGATCGGCTCAATGACCATACCGATTTCTAGCGGGTCATACTCCAGGTCGGCGTCCTGAACAATAACGATCTTGCCCTTTGTCAGCGCGAAGCCTGTTTTCAGGGCTTCGGTCTTGCCGGCATTTTTTTGGTGTCGTACGTAACGAATGTGAGGAAATTGCGCCGCGAATTCGTGCGCAATCTCGGAGGTCTTGTCCGTAGAGTAATCATCGACAATGATGATCTCCAGCAGGTGAGGAATCCCAAGCAGCTTGTTGATGATTAAAGCCAGTGTTTCTTCTTCGTTGTACGCTGGAACCACAACGGATAAGCAAGCACAATTTGTCTTGACAGCCATGTCAATACCCCTACTGTTCCCGGTATGCGCGCTCGATATGCGGCCATTGATTTCGTCGAAGCGTGACACCGGTAGATGACAGTCTCTTAATGACATGACATGGCAACTGCGGATTCACGCGGTCTCTGCCGTTACGCCTCACGCGGAACCAGCCTGCATTTGACGACAGCAGTTGTAAATTCTCGTGTCAGACGATTTTGCAACGAGCGCAATTTTCGAATTGGTGTAGCTTCGAAACTCGCGAATCGAAAATCGCTCTGCATAACAATTTCTTCAAAGCGCTTAATAGTCAGCTGATTCAGCCCACCTCTCACCTCGGCAAAACAAGTCGCTTTCTCTCTGGAGAACTCACCGTACCAGCGCATGATAGCCTTTTCTGTGAACACGAGATGGGCCCAGGGAAAAATAGAAAAACCATGTCCCCCCAGCGGGTGATACCAGGTGGGACCGAAACACGCGACAATATAACCGTCGTCCTTTAGGAGGCCACGCATGGTACGTAAGATTTGAGCCGGATCGGCGAAATGCTCAAACGCATCCATCGTCATGATCACGTCAACCTTCTCCTCCGCCGTTGTAGTAAAAACGCACTTATCACCAACTCCGGCTTCTTCTGCTCTTCTTCTGGCGCCTGCTAGCGAGTCTTCATAGAGATCCAGACCAATCACCTTGCGCACGCCGTGCTTCGCCATATCAATGGATTCAAGACCACCCTCGCAGCCAAAATCCAAAACGACCTTGTCCCTCAGTTCTTCCCAGATTCGGGGGCCGAACAGAACCTCAATCTTGCTGCGATCCTTATAGGCTTCATAGTCATTGTTCCCCGTAGCACCCGGGCTCAAGTAACGCAGCATGCGGTACCCTAATGTGCCTCCGATAATGCCCATTATGTTCACCTTCTATTGCAAGGATCGTATTTTAAGCCCTGTAAATACTTCTGTGCGGCCGCAACGATTTCTCCACCGCGGCCCAGAGCGGCGGCACGATCGTGATAGAACGCGAAAATACTTGGAATGTTCATTCAGAAACACTTCGCTGTCTTGGAGTGTCTCTTAGTGTCCGCGAGAGAATTCCGAGGCTCTGTGCGGGAATCGCCTCGCACATTACGATCGAGAGGGCTGCTGACAATTGTGACTCCATTCACAAAGGGCACGAAGGCACCCCGTCTATTTAGATCGCGAATTATAAATGAACCGCAGCATAACCCAAAATCTTCAATCCTAATGAATCCTAAAGCATGAAATATTTCGTCATTTTCGAAAGCCTCCAGGGCTTGAGCCAGGGGCAGGAACTTTCACCCACGGCTTTTACCGTCATTTAACGACGACTTCTTTTCCGTGAATTTCTCATAGGCTAACTGTCAAAAGTGAGGTAACACTGTTGAACCAACGAGAACGGCCCAATAGTGTGGTTCGGAGGGCCTATTGACTTCCGCCGGATGGACACGCAACATTTCGATTCTTTGATGATGAAAGGACGAACCGAAACATTTCTGCCCATATGTCTTCACTTGCCGACAAATCCCGGGACGCAATGGCCGAATTGAAAGCCCACGAACGGTTGGTCTCAACCGGAGAACGGTTTGAATTCGGCAAGAACTGGAAACGCTTTCTTTCCGTCCTTGATGAAACTCGAATCAAGGACGCCGAGCGTTCATTAAGCATGATGCTCGAAGTGCAAGACCTGGCGGGTAAGAGTTTCCTCGATATCGGTTCAGGAAGCGGACTCTTCAGTCTTGCGGCTCGGCGACTGGGGGCAAAGGTTCATTCGTTTGATTTTGATCCACAGTCCGTGGCGTGCACCGCTGAATTGAAACGTCGTTACTTCATGGATGACCCTTCGTGGACGGTCGAAGAAGCTTCTGTTCTGGATGAACAATACGTGTCCTCTCTGCACAGGTTTGATGTCGTCTACTCCTGGGGAGTGCTTCACCACACGGGCAACATGTGGCAAGCACTCGAAAACGCAGCCGGTCCAGTTGCGGATGGCGGCAAGCTCTTCATCGCCCTGTACAACGACACCGGATCTCAGAGCTCAAGATGGAGATGGATCAAAAAGCAATACAACCGTCTGCCAGCCGTCTTACGAGTTCCCTACACTCTGGTTGTGATTACTCCTGGCGAGCTTAAGGCGTTCACGCGCTCCTTGCTGACTCTTAAGCCCATGAGCTACGTTCACTCCTGGACACGCTACGAGAACAGGCGAGGTATGAACCGCTGGTACGATATCGTCGACTGGGTCGGTGGATACCCTTACGAAACGTGCAAACCCGAGGAAATATTCGAATTTTTCAAGGCACGTGGCTTTGCTCTGACAAAGCTTCTCTGCGGGACCGTGGGCCTCGGATGTTCTGAGTTTGTGTTTCTGAAGGGGCGTTCGACGTAGCCGGTAAAGGGCAAACGAAATGTTGAAAGGGGACCTGTGTCCAGCCGAATCAAACAACTAGCAAAGAAATCGACCGCCCTTATCGTCGCGGCAAAGATTTTCGATAACTGGCGCATCAAGCGGCGCTTTCAGTCCGGCAATTTTGAGTCTTTGCACGGTTCTACCCACAGCACGATCATCCACGACGTCAGTGAGAGTGTCGGCTACATCAAAGAACAGTTTGATGACTACCTCCGGTATTCCGCGTTGCCGGTGGAAAGCCTACGCGGCATGCGCACCTTTGAACTTGGTTTTGGCGACAACGTCGGTGTGGCGCTGAAGTTCATCGTTTCCGGAGTGTCACAGGCGGTCTGCCTGGACAAGTTTTACTCAAAACGCGACACCGCCCAGCAACGCGCGATTTATCTGGCTCTGCGAGAGACCCTAGGGACGGCGGAGAAAAAGCTTTATGACGAAGCGATCGATCTGACTCGCGGCGTCGAGATCAACAAAGACAAGATCCAATGCATCTATGGTGTCGATGTTGAGAACGCCCCGGAGTTGTTCAGCGTGGATCCATTCGACCTCGTCGTGTCTCGCGGAGCCATCCAGGATATCTACGAGCCTGAGCAAGCATTTCGGGCCATGGATCGGCTTTTGAAGCCTGGTGGTTATATGCTTCACAAGATTGATCTCAGCGATCAGGGGATGTTCCGCGAAAGTGGCAAGAACCCGCTGACATTCTTGACAGTTTCGGAACGGATCTATCGACTGATGGCAGTCGGATCCGGAAAGCCAAACAGAAAGTTGATGAGTTATTACCAGAGAATAATGTCTGAGATGGGCTACAACGCGAAAATGCTCATCACCGACATTATCGGAGTGGGAGTTGTGGGGAAGGGCGCGATACACCCGCATAAAGAGAAAGTGGCTCTTAACGTGGACTACACCGAGTCTTCGCTGGAGTTGGTCCGCAGCATCCGGCCCCGCTTGATTCCGAAGTTTAACCAAATGTCCGACCTGGAGTTGCTGGTCGATGGAATCTTCATTATTGCCCGCAAGAGCAAGCAACCACACTAACGGGTCGACATGAAACTCAATGGGGACAGGCTGGGGTTCCTGAATTGACCGCAGTTCGCAAAAACCCTGCGGCTGTTTCGAAGCTGCTATGGAATCTTCCGTGGCTTGTCCGGTATCCATTCTCACGTGCCAGGGCGATCGGGCAAAGCATCGTCGAGAACATCGGCACCCATCATTTGATTTTCGTCGTGGCGAACCACTTCGAGCCTGCCTACAACGAAGAGCCTAATGGTAAAGGCGGATACGGAGTTCCGATGGATGTGGATTCGCAGCTGCGGCGCTTCGATGAATGGTCGCGCGACGCGTATGCGATTGGGAATGCGGTGCGCGATTGCAACGGTACGCCCTTTCGCCATACGAACTTTTATCCGGCGGAGCAATATCATCGAAAGATACTCGACCGGATGGCGCAATTGCAGGCCGACGGCCTGGGCGAGGTCGAGATTCACTTGCATCACGGTGTGGACGAGCCCGACAACAAGGAAAGCCTGAGGCGCTCCCTCGTCGAATTTCGCGATCTCCTTGCCCAGGAGCACAAATGCCTGTCGCGTGAGGGCAAAGACGGCAGCCCACGTTATGCATTTGTCCACGGTAATT
>Ga0157375_10004894_pt1 | contig 11642 bp, 11 predicted proteins | sample M35metaG_FD_115311 | JGI IMG/M metagenome (GOLD analysis project Ga0157375, IMG submission 115311) | Miscanthus rhizosphere microbial communities from Kellogg Biological Station, Michigan, USA - M3-5 metaG | ecosystem: Host-associated > Plants > Roots > Rhizosphere > Soil | place: USA: Michigan...
CTTGCGTGCGCCGGCGCATAGAGACGGAGCAATTCATTGCGTAGAGTTGCTCGTCATCCATGCGAAGGCGCCATGCGACTTCCTGAATTCACTCTTCGAAACGTCGAAGCCATATTGGTCGAATGGGAGTCGTTTGCCTCGCCCAACTACCCGCGCGCTGTCAGCGGCTTCTCGCCACACTTCTGGCTCCTGGGAGAGTTTTGTAGGCGCCGGATGGGCATGCCGATGGGTCTGCGCCGATAAAGGGGGATCGCATGGATGATGACCGCAAGGCCCGCGATGGGGATAACGGACCAGGCGCTCCGGTAGGTGCTACTCCTATCGACGAGTTGGAGCATGCCCGCGCGCGGCTAGCGGCCATCGTCGAGTCCTCCGAGGACGCCATCGTCAGCAAGACGCTCGACGGCATTGTCACTTCGTGGAACGCCGCCGCGGAACGCATCTTCGGCTGGAAGGCCGAAGAGATGATCGGGCAGCCAATCCTCAAGCTCATTCCGGAAGAACTTCAATACGAGGAAGCTCAAATCCTCGCCAAACTGCGCGCCGGCGAGCGCATCGAGCGCTACGAGACAGTTCGCAAGCGCAAGGACGGAGAGCGGCTGGACATATCGCTCACGATCTCCCCGGTGCGCGACAAACACGACGTCATCGTGGGCGCCGCGAAAATCGCGCACAACATCACCGCTCGAAGGCGTGCTGAAAAAGAGCTGCGCGCCCGTGAGGCCGAGCTGGACGCACTTGACCGGGAGCGCGCTCAGGTTCTCGAATCAGAGCGCGCCGCGCGCACGGAAGCCGAGCGTCTTAGTCGCATGAAGGACGAGTTCCTGGCCACGCTGTCTCACGAACTGCGCACGCCCCTTAACGCGATTCAAGGCTGGACGGATATCCTTCTGCAGAAGCCGCGCGTCGACGAGGAGCTACAGGCTCTCCAGACGATCGAGCGAAACGTTCGCGCGCAGGTGCGCATCATCAGCGACCTGCTCGACATGAGCCGCATCGTCTCCGGCAAGCTTCACCTCGAGGTGCAACCGCTTCACCTGCATCAGGTGGTGGAGGAAGCGCTCGATTCCGTGCGGCAATCCGCGGCTGCCAAGAACATCCGCATTAGCACGCTGCTGGATTCGCAGATAGGGTTGGTGCGAGGGGATCCGAACAGGCTGCAGCAAGTTCTGTGGAACATCTTCTCCAACGCCGTGAAATTTACCCCGCGCGGCGGCCGGATCTCTGTCGTCTTGGAACGTGTGAACTCGCACGTTGAAATCTGCGTAGAAGACACGGGCGTAGGCATCCGTGCCGATTTCTTGCCTTTCGTCTTCGATCGATTCCGCCAGGCCGACCCATCCACCACACGCCGTTACAGCGGTCTGGGCCTCGGGCTCTCGATTGTTAAGAATCTGATCGAGATGCATGGTGGTTCGGTCCGCGTGAAAAGCCCTGGTGAGAATCACGGCAGCACCTTTATTGTCGTGCTCCCGGTTTCTCACGTCCGTGCGGACGAGAACGGGCGGGCCATCACAACGCCCACCGCGGCCGCGATCGACGCAATCCAACTGCCGCGCCTCGACCATGTTCGCGTGCTGGTCGTTGACGACGAGGCCGATGGTCGCGGGCTAATTGCGCGCATTCTCGAAGACCGCGGCGCCATTCCGACTTGCGCGTCAGACGCCGCGGAAGCGCTCAAGTACCTCGCGGACGGCCAGTTCGATGTTCTCTTAAGCGACATCGGGATGCCGACAATGGATGGATACGAGCTCATGCGGCGGACTCGCGCTCAGGAAGCGACATTGAAAAGAAACCGCATTGCGGCGGTCGCAATCACGGCCTACGCCCGCCCTGAAGACCGGCAACGCTCCCTGTTGGCTGGCTACCAGATGCACCTCGCGAAGCCGATCGAAGCGCGAGAGCTCATCGCGGGTATCGCGAGCCTGCTAGATCTCACTCGCTGAAGGCCACGGTTGCTTGATTCTGTCGGCGAGCTGAGCTCGTCGCTTAGTCGCGAGGAATTCTAGTTTTGTTGGGCACGGCCGCGCGGGCGGTCCTTCGAGCATTCGATAGGTCGACTCCAAGGGCTCGCGACGAACGTTGAGGCGTTCGTAGGCAGCAGTGCGTCCCGAAATCTCGCCGCGCTCGAACCGCTGGATCATGCGCCGCAGCTGCAGAACATGCTGTTGGAACGCTATCAGTGAATCTGCGTTGTTGGCTGTCCCGGGACGTCGTGGGCGGGGGTATTGGAGGCTAGGAGCGATCCGCAACGTGCCCTACGCCGCCCGCCGCTGCTCGATCTTGAGCATCGCATGAGCGAGGTTACCCCGACAGTTACCCTTGGCGACTTCAGCACGAGCTTGTTGGTCATCTCGCTGTTCGGTCCTGTCAATCTGCTCGCGATCGTGGGGTTCTTCCGTCAGCGCCGGCGTGTCGGAATGCGCCGATCGGCTGCGCGGAGCTTGAACCTGCCCGACTAAGAGCGTGGCAGGCGAATGCAGAATTCGCTGCCCTTCCCGTGCCCCTCGCTGTGAGCCTCCACAGACCCGTCATGCAATTCCACCACCCGACGCACCAACGTAAGCCCAATGCCGAGCCCACCGTTTGCTCGCTCCCCCGCGGCGTGCACCTGCGAGTACATGGTGAACACCGAGCGCAGCTTCTCGGTGGGGATACCGATGCCGCTGTCCTTGACGATCACCGACGCCTCGCCATCCCGGGCGCCGATGGTGAGCTCGATGCGTCCGCCGGGATCCGTATATTTGGCGGCGTTGTTCAACAGATTGGCGAACACCTGCACTAATCGGTTCAGGTCACCGTTAACGAATACGGGATCTGCTGGCACGTTTATCGCGAGCTCATGCCGTTGTCCGTCGATTGTCGGCCGGCTCATCTCGACAGCCGCCTCCAACGCTTGGGCTAAGTCGATTCGTCTGAGTCTGAGGTCCAGCTTGCCTTGGGCGATGCGATTCATATCCAGGACGTCGTCGATCAGCCGTGTCATGTGCTGCGTCTGGCGATCGAGCACATCGCACACCCACTGCAACGCGGGAACGGCGTTCTGTTTCAACCGGAGGACCTGAACTGCGTTGCGCATCGGCGCGAGCGGGTTACGAAGCTCGTGCGCGAGTGTGGCGACAAACTCATCCTTGCGTCGATCGGCGTCGAGCAGCGCGAGCTCGAGCCGCTTGAGCTCGGTGATCTCGACGGAAGTGCCCACGATTTGGCAAACGGTGCCATCATCGTTTCGCGTCATCACGGCATCACGACTGCTAAACCAATGCCAACTCCCCATACGATCCTGCATACGGTGCTCGAAGCCTAGAACTTCTCCATCTCGCAGGTTCTGGATGCGCACGATGTGATCGCGAAACCGCGGCATGTCTTCGGGGTGCATCAACCGCGGGATCACCTCAGTGCCCATGGCTGCGATCTCATCCGGCGTGTAACCGATAGCGGCGGCTACCGAGCGATTCATGAAGACGCTGCGCTGTTCTGGAACATCGAACACGTGGACGACGCCCGGCGTCACGTCAATGACGCGCTCCAGAAAGCGTTTGCTCTCGCGCAGTGCATCCTCGGCGCGCTTGCGCTTCGTGATGTCTGTCGAAATGCCGACGACCCCGATCGAATTGCCGCTCGCGTCGTAGCGGGGAACCTTGATCGAGATGTAGGTGTGAATGCCGTCGCTTTGCCGCGCGAGCTCTTCCATTTCCAAGGGTCGCGCCGCGGAGAGCACCTTACGATTATTGGCCGCGAATCCTTCGGCAATCTCGTGCGGGAAAACGTCGTGCACGGACTTGCCGCGCACCTCGTCCGCCTTCAATCCGAAGGTGTCCTCGAAATAGCGATTGACATGAACGAAACGGCTATCCACCGTCATCTCATAGATGCAGGCATTGGCGTGCTGCAAAATCGAGCTTAGGCGCGCTTCGGATTCGCGCGTGGCCTCTTCAGCCAGCTTTCGCTCGGTGATGTCGCGCAAAACTCCAAGCAAACGCGTGGTGCCAGCATCGTGGACGAGCTCCCCGTTCGATTCGAGCCACTTCACGTCTCCGTTCGGGTGCACGACGCGAAACTCGTCGCGGTATGGCATCCCCGTTTTTACCGCCTTCCGCACCACACGCTCTACTCGCTCTCGGTCGTCGGCGTGCACGCAGCGCAGCCATCCGTCGTAGCTAGCGGTGCCCCGCTCGAAGCCCGGCATGAGCAAATTCCAGACCTCGTCGGACCAATTGACGTCACCCCGCACGACGTCCCAATCCCAAAGGCCGAGGCGCGCAGCGCGCTGAGCCAACCTTAGTTGCTGCTCGCGCGCGCGCAGGTCTTGCAGCAAGCGCTGTTGCTCCGCAAACAGTGCGTGCCGCTCCAGCGCATTCTCGAGCACACGCGTGAGACTCGCCGGCCCTAGCCAGTCCTTGCCTATGAATCCCATGGCACCAGCGCGGACGAGCGCGCTTACGGGGGGATCGCGTACCGAGCCCGTCATGACAACAACGGGAATGGCGGGCAGCTCCCCGGCGCTTGGCCGCAAGCGTTCGATGACTTCGCTCGCATCCATGTCGGGCAAGTGAAAGTCCAGGAGCACGCACGTCGGAGCGGGGCTCCGCGCGCAGACTGCCAGCGCTTCCTCGCCGAGCCCCACTTCAACGAATTCGAACCGCCGATAGGAGCCGTTCAGGAGCGCGGTTTTGGCTATGGCGCGATCGTCGGGCGAGTCATCGACAATCAAGACGCACAAGGGTTGTAACGCCGTCATCCGCATTCCTCTGTGCGCGCTCGGCACAGGGTTGAAATTGCGACACACTTCGCTTCGACGCCGGGTTCCGTCGGCGGGCCGGCAAAGAACGCCCGGCGCCTGGACTGGATTTTCGGCGATGGGCTGTTTTAGGCCTTACCGCTCGGCCTCGAGTCGATCGACCTTTCTCGCGGCTTCTCGGCGCCCGTAGTCTTCATCCATCGCCGCTGCGCAGACATACGTACAAACCCTATACGTAGTCTTGGTCCTCGACTGCGAGCGAAGGCCTAAGGTTCAGGTTGCGCCGCGTTCCGACTTCGACGGCGACAGCGTGAAATAGAACGTGGCGCCTTGGCCCAGGTCCGACTCCACCCAAATCGTGCCGCCGTGCTGCTCCACGAGCTTGCGCACAATCGCAAGCCCGGCTCCCGTGCCCCCGCCGTACGCCTCGCGCCGATGCAGCCGCTTGAACATATGAAAAATCTGCTCTTGGTGTTTGGGTTCGATACCGATGCCATTGTCTCGCACAAGGAACACGCGTTGTCCCGCGACGGCTCGCTCGAATTGCCGTCCGTGCCACGTGGCTGGGTGCTCCGCCGGCTCCAAAAAACCGACCTCGATGCGGCGCGTCGCTTGGTCGTTGTATTTCAGTGCATTGCCGATGAGATTCATGAATATTTCCCGCAGCCGCACGCGATCGCCATTGAGATGCGGAAGTTCCCGCGCGACCACTAGCTGCACTTGGTGCTCATCGATACGCGCTGCGAGCGTTTCAATCGCGTCGCGCAGCACGTCGGCGAGTGCGACATCCTCGAACTCAAGCTCAAGATGGCCAATGCGAGAAAAATGAAAGAGGGAGCTCAGCAGACCATCCATGCGCACGGTGAGGCGCAGCATGGATGCGAGCCGGGCCTGCGACTCGTCATTGGCGGGGCGCCCTTTTTTCGCGTCTTCGAATAACTGCGAGGCATACCAATGAATACCGCGCAAAGGCTCCTTGAGATCATGGCTCGCGATATACGCGAAGGCGTCGAGCTCCGCATTGCTTTTTGCCAGCTGCGCGTTGAGCTCTGCAATACGCTCGGCGCGGGTCACCACGAGATCCATCACCATCGCACGCAACTTGAGCGCGGCCTCGGTTTCGAACGGCTGCCATGGCGCGGACCGGTCAAATACCGTTTCCTTCCAAAGCTCGAAGCTCGCGCGCGGTGTAAGTCGCGGGCCGTTCGGTCCCAGCACGCTCGGGAGCTCGTGCGGATTGCCGGCCCACGTCACGAGCTGCGAGATCGGGGGCCGAAACCAGACAAGGACGTTGCTGCAGCCGCTCGAGACGGGCACGGCCAGAACGCCGCTCGCAAGGTCCGCGAATTCCTCCGCGCGCGGATATTCGGCGCTGAGCTGGTCAGTTGCAAAAAAAGGCTTCGTTTCGATTGTGCCGAGTAAACGGTTACGCAGCCATTCACCGAACTCTTGAAGAACCGGCGCCGCTGGCGTTCTACCTACGGACCACCATCGGTCGCGGTGAAAGACCGCCGCTCCGCCACACTCAATACCGTCAGCCAGCGCTGGCGCACCATCCACCATTGACGCGAGATCGCTGCTCGCAGCGGCTCGCGAAACCAACGCGAGGTGCATTGTGTCCATGCGCTGGATGTAAGCGAAGTTTTCTCGGTCCTCGACCGCTTTGAGCTCAAGGGAGACGAGGTGCGCGACGAACTCAGCCGCGGCACGCAATTGAAATGAGAAAACCTTCGGGGTAGCGTGGTGACACGCCACCAATCCCCACAGCTCTCCGTCGCGCAAGATCGGCATCGTCAGCGAGGCGGCGACACCCATGTTCGCGAGGTACTCGGTGTACATCACCGACGCGCCGCGCAGCGCACAATACGTGAGATCAAGCGCCGCTCCCGTGTCAGGATTGGCGAGCGGAACGAGCTCCGCGAGGGGGCCGGCTGCATTCTGGACCGGCCGGATCGTGAGCTTCTTGAAGATATCGCGCGCGACCTTCGGGATGTCATGCGCCGGGTAACGCAAGCCCTTCCAAGACGGCAAATCGTCGCGACTCGCCTCGGCAAATACCTCGCCACTCGCGTCCGGATGGAAGCGATAGATCATCACGCGGTCGAGCCCCGTGACGGTACGCACCTCCGACGCAGCGTAGGCGCAAAACGACGCGAGATCTGGCGCCGCTTGCAGACGCGCCGCGGTTTTCTTGACCAGCGAGTAATAGTCTGGCGGGGGCCATTGAGCGGTGCGCTCGGTCGGCTCAAACTCGAGAAGCGCAACCCCGTCGATCGTGTGAACACACGCATCGAGCGCGACGCCGCCCACCTTCGGTCGGGTTGTGAACACGTACACAGGATTGCGTTCGACGGTCTCCCGGCCGAGCACATCACGCAATTTAGCGACCTCCGGGCCGTCCAGCACCGTCTCCACGCTCTGGCCGAGAACATCGCTCGGCCGCACGCCGATCAGCGTTTCGCTATTTTCGCTGATCTGCAGAATGGTGAGATCGCCCCTGCGCAGCGCGAGCAGCACGCCATGCGATTGGATGCACCCCGGCGTGCGAATGGGCTCGGCTTCGCAGTCCCGGATATTGGTACCGTGGCGCTTGATGCTATAGAGGTCAGGATGCGCGCGCGCCATCGCGTCAACCGCTCAAACTGGACTTGGAGTGCGATTCGAATGCCGACGATTCGCTGAGCGGAAGCGGCAGGTTATCGGCGCAAAGACGGTCCGCGAACCATTCGAAGGTCGACTTAGCATGCCGAAGGCCCGGGGCTCGACCGCGCACCCAGCAAGGTCAGGCGGCAATGCGGTCGTCATGCAAGGCCGTAAACGTAGTGATCAACGCGTCAAAGGTGTGTCGAGCGGCTGCGCATGCTTCTTGCCGCGCGGTCGGCTCAACGCCCACCTGCTCTTCGAGAAGCACCTGGAACGCCTTCCAGTGGACGGCAGTATGTCTATCGCGTCCATTGAAGTACGCCGCGCCGTTGTCGGCGTCGAGACCGAGCATCGTGCGTGCGACGCGGGCGATCACCTGACCGCCAAGGGCCGACCCTTCCAGAACGTAGATCGAGCCGAAGGCGCTAGCGGCGCTAGACAGCTCTATCTCCGATACAGCCCGATCGCACGCCCAGCGGATTTGCTCGTGCACCACACGGCCGTCGTCCAGCTGGTCAAGATCTCGTCGAAGCAGGTCACGCCGGGACCGGCAGACAAACCAGTGGCGTAGCGGCAAGGGCAACGCCGCGTCGATCCGCGGTTCCCACACGGACAGAAACAGGTCGAACGCCCGCAACGCAAGGATGTAACGCAGCTGATTTAGCGCGGGAACAAGTTGCGCAACGGACTCGAGTGCCGCATGCCGACCGCGAGTGGCGCGTCGAATCGACGTAATGGCGAGCTCGTCAAACACTGTGTCCACCACAACTGTTAGCTGCATCCGTTCGATCGAAGAGGTCATTGTGCTTGCGGCTGTGCGCCTGCGCGCTGGCGTCGTCGCGGAGCGTCACCCGCGTAGCGCCGCAACGTCGGCTAAGCATAGGCCCTCGCGGGGCGCGATGAGCGGGGCGCAATGCCATGATATGGCCTATAGTGCCAGCGTTCGTCTTGTCCTACTGTCGCACCAAGGCGAGCTCGACCGAAACCAAGGAGCTGTGGTCATAGATTTCGCGGCAAAGCCCCTATCGTTACCGAACCCATGCTGATACCGACTACTCCCCTCGCCGGCCACCGCAAATTTGGAGCAGACAGTCTCGACGACCTTGCTGAGACCCTGACGACAAACCTTTCGGCCAGGTTTCTCGGCTCGAAGGGTGACGGGGCGATCGAGGCCGAAGCGAACAATTTTAGACTGCCCCGCAGTGACCTGTGGTTTTGCTCATACGGCGCGCCGATCGCCGTCAGCTTTTCAGAAGGATCCTATCTACGCGTTCAGCTGCAACATGCTGGTCATGGGACAACTCGCATTGGTAAGCGCGCGGTCAATGTGACGTCATCGCAAGGTTGCATTTCGTCGGCGGCTGCGACGATCGACTTCGGCCCCGGATTTCAACAGGTGGTTTGGCGAGTGGATCCGCAGGTACTGACCGGGAAGCTCAGCGCGATCACCGGTGGCGCACTTTCACAGAACATTGAATTCGACGCTGCCCTGTCGCTCGACTCAGCTGACGCAGCAGAGTTCACGTCGATCTTGTCAGCAACACTTGCTCATATTTCTCGCACGCCGAGTAGGTCGCCATTGGTGCTCGCCGAACTCGAGCAACTACTGATTGTGGCATTGCTCTCGGGCGCGAAACACAATTTGCGGCTGTTGCTCGATCGCAACCCGCCGGCACCAGCGCCTTGGCAGGTGCGTCGCGCCGAGGAATATATCCAAGCGAACTGTGGCGAACCGATCGACATAGAGTCCATCGCCGCGGTCACGGGATCAAGCGTGCGCAGCATCTATCGCGCTTTTCGGGCGAGCCGAGGTTATTCGCCCGCAGACTTCGTAAAGCAGTGCCGCCTACGAAAATGCCGAGACATGTTGCTAAATGCTGAACCGTCGGCAACCGTCACTGCTATCGCGCTGGCCTGCGGGTTCGGTGACATGAGTCACTTCAGCAAAGTCTTCGTGAAGGCTTTCGGCGAAACGCCTTCCGCCATTCGTCGGCGCAGTCGATCCACTCAATAGTGAATTACCTTTGGGTCGTCCCGTTGATTCGGCGAGCGCGGCCCACGATCCACAGAGTGTCGCAAGCGCACCTGCCCCGATAGCTCGTAAAGTTTCGAGGATGGCGGGAGGAATCTACTGGTGCAGGTCCTCTTCAGTCTTCGAATCGATCCCTGCTAACCGTACTAGGCTGCAATGCGTCGCGCGCTCGGCGCATCGAAGGGTAAGTCCGTGGGTAACAACACTCCCGGCCGGGGTGTCTATCGTTGATTTCCGCGGCAAGCGCGGCGTAATACGAGGGCGTGCGGAACGACAACTGGAGGCTAGGAGCGACTCCGCAAAGCGCCCTGCGCGGCCCGCCACTGCTCAGTAGCGCGCAGAGCCAGAGCGAAGTTACCCCGACAGTTACCCCGCTCTCCTGCGTCAAGCGCGGCCCGACCATCAGCGCACTATTTAAAGGAGTGCGTCAACGGCCGCGCGATTCTACGACGCCAAATACGTCGACCCGCGAGATGGCACTTCTCGGCAGTCTCACGTCCTCGATTCGCCGACAGCTTCGATGATGTCGCGAGAGGACGCCGCGCCCTACCCTACAGGCTGGAGAAACGCTGAGCCATCGCAGTGCTCAATGTCGGTCGGTCGGATGGCGATAGAGGCTGAGCAACGCTCCGCGAGCGAGAGACAGTGCGTTCTGAGCCGAACGCTCGGCTTGTTGGTGAGCGCTGGTGGGCAGCAGACCCTGGCGCATCTGGTTGTCGATCGCACCCACCGCACTATCGTACCGGAAGAGCGCAGGGTCGTAGTCGCTCAGCCGGATCTCGCAGTCCCGTTCGTTTACGTGCTCTGGTCGCGTGAACTGCGGCGGATCCTCATCTTGTGCCACAGCCAAAGCATACGAAGTTGCGACGGTCCAACCATGCGCCGATCTAGCTATTCTGCCGGACATTAGATACATCGACGCCCGCGCAGTCGCGGCTACGTACAACCCGCAGCGAGCCCCACGGTATTTGCGAGTCGCCTTGTGGTCAGGTGCTTCGCTACGGTGGGAGCATGAAAGGTCAACCTGCCATCGAGTTATCCGACAACGATCTCACCCTGCTGATCGAGGCGTGCCAAGGTCAGGCTAGTCGCTACGCTCGAGACGCCGACTACGAGCGCAAGCCGGTCATCAGACAGGCCCTGCTCGCCGGCGCCGCTGAGCTGGAGCGACTCGCAGAGCGCCTGCGGGCGATCATCGAGCGGAACGCTCGAGAAGCGCCAGAGGATGTGGTGACGCAGGACGAGCAAAATTCGGATTTGCCGTCGAACGTGCAGCGGCTACGACCGAAGGGAACGACATCGTGAACGCGATTCCGGCGCGGATCGCTCCAACCCAAGACCCGATGCGGCTGATCGATCCGCAGACGGGCTTAATGGAATGCCGGTTATGCGGCGCTCGCCATCCGCCGGGGCGGCGCAATGGCAGGATGATCACCGCTCGATCATGGACGTGTCCGAATGGCTGCGGGGTTCGACGGACGGTCGGCGGGAATCCGAGAGCTGACAGATAACTACGACACTATCGTCCGTTTGACACTTAATGCGCCGGCCACAGTGCTGGCGCGCCTTTGTTTGTGGCGGACTCGAACGCCTCATAAGTGTCACGGTGACCTAGCCGCGCTCGACCCGTTGCAGCAGTCGGAGCGCATAGCTGCCAACCGGCGATAAGCGGACAGCGCAGTCCATTCGCTCCGGCGACTTCGCCTTCGGAGCCATTTCACCCAAGCTCCCGGACATGGAAGCACATCTATCGTAAATTTAGGTTGTCTCGTACGACCTCAGAAGAACAAGCAAGATGCCAAGTCCCGAGCGCAGCCCTGGAAAGGACGAAGCAGCACACTGGCACGATACCTCTGGCCCGACACGGCCAGTGGAGGGCGAGCAAGTGTGGGTTCGTGAACGGTACGAATCTGAACCGAAGCTAGTTGTTTTCCGCGCGACGCCGGTCGAGCGCTGGGAATCGCCCGACGGCACCTACGTGTATCAGTTTCGCTTTTTCTCGGAGTGGCGCGACCGACGCTCCAATCGCACCCGATGAGAGTTCTGCTACCAACGATTCTCACGTTCATGCTGCCCGTGGCAGCGCTCGGCGCGGAGGCGGACGGCGCAAAGCTCTACCAAAATCACTGTTCCGCGTGTCACGGCGTGCGCGGCGAGGGCGACGGCCCGATCGCAATGCTAATGACTGTCACGGTACCGAACTTGCGCGAGCTCGCCAAACACAAC
>Ga0157375_10004895_pt1 | contig 11642 bp, 10 predicted proteins | sample M35metaG_FD_115311 | JGI IMG/M metagenome (GOLD analysis project Ga0157375, IMG submission 115311) | Miscanthus rhizosphere microbial communities from Kellogg Biological Station, Michigan, USA - M3-5 metaG | ecosystem: Host-associated > Plants > Roots > Rhizosphere > Soil | place: USA: Michigan...
GGAGTGTCGGTTTGGAGGTCCTTTTTCTTCAGCCGCCCCGCGTAGGACGGGCCGAGCCCGTAGATCACCGTCGGGTCGGTCTGCAGCGGCATCCCGATGCGCAGCCGGTTCGCGAACACCGCCGCGACAAGCGGCCGGTCGGCGGCCCGCCCGGTCTCCTTCTCGACGATCGACGCCATGATCAGCGCCTCGTACGGCGTCTTGTAGGGCAGGCCCGGCGCGCGCGCGTTCCACGCCTCCGCGAGCCGCTGCTGCATCAGCCGGTACGCGCGGCGATAGACGGTGAGATCGCTCGTGCCCTTGTCGAAGAGATAGGTGTCCGGGAAGAAAAGGCCCTCCGCGGACGCCTTGTCCACCTCCGCCGCCCCGATCGCCTTCAGCAGATCGGTGTCGGTCATGCCGGCCGTGTCGTGCGTGAGCGCGGAATTGCCGTCGAGTTCGCTGCGCATCTTCTGCAGCGTCCAGCCTTCGATCACGGTCGCCACGTACTCGTTCACGTCGCCGCGCGCGATCTTCTGCAGCACCTCGTAAGGTGTGATGCCGCTCTTGAACTCGTAATTGCCCGACTTCAGCTGCGATTGCAGGCCGAGCACGCGCGTCATCAGCACGAAGAGCTCGGGCTCGACCGAGACGCCGCCGCGGTTCAACTGGGCGCTGACGCTGCGCAGGCTGCTGTGGGGCTTGATGGTGACATCGAGCTGCGGCGTGGCGAGCTGCATCGGCTTCGTGGCCCAGTAATAGACGCCGCCTGCAAGCGCGATCGCGATCACGACGGCAGACGCCGCCGCGATGAGACATTTCTTCAAAAGGGACATGCGAAACACGCTTCGGATAGACCCCATATAATACTTGTTCGCCCCCGCCATCGTCAGGATTGACAGCAAGCACACCCCATGACTGCATCCACCGCTTCACCCGCCGCACCCGGATTCGACGCCGTGCAGACCTCGGGCGCATTCATGCCGCTCACGCAGTTCGGCGTGATCGACGTCAGGGGCGAAGACGCCGCGAGCTTCCTCCACACGCAACTCACCAACGACGTCCAGCATCTCGACGCATCCACGGCGCGCCTTGCCGGCTATTGCTCGCCGAAGGGGCGGCTCCTCGCGTCGTTCCTGATGTGGCGCACGGCGGACGCGGTGCGTCTCCTGATCTCGCAAGACGTCCAGGCGGCCGTGCAGAAGCGCCTGTCGATGTTCGTGCTGCGCGCGAAGGCGAAGCTCGCCGACGCAACGCCCGAAGTCGCAGCAGTCGGCTTCGCGGGCGACGTGCGCGCGGCGCTCTCCGGGATCTTCGACGCCCTGCCCGACGGCGTGCACGTGAAGGTGGAAGGCCCGCACGGCGCGCTGATCCGCGTGCCGGATGCGGCGCACCGTCCGCGCTTCCTGTGGGTCGGCCCGAAGGCCGAAGTCGAGGCGCGCCTGGCGGGCCTCGAACAGAAGTTGACGCGCGCGCCGGCGGCGCTGTGGGACTGGCTCGACATCCACGCAGGCGAGCCGCGCATCACGCAGGCCACCTCCGAGCAGTTCGTCCCGCAGATGGTCAACTTCGACGTGCTCGGCGGCGTCAATTTCAAGAAAGGCTGCTATCCGGGGCAGGAAATCGTCGCGCGCAGTCAGTATCGCGGCACGCTCAAGCGCCGCACGGCGCTCGCGCACGCGGAGGCGGCCGCGCCCGGCAACGAGGTGTTCCACTCGGACGACCCCGGCCAGCCCTGCGGCCTCGTGATCAACACGGCGCCGGCCGAGCACGGCGGAGTCGACTGCCTCGTCGAGATCAAGCTGGCCGCGCTCGAGCCCGGCAAGGTGCACGTCGGCTCGGCTGACGGCCCGGCGCTGTCGTTCCTGCCGCTTCCCTACGCTTTTCCCGCCGACGCCTGAGCATCCGACATCATGTGCCTGATCGTCTTCGACTGGCAGCCCGATGCGTATGCGTCGGGCGGCGCGCGTCCGCTTCTCACGCTCTCGGCGAATCGCGACGAGTTCTTTCGCCGCGATACCGACTCGCTTGCCTGGTGGCCGGACGCGCCGAACGTGCTCGCAGGGCGCGACCTGACAGGCGGCGGCACCTGGCTTGGCGTCACGCGCGACGGCCGCTTCGCCGCGCTTACGAACTACCGCGCGCCGAGCGAAGTGCGCCCCGATGCGCCGACGCGCGGCGCGCTGGTCAGCGATTTTCTCGCCGATGCGCCCGTCGCCCCGCTCGACTACCTGCGCCGCGTGGCGCGCGAGGGGCATCGCTACAACGGCTTCAATCTGCTCGTCGGCGATTTCACGCGCCGCGAACTCGGCTGGTACGGCAATCGCGCGGACGCCCCGCCGTCGCTGCTGGAACCTGCCGTGCACGGCCTTTCCAACAGCCTGCTGAACACGCCGTGGCCGAAGCTCGTCGCCCAGCGCGAAGCCTTGTGCGACCTCATTCACGCCGACGAACAGCCGTCGCTCGACGTGCTGATCGAAACCCTGCGTGATCCGCGCATCGCCAACGACGACCTGCTGCCGTCGACGGGCATTTCCGTCGAGCGCGAACGGGTGCTGTCGGCGGCGTTCATCGAAACGCCCGAATACGGCACGCGCAGCACGACGGCGCTGCGCGTGCGCCAGTTCGACGACGGCCTCACGGTCGAGATCAAGGAACGCAGCGACGACGACGGCTCGCATCGCGTGGTGCGGCCGGGGGCCTTCGAGCGCAGCCACGCGTTCGACGTCGCGCGCTGATTTTCTTTATGCGCGTAAAGTTCTTTAAACTTTTTTAGTGGTGAGTGCGCGTCGCGGCGGACAAGCTTCGGCGCCCCGCGATCATCGCTCGTCCGGCACTTCCAGCGCCGATCGCAGTGCGTCCACGGCTTCGGCGTGCGCCTGCGCCACTTCGGGCACGAAGCCGCCCATCTTGAAAAACTCGTGGATCATCCCCTCGTAGCGGCGCAAGCTCACCGGCACGCCCGCGGCGCGCAGTTTGTCCGCATACGCGATGTCTTCGTCGAACAGAGGATCATGGTCGGCGGCGGCAATCCAGGCCGGTGCGACGCCCGTGAAATCCGGCATGCCGCGCGTGCCGTCGAGCGGCGCGAAGCGCCAGTCGTCGCGATCGCCGTCGTCTTGCAGATATTGGGCGAAAAACCACTGAATCGTCTCGCCCGAGAGCAGAAAACCCTCGGCGAGCCGCGCATGCGATTCGCTCTGCTGCCGCGCGCTCGTGCCCGGATAGATCAGCAATTGCAGGCGCAGCGCAATGCCGGCGTCGCGTGCGAGCGCGGCGCAGACGGTGGCGAGCGTGCCGCCCGCGCTGTCGCCGCCCACGGCGAGCCGCGCCGGGTCGATGCCAAGCGTTTCTGCCTGCGCGTGCAGCCATTGCAGCGCGTCGAACGCGTCGTTCACCGCGACCGGAAACCTGTGCTCGGGCGCGAGCCGATAGTCGACCGACGCCACGACGCAGCAGGCGTCGTGCGCGAGCTTGCGGCACAGCGCATCGTGCGTCTCGATGCTGCCGACCGTGAAGCCGCCGCCATGGAAATACACGAGCGCGGGCGCCGGCTGCGTCCAGCTCGGCTCGAACGGAAAGTAGAGGCGCGTGCGCAAGGTGGCGCCGTCGCGCGCGGGGATCTCGGTGTCCTGGGTGTCGTACATCGGGGCGGGGGCGACGTCGAGGATCTGCGCGCTCGTCGCGTAGGCTGCACGCGCCTCGCGCGGCGTCAGCGTGTGATAGGGCGGCCGCTTTGCGCGGGCGACCATCTCGAGAATCTGGGCGATCTTGGGATTCAGCGGCATCGGCTGGGCGTGAGCGTTTGACGGCTCGTGATGATGCCACGATCGCGGCGGCGGCGCGCAAGCCGCCGGGCGCCGCGAGTAGTCAGCATGTCAATGCCGGCCCCGTCACTGCGATGCCGATTTCACCTCGGGCTTGAGCGACATCGGATCGGTCGGGTTGCGCAGTTGCGCGATGTCGTCCAGACGCAGCTGCACCGACGCCATGATGCCCGGGTGCGTGATCACGTAAAAGCGCCGTTCGCGGATCGCATCGAAGGTGATCTCCGCGACTTCCCGCGCCGACATCCTGCCTCCCTGCACCGCCTTCGCCAGTTGCCTGCCAGCGAGCTTTTGCGACGCCGTGAGCGGCGCTTCGTTGCGCAGTTTGCCGGGCCGCGTGCGTTCCGCATCCGCGATGCCCGTCGGCACGAACGCCGGGCACAGCAGCGAACAGCCGACCGGCCCGCCCGCGATCGCCAGGTCGTGATGGAGCGTTTCCGTCAACCCGACGACCGCATGCTTCGACGCGTTGTAGACGCCCATTGCGGGCGCCGCGAGCAGGCCCGCAACAGAGGCCGTGTTGACGATGTGCGCGGGCTCGTTCTGCCGCAGCATGAGCGGCACGAACGCGCGCAGGCCGTTCGCCACGCCCATCACGTTCACGCCGAACACCCATTGCCAGTCGTTTGCGCTGTTCTCCCAGACGAAGCCGCCCGCGCCGACGCCAGCGTTGTTGAAGAGCAGGTGCGCCGCGCCGAAGGCATCGAGCGTGGCTTGCGCGAGCGCGTCCACCGCGCGGGCGTCGGAGACATCGGTTGGCACGCCGATCGCCTCGGCACCCGATGCGCGCAGCATGTCCACCGTTTGCGCGAGCGCGTTCGCGTCGACGTCGGCGAGCACGAGCTTCATGCCGAGCGACGCGCCCTTCACCGCGAACTCTCGGCCGAAACCGCTGCCGCCGCCGGTGATCACAGCAACCTTGCCTTCGAATTGATCCACGCCCTCTCCTGATTCACGCCTGATCGCGTGAAAGCCTTGTCAGACCAGCCTCACGAGCTGCTTGCCGAAATTCCTGCCCTTGAGCAGTCCGAGAAACGCCTCAGGCGCGTTTTCAATGCCCTGCGCGATGCTCTCGCGAAAATGCAGCTTCTTCTGCGCGACGAGTTCGCCCAGTTGCCTGAGCGCCTGCGGCCAGACGTCGGGCTGTTCATTCACGATGAAGCCCTGCACCTTCAGCCGCTGCGTGAGGATCAGTTCCGGGTGCTGCAGGGGCACCGGCGCGCCGTCGTAGCGCGCGATCATCCCGCACACCGCGATGCGTCCGAACGCGTTCATCTGCGGCAGAACGGCGTCGAGCACCGGGCCGCCGACGTTCTCGAAATAGCCGTCGATACCGTTCGGCGCCGCCGCCTTGAGATCCTGATACAGGTTGCCCGCCTTGTAGTCGACGCATGCGTCGAAGCCGAGCGACTCCACGACGTAGCTGCACTTGTCCGCCCCGCCCGCGATGCCGACCACGCGGCAGCCCGCCACCTTCGCGAGTTGCCCGACGACGCTGCCCACCGCGCCGCTCGCCGCGCTCACGACCACGGTTTCGCCCGCTTTCGGCTCGATGATCCGGTTCAGGCCGTACCAGCCGGTCACGCCCGGCATGCCGACCGCGCCGAGATACGCGGAAATCGGCACGTGCGCCGTGTCGACGATCTTCAGGCCGCTGCCATCGGACGTGCCGTATTCCTGCCAGCCGAACATGCCGAGCACCTTGTCGCCGGGCTTGAACTTCGGATTCTGCGACTCGACGACCTCGCCCACCGTCCCGCCGATCATCACTTCGCCGAGCGGTTGCGGCGCGGCATACGACTTCGAGTCGTTCATGCGGCCGCGCATGTACGGATCGAGCGAAAGATAGTGATTGCGCACGCGCACCTGGCCGCTCGCGAGCGGCGGCAGCGGCGTTTTTACGAGCCTGAAGTTGTCGGCAGTGGCCTCGCCCGCTGGACGCGAGACGAGGAGGATTTGCCGGTTGATCGGATCAGTGTCGGACATGGTCGATGCTCCTCTCTCGATGGTCGGTGATCAGGCGTCGCTCGGGCCGGGCTTCGCCGACGGGTCCGAGCGCATGCGCTGGCGTGCGATGTCGCGGCCCACGGCGAGCCGCTTCATGTACTTGAACGTGCCGAGCGCCTTGGCGACGAAATGGCCTTCTCTGTCGCGAATCTCGCCTTCGCAATAGGCCATCGTGGTCGAGCGGTGCAGCACGCGGCCGAAGCCGCGCAGCTCGCCGCGGCCCGGCTGCATGAAATTGACCTTCATCTCGACGGTGACGACGCCGATGCCGTCGCCCGCGACGCTGCGCGCGGCCATCGCGAGCGCCACGTCGGCAAGCGTCATCGTGACGCCGCCGTGGGCAATGCCCCAGGTGTTCATGTGTGCAGCGCCGAGCGGCATCAGGACTTCGCTCGCGCCGTCGGCGGCACTGATCACCTGCACGCCGAGCGAATCGACGAACGGGCTCTCGATCGGCGGGATGCCGGCGGCGGTTTCGTTCTTCTGCGGCATCGCGGTCACACTTCGTAGTCGATGCACTGCCGCCCTTCGCGCACCGCGGCGACGAAGTCCTTGATCGCCAGATGCTTCGGGTGGTTCTGGTAGGCGTCGAGCGCGGCCTTGTCGTCGAAATCGGAGACGAGGACGACGTCGTAGGTCGCTTCGAAGCCGGGCTGCGCGATGCCGACTTCGAAGTGGCCCTGACCCTTCACGATGCTGCGGCAGGTTTCGAGCGTGGTTTTCAGTTTCTTTGCGTTCTCGGCGCGGTCGGCGCCCTCTGCGTGGTCTTTCAGTTTCCACATGACAATGTGACGTAGCACGGCAGACTCCTTCTTGATCGAGGGCTCAAGCGTATCAAAAAAAGCCGCAGCGGCACGCCTGCAAGATCCGGCGTCACACGATCTCGAACAACCCCGCCGCCCCCTGCCCGCCCCCGACGCACATCGTCACCACGACAAACTTCGCCCCGCGCCGCTTCCCTTCGATGAGCGCATGCCCCGTCAGTCGCGCGCCCGACACGCCATACGGATGCCCGACCGCGATCGCGCCGCCGTTGACATTGAGCCGCTCGTCCGGAATGCCGAGCCGGTCGCGGCAATAGAGCACCTGCACCGCGAACGCTTCGTTGAGTTCCCAGAGATCGATGTCCTCGACCGCAAGGCCCGCGCGCTTCAGGAGCTTCGGCACGGCGAACACCGGCCCGATGCCCATTTCGTCCGGCTCGCACCCCGCCACCGCGAAACCGCGAAAGATCCCGAGCGGCTGCAAGCCTTCCCTTTCGGCGACCGCAGCGCTCATCACGACGCAAGCCGACGCCCCGTCCGAAAACTGGCTCGCGTTGCCCGCCGTGATGACGCCACCCGGCAGTGCGGTGCGGATCTTCGACACGCCCTCGAGCGTCGTGTCGGCGCGAATGCCTTCATCGGCCGACAGCGTGACCTCCGTCGTGAAGAGCCGCCCCGACGCCTTGTCGGCGACACCGCCCAGCACCGTGATCGGCACGATCTCGGCGTCGAACCGGCCCGCCGCCTGCGCCGCCGCCGCGCGCTGCTGCGACCGCACGCCGTATTCGTCCTGCCGCTCCTTCGCGATTTCGTAGCGCTTCGCCACGGTTTCGGCGGTCTGCAGCATCGGCCAGTAGATCTCGGGCTTGTGTGCCTTGAGCCATCCTTCGGCGAGCATGTGCCGGTTCATCTCGTTCTGCACGCACGAAATCGACTCCACGCCGCCCGCGACGTACACATCGCCCTCGCCCGCGATGATCCGCTGCGCCGCGAGCGCGATGGTCTGCAGGCCCGACGAGCAGAAGCGGTTCACCGTCATGCCCGGCACCGCCACCGGCAGCCCCGCGCGCAACGCGATCTGCCGCGCGATGTTCGCGCCCGTCGCGCCTTCGGGATTCGCGCAGCCCATGATCACGTCCTCGACGCGCGCCGGATCGATCCCCGCGCGCTCGACCGCGGCCTTCGTCACGTGCCCGCCGAGCGTCGCGCCGTGCGTCATGTTGAGTGCGCCGCGCCACGATTTAGCGAGCCCCGTGCGTGCTGTCGATACGATTACCGCGTCAGTCATGTCGTCTCCTGCAATATGTGTTGGTGTGCCCGCGCGCCGGAACGGGACCGGCAATCACGACGCTTGCAGCAAGGCGTCCGAGCCGATCCGCCCGACGCCCGCCGCCGCCATGTCTTCCCACGCCTTCGCGAGCGAACCGTCAAGGTCGATCGCGCGGCAGGCGTCTTCGATCACGGTCACCTCGAAGCCCGCGTTGCGCGCATCGAGCGCCGACCACGCGACGCAATAGTCGGTCGCGAGTCCGCAGAGATAGACGCGCGACACGCCCACGTCGCGCAGATAGCCGGCAAGGCCCGTCGGCGTCTTGCGGTCGGCCTCGATGAACGCCGAGTAGCTGTCGACATTCGCGTGATGCCCCTTGCGGATCACGAGCCGCGCGTGCGGCACGTCGAGATCGCGATGCAGCGCCGCGCCTTCGGTGTCCTGCACGCAATGCGTCGGCCACAGGACCTGCTCGCCGTAGGCAAGCGTCGTCATCTCGAACGGCGTGCGCCCCGGATGATTGGCGGCGAACGAAATGTGCCCGCGCGGATGCCAGTCCTGCGTCAGCACGACGTGCGAAAACCCGCGGGCAAGCCGGTTGATCACGGGCACGATTTCATCGCCGCGCGCCACGCCGAGCGCCCCGCCCGGCATGAAATCGTATTGCACGTCGACCACCAGGAGGACCTCGTCTGCGCCTTTCATCATCGATTCCGTGTTCAGCTGTTGAAACCCTTGCCCTGTGCCGCGAGCCCGGTCACGCGCGCGGCCGTCTTCCACGCGTCGCCGTTCTGCTGCGCGGCGTACTTGCGGATCGCGCGCTCGACGTTGTAGAGGCCGATGGTATCGGCATACAGCATCGGGCCGCCGCGATGAAGCGGAAAGCCGTAGCCCGTCAGATAGACCATGTCGATGTCCGACGCCTTCGACGCAATCCCTTCCTCCAGAATCTTCGCGCCTTCGTTGACGAGCGAAAGCACGAGCCGCCCGACGATCTCCTCATCGGAGATCGCGCGCCGCGTCGCGCCCTGCTCCTTCGAATACGCGACGATCATGTCCTCGACGAACTTCGACGGCCGCGCATTGCGCTCGCCGGGCTGGTAGTCGTACCAGCCGGCGGCGGTCTTCTGCCCGAAGCGCCCGGTCTCGCACAGCCTGTCCGCGATGCGCGGATAGTGCAGGCCCGGCTGCTCGGCGTAGCGGCGCTTGCGGATGGCCCAGCTGATGTCGTTGCCCGCGAGATCGCTCATGCGAAACGGCCCCATCGCGAAGCCGAACGCCTCGATCGCGCGATCGATCTGCTGCGGCATCGCACCTTCCTCGACCATGAAGAGCGATTGCCTGAAGTACTGCTCGATCATCCGGTTGCCGATGAAGCCGTCGCACACGCCTGAGACGACCGCGGTCTTCTTGATTTTCTTCGCGAGCTGCATGACGGTGGCGAGCACGTCTTTCGCGGTCTTCCCGCCGCGCACGACCTCCAGCAGCTTCATCACGTTCGCCGGGCTGAAGAAGTGCATGCCGAGCACGTCGGCGGGACGCTTCGTGAAGGCCGCGATCCTGTCGATGTCGAGCGTCGACGTATTCGAGGCGAGGATCGCGCCGTCCTTCGCGACTTCGTCGAGCTTTGTGAACACCTGCTCCTTCACGCCGAGTTCCTCGAACACCGCCTCGATCACGAGATCGGCCTGCGCGAGATCGCCGTAGGCGAGCGTCGGCGAGATGAGCGCCATGCGCTCGTCGAGCTGCGCGGGCGTGAGCTTGCCCTTCTTCACCTGCGATTCGTAGTTTTTGCGGATCGTCGCGAGCCCGCGATCGAGCGCTTCCTGGCTCGTCTCGAGCAGCGTGACGGGCAGCCCCGCGTTGACGAAGTTCATCGCGATGCCGCCGCCCATCGTCCCCGCGCCGACCACGCCGACACGCGCGATGGCGCGCACGGGCGTATTCGACGGCACGTCCGCGATCTTGCCCGCCGCGCGCTCGCCGAAGAACGCGTGGCGCAGCGCGCGGCTCTCGGGCGTCTGCACGAGCGCGAGAAAGCACTGGCGCTCGAACGCGAGGCCGTGGTCGAAGCCTTCCTTCACGCCCGCCTCGATCGCATCGATGCACTTGTGCGGCGCCGGAAAGTGCTTTGCGACCGCCGCGACGCTGTTGCGCGCGAACTGAATGAAGCCTTCGGCATTCGGATGCTCGATCGCGCGCTCGCGTGCCTTCGGATGCGGGCCGCTGCGTGCGCCCGCGTCTTTCGCGAACCGGATCGCTTCATCGAGCAGATCGCCCTCGACGAGCCGGTCGAACAGCGCGGTCTGGGCGAGCTTCTCCGACAGCACCGGCGTGCCCGAGACGATCATGTTGAGCGCGGTTTCGAGCCCGACCACGCGCGGCAGGCGCTGCGTGCCGCCCGCGCCCGGCAGGATGCCGAGCTTCACTTCGGGCAGCGCGATCTGCGCGCCGGGTGCGGCGACGCGATAATGCGCGCCGAGCGCAAGTTCGAGCCCGCCGCCCATCGCGACGCTGTGGATCGCCGCGACAACCGGCTTCGCGCTGCCCTCGACCGCCCGGATGACGGTGTGCAGCGTCGGCTCCTGGGTCGCTTTGGGCGTGTTGAATTCGGTGATGTCGGCGCCGCCCGAGAATGCCTTGCCGGCGCCCGTGATCACGATGGCGGTGACCGACGCGTCGTCGCGCGCACGCTCGACGCCTTCCACGATCCCGAGCCGCGTTGAATGGCCGAGGCCGTTCACCGGCGGGTTGTCGAGCGTGATGACGGCCACGCCGTCGCGCACTGTGTAATCCACTGCCATTTCGTGTGCCTCCATTCGATGCCCCGTGCCATCGGCCGCATGGCGTCAGGCAACACGGCGACGGTGCCTCGGGATATTTTGAGTTACCGCGCCAGAATACACAAAAAAGAACGCTCGTTCAATTTTGTTCGGGAATGTGAGGCGGAAAAAAGGCGGAGGGTAGCCCGAGCCGTCGCGGCCCGGGCGCGCGGATTCGATCAGACGGTCTTTTCAACGACCTCGGGCAGCACGTGCTCGCGGTAGATTTCGCGCAGCCGCAGCTTCTGCAGCTTGCCTGTCGCGGTGTGCGGCAACTCGTCGGCGAAGACGACGTCGTCGGGAATCCACCACTTCGCGACCTTGCCCGCGTAGAACGCGAGCAGTTCGTCGCGCGTCACCGTCGCGCCCGGGCGCCGCACCGCGACTATGAGCGGGCGCTCGGTCCACTTCGGATGCGAGCACGCGATGCACGCCGCCTCCGCGACCTGCGGATGCGACACCGCGATGTTCTCCAGGTCGATCGAGCTGATCCACTCGCCGCCCGACTTGATCACGTCCTTGCTGCGGTCGGTGATGTGCATGAAGCCGTCGGGGTCGATCGTGGCGACGTCGCCAGTCGGAAACCAGCCTTCGACGAGCGGCGTGTCGTCCTTGCGGAAATACCGGTTGATCACCCACGGCCCGCGCACGTGCAGGTCGCCGAACGCGCGGCCGTCCCACGGAAGCTCCTGGCCGTCGTCGCCGACGATCTTCATGTCGACGCCAAAGAGCGCATGCCCCTGCTTCTCGCGCGAGTGGCGCTGCGCTTCGACTGGCCGCTGCTGCTGCTTCCAGTTGAGCTTCGCGAGCGTGCCGAGCGGCGACATCTCCGTCATGCCCCACGCGTGGATCGCCTCGACGCCGTATTCGTCCTCGAAGGTGGCGAGCATCGCGGGCGGGCACGCCGAGCCGCCGATCACCGTGCGCCGGAGCGTCGAGAAGCGCACGCCGGCCTGCTTCATGTAGGCGAGAA
>Ga0157375_10004899_pt1 | contig 11635 bp, 12 predicted proteins | sample M35metaG_FD_115311 | JGI IMG/M metagenome (GOLD analysis project Ga0157375, IMG submission 115311) | Miscanthus rhizosphere microbial communities from Kellogg Biological Station, Michigan, USA - M3-5 metaG | ecosystem: Host-associated > Plants > Roots > Rhizosphere > Soil | place: USA: Michigan...
ATGCCGGACAGTGCCTCCAGCCCGGCGTACCCCTCGTCGATCGTGAGCCGCACGACGTGGTCCCAGTCGACGCCGGCCTCGACCTGCAGCGCGTGCTCGGCCATCGGCGCCACCGCGACCCCGCGGGTGGCGACCTGGAGCACGGTGCCGTCGAAGCCCTCGTCGGCCACCACCAGGTTGCTGCCGCCGCCCAGGACCAGCAGCGGCTCGGAGCCGGTGTCGGCGCCCCGGACCGCCTCGACCACCTCGTCCTCGGTCTCGGCCACCAGGAGTCGCCGAGCCGGCCCGCCGAGGCGCAAGGTCGTGAGCCCCGCGAGCGGGACCTGGCTGTGCTCCTGCACCGGCGTCAGCCCAGTGCGACGACTGCTTGGGCCCGGCCGAGCACCTTGGCACCGGCGTGCGTCGCGACCAGGTCGACCCGGACCGTGCCGTCGTCCAGCTTCGCGGCCACCTTCCCGGTGACCTCGAGCAGGGCTCCCTGGTCGTCGTCGGGCACCGGCACCGGACGGGTGAACCGCACGCCGTACTCCCGGACCCGGCCCGGGTCGACCGCCCAGTCGGTGACCACCCGGGCGGCCAGCGCCATGGTCAACATGCCGTGCGCGATGACGTCCGGCAGGCCCACCGAGGTGGCGACCCGCTGGTTCCAGTGGATGACGTTGAAGTCGCCGGAGGCACCGGCGTAGCGGACCAGGTCGGCCCGACGGATCGTGAACGTCTGCGGGGGCAGCTCGTGGCCGACCTCGATGTCGTCGTACACCGGCGCCATCAGCCGTCGCCCCGCACCACGAGGGTGGACCAGGCGGTCGCCACGTGCTCGCCCTCGACGGTGGCGACGTCGCTCCGGGACGTGATCATGTCATGGCCACCCGCCGAGCGGACCGTCTCCAGCGTGACGGTGACGGTGAGGGCGTCGCCGGCGCGGACCGGCCGGGTGTGGGCGAACTTCTGCTCGCCGTGCACCACCCGGCTGTAGTCGATCCCGAGGTCCGGGTCCTCGATCATCCGGCGGGACGCCTGGAAGGTCAGCACGAACGGGAACGTGGGCGGCGCGATCACGTCCGGGTGCCCGAGCGCCGCGGCCGCAGTGCGGTCGCGGTACGCCGGGTTGTCGTCCCCGAGAGCAGCAGCGAACTCGCGGATCTTCTCCACGCCGACCTCGTAGGGGTCGGTGGGTGGGTAGGTCCGGCCGGCGTACGAGGGGTCGATGGCCACGCGAGGGTTATCGGGTCTCGCGGTGCACGGTGTGCTTGCGGTCCCGCGGGCAGTACTTCTTCAGCTCGAGCCGGTCGGGGTCGTTGCGGCGGTTCTTGCGAGTGATGTAGTTGCGCTCCTTGCACTCGACGCACGCCAGCGTGATCTTCGGTCGGACATCGGTCTGCTTGGCCATCGTGCTGGCTCCTAGCCTTGTCGGGAGACCCGGTCGGGTCTGGTGCGTCAACGTGCGCGTAGCGGAGGCCGGACTTGAACCGGCGACACAACGATTATGAGCCGTTTGCTCTACCAGGCTGAGCTACTCCGCCGAGCGGGCCGGGCCGGCCGGGCCACCTCCGCGTGCGGAGGCGGCCCGGACGAACCGGACCGACCAGAGCCCCCTTACGGAATCGAACCGTAGACCTTCTCCTTACCATGGAGACGCTCTGCCGACTGAGCTAAGGGGGCGTGAGCCCGACGAGGATACAGGGCTTGCGGCGCGCTCTGCCAACTCGATCGCCGCGCGCTCCCGCCGGTGACGCGGACGGCCCCCGACCGGTGGTCTGGTCGGGGGCCGACGCGCGTGGCAGGTGAAGGATTCGAACCTTCGAAGGCATCGCCGACGGATTTACAGTCCGCTCCCATTGGCCGCTCGGGCAACCTGCCGGGCGTCCCGCGCGGGGACCCGGAGAGGATAGCGCGAGCCGCTCGGCGGGCTACAACTCAGTCGTCGCCGGCGCCCTCGTCGGTCGCCGGATCGGGTCGGTCGCTGGTGCGCAGCACCGCAGCCAGGCTGGCGATGCCGATGGTCACCAGGGCGACCGGGACGACGTACTGGCCGTTGACGTCGAGCCTGGTGGACACGTCGAGCAGGTGCCCGACGGCCACGGCCAGGAACACGAGCCCGGCCACCAGCGAGAACAGGTCCAGGTCATGGCGTTTCACGACGCACCTCCAGGCTCCCGACGCCCAGCTCGGCGTCCACGACGAGGACCGCGGCCGACGGCGCGGAGCCCTCCGGCAGCACGACCCGCTCGGACAGGTCGGTCCCGTTGACCGAGTGCTGGCCGGGCAGCAACACCTCGCCGGCGTTGGCGTCGGCGACGACCCGGACCACGACGTTGTCCGGCACGATCACCAGCAGGTGGCCGACGCCCTGCCGGATCTCGACCCGGGTCCGCCCGGCGCTCGCGAGGTCCAGCTGGGTCAGGTCCAGCTCGGACTGGCCGACGCCCAGGCGGTAGGGGTCGTGCAGGTCGCTCACCGTGGTCGGTGCCCAGGTGCGGTCACCGACGCCGCCGCGCACCGGGATGTCGGCAACCGCCGCCGCTGACACCAGCAGGGTGAGCAGCACGCCGAGCACGACGAGTCCGCGGGCCCGGCCGACGTAGGCGCCGACCACGAGGCCCAGACCGACCACCGCCAGCGCGGCCGCGATGATGGCCCGCACCGGCACGTCGGAGTCGGTGGCGCCGTTCCAGCCGATCAGCACGCCCACCACGATCAGGGCCACGCTGACCGTGACCCGGCCGAGGATGGACCGCTCCCGCGGGGGCGGGGGCGGCGCCGGGACGTACACGGGGTACGTGCTGGTCGGGGCGTACGAGGCGGTGGGCACCGTGGGCGGCGCTGCCGGTGCCGGGGCCGCGACGTAGGCCGTGCCCGGGGTCTGCCCGTAGGCACCGGGCTCGGCCGGGGTGGCCGGCGGCCCGGCCGGGACGGCGCCGGGGCCGGTCCCCGTGACCGGGCCGTCCCGGTGGTTCCGGCTGATCAGCACCACGATCGCGATGACGGCGACGAGCGCGCCCAGGCCGCCGAAGCCGGGCCCGGAGTCGATGAACCAGCCGGTGGCGGCGATGCCGATGACCAGCACCACCAGGATGCCGATCACTGTCGCCGCCGAGCTCCGGGACCGCCCGTTGACCAGGCGCTGAGCCTCGGACTCGGTCTCGCCGTCCTCGGGGACGAGCAGCCAGCCCAGGGCGTAGAGCAGGAGGCCGGAGCCGCCGAAGACCGTGAGGACGACGAACAGGACGCGGAAGACCAGCGGGTCGACGCCGGCCCACTGGCCGAGACCGCCGGCGACACCGAGGGCCTTCCGGTCACTGCGGCTGCGGCGCAGGGCGGACAGCGGCGGGTAGCCGCGGCGCTCCTGCCCGGAGGTGGGGGGTGGTGGGGACGTGTCGGTGGACATGACCCCATCCTGCGCGTGGCCGGGCCGGCTGCCATCCGGCTTAGGTCCTGAGTTGACCCTGGTAAGACCCTGAGACGTGCTCAGGTGGCCACCTGATGCCGTCGCGCTCCCGGAGTAGGAGTATCGACAGGTGAGCGCGACACCCGACACCGCCCGGCAGGCGACCGCGCCTGCCCCGCCGCGGCTGTACCGCAGCAGCGACGGGCGGGTCCTGGCCGGCGTGGCCCGCGGTCTGGCCGACCACCTGGGTGTCGACGTGCTCGTGGTGCGGCTCGCATTCGTGCTGCTCGCCGCGGCCGGCGGGGCGGGCGTGGCGACGTACGGGCTGTTCTGGGTCTTCGCGCCGCAGAACCCGTACGAGGCCGAGGCGCCGCGCGACCGGGAGCGGGACCTCACCATGCTGCTGGCCCTCGCCTCGCTGACGGTGGGCGGCCTGCTGCTGCTCTCGGCCCTGGGCATGGGCTTGCGGCCGAGCCTCGCCGTCCCGCTGGTCGCGGTGGGGGTCGGCGTCAGCATCCTCTGGCGGCAGGCCGACGACGACGCGCGGGCCCGCTGGCGGGCGGCCACCGGGACGCACCGGTTCGGCGGGGCCGCGCGGGCGGGTGTCGGAGTGGCACTCGTGGTCGTCGGCGCCGGTGCCATCCTCGGCCCGGCGAACCTGGACGGCACGGCCGGCGGGCTGATGGCGGCGCTGGTGGTCGCCGCCGGGCTGACGCTGGTGAGCAGTCCGTGGTGGGTGCGGATGGCCCGCGACCTCGCGGCCGAGCGCAGCGCGCGGATCCGGGAGCAGGAGCGCGCCGAGGTCGCGGCGCACGTGCACGACTCGGTGCTGCACACGCTGACCCTGATCCAGCGCCACGTCGACGACCCGCGCGAGGTGACCCGGCTGGCGAGGGCCCAGGAACGTGAGCTGCGCGGCTGGCTCTACCGGCCCGCGCCGGACGCGACCCAGCACCTCGCGGCCGCGTTGGAGCGGGTGGCCGCGGAGGTGGAGGACGCGCACGGCGTCGCCATCGAGGTCGTCGTGGTCGGCGACTGCGCGCTCGACGACCGGCTGACGGCTCTGCGCGACGCGGCCCGGGAGGCGCTGGTCAATGCCGCGAAGTACGCGGCCGGAGCCGCCGTGTCGGTCTACGCGGAGGTCGAGCCGGACACGGTGACGGTGTTCGTCCGGGACCGCGGGCCGGGCTTCGACCCGGACACCGTCCCCGAGGACCGGCTCGGCCTGCGACAGTCGGTGCGCGGCCGGATGGCCCGCAACGGTGGCACCGCCACCGTTCGCTCCTCCCCCGGTGACGGGACCGAGGTGCAGCTCGAGATGCCCCGCCAGACCAGGAGCGCGCCGTGACCGACCAGCCCACCCCCGCCCGGCCCGTGCGGGTCGTGCTCGTCGACGACCACCGGATGTTCCGCTCCGGTGTGCGCGCCGAGCTGGCCGCCGTCGACCCGGCCATCGAGGTCGTGGGCGAGGCCGAGGACGCTCAGCAGGCGGTGTCGGTGATCACGGCGACCCGGCCGGACGTGGTGCTGCTCGACGTGCACCTGCCCGGCGGCGGCGGCCGGGCGGTGCTGCAGGAACTGGTGACCGAGCTGCCGGACGTGAAGTTCCTCGCGCTGTCGGTCAGCGACGCACCGGAAGACGTGATCGCGGTGGTCCGCGGAGGTGCCCGCGGCTACGTCACCAAGTCGATCACCGGGCCCGAGCTGGCGGCAGCCGTACGCCGGGTGGCCGACGGCGACGCCGTGTTCTCGCCGCGGCTGGCCGGCTTCGTGCTGGACGCCTTCGCGGCCACGACCGACGTGGCCGAGGTCGACGAGGACCTCGACCGGCTCTCGCAGCGGGAGCGGGAGGTGCTGCGGCTGATCGCCCGCGGCTACACGTACAAGGAGGTGGGCAAGGCGCTGTTCATCTCGGTGAAGACCGTCGAGACCCACGTCTCGGCCGTGCTGCGCAAGCTGCAGCTGTCCAACCGGCACGAGCTGACCCGCTGGGCCACCGCCCGCCGCCTGGTCTGAGCCGAGGGTCTAGCAGCGCAGGTCGGCGTCGAAGCCGTTGCGCAGGAACTGGGTCAGCCGGACCGGGCCGCCGGTGAACGAGTTCGCCGGTGCGCACCGCGCTCGGGCCGACGCCTGGGTGCCGACACCGGCGTACCAGACCGGAGCCCGGCCGAGGGAGGCGCCGCCGGTGATCCGCTGCCACTGGTGCAGCGTGCTGTAGGCACCGACCCGGCGCACGCCCCGTCGCTCCAGCAGGCGCTTGGCGCCGAGCAGGACCGCCGTGTCGTTGCCCAGGTTCCTTGCCTTGTGGCCGTACTCCAGCGACTCCCAGGTGTTGTGCACCTCGACGTCCAGCCACCAGCTGCTGGTGGTGACGTCAGGGGCGCCGACCGAGGCGGCTGCGGCGCGGGCCCGCGCAAGGGAGTCCTTGGCGGCGTTCCAGCCGTAGTCGAAGGCACAGGCCGCCGAGTCGGGCCTCCTCCGCGTGCAGGTGCGCGGCTGGGTCTGCCCGAGCGGCCAGTGCGTCGACAGCCGCGGCCCTGGGTTGGCCGTGTTCAGGTAGTAGGCCGGGCGGCCTGCCGTCCGGGCCCAGACGATCTGCTCGGCCAGGCACGCGTTGACCTCGAACGGGCGGCCGCCGTCGACGCCGACGATGCCGAAGTCGGCGGCGGTTGGCAGCGGGCTGCCGCACTGCGGGTAGGACACGTCGTTCCCGCGCTCCCGCGCGGTCAGCGGGACCGCGGCGGCGTCGGCGGCGACCGGCAGGGCCAGTCCGGCCAGCGTCGCCAGCACGCCGACCAGGGCGGCCAGCAGGGCGCGGTGTCGGGCAGTTCGCATCCGGGCACCCTAGCCAGACCGACCGTCGGATAACGTGCGGGCCATGGCTGACTCGTCGTTCGACATCGTGAGCAAGGTCGACCACCAGGAGGTCGACAACGCGCTGAACCAGACCGCCAAGGAGATCTCGCAGCGGTTCGACTTCAAGAACGTCGGCGCCTCGATCAAGTGGTCCGGCGAGACGGTGCGGATGGAGGCGAACAGCGAGGAGCGGGTCAAGGCGATCCTCGACGTCTTCGAGACCAAGCTGATCAAGCGCGGCATCTCGCTGAAGTCGCTGAAGAAGGGCGAGCCGACGCTGTCGGGCAAGGAGTACTACCTGGTCTGCGAGATCGAGCAGGGCATCTCCAGCGAGAACGCCAAGAAGGTCTCCAAGCTGATCCGCGACGAGGGCCCCAAGTCGGTCAAGGTGCAGATCCAGGGTGAGGAGCTGCGGGTCTCGTCCAAGAGCCGCGACGACCTCCAGGCGGTGCAGGCGCTGGTGAAGGGCGCCGACCTCGACTTCGCCGTGCAGTTCGTCAACTACCGCTAGTCCCCAGGAAGCTCCCAGCCCGGCGAGGCACCCTGCGGAGGTGCCGCTCGTCAGGTCAGACGTGCGACACCTCGGCCCCGGGCTGCCGTCGCGGCTCCCGGCGTACGGCCCCGCCACGGTCGTCGCTGTGGTCGCCCTCGTCGCGCGCCTGGCACCCGTCGTGCGCGGCGGGGGCCTCACGGGGGTGCTGGCCTACGACGACGGCGTCTACTACTCGGCGTCCGACTCGCTGCTCTCCGGTCGCGTTCCCTACCGCGACTACCTGTTGCTGCACCCGCCCGGCATCACCCTGGCGCTGGCGCCGTTCGCCGCGCTCGGCCGGCTCGTCGGCGACTCCGAGGGCATGGCGACCGCCCGGGTGGCCTTCATGCTCGTCGGCGCGCTGAGCGCGGTGCTGGTCTGGCGGATCGCCAGCCGGGTGTCGCCCCGGGCCGGCCTGCTGGCCGGACTGTTCTACGCACTCTGGCAACCCGCCGCGTACGCCGAGCGGACCACCCTGCTCGAGCCGTTGGTGAACCTCGGCCTGCTCGGCTCGTTGGCCCTGCTCGGCCCGGGCGCCAGCCGGCGCCGGATCGTCGCCGCGGGTGTCGTGCTCGGCCTGGCGGTGGCGGTGAAGGCGTGGGCGGTGCTGCCGTTCCTCGTGATCGCGCTCTGGTTGCTGCGGCGGGCGGGCTGGCGCGCCGGTGTCTCGTACGTCGGTGCCGGCGCGGCGGCTGCCGCTGTCGTGTGCCTGCCGTTCCTGGTCCTGGCCGGCCCGCGGATGCTGCGGATGGTGGTGCTCGACCAGCTGGGCCGGACGAACAACGGGGTCGGCACCGTCGACCGGCTGGTCAGGATCGAGGCTCTGCAGACTTTTCCCGGACCGGCGAACGCCGCTCTGTCCGCCGTGGCCGTGGTCGCGGCTCTGCTCGGAGTCCTGGCCGTGGCGGCGCTGGCCTGGCGCCGGCCGGTCACCAGGGTCTGGGCCGCCCTGCTCGTCGTGGCGGTGCTGATGCTGCTCACCAGCCCGTCCTACTTCGGCCACTACGCCACCTTCGCGGCCCCGGCGCTGGCTCTGGTGGTGGGGGCCGGCGCCGACACGGTGCTGTCCTGGCTCACGGTCCGGGCCCCGGTCGTGCGCCCGGCGGTCCTGGCCCTGGGGCTGGTGGCCCTGGCCGTGCTCGGAGGACACGTCGTCCTCCTGCAGGAGGGGCGACGGCCGCCCCCCGAGAGCGCGATGGCCGCAGAGCTCGCCGGTGCCCGGTGCGTCGCGGCCGACAGCGCGGCCGCCCTGGTGGCCGCCGACGTGCTCAGCCGCGACCTCCGGCGTGGGTGCCCGGTCGTCGTCGACGTGACCGGCCTGACCTACGACCAGGACCGAGGTGACCTGGCCGGCGGACCGACGCCCTCGGCCCGCCGGCACGACCCCGAGTGGCAGCGCTCGGTCGATCGCTACCTGACCGGGGCAAGCGCCGTGCTCTTCGACCAGTGGCGCGGCGACGGGCTCGACGAGAGAGTGCTGACCCGGCTGGAGCACCGGGACCTCGAGCTCGGTCAGCCGTCGTACCGGGTCTTCGTCACGGCGTCCTAGGAGCGGCGTCCTAGCGCTGGTAGCCGGCCATCTGCTCGAGGCGGGCGATCCGCTCGGCCATCGGCGGGTGGGTGGAGAAGAGCTTGCTCACTCCCTCGCCGCGGAACGGGTTGGCGATCATCAGGGCGCTGGTCGTCTGCAGGCTCGGCTCGGGCGGCAGCGGCAGGGCCCGGGTGCCGAGCTCGAGCTTGCGCAGCGCGCTGGCGAGGGCCAGCGGGTCGCCGGTGACCTGCGCGCCGGACGCGTCGGCCTGGTACTCGCGGGACCGGCTGATCGCCATCTGGATCAGCCCGGCCGCGACCGGGCCGAGGATCAGCACCGCGAGCGCACCCAGGGGGCCGGGGCCGTCGTCGTCGCTGCTGCGCCCGATCGGCACCAGCCAGGCCAGGTAGCCGAGGTACATGATCACGCTGGCCAGCCCGGCGGCCACCGACGAGATCAGGATGTCGCGGTTGTACACGTGCGACAGCTCGTGGCCCAGCACCCCGCGCAGCTCACGCTCGTCGAGCATCGCGAGGATGCCGTCGGTGCAGCAGACCGCGGCGTTGCGCGGGTTGCGGCCGGTTGCGAACGCGTTGGGTGCCTTGGTCGGCGAGACGTAGAGCCGCGGCATGGGCTGCCGGGCCGCGGTGGAGAGCTCGCGGACGATCCGGTGCATGGTGGGCTGCTCGGCCTCGCTGACTGGCCGGGCCCGCATCGACCGCAGCGCCAGCTTGTCGCTGAAGAAGTAGGCGAAGCCGTTGGTCCCCAGTGCGATCAGCACGGCGATCGTGAGCCCGCTGCTGCCGCCGACCCAGGCCCCCGCGAGCAGGATGAGCCCGGTCATCGCGGCGAGCAGGACGGCGGTCTTCGCGCCGTTGGCGTGGCGGTGCACGGTGGAGGAACGCAGGCGGCGGGCGGGAACGTTCCCGGCCGGGTCCGGGTTGCCCGCTCAGCCGAACCGCAGCACCAGGCCGGGCGCTACCGACAGCCACAGGGCCGCACCGAGCGTGATGCCGATCGCCAGGCCGTCGGACCAGGAGATCCGGTACGACGGGGGGCTCGCCGCCGGGTCGGAGCGGGAGTACAACATGGCTGCCCACGCCAGGTAGTAGTAGAGCCCGATGACGACGTTGACCGCCATCACCACGGCCAGCCAGCCGACCCCCTGGTCGACCGGTGCCCGGAAGACGACGACCTTGGCGAACAGGCCCAGCAGGCCCGGCGGCAGCCCGGCCAGGCAGGCCAGCGCGAAGGCCAGGGCGAAGGCGGTCAGTGGCTCGGTGCGCCCCAGGGCCCGGTAGTCGGCGAGCCGGTTGGCCGGCCGGTGCCGCCCGACCAGCGTCACCACCGCGAAGGCGCCGAGGTTCATCACGCCGTAGGCCAGCACGTAGGCGACCGTTGCGGGCAGCACCTCGTCGACGTGGCCGACGCTGGCGGCGCCGAGCGGCACCAGCATGTAGCCGCTCTGCGCGATCGACGACCACGCGAGCAGCCGGACGGCCTGGGTCTGCCGCAGCGCCGCCAGGTTGCCGACCGTCATGGTGGCCGCGGCGAGCACGGCCATGGTCGGTCCCCACACGTCGGCGTACGGCGCGAAGCCCCGGGTCAGCAGCAGCGCGAGCCCGACGAAGCCGGCCGCCTTGGACACCACCGACAGGTATGCGGCGACCGGCACCGGTGCCCCCTCGTAGGTGTCCGGCGCCCAGAAGTGGAACGGGACGGCCGCCACCTTGAAGCCGAAGCCGGCGATGGCGAGGACCACCCCGATGAGCAGCACGGCCTTGCGGTCGCCGGGCTGGTCGAGGGCCGTCGCGATCCGGTCCAGGAACACCTCTCCGGTCACCCCGTAGACGAGGCTGAGACCGAACAGCATCACCGCGGTGGACACCACCGAGACCAGGAACAGCTTCAGCGCGGCCTCCGAGCCGCGGCCGTCGTACCGGCGCAGGGCGACCAGCGCGAAGGCCGGCAGCGACACGACCTCGAGGCTGACGACGAGGGTGAGCACGTCACGGCTGGCCGCGAGGGTCAGGGCTCCGGCGACCGAGCACAGGAGCAGGAACCAGTACTCCCCCGGCGGGATCCGCCCGAGCCGCACCGTGTCGAGCGAGAGCAGCACGACGACGACGGCCCCGGCCAGGACGAGCGCCTGGAAGACGAGGGTGAGGTCGTCGACGACGTACGAGCACGAGGGCAGTACCAGGCCGTGGCCGGGCACGCAGAACGTCTCCCGGTGGTCGTGCACCAGCGGCGCGAGCAGGGCGAGCGCGGCGAGCAGGCCGAGCGCGGCCAGCCAGCCGGTGATGTGCCGTCGCGCCGGCGGCAGGAACGCGTCGAGCACGAGCAGCAGCAGCGCCAGCACTGCCACCAGCAGCGGCGCGGCGACGGCCAGCCAGTCGACGGACTGCACCGAGGTGGGCATCAGGAGCTGCCCAGCAGTCGGCGTACGACGGGGTCGGTGGCCCGGAGCAGCCAGCCCGGCCACAGCCCGAACGCCACGACGAGCACGACGACCGGCGACCAGACGACCAGCTCGTGGGTGGTGGCGTCGCGCAGGAGCACCGCGTCCTTCCAGGCCTGGAACGAGCTGCCCTGCGCCACCCGGCGCACGACCATCACCAGGTACGTCGTGGTGAGCACCACGCCGATCCCGGCGAGGACCATCAGCACGAGGTAGTACGGCCGCGACAGGCCGGGGGCCGGGTCGAAGGCACCGAGCAGCGCCAGCATCTCGCCCCAGAAGCCCGCCAGCCCGGGCAGCCCGAGGCTGGCGACCGCGGCGAAGGCGAGCAGGCCGCCGAGGCGCGGCATCCGCTCGTAGAGTCCGCCGCCGAGCAGGTCGAGGTCGGCCGTGTGGTGGCGGTCCTTGATGGCGCCGGCCAGGAAGAACAGCAGGCCGGTGATCAGGCCGTGCGCGACGTTGGCGTAGAGCGCGCCGTTGATGCCGGTGGCGGTGAGGGTGGAGATGCCGAGCAGCACGAAGCCCATGTGACCGACGCTGGAGAACGCGATCAGCCGCTTGAGGTCGCGCTGGGCGAGGCAGGCCAGCGAGCCGTACAGGATGCCGACCACCGCCAGCGCACCGAGGAAGGGCGCCAGCGTCTGCGCGCCGTCCGGCACGAGCGGCACCGCGATGCGGATCAGGCCATAGGTGCCCATCTTCAGCAGCACACCGGCCAGCAGCACCGAGCCGACGGTGGGAGCCGCGGTGTGCGCGTCGGGCAGCCACGAGTGCAGCGGCCACATCGGGGTCTTGACCGCCAGACCGAGAGCGAGGGCAAGGAACGCGAGCACCTGGGTGCGGTGGCTCATCCCCGCACCGGCCCGG
>Ga0157375_10004901_pt1 | contig 11634 bp, 12 predicted proteins | sample M35metaG_FD_115311 | JGI IMG/M metagenome (GOLD analysis project Ga0157375, IMG submission 115311) | Miscanthus rhizosphere microbial communities from Kellogg Biological Station, Michigan, USA - M3-5 metaG | ecosystem: Host-associated > Plants > Roots > Rhizosphere > Soil | place: USA: Michigan...
CATTGTCAGCAGCGTAGGCACGCTGCTCGAGCGCAAGCGGTCGGCCTTGCTGATCGCCTGCGCGTACAAGCGACGAAGCCTCGAAGAGGGTGCCTCCATCGCCTGCGACGGCTGCTGCCTTACCATCGTCGGCATCGGCAAAGCCAAGGGCAAGGGCTCCGTCTTCGCTGTTGAGGCCTCGAACGAGACTTTGGCCCGCACCACGCTCGACACCTGGCAGGAGGGCCGCCGCATCAATCTCGAACGGGCGCTGAGCTTCGGCGATGAACTTGGCGGCCATCTGGTGACCGGCCATGTCGATGGACGGACGAAGATCGTCGACCGCGAAACCGACGGCGACAGCGCCAGATTCCTGATCGAGTCCCCTCGAGCCCTCGCGCCCTTCATCGCGGCGAAGGGTTCGGTCGCTCTCAATGGAGTCTCGCTTACCGTTAACGACGTCGACGACGCGCGCTTCGGCGTGAACATCATTCCTTACACTCTTGCGCATACGACATGGGGAGACCTTGGCCCGGGCGATCTGGTAAACCTTGAAGTCGATCTCCTGGCGCGCTACGTCGCGCGCCTGACAGAGCAGGGAGGCGCATCGCGTGAATCTGGTTAGTAAGGCCCGGCAGCATCAGTTCCTCTCCCCCATCGAGGAGGTGATCGAGGATGCACGCAACGGCCGGATGTTCATTCTGGTCGACGCGGAGGAGCGCGAGAACGAGGGCGACCTCGTCATTCCCGCTCAGATGGCGACGCCCGACGCCATCAATTTCATGGCCAAGCACGGGCGCGGCCTGATTTGCCTCGCACTCACCCCGGAGCGCGCCAAGCAGCTGCATCTCGAATTGATGTCGCGCTCCAATCGCGCCCGCCATTCCACTGCCTTTACCGTGTCCATCGAAGCGCGGGAAGGGGTCTCGACCGGCATTTCGGCGCATGACCGCGCGCACACCATTTCCGTCGCCATCGATCCGACCAAGGATTATCGCGACGTCATGACCCCCGGTCATGTCTTCCCGCTGGTTGCCAAGGATGGCGGCGTGCTGGTCCGTGCCGGCCACACCGAAGCGGCCGTCGATCTCGCCCGCCTTGCCGGACTTTATCCAGCCGGGGTGATTTGCGAGATCATGAATGACGACGGCACCATGGCGCGACTGCCCAATCTCATCGCCTTTGCGCAACGGCATGGGCTGAAGATCGGCACCATTGCCGACCTGATCGCCTACCGCCTGCGTTACGACCACTTGGTCAAGGTGGTCGCGGAAAGCAAGGTGGAGAGCGCCTTTGGCGGCGAGTTCGTCCTCAAGGTCTACGCCACCACCGTCGACCCCGCCGAGCACGTGGCGCTGGTGAAAGGCGACGTCGCCTCGGGCGGCCCGGTGCTGGTGCGCGTGCATGCCCTCAACACCATCGACGACGTGGTCTCGACCGGAGCCCATCGCGAGACGCTGATCCACAAGGCGATGAAGATCATCGGCCGCGAAGGACGCGGCGTGATCGTGCTGATCCGCGAGTCGCGCCCCGACGCGATCTCGGCGCGTCTCAAGCAGGAGGCGGGCGGTCAGGGCCAGCAGCGGCTCATCGAATATGGCATCGGCGCCCAGATCTTGCTCGATCTCGGCGTGAGCGAGATGACGCTGTTGAGCAACTCGCCGGCGCGCAAGATCGTCGGTCTCGAAGGTTATGGACTCAAAGTGGCCGGCCACCGGGGCCTGGAGTAGGTGCGATGACCCGCAAAGGTCGCCGTTCGGTTCTGATCATCGAGGCGCGCTTCTACGAGGACATCGCCGACGAGCTCGCGCGCGGCGCGATCGACGAGCTCGAGTCCCACAACATAGCCTATGAGCGGCTTGCCGTTCCCGGCTCGCTCGAGATCGCGCTGGCGTTGAGCCTGGCGCTCGCCAACGGATTCGTCGGCCGCGCGGGCCGGCACCGTGGTTGTATCGCGCTCGGCTGCGTCATCCGCGGCGAGACCACGCATTACCACATCGTGGCCCGCGAGTCCGCCGCAGGCCTGCATCAGCTCGCTGTTCAGCATGCGGTTCCCATCGGCTTCGGCATTATCACCTGCGAGAACCGCGAGCAGGCCTGGGAGCGGGCGAGCGTCGACGGCCGCAACAAAGGCGGCGATGCCGCGCGCGCCTGCCTCACCCTGATGCAGCTGGAGCAGCATTTCTCCTCGGCGAGCCGGCGCTAGCCGCCATGGCCAAAAAAGCCGAGACGCCACCCCGCGCTTCATCCCGAAGCGCCGCAAGGTTGGCCGCCGTGCAAGCGCTCTATCAGATGGACATGACCGGCATCGACCTCAACGAGGTAATCGCCGAGTTCGAGGCGCATCGACTCGGCCAGGAGATCGAGGGTTGCCAATATGCCGACGCTGAGGCCGCCTTCTACCGCGACCTCGTCAATGGCGTGGTACGCGAGCAGCTCAAGATCGATCCGCTGATCGACAAGCAGCTTGCCGAGGGCTGGCGGCTGACCCGCGTCGATTCCATCCTGCGCGCCATCCTTCGCGCCGGAGCCTATGAGATCTTGCAGCGGAGCGATGTGCCCGCGCGGGTGACCATCTCGGAATTTGTCGACATCGCGCATGCCTTCTTCGCCGAGGACGAGCCCAAAGTCGTCAACGGCATCCTCGACGGCATTGCCCGAAAAGCCCGCCCGAAGGAGTTCGCCGCCGGAGGGCCGCGCGATGATTAAGGACGCTGGACGCGTCGAGGGAGGACACCTTGGCGAGTTCGAGCTGATCGCCCGATATTTCGCCCCGCTCGCCGATGACGCCGCGGCGCTTGCCTTGCGCGACGATGCCGCCGTGCTCAGGCCGCCCGAGAGCCGGGAAATCGTCATCTCCTGCGACACCATCGTCGCCGGCGTGCATTTCCTGCCCGGCGACCCTCCCGAAACCATCGCGCATAAGGCGCTCGCGGTGAATCTCTCCGACCTCGCCGCCAAAGGGGCCAAGCCTTACGTCTATCTCCTGGCGCTGGCGCTTCCCGGCGAGCCCGCGCCGGCTTGGCTCGAGGCCTTCGCCTCAGGCTTGGGCCGGCTTCAAGAGCAAGCCGGCATTTGCCTGGTCGGCGGCGACACCACGCGGACTCCGGGGCCTCTCACCATCACCATCACGGCGCTCGGGCTGGTGCCGCAAGGCCATGCCGTGCTCAGGCTCGGCGCCAAGCCGGGCGACCGGCTCTATGTCAGCGGCAGCATCGGCGATGCCTGTCTCGGCCTTCGCCTGCTGCAAGATCCCGCGCTTGCCGCCGTATGGAATTTGGCGGAACAGGACACGACCTTTCTCACCGGCCGCTACCGCTGCCCCGAGCCGCGCAGTACTCTTGCTCTCCTCGTGCGGAACTTCGCGCAAGGCGCGATTGATGTGTCGGACGGGCTTGTCGGCGATGTGCAGAAACTTGCGCAGGTTTCGCATGTCGGCGCATCGATCGAAACCGCTCGCGTGCCATTCTCCTCCGCGGCGCGAAAGGCGCTGAAGCGTGAGCCGAAGCTGCTCGCGACGCTCATCACCGCGGGCGACGATTACGAGATCGTGGCGGCGGTCCCCGAGGCAAGCGCCTCGGCCTTCGAGGCCGAGGCGGCGGCAAAAGGCGCGACTCTCACCATGATCGGCCGCATCGAGGAAGAGGTCGGCGCGGTGAGGGTGGTGGGGCCGGATGGCAAGACGCTCGCGCTGGTGCGCTCTGGGTTCGTCCATTTCTAGCGTCGGATCAACGACTTAACGAAAAGTGCCTGAAACTTGGACGCTCTGTTGCTTCCGCCGTGCAACTTTGGCATTTTCCGCGCGCATCTTTCCTCGGGGGCTTCGGGCCGGGGGGCACGCTTCTGGTGCCTCGCCTGGCGGCCTTATGTCTCCGCCCATCCCAATCGAATGCTTGAGAGGCAGCCGACATGACCTGGGTTCTTTATGTGATCATCGCTTGCGGAGCGCTCTCGATCGCCTACGGCGTCTACACGACGCGAGCCGTCCTCGCCGCCGACCCAGGCACGCCGCGCATGCAGGAGATCGCCGCCGCCATTCAGGAAGGCGCGCAAGCCTATCTCGCCCGCCAATACACCACGATTGCCGTTGTCGGCGTCGTCATCTTTTTGATGCTGGCCTATCTGCTCGGCATTCCGCAGGCAATCGGCTTCGCCCTCGGCGCGGTGCTGTCGGGGGTGGCCGGTTATATCGGCATGAACGTCTCCGTCCGCGCCAATGTCAGGACCGCGCAAGCCGCGACCAAGAGCCTGACCGAGGGCTTGAGCCTCGCCTTCCGCGCCGGCGCCATCACCGGTTTGCTGGTCGCCGGTCTCGCTCTGCTCGGCGTCTCGGTCTACTTCCTCATCCTGACGTCCTTCGTCGGGTATAGCCCCGCCTCGCGCGACGTGGTCGATGCGCTGGTCGCGCTCGGCTTCGGCGCCTCGCTGATCTCCATCTTCGCCCGTCTCGGCGGCGGCATCTTCACCAAGGGCGCCGACGTCGGCGGCGATCTCGTCGGCAAGGTCGAAGCCGGCATTCCCGAGGACGACCCACGCAACCCCGCCACCATCGCCGACAATGTCGGCGACAATGTCGGCGACTGCGCCGGCATGGCGGCCGATCTGTTCGAGACTTATGTGGTCACCGTGGTGGCCACCATGGTGCTCGCCTCGATCTATTTCGCCGGCGGTGATCGCGTCATGCAGATGATGCTCTATCCGCTCGCCATCGGCGCCATCTGCGTCATCACCTCGATCATCGGCACCTATTTCGTGCGGCTCGGCAAGAGCCAGTCGATCATGGGGGCGCTGTATAAGGGCGTGCTGGCAACCGGCGTGCTCTCGCTCATCTTGCTTTGGCCTTTGACCGCGTGGCTGGTCGGCATGGACACCGCCATGAAGGTCGGCGACGTGAGCTTCACCGGCAAATCGCTGTTCTATTGCGGCGCCGTCGGCCTGCTCGTCACGGCGCTGATCGTGGTGATCACCGAGTATTATACCGGCACGAACTTCCGCCCGGTGCAATCGATCGCCAAGGCCTCCGTCACCGGGCACGGCACCAACGTGATCCAGGGCCTGGCGATCTCCCTTGAATCGACTGCGCTTCCCGCGCTCGTCATCATGGGGGCGATCGTCATCGCCTACGGGCTTGCCGGACTGTTCGGCATCGCCATCGCCGTCACCACCATGCTGGCGCTCGCCGGCATGATCGTGGCGCTCGATGCCTTCGGCCCGGTCACTGACAATGCCGGCGGCATCGCCGAGATGGCTGGGCTGCCCAAGGATATCCGCAAGACGACCGACGCGCTCGACGCGGTGGGAAACACCACCAAGGCCGTCACCAAGGGCTACGCCATCGGCTCTGCCGGGCTCGGCGCCCTGGTCCTGTTCGCCGCCTATACCGAGGACCTGAAATTCTTCTCCGCCAATGCCGACAAGTTTCCCTACTTCAGTGGCGTCGATCCAACTTTCTCGCTGTCAAACCCCTACGTGGTGGTCGGCCTCTTCCTGGGCGGGCTGCTGCCTTACCTGTTCGGCGGCATCGCCATGACGGCGGTGGGCAGGGCCGCCTCCTCGATCGTCGAGGAGGTGCGGCGGCAGTTCAAGGAGAAACCCGGCATCATGCAGGGCACCGAGCGCCCCGACTATAAGCGCGCGGTCGATCTCCTGACCCGCGCGGCGATCAAGGAGATGATCGTTCCCTCGCTGCTGCCGGTGCTGTCGCCGGTCGCCTTCTACTTCATCATCGATTGGATCGCGGGCAAGAGCGCGGCCTTCTCAGCGCTCGGCGCCATGCTGCTCGGCGTCATCGTCACCGGTCTGTTCGTCGCCATCTCGATGACCGCGGGAGGAGGGGCCTGGGACAATGCCAAGAAATATATCGAGGACGGTCATTACGGCGGTAAGGGCTCCGACGCGCACAAGGCGGCGGTGACCGGCGATACGGTCGGCGATCCCTATAAGGATACGGCGGGGCCGGCGGTCAATCCGATGATCAAGATCACCAATATCGTCGCGTTGCTCTTGCTCGCGGTGCTCGCCCACCAATAAGGGCGAGAAAGGTCAGGGATTAGATGCCGGGGATGCCGCTGCCGGGTTGAACGTTCGGTGATCCTTTGATCTGGCCGCGATTGTTGAGATTGCCGAAGATCTGCTCTAGCACGTTGAGATCCTTGCCGCGCGCCGGCGTCTCGCCCTTGTAGTAATTGACGACGATGCCGTCCTTCAGGCCGTAGTGGGCAACCTCGCGCACCGCCTGGCCTTTGTCGAAATAGACCGCGACGACCTGCCGGTCGATCTCTTTCGGCTTGAAGAAGGCCACCGTCTTGGTCGTGGTGGCGATGTAATAATAGGCATCGCCGCCGATCGTGCTTGTCGTATCCGGCGAGCCGAGCACGGTCGCGACCTGCTCCTTCGTCATCCCGGACTGAACTTGGTTTAGGTCGACATCGATGAACACATGCCCGTGCCGGTCGACTTCGCCGCCGCACCCTGCAAGCAGGGCGGCCCCAAGCAGTAGCGCGGTAAGAGACGGCCGTGCGGCAATGACCGGCTTGAGCGTGCGCAAAATCGGATGTTCCCTCGAAATGCCCCGTAAGCGGAACCGCAGGCCCCGCGCCTTGACCGGGTCGAACTTGGCGAAAGGCTAGACCAAATGGGCCGTCCTTTGAACCCTTTCCCGTTCTTCAGCGCATGGCGCCGCGACGATACGAGCGCAGCCAAACTCTATGGCTCGATTGTGGCGCAGGCGCGGCTTCCGGTTTTTTATCAAGGCGTTGGGGTGCCGGATACGCTGCAAGGGCGTTTCGTCGTGCTGTCGCTCCAGCTGTTTGCCGTGTTGCACCGGCTCCGGGCGGAGGGGCCTGCGGCGGATCGTCTGACGCAAGACCTGGTCGACGGCTTCGGGGCCGACATGGAGACCGTGCTGCGGGAAATCGGCATCGGCGATCTCAGCATCCCAAAAAGGGTGAGAGCGCTCGCCGCCTCGGGCGCGGCCTTGCTGCACGCCTACGCGGAGGCCCTGGCCGAGGGCGAGGCGGCAGTAGCCGCCGTCATCGCCAAGGCCCTGCCGCTCCAAGACGGAGCCTCCGGGGCTGTCGCTGAGCACCTGGCACACTATTTAAGGGACAGCTTGAGCCTGCTGCGCACGCAAGACTTTGCCGCGCTGCGGGCGGGCGAGGTGAGATTTCCGGGGCCGTCCGCGGGGTGAAGCCGGGAGAAGAGTTGACATGACGAGCGAGGTTCAGCCCGCACCCCTGTCGCGCATCCTCAAGGTCGATGAGATCAAGGATGGCGCGAGCGGCGAGATCGTCGCCACGCCGGCGGAGATGGACGCCATCGCCGGCCTTCTCGATCTGGTGAGGCTGGAAGGACTGACCCTCGACTGTCGTTTCACGCATGGCGGCAGCGGCCGCTTGCGCCTCACCGGGCGTCTGAAGGCAGACGTGACGCAAACCTGCGTCGTGTCGCTCGACCCCGTCGAGGCGCGAATCGACGTGCCGCTCGAGGTCGAGTTTTGGCCCGAGACGCTGTTGGCGACCGCGGAGAGCAGCGCCGAATTGCCGGGCAGCGTGTTGGTGCTCGATGGGCTGGAGCCGATCGTCTGTGGGCGGATCGATCTTGGGGCCGTAGCGTATGAGACGCTTGCCACGGCGCTCGATCCCTATCCCAAGCGGGAAGGGGTGAGCTTCGATTGGTCGCAAGGCGAGCCCAACCAGGCCCAGGAAGGCCAGAGCGGCCCATTTGCGGCCCTTGCCGCCCTGAAGCGGGGCGAGCGGCAGGCCTAGCGGCAAAATCCGGTTGTCACTGGCGGGCTTTTTCAGTCTATTCGGGTTTCATTTCCGGGGGGTTGCCGCGGCTGGGCCACGGCAGGGGTAAAGTCTTTCCTGATCGGCACAGAGTATGGGTTCTCCAGTCACCATAGCGCTCGACGCCATGGGCGGGGACCACGGGCCAAGCGTGGTCATTCCGGCTGCCGCGATTGCGCTGGTGCGCCATCCCGACATGCGCTTCCTGCTGGTCGGCGACCGAGGCAGCATCGAGCCTGAACTGAATGCCCATCCGGCGCTGGCGGCCAAGGCTGAGCTGCTCCACACCGACGTGGCCATCGCCATGGACGCGAAGCCGAGCCAGGCGCTGCGCAAGGGCCGCTATCACTCGAGCATGTGGCTCGCGCTGGAAGCGGTGAAAGAGGGGCGCGCGGATGCGGCGGTGTCGGCCGGCAATACCGGCGCACTGATGGTGATGGCCAAGTTTTGCCTGAAGACGCTGCAAGGCGTCGATAGGCCGGCCATCGCCGCCATCTGGCCGACGATCGAGAGCGAATGCATCGTGCTCGACGTGGGCGCGAATGTCGGGGCGGATTCCCGGCAGCTCGTCGAGTTCGCACTGATGGGCGCGGGAATGGCGCGCGCCCTGTTCGGCGTCGACAAGCCGTCGGTCGGCCTCCTCAATATCGGCGTCGAGGAGGTGAAGGGCGTCGAGGAGATCAGAAAGGCGGCCGCCGTTTTGAAAGAGTCGCCGCTGCCCATTCGCTATCACGGCTTCGTCGAAGGCGACGACGTGGGCAAAGGCGTGGTCGATGTCGTCGTCACCGACGGTTTCACCGGCAACATCGCCTTGAAGACCGCGGAAGGAACCGCTAAGCAAATCGGCGAGTATTTGCGGGCCGCGATGGGGCGGTCACTGCTCGCTCGCCTTGGCGCCATCCTGGCGCAAGGCGCGTTCCGCGCGCTCAAGGAAAAGATGGATCCGCGCCAATTGAACGGCGGGATCTTCCTCGGGCTAAACGGCATCGTCGTCAAAAGTCACGGCGGAACCGACGCGACCGGCTTCGCGAGCGCGATCGATCTCGCTTACGACATGGCGTCGAACGGTGTGGTGAAGCGGCTAGCGAGCGACGTCGCCGGCTTCCACACCAAGTTGGAACTCGAGGGCGCCGCGTAGGGCGTGGGAGTGGCAACGTTGAATCCGGTGAGGACGGTCATCAAGGGAGTTGGCGGCTACCTGCCCGCGCGGGTGGTGACCAATGCAGACCTCGCCAAGCTGGTCGACACCTCCGATGCGTGGATCACCGAGCGCACCGGGATCAAGGAACGGCGGATCGCCGCCGAGGGCGAGCTCACCTCGACGATGGGCGCGATCGCCGCCCGCGCGGCGCTCGACGATGCGGGGCTCGCACCCGAAGACATCGACCTGATCATCCTCGCCACCTCGACTCCGGACCAGACCTTTCCCGCCTCCGCCGTGGCCGTCCAGGCCGAACTCGGCATCACCCAGGGCGCGGCGTTCGACGTTCAAGCGGTATGCTCGGGATTCATTTTCGCCCTGACGACCGCCGACAACTATTTGAAGAGCGGCATGTTCAAGCGGGCTCTCGTAATCGGCGCCGAAGCGTTCTCTCGTATCCTCGACTGGGAGGATCGCTCGACCTGCGTCTTGTTCGGCGATGGCGCAGGGGCCGTGGTGGTCGAAGCCCAGAAGCTGAATGGCGTCATGACCGACCGGGGCATTCTCGCCACCTGCCTCAGAACCGACGGCCGCTACCGGGACAAGCTCTATGTCGACGGCGGACCGTCGTCCACCGGTACGGTCGGCCATCTCCGCATGGATGGTCCGGAGGTCTTCCGTCATGCGGTCACAAAGATCAGCGAAGTCATCGGCACGATTTTGGACCAGGCTGGCTATAAAGCTTCGGATATAGACTGGTTCGTTCCCCATCAAGCCAATAAGCGTATCTTGGACGGTGCGGCCAAGAAGCTTGGGCTAGACAAGAACCGCATCATCATTACACTCGACAAGCATGCGAATACATCCGCCGCGTCGATTCCATTAGCGTTGAACACCGCGCGGGCCGATGGCCGCATCAAAACCGGCGACCTGGTACTGCTCGAGGCCATGGGCGGGGGCTTTACCTGGGGAGCGGTGCTGCTACGCTGGTAAAGACGAAAAGCGAGTGCCGCGCGAAAGCCACACCTTGAAGGAAAAGGGTGCAATATCAGGAATTTGATCGCGGGACAGGTTGACCGCCGCGCACTCGCTCGATTAGCATCTTGATTAGTCCCGCGACTGGGGGAGCGTAGCATATGAGCGGGAAGACACTTACGCGCGCCGATCTGGCGGAAGCAGTGTTTCAGAAGGTCGGTCTTCCGCGGAACGAGTCCGCGGAGATCGTTGAACTGGTGCTGCGCGAGATCGTGGCGAGCCTCGAGCGCGGCGACACGGTTAAGTTGTCGTCGTTCGGCTCTTTCGGCATTCGCGACAAGGGCCAACGTATTGGCCGCAATCCAAAGACCGGCCAGGAAGTTCCCATCACGCCGCGGCGGGTGTTGGTGTTTCGCGCGAGCAACATCATGAAACAACGGATCAACGATGCGCTGTCGCGAAGAAAGGCAGCCGAATAAGTCGCCGGCGGTTTGACGCGAGTAGGGAGGACGGGCGTTGGATAAGGCGCCAGAGGCGTTTCGCACCATCAGCGAGGTTGCTGACGAGCTTGAAGTCCCGAAGCACGTGCTGCGCTTCTGGGAAGCCAAATTCGCCCAGCTGAAACCCATGAAGCGCGGTGGCGGCCGGCGCTATTACCGGCCGGAGGACGTGCAGCTTCTGCGCGGGATCCGCTTCCTGCTCTACAACGACGGCTACACCATCAGGGGTGTGCAGAAGATCCTCCGAGAGCACGGGCCGCGTTTCGTGATGGATTACCGATGCATCGCCGATGACGAGGAAGACGACGCGATGGCGACGCACGAGATTCCCGACATCGCCGCCGAGGCCGCGCAAAGCGGGGGGCATGCCCCGAGCCGCGAGCCGGAGGCGCGACCGGCGAAGCTCGATGCGAAAACGCTGAGCGTGCTGATCGAGGAGCTTGCCGCCTGCAACCGGGTGCTCATTCTGGCCAGGGAATAGACCTCCCCCGGCCGGTGATGGCTTGTTTCGACAGCCTGACCGTGTATATCCAGAACAGCCCTGAAATAGGCTTCGGAGCGTAGCGCAGCTCGGTTAGCGCACCGGTCTGGGGGAGGAGAGCCAAAGGAATTCGGGGCTCACTCATTCACTTTCTCTCACAAATCTGCCAACGGTTTGGAGCCACCTCGTTTCAGGCTCCCTAATTTTTACCTCTGACAGTCGATAATCGGTGCCAATTTCGGTGCCATGTTGGGGATAGTGCCGCGGTCGCTTGAGCGAAGAGCTCTTCCAGCTCCGCAACGGGGTCGTCTTCAATCTCGGTAAGTTTGCCTCGATATCTTGCCAGAGCCGATGATTTCGCCAAGGAGAGGAGTCTCCCATGACCATCACGATTACCGCCTTTGAACGGTCACCCGATGGCGGCATGGGACTGGCACGTGATACGCGCGTTCGCTGGGCGCTGGAGGAAGTGGGCCAACCTTACGAGGTTCGTCTTGTTTCGTTCAGGGCGATGAAGGAACCCGCACATCTGGCGCTTCATCCTTTCGGGCAGATTCCGACCTACGAAGAAGGCGATCTCGGCTTGTTCGAGACGGGGTCGATCGTGTTGCGTATCGCCGAGCGCCATGCGGGCCTGTTGCCAAACGATGCGAATGCCCGGGCGCGCGGGATCGCCTGGATGTTCGCCGCGCTCAGCACGGTGGAACCGCCGATCCTTGAACTCGGAACCGCGAGGCTCCTTGAGGGTGACAAGCCCTGGTTCGCGCAACG
>Ga0157375_10004902_pt1 | contig 11634 bp, 15 predicted proteins | sample M35metaG_FD_115311 | JGI IMG/M metagenome (GOLD analysis project Ga0157375, IMG submission 115311) | Miscanthus rhizosphere microbial communities from Kellogg Biological Station, Michigan, USA - M3-5 metaG | ecosystem: Host-associated > Plants > Roots > Rhizosphere > Soil | place: USA: Michigan...
CCAGCTTGGGCAGCACCATCGTGCAGAACCTGACGCACTTCTCTCGTCCTCCGACCACGCCCACCAACAGCTACGGACAAGTCGGACAGATCCTCAACCGCCGTGTGGTTGACCAGGCATAGGGTGGTATCACAATGTCCAGAGGACAACGCAGCGAGCACGATCCCAGCCGCCAGGTCAGCGCCGAGAACTTCGGCGTCGGTGACACTGTCCACGTCCCAGGGCACGGTGCCTTCACTGTCGATTCCAAGGGCAAGCGCTACTTCACGGGCATCGATCCCAGCGGCAAGCGCCTTGGTCAGACCGGTGTCGGACTGGTCAGAGGCCAGGGGATGAAGGGCACCAAGCCATGGCGAGTACAGAAAGGGGCTGAGTAATGGCCGAACGAGCACAACACACCGACCCCAAGGACAAGGGGTCTTTCAGCAAGGGCAAGAAGGAAGCGCCCAAGCACAAGGCACCCTCGACGGTGAAGGACACCGCCAAGACCCGTGAGGCCAAGCGCTCCAAGGGTGGACGGGAGCGCTGATGCCAGGAGGCAAGAAGCCAGGCCCGTCGATCAAGAAGCCCGACGAGTACGAGGCGTTGAAGGAAGAGGGCTACTCCAAGAGCAAGGCCGCAGCCATCTCCAACGAGGCGGCGAAGGGTCCAGCGGCCCGATCACGGATGGCGAAGAAGGCCGCACGAACGAGGGCCAAGGGGTAGGTCATGGCTAGCGAGTTCCGTGGCGAGGTGCGGCCCCGGCGTCAGCCGGTCCAGCACCACATCGTCACGAACGCGGCCACCCACATCAGCCGCCCGGTGGAGGACCCCTTCCCACCCATCAGCAACACGCAGTTCCCGCAGTTGTACATTCGATCACCGACCAAGAACGCATACCGCAGTTACATGAGGATGAAGTCGCCCTACTCCAGGCAGCGGCTCTGAACAAGGAGAACACCACCATGGCTGAAGCAACCGACACCGGCACCGCCAACCCCGACCCCAACGCCACCAAGCGCGACGAACTCAAGGCCAAGCTCAGTGAGGGCTTCGAAGCCGTCAAGGCCGAGGTTGCCCAGCGTCTCGACCAGTTGCTGGACGAACTGGGAGCGTTGATCTGATGGCGAGCGGACACGGCGTACCCAAGCCTGACAAGGCCAATCACCCCAGCCGCAAGGTCGAACGCTCCAGCTACGGCCTGGCGGGAGCGATGGATGCCCGCTCTCGCGAGTACGACCGCGCTCGCAGCGGCAAGATGTCACCGGAAGAAGCGCGCCGGGTTGACATCAATCTCAAGCGCCTGAGCTAGGACACCATGACCGTTGCCTTCTACGGCGGCTCCTACCGCGCCGCCGCCAATGACCTGACCATCGCCATCAGCCCTCTCGGGCTGGTGGAGTTGGCCGACGAAGAGTTCGAAGTCCACGGTCCCCGCCTCAACCGCTACGCCAACAACTGGGCCTGGTACCTGGGTCACCACTGGGCCTACAAGCGCGAGATCGGTGAGCCGCAACTCACCTTCAACTGGATCAAGGCCTTCTCGGACTACCTCGTCAACTTCTCGTTCTCCAAGGGGGTGAACTTCCACAGCCCCGAGGCCACGGCGGCGATCGTGCCGTACACGCTCAAGGAAGTGTGGGAAGTTCATAACAACAAGCAGCAAGTGATGATGGAGGTCGCCCAGCTTGGCAGCGTCTCCGGGGACTGCTTCGTGAAAGTGGCCTATGAGCCGCCCTACGTGGACGCTGCCGGTGTCCCGATGGAGGGCCGCATCCGAATCCTCCCTATCAACCCGGCCTTCTGCTTCCCGGAGTGGCATCCCCACGACCGTTCCCGGATGATCCGCTTCAAGACGAAGTACAAGTTCTGGGGATCAGCCCAGGATGGCACCCGTCAGGTGATGACATACGTCGAACTGATGACGGAAGACATGATCGAGGAATACATCAACGACGAGTTGATCGACTCCCGGCCCAACCCCATCGGTGAGATCGCCGTCGCCTTCTGCCCCAACATCGCCGTCGCCTCGTCGCCCTGGGGCCTCTCGGACGTTCAGGACATCATCAGCCTGAACCGTGAGTACAACGAGAAGGCCACCGAGATCAGCGACATCATCAACTACCACGCCTCCCCGGTGACGGTGATCACGGGAGCCAAGGCCTCCAATCTGGAGAAGGGGCCTCGCAAGGTGTGGGCGGTGAACAACAAGGACGCCAAGATCACCCAGTTGGAGCTACAGACGAACTTCACCGGGCCGCTCGGCTACATGGAGTTGCTGAAGCAGTCGATGCATGAGCTAACCGGGGTACCAGCCCAGGCTCTCGGCACGATGCAGCCGATCTCCAACACCTCGGGCGTCGCTCTGGCGATCCAGTACCAGCCGCTGATGCTCAAGCATGAGCGCAAGGCTGTCAACTACACCCGGCTGTTCGAACGGGTCAACGAACTGGTGATGCGCCACGCCTTCGTGTTCGCTCCCGAGTTGACCGTCTACAACCCGGTTCTGTCGTCCACGTACCTCAAGCCCGACCAGATGCCGCAACTCGACCCATCGATGCCGGTCAGCTACCGCACGTACGTGGACTGGCCCAGCCCGATGCCCATCGACAAGCTGCTCAAGATCAACGAGATCCAGGCACTGATGGCGATGAACCTTGAATCCCGCCGTGGCGCACTACGTGACCTGGGCGTTCAGTTCCCCGACCAGAAGATCAGGGAGATCTTCGAAGAGGTCATGGAGGACGCCAAGGAGCAGGGAGCGCTCTCGCTCATCCAGAGCCAGATCGCGGCCTTCAACATGATGGCGACGGGCATGACACCGGACGGTCAGCCGCTGATGGGTGCCGATGCCGAGGGCAACCCCGTCCCGGCGACGCCTCCTGTCAACCCGGAGATCGCCCAAGAGCTTCAGTTCTTGGCCTACGGAGGGATGCCACCGCAGATGGCCGACTTCGAGAGCGACGACCTGTCGTGAGCGTCCCTTAGCCCCCTTACCCAGGGCTGAGATACCCCACTATCAACTGCAGACGTGATATAAGTAACTCGGGCGCAAGCCCTCGGACAACACCTGAGGATCATGAGCAACGCCAACGCAACCACGGAGAACAGCGGAGACACCGGAAGTGGCTTCCTCACGGGCGTGCAGCCCGCGCAGCCACGGATGGCGGCGGATTGGGCGCAGCAACAGCGACCCGACCAGGCCGTCAGCCAGCCCGTCAGTGTTTCCAACGGCGCACCCACCCAGGAGCAGCGACCGGCCTACCGATGGACCGACGAGGACATCGAGAACGCCCGGAAGCAAGAGAAAGACAAGCTGTACGGCCGTATCGAGGACGTGCAGACCCAACTCAAGCAACTCCAAGAAGCGCGTGAGGCCGAGCAGGCCGAGCGTGAGCGCCTCGCCAAGGAAGCCGACGACGCCCGTCGTCTGCGTGAAGAGGGCGAGATGGAGACACGCGAGTTGCTCACCAAGCGCGAGAGCGAGTGGCGAGATGAGATCCAGAAGCTGAACGCACGGTACGACGCCGACCGCGAGGTGTTCCAGAAGGAGCGCCAACTGGCCGACGCCGAGCTTTACCGGCGTGACCGAATCGCCCAAGAGGCGAACGACATCCTGCCCGAGCTTCGTGACTTCATCACGGGTTCGACGCCGGATGAGATCGACCAGTCGATAGAGATGATGAAGGCCCGCACGGCCTCCGTCGTCGCCAACTTCGTGGCTGCGGAACCGCCTCCGGTACCGTATCAACCACGGGGAGCCTCACCCACGGCTCCACCTGTAGGACCAATGGAACAACTGCCGTCGTATGAATCGTTGACGCCCGAGGACATCAAGGGCATGGACATGGACACGTACAAGCGATACCGGAATCAACTCCTGCAAGCGACTAGCCAGGCCAACCGCCGAGGCTAGTGGGTAACTCAACACCCACATAGGGGACCGCCCAGCGGGACCCGCGCTCCACAAGGAGATCCACCATGGCCGCAGGTACTGGCCTGGGTGGCGAACTGCCTGTTGTATCCGGTATCACCGGTACCACGCGGGTCGCCCCCGGAGGTCCCTACTCCAACTACGACGTTGCCATCGGCTACAAGGGCCTGGCAACCATGGACAACACGCCTGTCGGCTACTCGGGTTCGGTTGCGACCGGCTCGACCATGCTGGGACCGGCGATCCAAACGATCTGGTCGAAGGAGATCCTCTTCCAGTCGATGCCGGTGCTGCGTTTCGAGCAGTTCGCCGTGAAGAAGCAGGAACTGGGCACGATGCCTGGCCTCACTGTCAACTTCATGCGCTACAACAACCTCCCGATGCCCGCTGGGCCTCTGGTGGAAGGCGTCCGCATGAAGACCCACGCCATCACGGCCAACCAGTACGCCATCACCGTGCAGGAACAGGGCTTCGCCGTCGCCGTCTCGGAGCTTCTGCTCAACGCTTCGTTCGATGACATCATGGCCTCGGCCTCCCGGCTGCTCGGCCGGAACATGGCGCTCTACATGGACGGCCAGGCGCGCTCGACGCTCGCCCGTGCGTCGTCCGTGGTCTTCGGCTATCAGAAGCCGACCGCCATCAACGTCGGCTACGGCGTGTACGAGGGCGGCACCCCCGCCACCGGCCTCGCCCAGGTCACCACGTCGGCCGGTACCGGCGCTCTGGACGACAACTTCTGGCTGACGCCCTACAGCATCAAGGACGCCGTCGAGGTGCTCGCCTCCAAGAACGTGCCACGGCTCGGGGAGACGTACGTCTGCTTCATCCACCCGCACCAGTCACGTCGTCTGCGTGATACGCCCGAATGGATCGAGGTCACGAAATACGCCGCACCCGGGAACTTCATGCTGGGGGAGATCGGCCGCTTGGACGACGTGGTCTTCATCGAGACGACGCAGATCTCCAACCCGCTCGCCGGTACGGCCGACGCCACCGATCTGTGGCCGCAGCTTCCCGGTGGCAACCTCACCTCGGTCAACCCGTTCAACCCGGACTGGCGTGGCACCAACCTCGGCTACAAGGGCGGCGACGCTCTCGGCGTCGGTGACCTCTCTCCGTTCGCTGACTTGGACGACACCAACGGGACGCTGGACGACCTGCCGACCGGTGAGACGGCGCTTCCCGGATGGGGCGAGCCGTGGGGTCCGAGCAACGGCGTCTACGAGGCGATCATGCTCGGGGACAACGCCTTCGGCCATGCCATCTCGCTGCCGGTCGAACTCCGCGACGGTGGCGTGCTCGACTTCGGTCGTGAGCACGCCCTCGCCTGGTACTCCATTTGGGGTTGGGGTGTCGTGACGGATTCGTCCGTCGTGAAGATCATCACCAACTAGGTCCAACGCAGCGTGAGTGGGTGAAGGGGTCAAACCCTTCACCCACGCTGTCGATACGGAGGTATCACACGATGAGCATCGTCGCAGTGCATGGCCCGAACACCTGGGGTTCCCGAGGCGTTCAAGAGGCAGGGCCGGTCATGGCTACGGTCAACTCGACCAACGGGCTGAAGTGGGACTTCAAGCTCGACCAGAGCACCACCCGACCGGACCAGGACTTCTCCTGGGCCTTCCCGCCTGACGGCACCCCCACGCCGCAGACAGTGGCGAACCCGGCCGAGGTCACCTACGCCGCAGTCGGCACCACTTTCGGTGATCCCACCCGGCCGACCCAGCCGACCAAGACGGCCACGTTGACCGTCACCAACGTGTCGCGCACCGTCAGCAACAAGGCGCTGGCAAGCAACGTCGCCACGCTCACCACGTCGGCCACGCACGGCTTCAAGGTCGGCCAGTCGGTCGTCATCACCGGCATGGTCGCTCCCTTCAATGGGACGTTCACCATCGCCTCGACGCCCAGCGGCACCACGTTCACCTTCCCCTGTGTGGGGGCCGATGTCACTTCGACGGCGTCGGGCGGCACCGTGACCTCTGACTCGGCGCAGTACCCGGCAGCGGGTACCTACCCCACCACCGTTCCGGTGGCAACGGGCACCGGTCCTTCGGCCGGTCTGCAGTCGGCACCCCCCTCTGGCGACGACGGTGAGGAAGAGATCCCGGTCGGCTATGACCCGGCCGCTCACAGCGTGGACGAGGTCAAGGAGTTCGTCACCGAGCACCCCGACGAGGCGCAGGACATCTTCGACCTGGAAGAAACCGGCAAGGCACGCGTCACTCTGCTGGACTGGCTGAACGACTTTCTGACGTAATCCAAGGAGAATCACCAACGTGGCACAACGAACTGCACCATCAGCCGAGATCGAAGTCGATCAGGAGGAAGAGAGCCAGGTCACCCGGCCCTCTGATCTCGGGTTCCCCGCTGCTCCCACGCAGTCGGGTCCCATCCCGGTCCACCGGGAGATCGAAGTCGAGTCGGTCGAACCACCCAAGGCCGAGGTTGATCAGTCGGGGATGGTCGAGATCCGCATGGCCGAGACGATCGAAGAGTTCACCTACGGGAACCCGCACTACACGTACCGGCTGGAGGCCGGGAAGCGGTACCGCATCCCCGTCGATGTAGCTCGCTACCTCCACGCACTGGGCTACATCTACTCGCGATAGGAGCAGTCCGATGGCTCGGGCACAACTGATACACGACGGGTTCCTGGTTCCCAACGCCGCTGGCGTATCCAGCCCTCGGATGGCCGAGCCTGACCAGATCGACTTCAACACGGTCGCCCACGCTCTGTGGGGGGTGATCGAAGGGTGCCTGGTGACGGTGTCAGCGTCCACGGCATCCACCCTCGGCGGGCTGGCGCTCGTCAACGGCAAGATGGTGCGAGTCTCCAACTCGTCCCTGAACCTGGGTATCGGCGGCGCTCTGGATCGCTTCGACCTGATCGTGGTCGATGAGGCTGGGACCCTGGGAGTGATCCAGGGCATCGAAGCCAACGACCCGGTGTTCAAGGACGTGCCGCTGAACAATACGGTGCTGGCGTCGGTCTTCGTGCCCACTGGCACGTCGAACCTCTCCGACAACGTGGTGGACAAGCGGAAGTTCATCGCCAAGTCGCTGCTCACCAAGATCAGCACGGGCGATCCGCTGGTGCAGAACCTCAACAACACCGGCAACCACTACAAGATGCTCGGTGACGGCTCCACGTCGTGGGAGGACGACACGTTCATGGAGCGGGTCGGGGTGGCGACGCTCCGCATCCGCAACCACCTCAATCTCAGTGGGAACCTGGCCGCGGTCGGAAACCTGACGGGCGCTGCCCTGACGGTGACCGACCGCGTCACGGGTTCCAACATCATCGCTGGCACGGCGCTCCCCGGCACGGCGCTGCCCGGGACGATCTTCCAGAACGAATCGACCGGCCGTATCTACGTCCGTCAGGGCGGGTTCTGGAAGGAGATCGCCACCACCGAAGCCACGGTGCCGGTGGGCACGATCATCCTCAGCGCCCAGCCCAAGACGTTCATGACGCCGCTCGGGTGGGTGCCACTCGACGGAGCCACCATCTCCGAGACGCAGTACCCGTCGCTGTTCGCCATCGCTGGCCTGGGCACGATCACCGGAGCGGCCGGGAGTCGGTCGATGAAGCTCCACGACGCCACCAACCGCGTGCTGCTCACGAACTGGACCAAGACCGTGATGACCGAGGGTGGACCGGCCACCAACAAGATCACCCTGGCCGTGGCTCAGATGCCAGCGCACGACCATGACGTGACGGTCACGAACGGTGGCGGCGGCAAGCAGACCGTGGGCATGTCCCGAGAAGGCAGCCACGTCCACTCCATGGTGGCTGGCGGCAACCACATCCACTGGGTCAACGAACACCCGCACGTCCATGAGGGGATGGACAACTACGGCACGCCAGCGCCGGTCATCGCCGTGGCCTGGGGCGGGCGCAATAAGATCGACGCCCTGTTCAACGACCGCAACCACACCTACTCAGTCGAGAAGGCGCAGTGGACGATGCCCGCCATCGGTGAGGTCGATGTGTTGGAGCAAGGCTCCCAGCACTCGCACACGCTGAACGCCAACGGCGACCACACGCACACGGGCACGGTGTCCGACGCTCCCATCCACACCCACCCGGTCACCGAGGTAACCAAGGGATCGGGTGCCGAGATCGATATCACCCCCGCCTACATCACCGTCTTCGCGTACGTCAGGAGCTAACGATGGCCCAGTACGCCGGTACCCGGACAGTCCAGGACACGGCCCCGCGCATTGCGACGAGCACGTCGTTACTGCTGGAAGCCTCCGAGTTGCCGCCCGAACCCATGTATCAGCCCCTCATACCCTTCGTATCAGGGTCTGGTGGCGTCAGCGGGTCCTCGATCACCTCCGGCTCCTCATCCACCTCATCCACCTCATCCACCTCATCCACCCCGACGTGGAAGAAGTTCCCCGACCGGCTGGACCTCTACGCCTACCAGGGCGATGACATCCAGATTCCGCTGTACTTCCAGGACCCGAGCGACCCTGACCTGGACATGTCGGCCTACGGCTGGTTCGGCCAGACGCGGATCTGCCATCGCTACCGTTCGACGCTGATCAACGAGTTCACCATCACCGCCGAGTACGCGGCTCCTGATGTCGGCCCTCCAGCGACTGCTGGTTACACCCTGGTCACGTTGTTCCTGCCCCGGGTCCACAACACGGTGATCGGTAGCTACAACTGGGACCTCTACTCGCTCAGTCCGTACGAAGGCCCTGACTTCCCCAAGCCCGACGACATCGATGATGCCGACTGGCCTCCCCTCGACCAGATCAAGACCTGGCTGTTCGGCAACATCTACATCGTGCCCCGTGTCACCGACACTGGGTATCTCACGATTCCTGCGACCGCTGTGATGACCGGCGAGTTGGTGATCGTCACTCCGACTGGAACGTACGGCCCCAACGGCAGAGTGCCATGACGATCGTCACCCCCGCTGACAAGACCGTTCATGTCATCACCGGGGGCAACAACGGAATCAATGTCACAGCGCGTACCGGGCCGCAGGGACCTCAAGGGGAGCCTGGGGTACCAGGCCCGCCAGGACCGCAGGGCGAGGGCATTGAGATCGTTGGCACTCTGTCTGGTGTCAACACGCCATACCCGTCTAACCCGGATACCGGCGACACCTGGATCATCGGTTCGCCGGTACCGAGCGTCGCCCAGCCAGCAGCTTCTGGCGATGGCATCGTGTGGGACGGCGACTCCTGGAACAATGTCGGCCCGTTGCGCGGACCTCAAGGCGAGAAGGGCGACAAGGGCGATAAGGGCAGCACAGGGGCTACAGGAGCTACGGGCAGCCAAGGAATCAAGGGCGACAAAGGAGATACCGGCAGCCAGGGCGTCCAGGGCGTCAAGGGCGACAAAGGAGATACCGGCGCTGCCTCGACGGTGCCGGGGCCTACCGGGCCAAAGGGGGATAAGGGAGATCAAGGAAATCCTTCGACGGTGCCTGGTCCTGTTGGCCCCACCGGACCTCAGGGTGCCCCGTCAACAGTGCCCGGGCCTGAAGGTCCCGAAGGCGACATGGGTCCTCCCGGAATCGTCATGTCTCCAGCGCCTCCACCGACCACGACGGTGTTGTGGGCCGATACCGACGAAGAAGGAACGGGCGGCGGCACAGGCACTGGCGGTGTCACCGATGCGTGGGTGATGGACGCTGACCGCGGGGTGACCGTGGCCCCCGGTGGCTACTACTACATCAACTTCCTTGACCCAGGTTCGGTGACCTGCTTCGAGCACCAGCCCCTCCCCGCTGGGTGGTACACCACCGACAGCGGGACCACGCTCCGCTTCCTGGCCGGGGTCTACGCCTTCACCCTTGCAATAACGGGGGATACTGATCGTGACTGGACCGCTGAACTAGAGATCCGGTATCTCAACCCAATCTCTTGGGGGGACGAGATCTACATAACCCCCCCTCCGATCTCTCCCTACTCCTACAACAGGCAGGTCACAGTCTCAGGGACGTTCGCCGTGTCTCCATACTTCGACAGTGGCTGGGGCTGGGACGGTAGCTACATGTTCGGCCTGATCGAACGCCCGTCATCAGCGGTCGGCAGCACCAAGCTCAAATGGCAGTTCAGCATGGTGAGGCTCGGTGACATCCCTGGGTACACCGGCCCGGACATCTCACCCGACACGCTGATGGCCCAGAGCACTGGTGAGTGGCCTCGTCCGCGGCGGGTGCCCGAGGGTGTACGGATGATCCCCGAAGGTGAAGAGGCGTAGCCATGCCGACTCTCACTCGACGCGACCGGGTGGCCCAAGGAGCCAACCAGGGAGGTGCGCTGAAATACGGAGCCGCGCACCGTTGGCCGTTGCCAGCACCGGGTGTGTTCGAACTGTTCGCCATCAACCCAGCCTCCAGAGCCACGGTAGCCGACCCCCTCACCCACTATATCCGTGGTATCACATCGTGGGCGGGCGATGGCACCACGAAGCTGTACATGGGGTACGGATCGATCTCGGCCAACCTGGCTCCGATTCACATCGTCCCGCTCAATCTCAACGGCACCTGGGACGCCACTGTGTGGGACTTCAATGCCTTCGCCCTCCAGAGGTTCGTTCACTTTTCTACCGGGGAGATGCTCGCCACTGGGATCGACGGGCCATCGGACTGGGTTCGTGCCATCCCCGGTAGCCCGCCAGTGTGGATCGACGGTTGGTGTACCCCGGCTGGATACAAGCACCCGATGTCGTTGGTTGAGCACGACGGCTACGTGTGGGTCAGTGGAGGTGGCACCCTCGGACCAGGATTCGGATCGGTCTGGCGGGGCAAGCACATCACCGGCAACGACGGTGAGTTCGTCTTGGGATCGGAGTTCGGCTGGTTCAACACCTGCCTGTTCTCCTACCAGGGCAAGCTCTGGTTCCAGCCGTACTACGGCGACAACGGCGTTACTCCTACCTTCCTGAGGTACTGGGTGGAGGCGTCGAAGTCTTGGGTCGTCACCACCATCGACCTGAACAAAGGCGCTGTTCTGCCGATTGAGCCGTGGGGGTCGCTGATGCTGATGCTCATGGACGGGAAGATGTACAGCTTCAACGGCACGACGGCGACGTTGAGATACACGTCTTCCCTGGGTGGGATCAACGACTTCTGTGTTGACGCCAGCAACAACGTGTGGCTGGTTGAAGGCAACGCCTCTACCAGCACCATCCGTAGGTCTTCCGATCTGGTGACCTGGAAGGTCGTAGCCCAGTTCCCCGAGCAGTCGTACTCGATCCACGTTCTCGACGGAATCATGTACCTGGGCGACAGGTTCGACAGTGTCTGGAGAGGACTGCCCTTGCCATGACTGTTCTCAAGGAGTACAAGGGCACCGGCAATCCAGCCGACCCGGCCAACTGGGAGACGATCTTCGTCGGTGGGACTGGCCCTCCCGGCCCGACCGGCCCTGCTTCGACTGTCCCTGGACCGCAAGGCCCGATTGGGGTAACCGGTCCACCGCCTCCTGTTGTCTCACTGACCCGTGCCCAGTGGCTGGCGCTCTCCCCGCCCGATCCCAAGACGGTGTACATCATCACCGACGAGGGCGGCGTGATGCTCTCTGGTACCTCGGCACCGGCAGCGGGGTTGGGGTACAACGGTGACTTCTATCTCAACTCCGCTACCTACATGATCTACGGGCCGAAGACCACAGGTGGTTGGGGGACGGGCACTCCGCTCCAGGCGAAGTGGACTTCCATGACTCAAACTGCCTACAACGCCCTGTCA
>Ga0157375_10004903_pt1 | contig 11633 bp, 7 predicted proteins | sample M35metaG_FD_115311 | JGI IMG/M metagenome (GOLD analysis project Ga0157375, IMG submission 115311) | Miscanthus rhizosphere microbial communities from Kellogg Biological Station, Michigan, USA - M3-5 metaG | ecosystem: Host-associated > Plants > Roots > Rhizosphere > Soil | place: USA: Michigan...
GCAGATGGCTTAGTCACACTGAGCGAAACGGATTTTAACCGGAACTGGCTGGGTGATAAAGAAAGCAGAGAAGGCATTGCATTATTATTAGCCCCTACGCCGCAGTTTTATGAACAGGAGGACGAAAAGGGCAGCGAAATACGCTGGTCGTTTCTTTTACGCTACCTTATCACGTACCGTAAATTAGTGCTTCAACTGCTCATGGGATTGGGTATTGGCAGCATTTTACAACTGATCGCCCCCTTTCTAACCCAATCCATCGTAGATATCGGGATTAACACCCGTAACCTCAATTTTATCTACATCATCCTGATCGCGCAAAGCATGCTTATCATCGGGCGGGTAAGTGTGGAGTTTATCCGGTCGTGGATATTATTGCATATCAGTACCAGGGTAAATATCTCCATCCTCACCGATTTTTTGATCAAACTAATGAAGCTGCCCATGAGTTTTTTCGATACAAAAATGACAGGCGACATTATGCAGCGCATGAATGACCAGAAAAAGATCGAAAGCTTTTTAACGGGCTCCACCCTAAGTACCGTATTTTCATTTTTCAATCTGGCAATTTTCTCGGTTGTGCTTGCCTATTATAATGCTACCATATTTTTTGTATTTGTAGTAAGCAGCACTTTATACACCGCCTGGATCATGTTATTTTTAAAACGCCGCCGGGCACTCAATTATAAAAGCTTCGACGTATCGGCCAAGAACCAAAGTAATATCGTTCAACTGGTAAGCGGCATGCAGGAAATAAAGCTGAATAACTGCGAACAGCAAAAACGTTGGGAATGGGAGCATATTCAGGCACGCTTATTTAAGTTCAATGTAAAAAACCTGGCACTGAGCCAGTACCAGCAAGGCGGCTCAACTTTTATTAATGAAGGCACAAACTTGCTTATCACTTTTTTAAGCGCGAAGGCAGTGGTTGAAGGCAATCTTACGCTTGGTGCAATGATGGCTGTACAATATATTATCGGACAACTAAACAGTCCGATACAGCAATTTCTGGGCTTCATACAGGGATACCAGGATGCCAGGATAAGTCTGGAACGTTTGAATGAGATACATCAAATGGAAGACGAAGAGCCCATAAACAAAGAGTGGAACCATGTCCTGCCGGAAAACAAGACCATAACTTTACACAACCTTACTTTTCGCTACCCCGGAGCCGGCAACGAGCCCGTTTTAGAAAACATTGACTTATACATTCCGCAAGGCAAAACCACAGCTATAGTGGGGATGAGTGGCAGCGGCAAAACAACCATCTTAAAGCTTTTGCTTCGCTTTTACGAGCCGGAAAAAGGGGAAATAAGGGTTGGCGATCAGTCGCTTGATAATTTTGGTTTTAAAACCTGGCGCAGCCAATGCGGTGTGGTAATGCAGGACGGTTTTATATTTTCCGATACTATTGAGCGCAATATCGCAGTAGGTGACGAGTATCCCGACAAGAACAAGCTGCGCCATGCCATTAAAGTAGCCAACATTCAAGATTTTATAGAAGGACTGCCTTTAGGTTTAAATACAAAGATCGGCGCCGAAGGTAATGGGATAAGCCAGGGACAGCGCCAGCGCATGCTGATAGCACGCGCGGTTTATAAGGACCCTCATTACATCTTTTTTGATGAGGCCACCAATGCGCTCGATGCGAACAATGAGCGGGTGATTATGAATAACCTGGATGAATTTTTTGCCGGACGCACCGTAGTTATCGTTGCTCACCGACTAAGTACCGTAAGCAACGCAGACAATATCATTGTACTGGATAAGGGCCGTATTATAGAGCAAGGAAGCCATCATGAATTAACCAGCCTGAGAGGTGACTATTACAGGTTAGTTAAAAATCAACTGGAGTTGGGAACGTGATTAATAAGTTTGCAGCAGACAGAGAATCAATGTAATCGAATAATCAGCGAAATCATAAAAATCAAATAAATCAGCGGGCATGCCAGCAACAATATCTACAGAAAACAACCACCTGCCTCGTCACACCGACGATATGCAGGATATTATAACCACGGTACCATCATGGATACTGCGCTGGGGTATCACTTTATTTTTTGCTTTATTGATTTTGATTATTGCGCTTTCGGCGTTGATCCGGTACCCTGATATAGTAAAAGCGTCCCTGAAGATCGATTCTCCAAATTCGCCTAAGCCAGTAGTTACAAAAGTGTCCGGAAAATTGGTAAAACTGCTTGTAAAGGAAAATGAAAATGTGACAGCCGGGCAATCGCTTGGTTATATTGAAAGTACAGCTGATCATAATGAAGTAGTTAGCCTGTTAACCAATCTTAAAGACCTGCAAAAACTGTTACAATTAAACAAACCGATTACGAACACTTTTATTAATAGTGCAGATAAAACGCAACTTGGTGAGATTCAGGCATCCTATCAAACCTTTTTTCAGGAGTATTTATTGTACAGTTCTTCAGTAGGTAATGGATTTTATTTAAAAAAGCGAACATACCTCCAAAAAGACCTTATTGATCTGACTAAACAGGAAGCACAACTGAAAGCTCAAAGATCAATCCAGGAAAAAGACCTTAGTCTGACCGAAGATGAATACCGGATGCATCAAAAACTCGCAAAAGAAAAGGTAGAAACATCCGCCGAATTGAGGCAGCAGGAAAGTAAATATCTGGCAAAAAAATCGCCGCTCATACAAACTGATGCTTCGCTTGTCGCAGCGAGTACTAATTATTCGGCAAAACAAAAGGAAATATTGGAACTGGATAACCAGATATCAGAAGAAAAATCTAGATTCTCTCAAGCGTTAAACAGCCTGATCAGTCAGACTGAGGATTGGAAAAATAAATATGTTTTGACAGCCTCCCAGCCAGGCAAACTGACTTACTCAGGTATCATACAGGAAAACCAGGTACTCTCTACCAATCAGGAAGTATTTTATATTAATCCGGGTAATGAACAATTCTTTGGTGAAATGGCCATCCCCCAAAACAACCTTGGCAAGGTAAAAGAAGGCCAGGAGGTTTTGATCAAATTAAAAAGTTATCCTTTTGAAGAATATGGAATGTTAAAGGGAAAGATCAGGTATATATCCGATGTTCCGTATAGGGATAGTGTTTTTATATCAAGGGTTGATTTTAAAATCAGGAAAATATCAGACATGAAAAGGCCAATACAACTAAAACAGGGTATGATGGCCGATGCTGAAATCGTTACGCAGGATGCCACTATTTTACAGAGAATAGTGCGTAATATGGTAAAACTGGTCGATAACAAATAGTGAACTGCTTGCCTATGGTGAAAAATAATCTAAAATATGCGGCATTTGTAATTTTATTACTGATAATCTGTTCCGCCGCGCAGGTTTTGGCCCAAATTCCTTTTCGAAAAGGCCCTGCATCCGCTGACGAAATAAATAACGCCCGGGCAGCACTAGAGCCCAACTTGGACAACCTGGAAGCACATAAAACTTATATTTATGCGATGGGCTTAAATAATCCGCTTCTTGTGGCACAATATAAAGTATGGATAAAAAAATATCCGGAAAATGTGAATATTCCATTGGCCATTGGTACAGTTTATTATGATGCTGAAATGCCGCAAGCAAAAGAATTTTTGCTGAAAGTCGCCGCGATGGAGCCAAAAAATGCTAAAGTATGGTCCATGCTTTCGGCAGATGCGGACAGATGGGGACAAAACGATCTGTCAATTGAATATCTAAGAAAAGCAGTGCTGGCTGATCCTTCAGATGCTGGTTATGGGTTTTATTATCTTATGTCTTTTGAGGATAGCGATCCGAACGATTATAAGCAGAAAGTTATTGATTTTGTAAAACGCTTCCCCACAAATGAACGTGGCGCGCAGGCCATATATTGGCTAGGCGAACGCGCCACAAATCTTAATGACAAGATCATCTATTTCGAAGAGCTCCGCAAATTATATCCCCCACAAAAATTTAACTGGTCGTCAGCCGGGATGATAGGATTAGCCGATGCCTATTTGCAAACCGATCCTGAAAAAGCCTTAGCATTAATCAACGGGATGGGTGAGGGAAAAGATTGGAAGATTAGGCAACAAGTCGCGGAATCATTAATACAGATTGGTAAATTGGAGCAAGATCAAAACTATAAAGAGGCCATTATTAAACTTGGCCAGGTAAAACTTCCGAAGTTTAATCACCTTAATAACTTTATAACATTGAAGAAATCTGGTTTGCAGGAAAAAGCTGGTGACGTTGAATCTGCCTATGACAGCCTGGCTATGAGATTTGCAAAACTACCCACTGACGAGCTTTATACTAAACTTGAATTATATGGCAAAAAAATAGGCAAGGATGACGAGCGAGTTGTAAAAGACATTGACACAATCAGGAATAGCGCAGCAGTTCCTGCTTATCCATTTGAGTTGGGTCTTTATACCAGCAGCGGCAAGTTAAATTTAAAAGATCTGAAGGGTAAAGTCGTATTGCTTACCTTTTGGTTCCCGGCCTGCAGCCCCTGTAGAGCCGAATTTCCGCACTTCCAGACTGTGATTGATAAATTTAAAGGTAAAGATGTGGTATATATCGGGATCGATGTATCGCCTGGACAAGACCCTTATGTGATCCCCTTCATGAAAAACACCAAATATTCATTTATCCCTTTACGTGGTACCGCAGAGTTTGCCGAGAAATACTATGGAGTAACAGGTGAGCCTGAAAATTTCCTGATAGACAAAGACGGAAAGATCATTTTCAGAGGTTTTAGGATCGATAATGCCAATCACCGCACATTAGAATTGATGATATCTTCATTATTAAAAAAAGGTCAGTAAAGCAAAATTTAAAATTGGTCAATAAAATATAATCTACTGAACTCCTCATCCTTTAATTTTAATTTTTACAGATAAGAACACTGAATTATTTCCTATTAAGATAATTTTTTAATTTTGGAATATCATCTACGGACAACATCTGTGCTTTTTTTTCGTATAAAGGTTTAGGAAAATGACTGGTTAATTTTACTTTGAAACACTATCTTATTTGCCTTTTTCTTGTGTTTTGGTTTAGCGGGGCATCTGCGGCGTTTGTTTCGCCACAGGACACTTCTGCGGTAAATCATTTAAATAAAATAGCCGCTTCACATTTGAAATCCGACCCGGACAGTACGCTTTATTATGCTAACCAAAGCATTGCCCTGGCACGAAAGATCAATTACCCGTCGGGCCTGGCGGATGCATTGGTTTTGGCTGGCCACGTTGATTACTTTAAAGGAAAATCATCTGATGCTATCCGGAACTTTGACGGTGCCATAGCGATCTACAAAAAAGTGAACGACCAGTCCGGGTTAGCGGCGTGTTATGTACAATACGGACGGATGTATAACCTGCTGGCCGATTATGATAGGGCTTTGAAATATCTTAATAACGCGCTTTCGATCATTGAAAAAACACGCAATGAACTGGCGCTGACGGACTGCTATAAAAACATAGGAATAGTATACTTCAGCCATGGCGAGCTTTCAAAAGCACTCGATTTTTATTATAAGGCATTATCCATCGCAGTCAAAAACCACTACGACACTCCTACTGCCGAGTTATACAATAATATCGGTGTAATACTTCAAAATATGGAAGTGTACCCCAATGCGCTTGAATACTTTAAAAAGGCTATCTCTATTTTTGAAGGCACAAATAATCTTCAGGCCTTAGGCACGCTCAATGAAAACGTTGGTGAAGTATTATTGGCACAAAATGATTTTGATAACGCGATTACTTACCTGAATAAAGCGAATACTATTGCCAAAAAGCAAAACGACCAGGATGGCCTAAGTTCGGTATATACCGATTTGGGATTGTGTTATGCCAATAAAGGCCAGTTTGATAAGTCCATAAAGTATCTTGATACCTCCCTTCAGATTGGTATAAAATATAAGATCATATATAACCAGGCGTATTCTTATATCGGTTATGCAACGGTATATAATATGCAAAAAAATTATAAAAAGGCCTATGATTATGCGCTGCAGGGCCGGCAGCTGGCCATTAAACTGGGGAACCTGTCGGTGAGGGTAAACGCTGCATATCAGCTGAATAAAACATTGGCAGGCCTTGGACAAATAAATGAAGCCTACAAATTGTTGAATGAGTATATAGAACTAAAGAAAAGCTTAAAAGACAACGAAAGTATACAGAAACTAACTTCTTACAACTTCGAACTAAATTTCGCAGTAAAACAAGCTCTGCTGGCCCAGCAGCAGCATGAAAAAGACCTGTTATACAAGCAAAATACCCGCGCACAGCGCTTGACTATCGTTGTTTTTTTGGTCGTCATAGTCGCCATGATCGTGATCACCAGCATTTACTATCGCGAGAAGAAGAAACAGCAAAAGGTAAACATTATGCTGGAGCACAAGAACGCCGAAGTTTTGGAACAAAAAGCAGGTCTTGATCAGCAAACCGTAAAGCTAAATGATCTGAACACACTGAAGGACCGGCTTATTGCTATTCTTGCACATGACCTGCGCGCACCGCTAAGCACTTTGAGGGGACTGTTCGACCTTTTGCAGGATGATACCATATCGCACGAAGAAATGTTGGCCATGATACCGGACGTGTTAAAAAAACTGGAATATACTTCCGATTTCCTGGATACCTTGTTATTTTGGATCAACAGCCAGATGGACACTTTTGATAAAGCTGTAAAAAACTTTTCCGTTAACGAAGTGCTGGTTAACGAGATAGAAAACTATCAGGAACAAGCCTCACGGAAAGGGATAAAAATAATCGGGAATGCGCCGGATGCATTAACCGCTTTTGCCGATCCGGGTTCGGTGCAAATCGTGGTGAGGAACCTGATTACCAATGCTATCAAGTTCTCCGGGAAAGGTGATATAATAGAAGTATCAGCAAAACAGGAAGATGACAACATCCTAATAAGTATAAAAGACAGCGGCGAAGGCATGACTGCTGAACAGGCCAGAAAATTATTTAAAAGTAAGGTAAGTAGCAAAACCGGCACACATAACGAGCAGGGAACCGGGATGGGCCTGCTGTTTTGTAAAGACCTTGTAGAAAAATGCAACGGCAGAATATGGGTAAAAAGTGAGCAAGGTTCAGGTAGCGAGTTTTTATTTACTGTACCCGTGAGCGCTTCAGAAGACGTGGAATCGCCAACACTTGCGACTATTCATTAATTAACTATATCTTCGTCAATCCAACTTGTCGTGATGAAGAAACTGGCACGTAACCCCTATTTTATTTTTCTGCCATTCCTTTTTTTATATGCTTTTGTCATCCTTATTAATAAATGGCCAACCCTGTACGGCGACGAGATACGCTATGCCGATTTTGCCTGGCACCTGTTACATGGCTACTACTCGCCACCAAAACCACATATTGATTTGTGGAATGGTCCCGGCTATCCTTTAACCATCATGCCATTTATGTGGCTAAAGATCCATTCACTTACAATCACCTTAATGAATGCAGTTTACCAGTATTTAGCAATTGTTTTTCTATACAAAGCGTTGAAACTGGTTACCAGCCACAAAATAGCCTTGCTGTTTACCTTGCCCCTGGCTATTTATCCTAATGCCTTATCAATACTTCCTATTATGTATACGGAGGCATTTACCTGTTTCCTGGTTTCGTCTTTTATATATTCGCTTGCACGCTGCTATACGCGCGGAAGTATCAAATATGGCATTGTTGCGGGTTTGGTGTTAGGCTACCTCACTTTAACCAAGATCATCTTCGGCTTTGTTCTGCTGATTGGTCTTGTTACCTGCCTGATTTTGCTATTATTCAAAAAAAACAGGCCATACCATTTACTGTCGGTAAAAGTTTTGTTGATCGCTTTCGCTGTAACGCTTCCTTACCTGGGGTATACTTATCACCTCACGGGCAAGGCTTTCTATTGGGGAAACTCCGGCGGTATGAGCTTATACTGGATGAGTACACCGTATAACAACGAATACGGCGACTGGAAGCTGCCGGAGCTAAGCAACAATCAATACCCGATGCTGTTCAAATCGCCTGAAGGTGCTTCGATGTTAAAGAAAAACCATGCCATAGAGGTCAGTTTTATATTGAAACATAACGCTATTGAACAGGATGCGCTTTTTAAACAAGCTGCTATCCGGAACATTGGAAATCATCCTTTTAAGTTTATAGCAAATTATTACTATAACTGTTCGCGCATGTTATTTAATTTCCCTTATAGCTATTCCTACCAGGATGGCGCTATTGTGGGTAATATCATCCGCGGGTCGTTGCTTTTGTGGTCGTCCCTCATTGGTATTGCGGTTACTTTGCTGAACTGGCGCAGGATAATTTATCCGGTGAAATTCCTTTTATTACTCACCGGTATTTATTTGGCCCTGAGCGGCGCTTTGAGCGCTTACCCACGCCAATTAGATGTGATGGTACCTGTATTGCTGTTTTGGCTGGGCATTTTAGCATTCCATCTGAAAAAGCCATCCATCAGGTTTGCGGAAGATGATATGGCGGAAGATATCAACCTATCTGACCTGAAAGGCATAGGCATAAAGCAGACAGAAAACACAACGACTTAAAATTTTCAAAATATTTTAAAATCTTTTTGCGGCTGATTCGTCTAACTGCTTAGATGTATTCTTTTCTGTTAGCTACACATTCCTTTATCCGCTGGCTTGTACTCACCAGCTTGCTTTATTCCATCTTCATTGCTTATCGCGGTTGGTTATTCAAAAAATCTTATACCAGAACTGATGGGGTGGTCCGGTCAGTTACCACGACTATCGCACACGTTCAGTTGTTTATTGGCGTGTGGCTGTATTGCATCAGTCCGGTAGTTAGCTATTTCTTGCACAATTTTAGTACGGCGGTGCACGAGCGGCAAATACGCTTTTTCGGTATGGAACACATCACCATGATGGCAATTGCCATTACAGTACTTACCGTCGGTTCGGTAAAAGCCAAACGTAAACCCACCGACCAGCAGAAATTCAAAACTATGGCTGTCTGGTTTACGGTTGCTTTACTAATCATCCTGTCGTCTATCCCGTGGTCATTTTCACCACTGATTGCGCGACCAAACTTCAGATCTTTTTAATATAATTATTCAAACAAATGAGAGCACGAATTCCATTAATATTATTACTACTGATTACTGCCGATATTTACTTTTTCCAGGCGGTTGAAACGTTAACATCCAACTCCATCATTTTATCTGCCTATTGGTTATTAGATTTTCTGCTTGTCGGAGGGTCGATATTCGCATTTACCCAACGCGGATCGATGCCCAAACTTGCTCCGGCATTAATGACCTTACTGCTTTTAACCCTGGTGCCCAAGCTATTCGCTATGCCGGTTTTGTTGCTGGAGGATATCACAAGAATCTTCCGCGGTTTTCCGCACAGAAGTTTTTTGGTGAGCGAATTGGCAATGGTCATAGCAGCTATTCCGTTCATGGGCTTGCTTTATGGCCTTACCCGTGGCCGGCATAATTACCAGGTGCATAAGGAAACCTTATATTTTAATGATCTGCCGGATGCCTTTGACGGATTTACCATTACGCAGCTATCTGATATCCATTCTGGCAGCTTTTCCAGCCAAAAAGGTGTTGAAAAGGGCATTAACCTGGTAAATAAGCAAAACAGCGATTTGATATTATTTACGGGCGACCTGGTAAATAACCTGGCATCGGAAATGGACCGGTGGATACCTTTATTTTCCAAACTGAAGGCTCCGCATGGTAAGTTTTCGGTCTTAGGCAATCACGATTATGGCGACTACATACAATGGGAAAGCGAACATCATCAACAAGCCAATCTAAATAAACTAAAAAATGTACACAAAGAGATCGGCTTTAACCTGTTATTGAATGAAGCCATTCCCCTTAAGAAAGAGGACGACGCTGTCGCGCTGATTGGGGTGGAGAACTGGGGCAAGGGTGGTTTTCATAAATATGGCGATTTAAACAAAGCTACCGAGCATGTCCCAGCCGATGCATTTAAAATATTAATGTCGCACGACCCATCCCACTGGGATGCCGTCACACTGGATCACGATCATCATATTCACCTCACCTTGTCAGGACATACGCATGGTATGCAGTTTGGTATCGAACTATTTGGCTGGAAATGGAGCCCGATCAAATATGTTTATAAGCAATGGGCCGGGCTGTATCAAAAGAGCGGAAAGTACCTGTATGTAAATCGTGGCTTTGGATTTTTAGGACTGAAGGGCCGCGTGGGTATCTGGCCCGAAATAACCGTTCTTACCTTGAAAAAAGCAATGGCGTAAAGCGCAGGCTTTATATCAGCGATAAATAAATATGGAGAAGTCTACTTCGTCGTAGTCTATTTTAACTACGACGTTTGGGCTCAGTGTTTTGCAAAAGGCCTGAATATCTTCGGGATCATAGGCCACCAATGTGCCATCGGCAGGCATGTAACGCAACAAATTAAAGCCGAGGCCGATGGTGCAATGGGAGTATAATCTTTCTATCGCCTGGTAAATAAATCCGTTGACAGTGCTTCCATAATTCAGTGAGCCACTGGCCAGCACATAATCGCAAACGGGCAGATCGCCGTGCAAGAAACTACGTGTGATAAAAGTTGTATCTGACAAATGACCATAGCGGCTAATAGCTTCATCAGCTAACTCTGTTATTTGCTCTATGCCATAGTAATGCACCATTAGGGGATAGTATTCTTTCAGATGCGGATACAAATCGGCGTAACCACAACCTGCATCCATCACTGTTTTTCCGTTCAGATCGGCTATACCTGCCAATGCCTTAAAACGCACCTGCTGATCATGTATATTTCGCCAGCCTAAAGCAAAGCTGCTGTCGGCACCATGAACCGCGATCATCGCGAGGTGATAGCGAAATATCCTTGAAGAATCGTCAAGAGAACCCACAGACCGAAGGTAATCAGAAATACTGGCGGTCAATTAGAGCTAAACAGTTATTTATTGCGACTGTACGGTTGGTGTAGGCGGCGTCGGTGTAACCGTAACAGGCACCGTGGTTGATGAGCTTGGACACCCTCCAAACGAGGTCATCACGGTATAGTTATAGACAGTGTCAGTGGCACCAGTTGTTAATATCGGTGTGGTATAACTTGTACCAGTGCCTACAAGAGTACCTGTACTGTCATACCATTGATATGGCCCGCCGGGCGCAGTCGCGGTAAGGGTAGCCGTAAAGCCATCACAAATGGTTGCCGGAGGCACGGTAGGCGCGGGCGGAGTGGGCAAAACAGTTACCGTTACCGTCGTCGATGAGCTGGGGCAGCCTCCAAACGAGGTCATTACCGTATAAGTATAGGTCCCCGTAGTAAGCACCGGCGTGGTATAACTTGCACTGCTGCTTACCAAAGTACCCGCAGAGTTATACCACTGGTATGGCCCTCCGGGCGCTGTTGCCGTAAGGGTAGCCGCGGTGTTGTTACAAATGGTTACGGAAGACGCCGTAGGTGCTGCTGGGGTAGGCAAGACCGTTACCGTTACTGTAGTTGATGAGCTGGGGCAGCCTCCAAACGAGGTCATCACCGTATAAGTATAGGTGCCTGTAGTAAGCACCGGCGTGGTATAACTTGCACTACTGCTTACCAAAGTACCTGCAGAATTATACCACTGGTATGGCCCTCCCGGCGCTGTTGCCGTAAGGGTAGCCGCAGTGTTGTTACAAATGGTTA
>Ga0157375_10004906_pt1 | contig 11630 bp, 9 predicted proteins | sample M35metaG_FD_115311 | JGI IMG/M metagenome (GOLD analysis project Ga0157375, IMG submission 115311) | Miscanthus rhizosphere microbial communities from Kellogg Biological Station, Michigan, USA - M3-5 metaG | ecosystem: Host-associated > Plants > Roots > Rhizosphere > Soil | place: USA: Michigan...
GCCGCCGTAGTTAATCAGGTACTCGCTCACCCAGAGATTACCTGCTCCTACGATTCGTGTGACGGTAAACTCCGATGGCTTATCAGGGTGATGGCTGCGCAGCGCCTGCAGATTTTGGCGACCGTAAATCATTTCGCCTGATTGCGGATACTCACAGACAACATCATCATGATAGATGTCGTGTTCGGCCACTTGATCTCCCGCAGCGGAAGCGGCCCAATGTTGATCGATCGCCGCGCGGATATCGCCATCGTGCTCGTTCATTCGACAATTCTTTTCATCTTACCATTGTCCTGCGACCTACCTCTCGAGAAACTCGCTGTCGATGATCGAGGGCGGAACGATACCGGATGCCCAGATGGCTGCGAAGGTTTGCTGGAGGCTGAACGGTTTGCCCGACGCTTCAGCCTGGTGGCTGGCGCGCGCGATCATTTTGTCGAGCTGCGACTTGCCAACGACATAGCTGGGGCCATAGCCGGGCTGGCGCAGATACAAGAGCTGTTCGAAACCGACCAACTTGCTCTTTGCGTCGGACCAGCCGCGCGGAGTCCAGCCGGCGTGGAATTTGCCGGCCTCTTCCAACGTTATCTCATTGTTCTGGACCCGGAGCGAGGCAAGCCCGCGCGCGGCGCGGTTGGCCAGCATCACCCAGACCAGTTCGCGGCCGTGCGGTTCGTCGTCGTAAATTCCTTCCTGCATCGCGATCTCTTCCATCGCAGTGGCGAATCCTTCAGAACGGTCGGCATACATGTTGAACAACGGACGCTGGGAGCGGATCGGCGTGGGCTGCGGCTCGTTAGCCAGCTTGGCGAGGTCGATCCAGTGGAATTCGTGGCTCGAGAGCGGGAGCGGGTCGAGCGCGGTGACGTGACTGAAGAAATTACGCTCGGCTAACGGGACGTAGGTCGGCGCCTGGGCCAGAAGCGCGTCGTGCGAATAGGGTTTGTCGACGACGGTGCCGGTATCGACCCAGAGCCGGTAGAGTTTCTCGGCGTGGGCCTGGCTCATCGCGGCGTAGGCGGCGGGGTCGTCAACCGGAGCGATCGGCGGTTTATCCCGGTTGCGCGCTTCTTCCAGCCGCAGCGATGCGAGCGACCGGTCGAGTTCGCGCTCGAGCAGCCCGACCTGCTCGTCGTAGGTGAGCGGTGAGAGCATGACGTTTTTGAGCCACCAATCGTAGTTAGCTTTGCCGACGCCCGAGGGGCCCTGGCGTTTGGGAGCCTCGGCCTTCACATAAGCGGCGAAGTCAGCGCTGGCGACGCGGGCCTTCTCGACGGCCGCCTTGAGCGCCGGGCTCGTCCCGTCGAGCGAGATTTTCCGGATGCCGCCGAGGTCGCGCAGTTGCAGGCCGCCCTTCTGCCATTGGGCGAGGAGATCGGCTTGGTCGGCAAAGGCGCGATCGCCATAGGCCCACATGTCGTGAGCGGTGCTTCCGGTGAGGTTGATCCTGGCAACGGCGAGGAGCGCCGGGATCGCGTCGATCAATTCGGTGAGCCTGGCATCGTCGGCGATCGACAGTGGGAATTTCCAGGCGAAGAGGTCGATGTTCGGCTCGGCCGACGGTCCTTCGTGCGCGGGAACGTCGCTCATTTCCGGGAAAAAGGTCACGTAGAAGTCCGGGTCACGCTGCCAGGGCCTAAGGATGCGAAGGAAAAAATCGAGGCCGTTCATTTCGGCCTCCACCACGCGATAGTCGTTCTTCTGCTCGGTCGACCAGCCGCTGGTGTCGATGGCTTTTAGGCGCGCGCGGAAGGCGGCGAGCTCCTCGGCCTTCTTCGCCATGGCGGGGGCGCTGTAATCGGGCCGGCCATGGACAATCGCGGGGTGGTTGAATGCGCGCCAATCGGTGAACAGGTTCGCCAGTTGCTGGTAGGGCGAAGCGGACGCTTCGGCCGCCGCGGCGGGCTTGGCCATGATGGCGAGCGGCGCAATCAGAGCGAGGCACAGAGCAAGTCGTTTCATCTCAGCTCCCTTTATCGACCATGAGCAAAACGGTCAACGCAAAGCTAAGGACTTGCGAGCGAGACGCTCTACCAACTGAGCGATACCCCCAAACGGGCGCGTGGCCCTAATTCGGCTGCGCCACTACCCGCAGGTAAGGCTTGAGAGTCTTCCAGCCATTGGGAAATTTCTTCTTTGCATCTTCCTCCGAAACCGCGGGCGGGATAATGACGTCATTTCCTGGTCGCCAATTCACCGGAGTGGCGACGTTGTGTTTCGCGGTGAGCTGAATCGAATCGAGGACCCGGAGCACCTCATCGAAATTGCGGCCGCTGCTCATCGGGTAGCTGAGCATCAGCTTAATCTTCTTATCCGGACCAATCACGAACACGGTGCGCACGGTGGCATTGTCCGCGGCGGTGCGGCCTTCGCAGGTGTCACCGGCCTCAGCGGGAAGCATGTCATAGAGCTTGGCCACTTTCAGTTCCGGATCGCCGATCATCGGATAGTTCACCTTATGACCCTGCGTCTCTTCAATATCGGCAGCCCATTTTCCGTGACTGCTCACCGGATCAACGCTCAGCCCGATTATTTTCGTGTTGCGCTTTGCAAACTCCGGTTCCAAGCCCGCCATGTAACCCAGTTCAGTGGTGCAGACGGGCGTAAAGTTCTTGGGGTGCGAAAACAGGATCGCCCAACCGTTCCCGATCCATTCGTGAAAGTTGATCGTGCCCTGAGTGGTCTCGGCGGTGAAATTGGGGGCTTCGGAATTAATGCGTAAGGACATATTGGTACTCCTCGATGTTTGTTAGTGTTTTATCGTTTCAGTATTTCGTCATTCTTCTAAGCTGAATCGCCCTGCACAACTACGATGTCGCTCGGGTGGAGATAACAATAAACCTTCTCGCCCTCATGGAAAGCTTCCTCGGTCGCACATTCGTTCGCGACGACTGCGGTTAGCTCAAGCCCGGAATCGGTGGTCAATACCAACTGGTCGACCGCTCCCTTGAAAAGCTCCTCGCTCACCCGCGCCTCGAAAGTGTTCTCGCCGCCCGGATTGGTCTTCTGGAGGTGAATCTTTTCTGGACGGATCGAGATGAGGGCGTTTTTGGAATCGTTGGGAATGCCGGTCGTGTTTACGATCAACTCGAGCGCGCCATCCAGGCGCACGCGCGCCTGCTCGGGACCGACCGAGACGGGCGTTGATTCGAGGATGTTGGCCTGGCCGATGAAGTTCGCGACGAAGGTGCGCGGCGAATGATAAATGTCGGACACCTCCCCGAGCTGCTCAATTCGTCCGAGGTTGATCACGGGTTGAATATCTCCCGCGTGGCCCCATTCGCGGCGAGTTTCCATTTCCCGTTGATAAACATGCGACCGGTTTTCATGGCTGTTTTCTCCTAGCTGATATTTAGAATCAACGATTTGGGCTCCGTCATTTCCTCCATCGCGAAACGCACGCCTTCGCGGCCAAACCCGCTGTCTTTCACTCCGCCGTAGGGCATGTTGTCGGCGCGAAAAGTCGGCACGTTGTTGATGAGCAGGCCGCCGACTTCGAGTTGCTCGAAGGCGCGCATCGCTCGCCCGATGTCGCGAGTGAAGAGTCCGGCCTGAAGGCCGAAATCCGAGTCGTTCACAAACTTCAGAGCGTCGTCGAAAGTCTTGTAGGAATGCAGTGTGACGATCGGCGCGAACGCTTCCTGCGCGCACACCTCGAGTTCGCAATCCGGTTTTTCGATGACTGTAGCGTCGAGGCACTGGCCTTTGATGTTGCCGCCGCAAAGAATCTTCGCGCCCGACTGGCGCGCGTTCTCGATCCAGCCCGCGATTCGTTCAAGTGCGCCCGCGTCGATCATCGGACCAACGACCGTTTTCTTGTCGCGTGGATCGCCAGTCTGAATGTGTTCCCGCACGTAATCCACGAACTGCTTTTTGAATTCCTCGTAGATTGCCTCCTGCACGATGATGCGCTGCACGCTGATGCACGACTGGCCCGCATAGGAAAACGCGCCGATTGCGACCTTCGGCACCGCTGATTTCACATCCGCGTCGTCGTGAACGATCACCCCGGCGTTGCCGCCCAGCTCGAGCGTGATCTTCTTTTTGCCGCATTGCGCCTTGAGCTGCCAGCCCACGCCGGGGCTGCCGGTAAAGGAAACCATCTTGATGCGCTCGTCGGTGATCAACGCCGTCCCGTCTTCGTGATTGCAAGTGATAAAGTTGACCTGCCCCGGCGACATGCCGCTTTCCAGCAGCACCTCCGCGAGAAGGAGCGAGGTGAGCGGCGTCTTGAGGGCCGGTTTAACGACGAGCGTGTTCCCCGAGGCCATGCCCGGCGCGACCTTATGCGCGACCAGATTCAGCGGAAAATTGAAGGGCGTAATCGCGCTGATCACTCCTATCGGGAACCGGCGCACCAGCCCGAAGTGTCCGCTGCCTGGCGCGTAGGCATCGATGTGGAGCAACTCACCGTGCTGGCGGCGCGCCTCCTCGCTGGCCACCGTGAAGGTGATGACCGCGCGCGTCACTTCCGCATCCGCAAACGTGAACGGCTTGCCCGCCTCTGCGATCATCGTCTCGACAAAATCCGCGCGCCGCTCCTCGATGCGCCGCGCCACCTTCGCCAGCAAATCCCCGCGGGCGTGCGGCGACTGCGCTCGCGTCACCGCAAACGCCTCGTTCGCGACCTTGATCGCCTCAGCCACGATGTTCGCGTCACCCAGCGGAATCTGCGCAATTTCCTCACCCGTGTAAGGATTGACCACCGCCTTGGTGCGACCCGCTTCGCACCAGTCCGCACCGATCAGCATTCGTGCAGATTTTACGCCGGCGCGCATGACTTACATTTCCTCGACTTCACGCTTTTCCACGAAGATTTTCAGCCCCTCTTTGGAGAAATTTTTCCATCAGGACATCGGGCTGCAATGCCTCTGGCATCATCACTCCGCGCTCCTTGATCTTTCCGGTGACGAGGAGCTTGGCCGCGAGCGCGGGCGGGATGCCCGTCTGCACCACGGTGAGGGAGTAGCCGTATTTTTCAAACGTCTCGCGATGACTATCCATGGTGTAGACGAAATATTCGACGCGCTTGCCGTCTTTCGAGCCGCGCACCTCGGTGCCGACACAGGAGTGACCGTCGACCGTCGCGCCAAGTTGGGCGGGCTTGGGCAGGTTCGCGCTCACGACTCGCACGGGCGCGACCTCCGCCCCATCAACCTTCACCTTTTTCCAGGTGTCCATGTCGAGCAGGGCGAGTGATTTCGCGATATGATAGACCTTTTCCGAGAGCGTGTATTTGAACACCGAGTAGCGCACTCCTTTCTCGACGAAGGGCGGATAGATCCCAAGACTTACCCCTTCCTCGTGAGCGACAGCGAACGGATCCCGGAAGGAAAGTGAAAGGAGCGCGTCCCGTCCATTGGCCCAGTTAAACACCGGCGGGACGTGACTTGGCAAATTAATTAGCAAAATCACGGCAGCATCACTGTGATGTCATGCCCGCGAAACTGCGTCCGCTCCAACTCGCGCCAGCCCGTGTCAGATACATTACCTGGAGATTTTCCGTCCAGAGATGTGTTTGCGGCAATGCAAGTACGGCATGTCATTCCGAGGCTGTCGGAGCGCGCCGAGGAACCTCACAACATCTCTGGCAGGTGCGGGTCCCGGTCCAGTGGCCGATTCATCGGCCACAGTGCACTAGAACCCGCGTGCTTTACTCACTGCCTGAAGTGATTCTTCGAGGGCTTTGTGGAAGCGATCGATGATTTCGTAACTGATCACGAGCGGCGGTTCGACGCGCAGAACGCGGGCATTAATGTAGGTGCCGCTGATCAGGATCTGGCGGCCGAAAAGTTCTTTGGCGACTTCGTAGCCGAGGTCATGGTCGGCGAATTCCATGCCGAGCATGAGACCTTTGCCGCGACAAAGTTTCAGAACTTTTGGATATTTGTCCGCGAGCGCGTTGATCTGCTTGAGCATGTATTCGCCTTTTTCGGCGGCTTGCTGCGGAAGTTTTTCCTCTAGTAACACGTTGATGGTTGCGATGGCGGCGGCGCAACAGACCGGGTTGCCACCAAACGTCGTGGTGTGCAGGAGTGGATTCTCAATGTATTTCTCCCACGTCTTGGGCGAACCGACGGTGGCGCCGATGGGCATGACGCCGCCGCCGAAACCCTTGCCGAGCGCCATCAGATCCGGCACGACGCCATCGTATTCGCAGTAGAACATTCTGCCCGTGCGACCCATGCCGCATTGGATTTCGTCGAACACGAGCATCGCGCCGTATTTGTCGCAGAGCTCACGCGCAGTCCTGAGGTAGCCAGGCGGGGCGACGTTAATGCCGCCTTCGCCCTGGATGGGTTCGATGACGACAGCGGCGACGCGGTCGCCGCTAAAGTCACAACTGGCCATGATCATCTTGAGGGCTTCGACGTCACCGAATGGAATGTGCGTCCAGTTTTGTAAGGGGAGAAACGGTTCGCGGAAGATGGCCTTGGAGGTACCGGCCAGTGAGCCCATGCTCTTGCCGTGGAAGCCGCCGATGCAGCCGATGAATTTGTGGCGGCCGGTCGTCACGACGGCCATCTTAAGGCAGCCTTCGATGGCTTCGGTTCCACTGTTGGTGAGGAAGGCAAATTGGAGATCGCCAGGGGTGATGAGAGCGACGAGGTGCGCCAGGTAAGTGCGCAATGGATCGATCAGTTCCTGCGAGTGAATCCCTTGCCGGTTGAGTTGGTCGAAGACGGCTTTGAGAACTTTGGGATGTCGATGGCCCGTGACGTAGATGCCGAAGCCGCCCAGCATGTCGCTGAATTCTTTGCCGTTGATATCTCTGAAGCACGCTCCTTCGTCGGACCATTCGACCGCCGTGTAGTCGGTAGAAACAGACTTCCGATATTGGAGGAACCCGGCGTTAACGTGGTCAGTCCGTATTGGACGGCTTCCTTGACGACGCGTTGCCGTTCCGCGGGAGATAACTCTTTCTTTGCTAATTAGATCGAGGACGTAGGCTGCTTCGCGCTGGGCAGCGGCAAGGTCTTGGCTCATGCCCGCAATGGTGCCATCTCGGCAACGCATGGCAAGGAGACGCGCAACGATCCCATCTGGCTCTGTCGAAAGCCACCGATAGACACGGATTGACACAGATAAAGACAGCTCTGAATCCGTGTGATGACACGCGTCGCGCACCGCTGCACCTAAGTTTGTTTGGCAAAGCCGTTGTGGCGTGATTGACTGAAGTCATGGCAGCACTTTCCTCGAAGGCCTTGCAGGAACTCGATACCAAGTATCATCTTCATCCGTTCACCAACCACGATGAGCTGCATGCGCAGGGTACCCATTTGGTGCGTTCTGGCAGCGGTGTCTATGTCGAGGATGAAAATGGCCGTCAGCTGCTCGATGGCCTGGCCGGTCTTTGGTGCACGAATGTTGGCTACAATCGCCGCGAGATCATCGACGCCGTCCACGGCAGATGTCCAAGGTGGCGTTCTATCCTTCGTTCTTTAACACAACGACTGAGCCGCCCGTGCGGCTCGCCGCGAAGCTCGCTTCCCTCGCTCCTGCGCGCTTGCAGCACACGATTTTCAGCAACTCCGGCTCCGAAGCGAACGAAACTGCGCTCAAGATCATCCGTGCCTACTACAAACTGCGCGGGAAATCGGGTAAGACCAAGATACTGTCACGCACCTTTTCCTATCACGGGGTCACGCTCGGGGCGACCAGCATGACGGGTCTTCCGGGTTGCTATCAGCCATTTGATCTTCCACTACCCGGTTTCATTCACGTGCCCGGGCCGCATCGCTACGCCGCCGACACGGAACTCGACGCTCTTGCCTACGGCCAGTGGTGTGTAGATGAGACGGCGCGAATCATTGAGAAAGAAGGGGCGGAGACCGTGGCCGCACTTTTTGCGGAACCCGTCCAGGGCGCGGGCGGAGTGATCGTGCCGCCCGCAGGCTATCTCAAGGCGCTGCGCGACCTTTGCCGTAACAACGGTATATTGTTCGTCGCGGATGAAGTCATCACGGGATTTGGGCGGCTCGGCGATTGGTTCGCGAGCAACCTTTGGGAACTCGACCCCGACCTGATGACGCTGGCCAAGGGCATCACGAGCGGATACCTGCCCCTGGGCGCAACGATGATCAGCAATGAGATTGCAGAGTTGATCGAACATGGCGGTTACTTTGCTCATGGGTTCACTTACAGTGGTCAGCCGACGACCGCGGCCGCGGCCCTCGCAAACCTTGAGGTGATCGAAAAGGAAAATCTGATCGCGCATGTCCGCGAGGAGGCGGGTCCTTACTTCCAGGAAAAACTCCAGTCATTCGCCAATCATCGCGCGGTGGGCGAAGTGCGCGGCTGTGGTTTGATCGGAGCGCTCGAGCTCGTCCCGCGTGCAGGCAAGGCGGCGCTGACCCCCACCGCCATGCTTGGCAACAAAGCGGTCAACCTGATTCGTGCGGAAGGCGTCATCGTCCGCGGCATTCGCGATCTGATTGCGATATCACCGCCTTTGATCATCACCCGCACTGAGATTGACCAGCTTTTTGACGCCGTAGGCAAAGGGCTAGACCGGCTTTGGAACTGACGCGGATTCCGTGCTCCCGGCGCGGCGCACTTTTTTCTATCCGAGGCGATGGAGGTACTGCTAGACATCGGCCGAATTTAATAACTCGGCCGGGTGCCGGGGTAACCAACAACCTGAGGAAACCAAGAAAGATGATCAAACTAATAGCCATTGGGGCACTGCTCGCGGCGGTTGCAATCGCCAGCGCTGGAGTGTGCAATGCCCAGGACGCAGTTGCATCCAAAGCCATGGTTGGAGATGGTAAGAAGGTCGAAGATTCGAAGAAGATTGAAGAGGCGGCAGAGAGTTGGATCTCCGGCAGCGTGGGAGTGGCCCTGACCAACGCATACATATTCTATGGTTTGGTCCAGGACAAGGACAGCGTGATCGCCCAACCCTACCTGAACCTGAACTTCAAGCTCTATGAAGGCAAAGGCTGGCTCAACGACGTGACGTTCCAACTGCCTCTGTGGGCGTCGATCCACGACATCAACAAACCTCGTCCCGTCAATGGAAGTTCGACTCTCAAGGATTGGTATGAGTTCGATATCAGCCCGGGCTTTTGCTTCAGCTTCGCCAAGAACTGGATGTTCATGATCAGCGACTTCATCTACACCTCCCCCGGAGATTACTTCGAGACCTCACATAGCCTAAACCTCACGTTGAATTATGATGATTCAGCGCTGCTGGGAGCGTTTGCTTTGCATCCGCATTTGATGTTTCAGCAGGAAATCGACAACCATTCGGGGCTGGCCTTAAAGAATGGAATACCCTACTCATCAGATGCAGACGAAGGCCAGTATTATGAGTTCGGGATTGCACCGGGCTTCACCATTGCGGAGAAAGCGACTTATCCGCTAACCGTGACCTTCCCGTTCACCGCGGGCTTCGGCAGCAACGGCTACTACGGCCAGGGCTTTGGGTACTTCTCGACTGGCGCGACGGTGAGTTTACCACTGGCGTTTATTCCGAAGGCTTACGGGACCTGGACCGCCTCGCTCGGCGGCCTCTATTACCGCCTGGGCACCAACTCCGCGCGTTTCACTGACAACCCCAACAACACACCAACCGGGCGGCGTGACCAAGGGGTTATAACCTGGTCCATCGGGACTCAGTTTTAAGGGCGAAATCGAAACCGCACTTTGTTGCCTGGAAAAGGCGCCCGGTTGTTCCAACTCAGGATCGACGAGGACTTCCACTCGCCGCCAATCAAAATAGTGGGCCGTCCACGAACTGGCTTACTTCTCTGTTAGCTCGATAATCCCATCCCAGGTTCCCGTGATTTTCTTGCCATCGAGCGCGGCGATTTTCCGAAGGTAGAATGCCGCTGGTCCATCCAGTTCGCCGCGGAGAGTCTGAGTGCGGTTCATCATCTCACTGGCGGCAGCAAACTTTCGCGCCTGGAACAATTCGAGCCCCGCTTCGAAAGAGTCGATCCAGACCTTTTCCTCCTTTTGTGCCTCGCAACGGCAAAGCAATTCGTGAATCACCACGCTGTGCGTCTTGCCGGCGACGCGGAATTCTCCCAGCCGTCTGGTGACGAATTTGTCTTCCAGTCGTTTCCTGACTGCTTCCGAAATCAGAACCTGAGTGTCAAGATACTTATTTAATGACTCAAGCCGCGAGGCGAAGTTAGTCGTGTCTCCGATCACCGTGTAATCGAAGCGGAAGGAAGAGCCGAGATTGCCGGCCAGCGCCTGGCCGCTATGCAGGCCGATCCGGGTGCGCAGCCTCTTTCCATGTATTTCCATTTCCGTCAGGCACCGCAAATTACACGCTGCTTCCGCGGCGCGGATGGCGTGCGCGGGCTCGTCGATCGGCGCCCCCCAGGCCGCCATCACGGCGTCACCGACATACTTAATGATCGTCCCCTTATTCTCCAGAATGCTCCGAGTGGTTTGCTCGAAGTAAGCAATCAAAATGGATGAGACCTCGGCCGGGTCCAGGTCTTCGGAAAGAGTGGTGAAGTTCTCCAGGTCGGTGAACATGACAGAGACGTCGACCACCTTACCGCCCGGCCGAAGGTCAAAGTCCGAATCGGAAATCCTATCCGCCATCTGCGGCGAGAGATAAAAGCCAAAGGCTTTGCGCAGCGCTTTGCGCCGGCGCGATTCTAGCAGGTATTGCGAAGTGACCGCCCAAGTGAGGCCAAACGGCACCTGAACCGCAGAGGGAATTAGCCAGGCAAACCAGATTCGGTGTTGCCAGACAAGCCAGCACGCGACGACGGCCGTGCCGACCGACAGGAGAAGAGCCAGAAGCGTTGCCCAGAGCGGTCGCAAAAGAGCCAGGACACCCGCGAACAGGCCGACGCATATGATAAGAGCAGTTTCCCGATCTACCGGCATTCGAGTCAACCAGTCGCCGCGCAGGAGATTTAGCAAGATGGTCGCATGAACCTCCGTGCCGGGGGTAAACGCTCGATTGGAGCGTGAGTACGGCGTCGCGAACTCATCTCGTCCGACCTTTAGTGCGCCAACAGCGAACTGCCCGCCTATCAATACAATCTTGTCCTTGAAGTAACCGGGCGGCAGTCCGTCCGGCAAGAGGGCCTGGCCTAGACTTACCGACGAAAAGGTATTTCTCCTTCCATAGTAATTCACCCAGTGCGGTTCCAGCGTCTCCCGGTCCTGTCTCGTAATCGGCGCCGCGAGAGCCTGGGCCGCCCGCCATGTTGCAGTCGGGACCTGACTCGTCCCGAAATAGATCTGCCGGACCCCATAGTCGGGGTCGACCGGGCTAAAGACTAGCAGCCCCCACCCTAGCGCCGCTTTGCGGAGCGGCTTGATCGGCGGGAGAATGTGCCGTGTGTAGACGCCTTGTCGCTCGGTGTTTTCCTGCACCGCCCCCAGAATGACCCTTCCGTCGGTCCGAATTGACTGCGCAAACGCCACGTCTGCTTCCGGATTAGCCGCTGGTCCGTCAAAGCTGATATCATAGATAACAAGGCGTGCCTTGTCCTTTGTCAGACGATCGAGCAATGGGACGTGCAACGCGCGATTCCATACATCGTCGAGGGGCTGGTTAAGCTGCTTGGCGGAAGGTTCATCGAGGTAGACAATTACGATCTCATGAGTGTCGAGGGTTGAACGCCAAAGAAAGGGCAGATCGTAGCTTAGCCGCC
>Ga0157375_10004907_pt1 | contig 11629 bp, 11 predicted proteins | sample M35metaG_FD_115311 | JGI IMG/M metagenome (GOLD analysis project Ga0157375, IMG submission 115311) | Miscanthus rhizosphere microbial communities from Kellogg Biological Station, Michigan, USA - M3-5 metaG | ecosystem: Host-associated > Plants > Roots > Rhizosphere > Soil | place: USA: Michigan...
CCTCGCCTGCCTCCCCCTGCAGCCTACCGATCTAGCGTTCAGTCGATCTTCGGTTCGATGATCGACGCAAACGCGTTCCGCGCCCTGTTCAGTCGCGACTTCACCGTGCCAAGGTTGCAGTCGGTGATGTCGGCGATCTCTTCGTACGACTTCCCCTCTAGCTCCCGCAGCACAAATACCTGACGGTGATGCTCGGGGAGCTTGGCGACGGTTTCCTCCACCAGCTCCCGAAGGTGCCGCTTGCGGAACAGATCATCCGGTCGCGCCGTCGTATCTTCGAACTGCAACGGCCGGTCTTCGTCGTCCCAATTCCCCTTGATCGTCTGAAAGAGCACGAGCGGATTTCTCGATCGGTTGCGCAGCTCGTTCTTGGCCAGGTTCGACGCGATCGTGTAAACCCACGTCGAGAACTTCTTCGTTCTATCAAACCGATGGATGTGCCGGTACACCCGGATGAACACCTCTTGAACGAGGTCTTCCGCCTTCTCCCGATCACCAATCGTCCGGTAGATGAAGTTCAAGAGCCGCGTCTGGTACCGCTCAACGAGCTCTTGGAACGCACGCTCCTCGCCGCCGAGGAACGACGCAACCACAGTCGCATCATCTTGGGCCCGGAGTCTTTCTCGTGTCGCCGCTCCCGGCAACGGCGCGCGCTTCATTGCGAGCTCAGCCATATAATCAATGCCCCCATTGGGACTGCTATTAGGGTACGTCCTGACAGACGGAACAGATTCGATCTAGATCCTCCTGAACGAGGAAGTGCACCACAGGAAGGCAGACCTCATGCCCCGTTAGACGGAGCGTGGAACAATACGTTAAGACGTTGGTAGTAAATATCTTAGGCGTGCTCTACCGACTTCGGCTCGTGGTAGGATTGTCCTCAATACGCTACGCTTTTGCGAGAAACGGCGGCTGGGCGTGTCTCTGTTTTGACACACCATTGCGCTTGTTCCGTTGCTAAGGGAGTACGAGAAACCGGACTCAGCTATTCGTCCGGAACCCGGCGGCGAAGAGGATCCCAAGTGCGGTCTTCGCGTCCTTTATCTCCCCTTGTTCGATCAACTGCAGGGCGCGCGACAGCGTCACTGTCTCGACCGTCATGAATTCGTCAGCCTCATGCGCTGTTTCGCCACGCTCGAGACCGGTTGCCATGAACACGTGAATGCGTTCGTCGCTGAATCCCGGCGTCGTGAACATGGTAAACAGGAATTCGACGCGTTCGGCTGTGCACCCCGTTTCCTCTCGGAGTTCTCGAACGGCACAGCGAACCGGCTCCTCGCCTGCATCGAGGCGGCCAGCGGGGATCTCGTAGAGATACTGCTCGGCAGCATACCGATATTGTTTGATCAGCAGGATCTGCGGATCGGCGCCAAGCGGATCTGAAACGAACGGAACGACGGCGCATCCGCCCGGATGGCGCACCACGTCGATGTCATAGTTGGATCCATCCGGAAGACGAATCACGTCGTGATCGACAGTGATGATTCGCCCCGTGTGAATTCGACGAGTGCTGATCTTACCTGGTTGACCAGCGTCCGATGCGTCCGCGCCGCTGTCGTTGCCTTTCATCTCGCATTCGGCGTGAAGGAATCGGCGATCATCGAACCGGCGGAGGCGCGGGCCAACGTTCGATGGACCATATGCCATCGGCGGTGTCGAGCGTCTTCTCCATCATCAGTCGTGCGCTAGAACGAGAGAGTTGCGACTCCTCGAACACAACGAAGATCACTATCGCCGGGCGTTGCTCGTCCGGAAGACTCTTGTAGGCCTCGAGCAATCCGAGGAACGAGTCCTCGGGGAGAAGTCCGGCGACGCCGGCACCGAGGAGCGGGACCGATAGCACCTCGACGCCGAGTGCAGACGCGCGACGCAACACGTCGACGAACGTGCGTCGAACATCTTCGCGCGTGACGCCATAACCGGCCTCCGAGACCTCGATCGTCGCGGCATGGATGATATAGTGCACCGGCAGATTGCCCGCCGACGTTACGCGGCTTTCGCCCTGCGGCACAGGCACGAACTTGCTCACTTCGTGGATCGTCGAGCGCCATCCCGCGTTCTCGGCCAGTGAAACAGCGGCACCGCCGCCGAGACTGAGAAATGTGTCGTCGGGGCTGACCACCGCGCGGAGGCGATTGTCGAAATGTGCGTGGCCGAGATATGAGCGGCTTGCGATGTCGCCGTACGCCACCCATACGCGTCGGTCCCCGCGAGTGAGTTCGAACGCCCGCTCGACGGGTCGCCGAAGCGCTTCGGCGTTGCCCGAATGTGGTGTTGAGGTTTTCAGTTTTCGTAAGTGCTCATCCACCCGGGCTGACGACAGCTTGGCCTTCCCAAAGACTCGGCGAATTCGCATCTCGCGGTCGAGGTACGGCTCGGCCTGGCCAATCAATCCTCGGCGGCCTGATTGCTCGATGATGTCCATCAAGAACTGCCCGCCGCCAAACACCGGGAAGAACGCGAATCGAACACCGGACTTGGACATCCGGATCATTGTTTTCTGAATCTCGACGCCGACGCCGCCCGCGTCGATCGCGGCGCGCACGGCACCCTTCGTCTTTTCGAGGTCCCATGGTTCGGCCGGTTTCGGGCCGACGTACACGCCCCACAGAAGCCCGCGATCGAGGATCCCAGCTGGCAGGCTCGGTTCCGTCGTAAGATCCTCGAAAAACGAATACATGCTCTTTTCGTAGCCGGCCAAACCCAGCACGACAAGACCGTGGCGTTCCAGAAGGTTGAGGCTTCGCCGGCGGAGATCCGGATCGACGCGGACCGTTTCCTCGCTCGTATTCAGCACGTTGTGCGTATCGTAGTCGCCGTGGAGCTTGACGCAGAACCACCGCGACGGGTCCGGCCGCCAGAATTGGATTTCGCTTCCGGTTCGCAACGCCTGGCACTCACCGGTTCCCTGAATCGCGAACGCGTTCTCGATCAGCTTGTCGAAGTTGGTCGTGAAACATGTTGGCCCCAAAATTCCTTCCTTCATGAGCAAGGCGGCGCCGTGGTGCGCGAACGAGGGACTCTTGTTACGCAGCGTCCGACGAAAGAATTCGACTCGATCCGCCGGATTCACATACTGCGTGCGAATGCACTTCGCGTAGCGCTCGTCGAGTCGATCCCACGCCAGGTTCTTGACGAGCCATTGTTTCGCGTCGGGTGAATCGATGTCGGCGTCCGGTCCCAAGTGCACGACCAGCTGCTGCTTCGCGATGTCCTTGCAAATTCCGTCAGCCGTGGGGACGCCGGCTTCGACCGACAACCCGGCTCCGTAGAGAGCGTAGTACGCGCCGCGCGCCTCTAGAATCTGCGCCGCGGCCACGCGCGCGGACACGATTTCATACGTGCTGTCGGACACGGCCATCCCCCTATGCGTGTATGCTGTTCACCCGGCGTGCCGAACCGTTGTGGGCTCATTGACGGAGCCGAGCGGGGCTCCAGAACTATCATAGAGCGTGATCGGGCCGAACCCGAGTTGGTCGAGAAGCGGTCGCACCACGCCCGGATCGCCAACGACCACCATTTGCAGCGAGTCAGTGTGCAGATGTCGGTGTGCTGCCTCCAGGATTCCCTCGATCGTCATGCCGCGCACGCGTGTGCGATACTGATCGTAGTAATCGTCGGGCAGGCCATGAACAACGAGCACCGCGAGGGCGGCGGCGATCGCCGACGTGGTCTCGAATCGAATGGGAAACACGCCGTCGAGATAGCTCGTCGCGAGTGAAAGCTCTTCTGGCGCGACTGCCTCGGCGCGAATCCGATTGATCTCGCTGAGAATCTCACGCGCGGCCGCGTCGGTGATGTCGGACTTCACAGCCGTCGAGACAACGAACGGTCCAGCCTGACGCCGCCACTGAATTCCTGAGAACGCGCCGTACGTGTAGCCGTGCACCTCTCGGAGATTCAGGTTGATGCGCGAGTTGAACAAGCCGCCGAGCACCGCGTTCATCACGTTGACCGGGAAAAAATCGGGATGGTTGCGCGGAATACCCACGTGACCGATGCGCAACTCGGATTGCGGCGCGTCCCCCTTGGCGATGATGTGCACGCCCCGCTGGTGCGACGCGGGATGGTCGTCGGCCAGGATGCGGGTGGGCTTGCCGCCCGCCCATGAACCGAAGGCCCTCCGCGACAATTCCTCTGCGCGATCGGCCGATATGTCGCCGGCAACGATGATCGTTGTGCCTCCCGGCAAATACCGATTCTCATAAAACGCCAGAATCTGGTCCCGGTCGATACCCACCACGCTTTGTTCGTCCCCGCCTTCCGGACGCGCGTAGCGCGACGATGCGTTGTATAAGAATCGTGAAAAGAGTTCGTCGGCCAGCCCGCGCGGCTCAGTCCGAAGTTGGAGAAGCTCCGCCATCCGTTCGGCCTTGAGCCGTTCGACTTCGCGTGAACGAAACGCCGGCGTGCGGAGCACTTCGCTCAAGAGGTCGAAGGAGTCGGCCAGGTGCTCGGACAGCGCCGTCATCGTGATGGCCGCCGCGTCCCAGTCGGCTTGCGACTCGATGGAGGCTCCAAGTCGCTCGAAGCGTTCGGTCAGCTCGGTTCCATCGCACTTCTCCGTTCCGCCCTCGAGCATGAGCTTCGCGGCGAGCTGCGCGATACCCTCGCGTCCCGCCGGGTCGCAGACTGATCCCGCGTCGCTCAGAATTGCAACGGTGACGAGCGGCAGCTTGGTCACCGGCGCGACGATCAGCTCGATGCCATTCTCGAGCCTGCGTCGCTCAAACCGGGGAAAGTGATACTCCCGCGGCGCGCCCGGGGTTGGACGTGCGGCCTTTCCGCTCACCGATGCGCTCATGGCGTGGCGACCGCCGCGGAGGCATTCGCTAACTCCACAGGGGTTTCTTCCCGAGCGACGTAGAGCAAACTCGCGCGATTGTTCTCGCCGAGCCGTTCGCGAATGAAATCGTTGACGTGCTCGACGGTGACGGCCTGATAGCGATTCACTTCTTCGTTGACCAATTCTGGTGCTCGAAAATAGGTGGCGAACAACGAGAGCCGATCGGCGCGCTCGCCGGCCTCCTGCAACGCCGAGACGAACGACGTTTGAATGACGGCGACCGCGCGTTCGACCTCCGCTGCCTCGATGCCGTCACGCACGATCGTGTCGATCTCGTGCGCCACTTCCTGCTCGAGCCGCTCTGCTGATACGCCCGGCCGAGCGGTGGCGTCGACGACCAGCAAATCGCTTCCCTTGGCGAGATCGTAGGTAAACGCAGATGCGTCGGCGGCGATCTGTCGCTCGCGCACGAGTCGCCGACGGAGACGACTGCCGTTTCGCAGGCCGAGCACTGCCCCACAGACGCTGGCGGCGTAGTACTTCTCGGTGCCGAACGCGGGCGACCGAAACGCCAGAAACAGTCTCGGTAGCATCACGTCGTCCGGCACAACCTCGCGCTTCCACTGCCCGAAGACCGGCGGCAGCGACATGTCCGGCAGCGGTGGCTTCCCCGCGCCGCGCGGAATGTCACCGAAATGCTTTTCGATCAATCGGTGCGCTTCGCCCGGATCGAAATCACCGGCGATCGAGAGCACCGCATTGTCAGGCGTGTAGTAGGTAGCGAAGAACTGCGCGACGTCGTCGAGGCTGGCCGCCGTGAGGTCGTCCATCGACCCCATCAGAGAGTGATTGAATGGGTGCTCCACCGGAAAACACAGCGCCGGGAGCTTTTCCATCCACGTGCCGTACGGCTGGTTGTCCATCGACCAGCGGCGCTCGTTCATCACCACATCGCGCTGCGTGTCGAGCTTTTGCTGCGTCATCGCCGGCAGCAGCTTGCCCATTCGATTCGCCTCGAGCCACAGCGCGAGCTCGAGCTGGTTCGACGGCACCGTCTCGAAGTAGTTCGTTCGCTCCAGCCAGGTGGATCCGTTGAGCGTTCCGCCGGCCCGCTGCACCAACTCAAAGTGCTCGTTCGCTTCGACGTCCGCCGAGCCTTGAAACAGCATATGCTCGAACAGATGGGCAAAGCCGGTTCGCCCCGGGCGCTCATTCGCCGAACCGACGTGGTACCACAGGTTCACCGCGACGATCGGCGCGGTGTGGTCCTCGGACAGGGTAACAAATAGTCCGTTCGGCAATGAAAACGTATCGATCGGAATGCGCATCGATCTAAATTGCACTCCTCTCGTGACCACTGGAACCCTGACGCCGCGCCGCCGTGCGCAATCAATGACACACGTAGTCGCATTGATCGCTGCAGGGTTGGCGTTGCTCTATGTCTGTGCGGTACTCCTGCTTTGGCGGTTTCAGGAGCAGATCGTCTTCCAGCCGCCGAGCGGCGTGGCAGCGAGCGATGTCGCCGCTCGCCGGGTGACGTATCGTGCAGAGGACGGCATCGAGCTGTTCGCGTTCCTCGTTGGAGAATGCGAAGGCGACGCAACGTTCGTCTTGGCGTTTCACGGCAACGCCGACCTCTCGCGCTGGCTCGTGCCGTGGGCCGCGCAGGTCGCGCGGGAGGCCGGCGTCTGTGTCATGCTGCCTGAGTATCGCGGCTACGATGGCGTGGCCGGCGTTCCGTCATACGCCGGGTCCGCGCACGACGCCCGCGCTGCGCTCGCGTTCGCGCGTGACTCGCTTCAAGTCACACCGGAGCGTTTGGTGTACTTCGGCCATTCGCTCGGGACCGCGATTGCCGCCGAGCTTGCCGCAGTCATGCCTCCGCGCTCCCTTGTGCTGCAATCGCCATTTTCGTCGGCGCGCGCGATGTCGCGCCGTCTGTTCGTTCCCGGCGTCGGCGCGTTTTACAGGCTCATCTCGCGCGTGCATTTCGACACGAACGCCCGCGTCGCCGCGCTCGACCTACCGGTTTGGGTATCGCACGGTGATAAGGATTTGATCATTCCCGTGACAATGGGCCGCGAGGTGTTCGCGGCCGCCCGTCATCCAGGCGAGTTGCTCATCGTGCCCGGTGCAGGCCACAACGATGTGCCGGAGATTGCAGGGCGCGGTTATTGGTCATGGCTTGTGCGCGCCGTTCATGACGGCGATCGGAGTTCGGCTACTCGCGCCGCTCCAACAAGAACGCGATCGGCACCTTGAACGACTCGCCGAGCACGTACTTCCACTCCCCGTAGCGTGTCAGCGAAATGGGGCTCGTTCGAGTCGGCGAGGAAAACGGCGTCATGCCAAATCGCCGCGCGAGAATCCACAGCCGAAGCATGTGAAACGGGTCGCTGACGAGGATCACCCTGCGCGACGGCTCAGCCTCCATCAGCGCGGCGACCTCTAAGAGTGATGCTGCGGTCGATCGACCTCGATTCTCGATGAGGATGGCGCGCGGCGGGACGCCGCGTCCGATCGCGTAGCGCTGGCCGACAGCCGCTTCGCTCGTCGTATCATGATCGCCAAAACCGCCGGTGAAGATCATTCTCGGTGCAAGTCCGCGTCGCCACAGTTCGATCGCGTGATCGAGCCTGGCGCGCAGCACGGGTGATGGCCGGCCGACGTACTGCGCGGCGCCAAGCACGACGATCGCGGCGGCGGGACGCGCCGTATCGCGACGCTCCCAGAACATGACGCCGGCGAGCGATAAGAGCCACGCGCCGACCATCAGCAGCCCAAGCGCCCATCCCAACCGGGACCAATTCGCTCTACGTCGAGGCAGCATTGTCGGAGCGTGGGGCGGGAACGCGGGATTCTTTCACGGGCGCGAAATTAGTAGTTTGCGCGCCATGGACACCACCCCCGCGTTCCCGACGCTGCGTCTCATTTCGCATCCGCTCGTTCAGCACAAGCTGCGCATTTTGCGAGATCGCGAAACCCCGACGAAGATCTTCAAGGAGTTAGTCGACGAGTTGGCGATGCTCATGGCGTATGAAGCCACGAGCGACCTTGCACTGGAGGAGGCGGTCGTCGACACACCGCTCGAACGAACCGTGGGTCGCCGCGTCAGTGGAAAGAAGCTCACGCTCGTGCCGATCCTGCGGGCGGGGCTCGGGATGGTCGAAGGGATTTATCGCCTGGTGCCAGGAGCGCGCGTCGGCCACATCGGGCTCTATCGCGATCACGACACGCTCGAACCGGTGGACTACTACTTCAAGGTTCCGAGCGACGCGTCGGAGCGCGACTTCTTTTTGCTGGATCCGATGTTGGCGACAGGCGGAAGCGCGGCCGCCGCGGTTTCCTCACTCAAGAGGGCCGGGGCGACGCGCATCCGCTTCATGTGTCTCGTGGCCGCGCCGGAAGGCGTGAAACGACTCGCCGCGGCGCATCCCGACGTCATCGTGTACTGCGCGTCGCTCGATCGTGAGCTGAACGACAGCGGCTACATCTTGCCCGGTCTTGGCGATGCCGGCGACCGGCTCTTCGGAACGCGGTAGCTCGGCTCAGCCGAACCACTCGCGCGGACAATCTCGTTGCTGCTTTGCGGCGTCGAGCACCCACTGCTGCACCTGCGGGTCGACAATCTCTGACCCAACTCGCTCGAACCAGGTTGTTGCCAGCGCCGTGTCGCCAACGCGGCGCCACAATTCTCCGATGAGATACGTCAGCACTGCTCGCTCGTCGCGCGCCACGCCGTCGAAGCTTCCAAGCGCCTCGTCGAACTTCCACGCCGCCTTTCGCCGAAAGAATCGCTCGGCTTCGGTGTCGCCTTCGTCGACGCAACACCATGCTGCGCGGAGCAGCAGATCCGCCACGTGACGCGGCTCCATGCCCTGCCACTCGGCCACCTTGGCCGCAGCTTCGTATTTGTCGGAGCCGGTCAACGTTCCGCACGTGATGCACGGCGCAAGCTCGCTCCACACGCGCTCCTTGAGAACCGCAGAAACCTCGGCGTCCTCATTGAAGTCGCGGTCCGCTCCCGAGTAGCCGCACCGATTGCATGTGTGAATCAAGTACGGCAACGGTTGCGTGCCCGCAGCACGCTCGTGAAAGTCGGTTCTCTTGCCACCGAACGAATTTGTCGATACCACCGACTGCGAACGGAACCGAGTTTCGCAGATGGGGCACATCAACTCGACCTGCTGTAGCGTGGTCATCGGTACCTCAGGGTCTCTCTTCGCCTTCGAAAGCATGCAAAGGAAAAACTGTGCCATCGAAGATCCCACGCCGCGCGCTCTTGTTCGTGTTTTATTGTGTCACTATCATTCCGCGTCGAATAACGCGTCGCGCCGCCCTCCCCGCGTCCGGGTCGAATGCTGATCAACCTGCTGCCTGATTTTTTTGCTGTTCTCGACAGCACCGATCGCCTCGCCGCTTACCAGCGCTACTTCGCTGCTCATCAGAAGATCCTCGAACCGTACTGGCACAACTACGTCATCGATCCCGACAGTCCACACTTCGTGGACATCGTGCGATCGAGCCTGACGGCAGGTCGAACGGATCTGACGACGATGCTCGACCGCATCGATGTCGTCGCGCTCGCGAGAAACACGGAGCAACAGTGCCGTGAACTTCTCGCGATGGACTGCGACGTCGACGTCGTTCTCATGGTGGGCGTCGGCGCGGCGAACGCGGGTGAATTGGTGGTCGAGGGGAAGGGAATCGCCTTCGTGTGTCTCGAACACTTCACGGGCACGGCGAATCCGCAGACCGAAGGACTTGGTCTCGAGCCGGAGTTGATTCCGCTCTGGTTAGCCCACGAAATCGCGCACGTTGTGCGCTGCGTCTCGCCGACGAGCCGAAGCCAGCTGCGGGATATCATCGCTGAATCCGCCGGTTATTACTCGTACTGGGACACCGGTCGTCGAGCGACACTGCGCGAACTTCTCGTCAACGAGGGACTCGCCGTAAACGTTTCGCGCGCCATCAGCCCCGGCCATGCGGCGTGGGAATACTTCGGGTACGAGCGCAGGCAGTACGCCGATGTTCGACAACTCGAGACGATCATGTCTCGCGCCGTGGCTGGTGACCTCGATCACACTGGCTTGGTCCTTCTCCTTCGCTATCTCTCCGGAGGGATGAGCGACGATGTGCGCACGGTCGACCGCTACGTGCTTCCCGAGCGAGCCGGTTATTACCTCGGCGCTCGCATGACGGAGCCGGCCATCGCAACCCACGGCCACGCATGGGCGGTGAGAGCGAGTGCCGCGGAAATCGCGTCGATCGGTCAGGCGGCGGTGATGACAGCGTAAGGTGAACGCGGCGCTTTCACGAGCGCTGCGTTCATTTTCCGACGCAAAACCGCCGGAAGACTTCGTCGAGCACATCGTCGATGTCGACGGCGCCGATCAACTCTTCGAGAGTTGTCACCGCCGAACGCAGGTGCACGGCCGCGACCGGCGCGGGTACTGACGCCGCGCCCCACGCCCCACGAAATGCGAGTACCTCGTCCAGTGCCGTGCTCACGGCGAACCGATGTCGCTCCTGCACAAGAATCGGCGCGTCTGTTTCGACTGGCGCCGCATCGCCGGACAACACGTCCGTGATCACGTCGATCAGCTCGTGAAGTCCGCGTCCAGTCTCCGCGCTCACCGCGACGCTGCGCGCAGCCCCGATCGTACGCGCGCCTGCTGCCAGTTCTGTTTCGGTCGGCGCGCACAGATCTGATTTCGTCCAGACCGCGACGGTCGGCGCGCTCGAGCGCTCGCCCAGCGACTCGCGAAGCAGCTCGAACGACGCCAAGCTGTCGGAACAGGCGAGGACAACGGCGGCTCGACCCACGTAGCTTGCGCTCACTTCGACACCGATTCGCTCGACTGGCTCAGTTGTGTCGCGGAGGCCTGCGGTGTCGACGAGCCGAAGTGGGAACAGCTCTGTATCGATCACCGCCTCGATCGCGTCGCGCGTGGTCCCGGGAATATCTGTGACGATCGCTCGATTCTCGCCGAGTAGCGCGTTGAACAGTGAGGATTTGCCGACGTTCGGCGCTCCCGCGAAGACGACGAGCGCACCTTCGCGAACCAGTGCGCCAACCCGCGCAGTCGCCAACAGCTGTTCCAGCGCGCGCGTCACGCTCGACGCAGCTTGTTCGATTCGCGCCGGCGCGATTGGACCATCATCCTCCTCGGGGAAGTCGATGTCGTACGCGATCAGCGCCTCGAGACCGATGATCTCATCTCGCAGTGCGAGGATGCGCCGGCTCAAACCGCCGTCGAGCTGGCGAAGTGCCGCGCCCTGCGCGGCACGTGAATTCGCGTCGATCAGATCGCCGGTCGCCTCGGCCTGCAGAATGTCGAGCTTTCCGTTGAGCACCGCTCGTCGCGAGAATTCGCCGGCCCGCGCTACGCGCGCGCCGTGACCGATCAGCGCGCCAATCACCGTCGTTGGAACAACGAGTCCACCGTGGGTGATGATCTCGACGGCATCCTCGCCGGTGAACGACGCAGGCGCGTCGTAGCGAATGACGATCGACTGATCGAGCTCGGTGCCGTCGGTATTTCGTACCGCCCCAAGTACTGCGCTCCGAGGCGTGGTTGGCCAGCGGTCGATGACGCGTTTCGCGATCGCGTGGGCGTTGGGACCCGACAGTCGCACGATGGCAAGTGCACTGCGCCCCGAAACGGTGGCCTGCGCAACGATCGTTTCGGATAGATCGAGCGGGTGGCTTGGCGATTCGCCAATCATTTCTCGAGAGCGGCGTTGACGTCGAGCGACTCACCGGGTTCGACGATCCGAACCGCCGAACGCAGATGGTGCGACTCGAGTCGCTGGCGCAATCGGCGAATCGCGTCGTGCGCC
>Ga0157375_10004909_pt1 | contig 11628 bp, 9 predicted proteins | sample M35metaG_FD_115311 | JGI IMG/M metagenome (GOLD analysis project Ga0157375, IMG submission 115311) | Miscanthus rhizosphere microbial communities from Kellogg Biological Station, Michigan, USA - M3-5 metaG | ecosystem: Host-associated > Plants > Roots > Rhizosphere > Soil | place: USA: Michigan...
GCCGCGCGCCTCGCCCACGGCGGCCGGCAGGACCGCCGCCAGATGATCGCCGTGGACTGCGACGCCGTACACGATCAGCACCGCATGAAGCGCGACGAAGCCAAGGAAGACCGGCAGCAGCACGAGGATCGATTGCTTCATGCCACGGAAATTCAGGCAGCTCATCAACACGATCAGGCTCAGCTCGGTGACGAGCCTGAACGCCTGGGCGTTCGCCGGCAACAGACTGAACAAGGCTTCGACACCGCTCGCGATGGACGTCGCGACGGTCAGCACATAGTCGACCAGCAGCGCCGCCCCCGAGACTGCGCCACAGCGCGGGCCGAGCAATGCGGTCGCGACGCGATAGCCGCCGCCACCGGCAGGGAACAATTCGATGATCTGGCTGTAACCGAACGAGATGATGAAGACGGTGGCCGCCGTCGCTGATGCGATAAACAGGGCCAGTGGCGTGTGCTGCCCGAGCGCGAGAAACGCCTCTTCGGGACCATAGCAGGCAGAGGACAGCCCATCGGCGCCTAGACCGATTAACGCGAACAGCGGCGTAATCGCGATGGCCTGGCGCGTGCGCCGGTCGAGCGGGTCGAGCGCTTCGCCGGCAATCAGCTTCCTTATTTTCCGGAAAGCGGTCACGGCGTACGGCTTACGTCACGAGCGTGCGGGAACAGTCCACGTCACGCGGCGGTCGCCACACCGCGCCTCAACGGCTGCAGTCCGATAGCCTTGCGCAGCCGCTGACAGTCCGGATTGGGTGTTCCATCCTCGGACCACACGCGATATTCGCGACACGGAGACGGACGCTGCGAATAAATTTCGCACCGGATACCGGGTTCGCCCACGGTGCCGCGCAAGGCGATGCAACGCCCATGGCCAGCCTCGGTACCTTTCATGCACACCATGAGGGGATTGATCGCGCTGACCATCTCGTCAGGCACCGTTCCGCAAGGCGAGCTTGCCATCTCGCCCATGTACATCGACACGCGGAAGTGCTGGCAGCATGCACCGCACGACAGGCACGGGTTGTCCACGTCATCGGCCATGTCCACGAAAACACGATTGTCATCTTGAAAGTGGACTATTTGAACGATGTTGCTTTTAGTCATTTTTGGATATCAATGCGTTTTTCGGATGTCAGAAAAAAACGCATTTATGCCGGGCGAAGATAACGATGTTCGAGAAACGCAGCCTGGAACGGCGGCATAAAGTTGATTCCGCCTGAACCGTATAAAGGGATGTTCCATGATCGGCGGCAGTGCACAGGATATTTCCGGCGAGATATATTCCTTATAAAATTTCGCCGAATAGAATCAAAAGGCCGTATCTGTGCGCGCTCTGAAACGTGCCATCGGATGGAAGATCCGCGGCGTCCGGAATGGTCTGAAATTGGCGACGAAAACACGCGATCCCGCAATGCTCAACCTTGCCATCTACAGCAGGTTGAGCACGTGCAGTGCGTTCGTCCATTGCTCCAAGCACCAGCCTACTTCGCTCGCCGCGGCTTTGCCTTTGCACCGGATTGATTGAATTCGACCGCGGCGCGGATGAGCGTCTTGAACGCGTCCGGGTCGACCTGCTCCCCCTGATGAATGTCGATCGCGCGCCTTACGTTCCCGTCGAGGCTCGAGTTGAAGAGCCTGGCCGGGTCCTTCAGCGAAGCCCCCTTGGCGAAGGTCAGCTTCACTATCGCCTTGTAGGACTCGCCGGTGCAGATGATTCCGTCGTGCGACCACACGGGAGTGCCCATCCACTTCCATTCCTCCACGACGTCCGGGTCTGCCTCCCTGATGAGCTTGCGCATCAGGCTCAAGGTATCCCCGCGCCAGTCCCCGAGTTCGGCGATCTTATTGTCGATCAGCCCTGATGCCGGCTGGCCGTCTGACGTAACCGACTTCTTCATCTTCTCCTCCAGGAGTTTTCAGACTCGTTCTGGTTTTCGGGCCAAGCCATTTACTGCGTCCGGCGTTGATTTATACGGGCTCGACTTCCGCCCTCTGTTCATGCGTCAAACAGCGCAGTCAGAAGCACCAGAAGAGGGATGTCAAATGGTTCCTCCGAGCCTCCATGCGTCGACAACCATGCTCGTGCCGAGTACGAACAGCACCGCCCCCATCACCCAGCGTTGGACCAGCAGGAGTCGCGGCCGGCGGGACAGGAACGTCGCCATGCTGCCAGAGCAGACTGCCACAACGCAATTCACCGATGCAAACGCGATGATCAACGATGAACCGAGCACGAGTGATTGCCTGAGCACGTCGCCCTCCCGATAGTCGATGAATTGAGGCAGGAGTGAAAGAAAGATCATCGCCAGCTTCGGATTCAACAGGCTGGTCGTTGCTCCCATCGCGAAGAGCCGGAGAGGCCGTTGCTGAGGCAGATCGCGAACCTCCAGGGGGGAGCGGCCGCCGGGCTCCACGGCCAGCCACGCCAGATAGATCAGATAGAAAGCGCCCCCGGCCCCCAAAAAACTGCCGGCATAGGGCACGCTCAGGAAAAGCGTCGTGATGCCGAACGCCGCGCCAAACATATAGCAAAGGTATCCGAGCATGACGCCGGCAAGGGAAATGAGACCGGCTGCGCGTCCTTGCGCAATGGAGCGCGACATCACGTAGACCATGTTCGGGCCGGGTGTCACAGCGAGCATCCCGCCGACCGCCAGAAATCCGTAGATCGATACCGTACCGTGCATTGCCCTGGGCTCTCCTGTAGTCATGGGTTGCAGTATCGACCTGACGCATAGCCACGTAAAACGCATTAAACTGAATTTGTTATTCAGATTTTCTGACGAAATGAAAAAGCTCGATCTGGACGTGCTTGAAATGGTGGTGGCGGTCGCCGACACCGGATCGTTTGTCCGGGGTGCGGATTCCGTGCACCGGTCTGCGTCTGCGGTGAGCATGCAGATAAAGGCGCTGGAAGAATCACTTGGAAGACCGCTCTTCATCCGAAGCACCCGTAGCGTAGCGATTACCGCAGAGGGCAAGACGCTTCTCGACTATGGCCGTCGTATGCTTGCAATGCGGGATGAGGCATGGGCATCGGTCGTTCGCCCGGAGATGAAGGGCCGCATAAGCATCGGCGTTCCGGACGACTACGCTTCATCCCTGCTGCCGCCGGTCCTGGGAAAGTTCGCCGTTGCTCACCCACGCGTGGAAATAAGGGTAATCGGCATGCCCAGCACGGCACTCGTTCCATTGCTCAAGGACAATACGCTTGATCTCGCCTGCATCACGAAAACCAGGGGCATGGCGGGAGAATTCATCCGGTTCGAGCCGATGGTCTGGGTCGGGTCGGCCGTGAGGAAAGTGTGGAAGGAGCGTCCGCTTCCGATCGCGGTTTTCGCACAGGGCAGTGCCGCGCGTGTCGCTGCCATCAGCGCGCTTCAACGGGCGAGCATCAAATATCGAATGTCCTACGAAAGCCCGAGTCTGCTGGGCCTGATCAGCATGGTCGAAGCGGGGCTTGCGGTCGCGTCACTGGCAAAGTGCAGCGTACCCGGACATCTTGTTCAGCTATCGCAGAACGAAGGGTTGCCACCGCTTGCCGAACTCGAGATAGTCCTTGCACGCAGTTCGCGATCCGCGCGAGCTCCCTGTGATTTTCTTGCCGAGCAGATTCTGACTGAGTTGAGAACGTGAACGAGGTGCGACAACAGCACGAGGTAAAGAAGCCGCATGTCGTCACGCTGTCGTCAGCATCATTTCGCGCGCGCCCGGTTGCGCATGTTCACGGCGCTTGGCGATCACAGCATGTATTTGAGCGACGACGCCTGCACCTTCGCCTACCGCCGCAGCCACGCGCTTGACGGATCCCGACCGGACGTCTCCGATGGCGAATACGCCCGGAATACTGGTTTCGAGCGATCCCGGCAACTGTCCTGTGTGTCCCGCGGCCGAGCCCGTCAGTATGAATCCCTCGTCGTCGGTACGCACGCCGGAGTCTTTCAGCCATGCCGTATTGGGCGCTGCGCCTGTGAAGATGAACGCGTGACGGACGTCCAGCGTCATCGCGCCGTCCGGGGTCGAGCACCGCAGTCCCGACAGCGTCCCGTCCTCGACGCGCACCGACTCGACCTCCGTGTGAGCGTGCAACGTCACATTCGCCGCGTCGGAAAGACGGCTGATCAAGTACTGCGACATGGTCGATTCAAGACTGTCCCTGCGAAACAGCACATGAACGTGTGAAGCATGCATCGCGAGATGAGCAGCCCCTTGTCCTGCCGAATTGCCGCCTCCAATCACCGCTACTTCCATCCCTTCGGAAAGCTTCGCGCTCGCGGGGGATACCCAATAGTGAGCGCCACGTCCATTCAATTCATCGAGCCCGTTCGATTCGGCGCGGCGATACGATGCGCCCGTCGCGATGACCAGCGTATGGGTTCGGATGCGCCGGCCGTCCATCAACTCGAGCCTGATCGGCGAGTCGTCCGTTTGAAGGCTCTTGACCTCCATCGGGATGGCGATTTGTGCGCCAAACTTCTGAGCCTGCAGGAAAGCTCCACGAGCCAGCGCTCCGCCCGAAACTCCGGTCGCAAAGCCGAGGTAGTTTTCAATGCGTGAGCTTTCGCCTGCCTGCCCTCCTGGCGCCCGACCGTCCAGCACAAGGACGGAAAGCCCTTCCGATGCCGCGTAGACCGCTGTGGCGAGCCCGGCGGGCCCGGCCCCGACGATCGTTACATCGTAGATATGGTGAGATTCGAATGACGGAAGCCAACCCAACTGCGACGAAATCGCGGCCTCGGTGGGACGCCGGAGCACTGTGCCGTCAAGGCACAGCACAACGGGAAGATCGGTGGATGAGATGCCGACTTGCTTGAGGAGGCGCCTCGCCTGAGGGTCGCATTGAGGATCCGTCTTGTGGTGCGGGTAGTCATTGCGTGCAAAGAAATTTTGCAGCGCAACGACGTCCGGATCGCCGGCATCGCCGATGATGACAGGACCGGCCCCTGCTTCCACCAGTCGCGATCGGCGAAGGATGAGGGAACGCATGACGCGCTCGCCGAGCTCGGCTTCACCGACTATCAACTGACGCAATTGACGCGGAGCGAGCAACAGGGCCTCCACGTCTTCTATCGCGCACGCGTCGACCATTGCAGGCTTGCCGGACAGCTGGCCCACCTCTGCGACGAACTGCCCTGGCCGCAGGACCAGTTCATTGAGCGAGCGACCCAGCCCGTCGCGGTAGATAATCCGGACGGCTCCTTTCAGGACGATGAGCATGCCCGCGCATGCCTGTCCTGCTTCAAGCAGGAATTCACCGGCCGGGTACTTCCTGGGTACGCCAAGGCGCCTGGCTCGCTCGATCTCCCGGGCAGACAATTGCGCGTGCATGTCGCCCCGCGCGTGCTCGTCATGATGCAGCGGCGGATGCCTGACCCGCTGTTCGACGCTATCCGAAGCGTGACTTTGCAATATCAGGTCGAGATCGTCTTTCATGATGGTACCGTCCAGAAATGGTGCTAGGTCGACACGTCGGGTCCATGCAGAAAAGGGTTGAACGCCGGGTCGACGTCATGCGCAGGTGCGGGTGAATCGTCGTGCAGCGCGACGACATTGACGATCCCTTGCCGCGCCATCTTGGCGTAGGGGCAAACGCGCTCGGAGGCGCGAACGAGTTGCTCGGCAATGGCGCGGTCCACACCCGGCAAATGAATCCTGATGTCGGCTGTCAGCGTGTACAGGCCGTCCACCGGGTCGCGTCCGAACGTAACGGACACATGGACTGCGGCGTCGACAAGCGAGATGTCGTTCTTGGCGGCAATCAAGGTCAGCGCGCCGTGAAAGCAGGCCGCATAGCCTGCTGCGAACAGCTGCTCGGGATTGGTGCCGCCACCCGGGCCGCCCAGGGCCTCTGGCATCCGCAGGTTCAGTTCGAGATTGCCGTCGTCTGAACGAACGACCCCGGAGGCTCTTCCGTGTTCGGCCTCGCCACCCGTCACGCGTACGTTTGCGGTATAGAGCCCCTGAAATTCCGGCCCGTAGTATTTGTCGAGCACTGTCAAAGGGGGTGGCGTCAATTTGGTCATGGTGTGGATCTGCTCACTTGTCAAAGTCATTCGAGCGTTTGAACACATCGTAGGCCGGTCACGTCGGAGGCAGAAGCGTTGGGGAGGAACGCATGATGTTGCCGTCAAGACGACAATCAACGCGAAACAGTCATCGGACTGCGGCGGGGCGCTGCTGATCGACCGTTCTTTTGCCGCGGAAAAGAACGGTCGGCTGCACCAGTCAGGCAATCATGAAATGGATTAAGCAATTACCGGAATACATTGGGCGGCATGAAGCGGGCTGCGGATGCGCTGCCTGTTCTTGACGGGCATGAGTCTGAGCGAGCCGGTTGTTATTCCCGTGCAGTGAGCGTATAAGTTACGGTTCATCGGGGCAGGAGAATCGGTAAAAAATCGCCCGTTGCCGTCACCAATCCGGGCGACGAAACGTCGTGTTCGGCATGGGAACTTCAAGCCGCCATTTCATCTGCCGGTGCCCCATCGCGCAGGCTATCGACTCTCGCATGACGGGAGCCGCCGTAGAGAATGTTCGCATTGGCTAGTGAACTGAACGCTATATAGCGCATGCTCATGTCGACCAGTGAAACGCATCCACAACACGCCGCCAGCGAAGACTCGCTCGCGTGCAGCTTTGCCACCAGCTACGCTGGCGTGATCGCATTTCTCGCCGTGGTGAGCGAGGGCAGCTTCGCGAAGGCGGGTGACCGTCTCGGCATCGGCCGGTCCGCAGTCAGCCGCAATGTCCAGAAGCTCGAAGCGCAACTCGATGCCCGGCTCTTTTTGCGCACCACGCGAAGCACGTCTCTGACGCGGGAAGGCGAACTCTTCTATGAGAATTGCCATCCGGGTGTAGAACGGATTGTCCAGGCGCTGGAAGACATGCGCGAACTTCGTCACGGTCCGCCGCGCGGTCAATTGCGTATCTGCTCGACGATCGGCTTTGGCCGCAGGATCGTGGCGCCGCTGCTCAACGGATTTCACGCAGCGTATCCGGACATCGCGATCGATTTCGTGCTCAAGGACAGTCCCGCCGACTTTACCTCGGATCGTGTCGACGTCGCATTCCGCGACGGCAGGATGGACGACAGCCAGGTCGTCGCGAAGCAGATCATCCCGATGCAGATGATTGTGTGCGCGTCGCCCGCTTATGCGAGCGCGCACGGCTTGCCGCGCACGGTCGAGGAACTCGATGACCATCGCTGCATCAACTTCCGGACGGCTTCGGGCCGTGTTGCCGATTGGGAGTTCAAGGTGAGTGGCGTGAGCTGCAAGGCCGTCCCCAAGGCGCTTCATACTTTCAACGATTCCGATCTCGTCCTGCAAGCGGTGCTCGATGGCCATGGCGTCGCACAACTTGCGGCCTACCAGGTGAGCGGGCTCTTGCGCGAGAACCGTCTGCAGGCGTGCCTTGCACAGCACGCGCCCGATGATCGCGGCCACTACGCGTGCTATCTGAGCCGCAAGCATTTGCCGGCGCGCATCCGCGTGTTCATCGACCACATGACCGAGCAGATCAGGGCGCTCGACCTGCACTGTCCCACTCAAGTCGTTCCGCTGTCCCTCTGTCGCTGATTGTTGTCATCGAGACAACACGGTGAGCGCCTTCGCGGGGCTACTGCCGCTCGGCGCCCCCGTCTACGATTCTTCCTGACGGTGGCCGCGCAGGCAACGTTTCCAGTGCCAATCCGGCGTGTCCGTTGTCGCTCTCCGGGAGAGTCTGAACCTCTCGCGGAGCCGCTGCTCGACGGTGCCGCCTTGTCATGAATGACTATCGTGCAACGCCGCGACTCGCGATGCCATTTTGATTCGCGCGCATTCACTGCAAATGACCCGTCGCCAGGACATGGCGATATCAGGCGCTCCCGCAATAAAGGGTTCATCCAGATCGCCACGGAACGGGCGGTATCCCGGAGATGGGCCATCGTGCGGCGATCGTTAACTGATCGCCGCACGACGAAGCAGGGCACCGGTCGCCATGGGGTTCGGTGCCCGCAATCGACTTCGCAATTTTCTAACGGAAGGCAATAATCATGTCGCAGAAAATCCTGATAGTGGGTGCCGGCTTTGCCGGGGTGTGGGGCGCGCTAGGCGCCGCTCGCGTGCTCGATGGCGCGGGCGTAAGGAGCAGTGACGTTGAAATTACCCTGATCTCGCCGAAACCGGAATTGCAGATCCGCCCGCGGCTGTACGAAAGCGAGCCGCAGCGGATGGCTGCCCCGCTTCTGCCGCTCTTCGACGCCATTGGCGTGAAGTTTGTCGAGGGCCGTGCCGAAGAGATCTCCGTTCATGACAGGACCGTGAGTGTCGTGTCGGAGAACGGGCAAGAGCGTTCGCTCGCGTATGACCGGCTGTTGCTGACGAGCGGTAGCAAGTTGCACAGGCCGCCCATTCCGGGTCTGGTGGAGCACGCTTTCTCTGCCGATTGCGTTGAGGATGCCGTCGAACTCGACAAGCACCTGAAAGAGCTGGCAAAGCTGCCGGAATCGCCTGCGCGCAATACGGTCGCAGTGGTGGGATGTGGCTTTACGGGTATCGAACTCGCAACTGAATTGCCCAGGCGCATGCGCGAGCTGTTTGGCGCCGACGCGGCGGTTCGTGTCGTCGTGATCGGCTCTCAGGACGAGATTGGCCCCGATCTCGGACCCAACCCCCGTCCTTTCGTATCCGAAGCGTTTGACTCGCTGGGCGTCGAGGCGGTACTGGGCTCCGGCGTGGTGGCGGTCGATGCGGACGGGGTGCGCACTGCATCGGGCACCCGTATCGAAGCCGGGACCGTGATCTGGGCGGGTGGCATGCGTGCCAGCTCGCTGACCGCGCAAGTCTCTTCGCGTCTCGATCCGCTGGGACGCGTCGAAGTGGAACCGGATCTTCGCGTGGCCGAAGCACCCGGTGTGTTCGTGGCGGGCGATGTGGCGCGAGCTCTGACTGACGATAACGGACGCTACGCGTTGATGTCCTGCCAGCACGCCATCGTGATGGGGCAATTCGGCGGGCACAACGTGGCCGCGGATCTGCTCGGGATCCCGACGCTGCCGTATCGACAGCCGTTCTATGCCACTTGCCTCGACCTTGGCGAATGGGGTGCCGTCTACTCGGAAGGTTGGGATCGACAGATCAAGTTGACGCACGCCGAAGGCAAGGCGCGCAAACAGGTGATCAACACGCAGTGGATCTATCCGCCGGCGCCGAATCGTGCCGAAGCTCTGGCGGCGGGCAATCCGCAAGCGTCCTTCGTATAGGGCGTCATACCGCCTAAGGCGCAGCCATCGGGACAGTGAGTCGGCCGGCCTCCGATTGATGGGGTTGGAGGCCAGGCCGCACACGACGCCGCACGAATGGTGCGAAAGCGCGCAGCAGTCTGCACTGCTGCGCGCCAGGGCACGTCACGAGTCTCGACAAGATCCGCTCCTGCGATGTGTCCTGCTTGCGGTCAACCAGTAACCTCTCACGGGGGACGTATGGCATTGAATGACAGGGTCGCGCTCGTTAGCGGAGACACACTTGTCTGTTCGTGAAAAGACCCTGCGCAGCGGTACGTGCAAGCCTGGAGGAGGGCGACATGCTGTCGCATGAGTTGATCGCGCGGTATGGTGTGCTGGTCGTATTCCTGAATGTGCTCGGCTCTTCAATCGGCCTGCCATTGCCTGCCATACCGACATTGATCGCGGTTGGGGCGAGCATCACGATCGCGACGCATGCTTTACCGTCTGCGTTGTCGCATTTCGCGATGATGCTGGGCGCCGCTGTTCTTGGAGGTGTGCTTGGCGACCTGATCTGGTTTCAGGGCGGCAAGCGCTATGGTGAGCGCACGCTTCAGACCGTTTGCAAACTGTCGCTGTCACGCGAGACGTGCGTCAGGAAAACGGAGCGCTTCTTCGGGCGCTGGGGCGTCCGTGTCCTGATCGTTGCGCGGTTCGTACCTGGCTTGTCGCTCGTGGCGGTGCCGCTATGCGGCGCGATGGCGGTCAGGTTGCGTTCCTTCATCGCGCACGATTGCACGGGTGTAGCGCTTTGGGCATCGGCTGGACTGGCCGTCGGTGGAATATTCGCGTCGCAGATCGACGTGATTTTTGTGCTTGTCTCTCATCTTGGCTGGCAAACGCTGTTCGTGATCGGCATCGCACTGGCGCTCTATGTCCTGTATCGCTACTGCCGGCGGTTGATGCTGGCAAAGGCGCTCGAAACGGCGCGGATCAGTGCACATGAACTGCACGCATTGCTCGCGAACGACCCGCGGCCGGCCGTCTTCGATATCCGCTCCGCCGAGCGGAGAATGCTAGATCCATTCGTTATTCCAGGCGCTGTGATTGCCGATGAACGGAAACTGCAGGAGATCGTTGAACGCTACGGGGCGAACCGGGCGCTCGTCATCTACTGTTCGTGTCCGGGCGAGGTCTCTGCCGCATGGATGGCCAAGCGCTTGCGAGGAGCCGGCGTCAAGCTCGCGTTGCCGCTTACCGGCGGGATCGACGCATGGCGGCTTGCGGGCTTCGAGGTTGATCCGGCGGGAGCGATGGACGACGATGCAGCAAGTGGAGAAGAGAGGGGACTCGTGGCTCAGTGAGTGTCAGGATGTCACGCGCTCTGTTCTGTTGCCGCCAGTCGCCAATCACAAGCTCTCCGATATCCATGGCCTGAGCGCGACGATTCCACCGACGCAGTTGTGAGTAATTTCCCGGAAGCCTTCACAACGCAGTCATTTCGAAGACGTGGTAGCCCCAGGGCGGCAGATCCAGGTAAAGACCGCGTGCCACGAGGTCGCTCCCGTCGCGATCGAAACCGGCCGGCCCCATCATGTCCTTGAGCCGTACCGTCCGGCCGGACAGTTCGGCAAACGGGATTCGGACGTAACACTGGCTCTGGTTGCCCGCATAGTTGACGACAACCATGCGTCGTTCGCCATCGGCCCGCTGCCAGCACCAGGCAATGAAACAGTCCGAGGTCCAGTTTCCGTCCCACGCCGGTTCCCGGTCAAGCAAGGTCCATGCGCCGTCTCTGAAGACCGGCTGACGCAGCACGGCCATCAGGTTCTCGTAGAACTCCCGCGTCCTTGCGTCGACGGGCTCCTGTGGCGCCCGGACGAGGTGCGGCGAAATGCGTTTCGTGCGCCCCTCGAACTGCCCCTGGTGAAAGAAGCGCAGACCGGGTGAGAGAAAGGTGACGATGGCCGCGGCCTCGTGCCTGTCGGGATCGAAGGTTGCCGCGGTCCGGGGCTCGTCGTGGTTTTCCAGAAAGCGGGCCAGCTTGTCCTGGTAATCGAGCCCGGCATGCAGATGCTCGCGCACCGGCCGGGCGTGCGCGTCGCGCAAGCGGTCGTAGAGTTGCTTGTCGTAGGCGTAGTCGAAGCCCTGTTGCTGCATCGTCCATTCCAGGTCCCAATAGACCTCCGCCATGAACCGGAAGTGTGGATGCGCACGCCGTACGGCCGCGGTCGCCTTCGGCCAGAACGGTTCGGCGCGAATGCCCCAGGTGCGTTCGAACACGTCGGGCAGGACCAGCATCGCCATGTCGCAACGCACGCCGTCGCATTGCCCGGCGATTCGCTGCAGCTCGCCGATCATCGCCTGCTGCAACTCAGGATCGCCGTAGTCGAGCTGCAACGTATCCGGCCATCCGTCGAAGTA
>Ga0157375_10004911_pt1 | contig 11627 bp, 4 predicted proteins | sample M35metaG_FD_115311 | JGI IMG/M metagenome (GOLD analysis project Ga0157375, IMG submission 115311) | Miscanthus rhizosphere microbial communities from Kellogg Biological Station, Michigan, USA - M3-5 metaG | ecosystem: Host-associated > Plants > Roots > Rhizosphere > Soil | place: USA: Michigan...
CCAGCGCCACAGTCGCCGAGCCCAGCATCACCACCAGCGCCCCGGCATAGCCCAGGGCGTTGATCTCTTCAGCCTGCACGAAATCGGGCCACAACCACGCCGCCACCGCCACTGCCACGAATGTCACCAACGGCGTAAGCGCCAACGTTGCACTGACCCGCGAGGCCTCCCAATGGGCGAGCGCTTCGGCAAACGCGCCATAGGCCACCAGCGTGTTCATGCAGCAGGCCAGCAGCAGCCAGCCTTGCAACGGGCTCAAGTCCAGCGCTTCCAGCGGATGGGCCCACGGCGTGAGCAGCACGGCACATGACAGGTAGATCACCATCATCACCTGCAGCGAATTCCACACCGTCAGCAATTGCTTCTGGCCCAGGGCGTAGAACACCCAAATGGTGGTGGCGAGCAAAATCGTGAGCACGCCTGCGGTATAGGTGCCCAGCGACGTCAGCATTTCCACTAGCCGCTGGTTGAAGAACAACCCGAAGCCGATGATCAGTACCACCAACCCCACGCCCTGCCCCAGGCTGAAACGCTCCTTGAACACGAACACGCTGGCCACCATCAGAAAGATCGGCCCCATCTGCACCACCAACTGCGCCGTACCGGGGCTGAGCATTTTCAGGCCGACCAGATACAGCACGTAATTGCCCACCAGCCCGCACACCGCCATGCCCACCAGCCAACCGCCCCTGGGGCCGAGTACCTTGCGGCTGGGCAGGCGTTTGGTCAGCGCCAGGTAGACAAACAGGCAACTGCCGGCGACCACCAGGCGAAACCAGGTGACGGTGATCGGGTCCATCACCTGCAGAACCTGCTTGAGTTTGATCGGCAGGATGCCCCAGAGAAACGCGGTCAACAGGGTCAAGCCAAAGCCATAAACCCAGCGACCGGAAGAGATGTGCATGAGCGCCCCGAATGCCTGAGGAAGTGGAGCCGCATTCTAGGGGCAAGCGCAAGAATTGGGCTACGACGCAATTTAAATGTGGGAGCTGGCTTGCCTGCGATAGCGCAGTGGCAGCCAAAGAATGGCTGACTGATACACCGTCATCGCAGGCAAGCCAGCTCCCACACTTAACCGGTTTAGCGCACGGCTTCGAACAGGCCGGTAGCCCCCATGCCCCCGCCCACGCACATGGTGACGATGCCATAGCGCAGGTTGCGCCGCTGCAACTCACGCACCAGGTGCCCCACCTGCCGCGAACCGGTCATGCCGAACGGGTGCCCGATGGAGATCGAGCCGCCGTTGACGTTGTACCTGGCGTTATCAATTTCCAGGCGATTGCGCGCATATAGGCACTGGGACGCGAACGCCTCGTTAAGCTCCCACAAATCGATATCCGCCACCTGCAAGCCCTTGGCCTTGAGCAACTTGGGCACCGAGAACACCGGACCGATGCCCATTTCGTCCGGCTCGCAACCGGCCACGGTGAAGCCACGGAAAAACGCCTTGGGCTTGAGCCCCAGCGCCAGGGCTTTTTCCAGGCTCATCACCAGCGTCATCGACGCGCCATCGGAGAGTTGCGACGAATTGCCCGCCGTCACCGACCCGTCTTCGGCAAACACCGGCTTCAGGCCTTGCAGGCTGGCCAGCGTGGTGTCCGGGCGATTGCAGTCGTCGCGGTCGACCACGCCATCAAGGATTTGCACCGCGCCGGTGTTCTTGTCTTCGACCTTGAACTTGACCGTCATCGGCACGATTTCATCGCTGAACAAACCGTCGGCCTGAGCCTTGGCGGTGCGCTGCTGGCTTTGCAGGGCGTACAGGTCCTGCTCTTCGCGGCTGACGTTGTAGCGGCGGGCGACGATTTCGGCGGTCTGCCCCATGGGGAAATAGATGCCCGGCACCTGCTCCTTGAGCAGCGGGTTAATGAGGTTGTCGGTGTTGACGCTTTTCATGGTCAGGCTGATGGACTCGACACCGCCGGCCACGATGATGTCGCTGCAACCCGAGGCAATCTGGTTGGCCGCAATCGCGATTGCCTGCAGGCCCGAGGAACAGAAACGGTTGAGCGTCATGCCCGCCACACCTGTGCCCAGTTGCGAGAGCACCGCCACGTTGCGCCCGATGTTGTAACCCTGCGCGCCTTCGTTGGAGCCCGCGCCGACGATGCAATCTTCCACTGAGGCCGGGTCAATGCCATTGCGCGCCAGCAACGCATTGACGCAGTGGGCGGCCATGTCATCGGGGCGGGTCTGGTTGAATTTGCCGCGAAAGGATTTGGCCAGGCCGGTTCGTACGCTGTCGACGATCACTACTTCACGCATGGGCTACCTCGATCTTATGGTTGTTGGGCGATGGATCGAGCATAGATCCAGGCCCCGGCAACCGCGACGATCATTCATCCCGCCTATACAAAAGCATGATTGCACTGCCTCCTGTGGCGAGCGAGCTTGTTGTGGCGAGCGGGCTTGCCCCGCGTTGGGGCGCGAAGCGGCCCTGATCCAAGCACCGCATTCTTTCAGTCAAAACTCGGTGGCAGGTTTTAGGGCTGCTTCGCAGCCCAACGCGGGGCAAGCCCGCTCGCCACAACAAGTTTTTTCACAACAACAAACCCGGCACCGAGCTATTTCTTTTTCTTCTTGTCGTGCTTGTCGGTCTTGTCGAACGCCTCTTCCAGCGCCCGGTTGATGGTGCGCAGCACTTTGACCCGTGCCCAGCGTTTGTCATTGGCTTCCACCAGGGTCCAGGGCGCGATTTCGGTGCTGGTGCGGTCCACCATGTCGCCCACGGCGGCGCGGTAATCGTCCCATTTGTCGCGGTTACGCCAATCGTCTTCGGTGATCTTGAAACGCTTGAACGGAATGTCTTCCCGGGCCTGGAAACGCTCCAGCTGCGTGTCCTTGTCGATGGCCAGCCAGAACTTGACCACGATCACGCCCGCATCGCGCAACTGTTCTTCAAAATCATTGATCTCGCCATAGGCGCGCATCCAGTCGGCCGGGGTACAGAAGCCTTCGACGCGCTCCACCAACACGCGCCCGTACCAGGAACGGTCAAACACGGTAAACATGCCGCGCGCCGGGATTTTCTGCCAGAACCGCCACAAGTATGGCTGGGCGCGCTCGTCTTCACTCGGCGCAGCAATCGGCACGATATGGTATTGGCGCGGGTCCAGCGCCGCCGCCACCCGGCGGATCGCCCCGCCCTTGCCCGCCGCATCATTGCCCTCAAACACCGTAACCAGCGCGTGCTTGCGCATGCGTTTGTCACGCATCAGGCCGGAAAAGCGCGCCTGTTCGGTAATCAGCTGTTCTTCGTAATCGTCTTTTTCCAGGCGCTGGTTCAGGTCCAGGCTGTCCAGCAGGCTTTTTTTGTCCACCGACGCAATCAACGGCGCCGGGTTCTGGCCGCTCGCCTTGCCCTTGGGTACCTTCAAGGCATTTTGCAGGCTTTCAAGGAGGATTTTGCCCACGGTAAGGCTGCGGTAATGTGCATCGACGCCTTCGATCACATGCCATGGCGCATAGTCGCGGCTGGTACGACGCAGGATGCGCTCTCCGAAGTGCACAAATTTGTCGTAGGTCTCGGACTGCTGCCAGTCCAGCGGGCTGATGCGCCAGCTGTGCAGCGGGTCATCGGCCAGGGCCTTGAGCCGCGCTTTCATTTGTTTTTTGGACAAGTGAAACCAGAACTTGAAGATCAGCGCGCCTTCATCGCAGAGCATCTTTTCCAGGCGCTCGGCGCCGGCAATGGCCTGGTCCAGGCGCGCATCCTTGATCTGCCCGTGTACCCGGCTTTGCAGCATCTGGCTGTACCAGTTGCCGAAAAAGATGCCCATGCGGCCCTTCGCCGGCAGTTGGCGCCAGTAACGCCAGGCCGGCGGGCGCGCCAGTTCTTCATCGGTTTGCTGGTCAAAGGTGCGCACCTCGATCAGGCGCGGGTCCATCCATTCATTGAGCAGCTTGACGGTCTCGCCCTTGCCGGCGCCTTCGATGCCGTTGATCAGGATGATCACCGGGAAGCGCTTCTGCTGTTGCAGCTCGTACTGCACTTCCAGCAGGGCTTCACGCAGGGCCGGGACTTCGGCGTCGTAGGTGTCTTTGTCGATGGCGTGACCGATTTCGGCGGATTCGAACATGGGCAGCTCCGTTTCAAGATGGATCAAGACTAGCGGATTGGGCAACAACACGCGGGAGGAAATTCCACCCGCGCTTGCCATGGGTCAAATCATTGCCCATTGATCGGCTAGAATGGCCGCCTTGCCTTTAACGAGCCGCCCATGAGCCCCATCACCCACGCCCAGCTCGACTGGGACGAACAAGGCCGCCCGCACTCGCGGGTCTTCGACGACGTGTACTTCTCCGACAAGTCCGGCCTTGAAGAAACCCGTTATGTATTCCTTGAACAAAACCGTTTGCAGGAGCGCTTCGCCGCCCTGCCGGCGAATGGGCGACTGGTGATTGGTGAGACCGGCTTTGGCACCGGCTTGAACTTCCTGTGCGCCTGGCAGTTGTTCGAACAACACGCCGTGGCCGGTGCGCGCCTGCATTTTGTCAGTGTGGAAAAATACCCGCTGACCCACACCGACCTGCAACGTGCCCTCGCCCTCTGGCCTGAGCTTGCGCCGTTTGCCGAGCAACTGTTGGCCCAGTACATCGCCATCCACCAGGGCTTCCAGCGTCTGGTGCTGGACAACGGCCGCGTAACCCTGACGCTGTTGATCGGCGATGCCCTCGAGCAATTGCCGCAACTGGACGCGCAGATCGACGCCTGGTTTCTCGACGGTTTCGCCCCGGCAAAAAACCCGGATATGTGGACCGCCGAGCTGTTTGCCGAACTGGCGCGCCTGGCCGCGCCCGGCTCGACCATCAGCACCTTTACCAGCACCGGCTGGGTGCGCCGCCTGATCAACGCGGCGGGCTTCAAGATGAAGCGCACGCCGGGCATCGGCCACAAGTGGGAAATCCTGCGGGGTGAGTTTCTCGGTTGGCCCGAAGAAGCGTCGGCGCTGCCAGCAGCCAAGCCGTGGTTCGCCCGGCCGCCGGCGATTGCAGGCGAGCGCCACGCGATAGTCATCGGCGGCGGCCTCGCAGGTTGCGCCAGTGCCGCCAGCCTCGCAGCGCGCGGCTGGCGGGTCAGCCTGCTGGAACGTCATGACGCACTCGCCCAGGAAGCCTCGGGCAACCCCCAGGGCGTGCTGTACCTGAAACTGTCGGCTCACGGCACGGCGTTGTCGCAACTGATCGTCGCCGGCTTCGGCTACACCCGCCGGCTGCTGGAACACCTGCATCGCGGGGTGGACTGGGACGGTTGCGGCGTCTTGCAGCTGGCGTTCGATGCCAAGGAAGGTCAGCGCCAGGCGCAACTCGCCGAGGCCTTTGCGCCGCAATTGCTGCACCAGTTGGACCGCGAACAGGCCCAGGCCAAAGCCGGTGTCGCCCTGGCACACGGCGGGCTGTTTTTCCCCGAAGGCGGTTGGGTGCACCCACCCGCCCTGTGCGCATGGCAAGCCGGCCAACCCGGTATCAGCCTGCTGCCCCACCATGACGTGCTCGACCTGCGCAAGGCCGACGGCGGCTGGCAAGCCTGGGACGGCGACCGCCTGTTGGCCAGTGCCCCCGTAGTGGTCCTGGCGGGTGCCGCCGACGTCCAGCGGTTCGCCGACCTGCCCCTCAAGCGCATTCGCGGGCAGATCACCCGCCTGCCGCAAACGGCCGAGAGCGCTGCGCTTGCAACCGTGGTGTGCGCCGAAGGCTATGTGGCGCCGCCGCGCCTGGGCGAGCACACGCTGGGCGCCAGCTTCGATTTCAAGAGCGATGACCTCACGCCCACGGCAGCCGATCACGCCGGCAACCTGGCGCTGCTGCAAGACATCTCCACGGACCTGGCCCAGCGCCTGCACGCCGAAGCGCTGGACCCGGCCACCTTGCCCGGGCGCGCGGCGTTTCGCTGCACCAGCCCGGATTATTTACCCATCGTCGGCCCGCTGGCGGACCGCGAGGCCTTTGACCAAACCTACGCCGTGCTGCGCAAAGATGCCCGCCAGGTGCCGGATACGCCTTGCCCCTGGCACGACGGTTTGTATGTCAACAGCGGCCACGGTTCACGCGGCCTGATCACCGCGCCCTTGTGCGGCGAGTTATTGGCGGCCTGGATCAATGACGAACCGTTGCCACTGGCAGCCAGCGTCGCCGAGGCCTGCCATCCGAACCGCTTTGCCCTGCGGGCGCTGATTCGTGGAAAAACCGCTTGATCGTTCTCAGCGCAATGGGCAGATACCCACGTCATCGATGCGCAAGGCATCTTCGCTCAGGCTGCGGATCTCGGCGGCCTGGGCCTGCTCCTGCTCCCTGAGGATCACGTTCATCCGGTCGCGATAATCGACGTCGCTCAGCGTCAGTCTTTGATCGAACACAGCGTTGACGCGCTGGCTGAAAGGCTCATTCAACCGCTCGAAACGGCTGTCGAAGGTCCGCTTCAAATAATCGGTCCAGAACGGCAACTCAACCAGGTAATCCAGCAGGCTCGGCGACAGCTCAGCCGCCTTCACCTGCACTTCGGCACTGTCCAACGCACTGGGCGTCACCCCGCCCAGATGCGCGAACCGCATGTGCAAGGGCTGGCCCGGCAAGTGGAAACGGTCGGCCAGCCCGGTGCGGTACGCCAGGCTGACCTCCAGCGGGTCCACCGCCGGGTTGCCGTCACTGTGGTCCCGCGCGATAGTTTCCAGCTGGTCGAGACGAAACAAACCTCTGGCCAGTTTCAACAAGGGTTTGGCGGTGATCACCCGGCCTTCAATCAGGCGTGTGGCCTCACTGATTTCCGTCAGGACTTCCAGGGCACTGAAACTGCTGGCCGCCGCATCGTCGCACCGCAACGGTGTGGCGGCTCGCTGAAACACCTCATCGCGCAGGTCTTCGTCGTCGGCGCAGCTCATTAACACGCGCCACACGCGCCGATCGAGGTCTTCCCGTACGAAGCGCGCATCGGCGGTACCGCCCAATTCGGCGAGCAATTTGAACAAACCGTCGGAGCCCGGTTCATCCACCAGCCCCTTCCACACGTGTTCTTTTTCCGCGTAATCACGTATACGCTCATCAAACAGCCACAGCTCCCGAGCCTTCTGTTCGTTCAAGCGCGCGATGTCATCTTCAAGAAAGCCCATGCCCGTACCGGCGCTGCTCCGATAGTTTTTGAGCGCCACCTGGCTGGTAAACGATAACGGGTTGAGCCGCAGGTTGAATGCCTTGGTGAAACGCCGCGGCATGCTGAACAGCCAGTCCGGCAACGTCGTGATTTCGTTCTGGCGCAAGTCCACATGCTCGAGCCACGGCAACCGCCGGCACTCGTCAGGAAAGCCGCTCAGTTTGCAGTCACGCAGCAGCAGCTCACGCAGATCGAGCATTTTTCCCACGTTGGGTACGTCCAGCAGCGGGTTACCACTCAGGTTGAGCGAACGCAGCTTTCGCAGCTCCGCCAGTTTGCGAAGGCTGTATTCATCCAGTTGCAACCGGTTATCAGCCATGCGCAGACGTGCCAGCTGCGGCATCTGCCCGAGCACCTCGGGCAGCCGGGCAATGACGTTTTTGGTCAGGTCCAACGTATGCAAGCCCTTGAAGTGCTTGAGAAAGTACGCGACGTCATCACCCAGTTGCATATTGCGCAGCGACAGGTGCTGAACATGATCGAAGTGAATCTGCGGCGGCAACGTGGGCAAGCCGCCCAGCAGCATGCCATCAAGTTCCAGCGCCGGCACACGCAGGCCGCGCTCATCGCGCGTCACGAGCATGCCTCGCCAGCATTGCTCGATCAGTTTCATGGCGTGGAGTCGGCTAAGTCGGTGGTCCCAGGGCGCAATGGCCTCGGCACTGCCTGACGCCTTCTGATTGCTCCAGGTTTTCAGCGCACGGTGGAGCGAAGAAAAATCCCGTTCAAGCGCCTCCACCTTTGCGGCACGGGACAAGTGATCGTGACCAGCGCCCTCGATCAATCGTGCGATCTCCACCTCGCTCAAGCGCGGGTACAGTTTTTTGACTTTGTGCACCAGCGCCGGCGGGGGCGCGGGCAGTGTGCTGGTCTGTGCCAGAACACAGCTGGGCGGCGCCGCTTCAGGCATGCCGCGTTCAGGCCACAGGTAGCCTTTCACCCGGTAGCGTTCGTCCTGGGATTTGAAGCGCAGTTGGCTGCGCAAGCGGCTGCCAGAGTGGGGCCCATCCAGGCGCAGCGTGGCACGCTGTGAACGCGACAGGCCGTCCACGATCGCCTGGTACACCCCGTCCGGTCCTGTCACCCGTGCGTCCAGATCATTCCCTTTTTCATCAAAGGCCTGGAAACCTTCGGCAGACTGGATGATTGTGCGGCGCACTGCGGCATCGGCCGGCCCGACCTGCTCAAGTAGGCGCCCGCTCAAGCGCTCTTCTCGAATCTGGAACGACACATCCCGGGGCCAGCCCTGCAAGCGCTCAAGCGTGCCCAGCGCGATGCGTCGCGTCCCTTCGTTGGCCAATTGCGGCCAATACAGCCCCATCAGCGCCTGGTCTTCGTGCAATTTGTCCAGGACATTTCGCGTCTGCCGGGCCAGGCGAAGGGAGATGCGACCCGTTTCGCGCAGAATCTTGCGGTCGATCGTGCGCGCATGGGTGGCTAGCTCCCAGGCCACCCGCCGCGGTAACTGTGGGTATCGAGCGACCAAGGGCACCAATTCGCCCGTGGTAACGCCTTCATAATCCTGGTAAAGCCGACGGTGCACCGCTGCATGCTGTGTATTGACGGTCTCCAGCAGTCGCTTGCGAAGGCGCGCGGGAGCCTGTTCCAGCTCAACGGCTTCCCCCAGCAAATGCGTGCGCTCATCGGCGCTGAGCGCTTGCAGCAGCACGTCCAGCACCTGGCCGTCCTTGAGCTGTTGCTCGGTGATATGAATGCTCATGTCTTCATAGTCGAAGGGCTCATGGTGTGACAGGCTTTCCAACAGGTTTTCGTGCTCGTCGAGCACCTCGAAAAAGCGCCCCTCGGGCCATCCCGGCATTAATGGCAACGCGAGCATTTGCGCGCGCGCCAGGGAAGCATCAGGCTGCACACCCTGCTCCAGGGCGTAAGTGAGTTCGCCCATCTTGTGGTGCAGGCGCAAGCGTGCCACGGCGTTCTGCACGCGCTCGGGCAGCGGTTGGTGTTCAAGAGCCAGGTGCTGCACGTCTTCCAGCTCCAGCTCGGTGATCGTCGCGAGGCTGCTCAAATGGTCCGAGCGCATCGCAATCAGCGTCGGGTCGATCCGCCCAAGGTTATAAAGAGGAGAACGCCAGTTTTGAGGGCGCTCGAAGGTGTGTTGCCAGCCGCCCTGCCCGTTATGCTCCAGCGGCGGACGCCAGGCCGCCGGCCGTCTGGGATGCAGGGCACGCCACTTGCCGATGTGCGGATCGAAGCGGATGGCATACAGCGCACCATCGATGTTGGCGTAGGCATTCCCGTTGACCTGATAAATCCCCCTCGAATCGGCTCGCCACCCCGGCTGAAAGGTCTCCGGCGGTTGGCTGTAAGGCGCCAGCCGCGGGCGCCACAGCCGCGGGCTTTGATTCTGCAACGTAACGGGTTCGACTTTCTCAAAGAACTGCGATGAAGGGATGAGCTCACGCTTGAGTGTGCCGACAACCTTTCCACCGGCCGCGAACAACATCATGCCCGCAATGTTTTCCGCCACGCTGAACAGGTGCCTGAGGGCTTCATCCTTGTCGCCATGGGCCCAGTCCTCGACGCCTTCAAACACCTCGCCGAGCAGTTGGCCGACGGCCACGCCCAGCATCAGCTGGCCCAGCACCGGTACCACAAACCCGGCGACGTTGAGCAGGTTCAACCCGATATCCAGGTAGGTTTGCAGGCGCTGCTGCCAGGCCTCGGCATCCACTTGAGCCTTGGGCACCGCCAGTACCTGGGCGTCGAGCTGGATCTTGCCGATGCAGGCCTGAACCTGGAAATCCGACAAGCGTGCCTGCACTGGAATCACCCGCAGCGGGCCAAGCTCGCGATCCTCGTCAAAACGCTGGAAAAACCCCAGGCGCTCAGACTCATCCAGATAAGCCCCGAACGCTGTGCGGTAAGACTGCGCCCGCAACATCAGGGACAGATAAAGGGTGAAGTCTTCCAGGCACGCGTATTCGTACCACGGGCGCAGCGGTTCGTTGGGCATGTAGACCACGAAGCCCTTGGCCGGCAGCTGCCCGGGCGGCTCTGCGCTGAACAGCATGACGCCCCACAGGCATGCGCCGTCGATGTTCAGACCTTGCCACGTCCACGGTAGGTTGGCCGGCATCATCTGGTGTGATTCATCCGCCGGCAGGTCGGCCTTGATCACCCTGAGCAACCCGGTATAGATCGATTCACTGACGTATCCCTTGGCGAAGGCGATGTGCAGGTCGATTTGCAGGTCGGCGCTTTTGGACCCGCCAAGGTCCAGGGCAGCCTGGCTATAACCCCGCGTGACCGCGCCTGGGTCGAGCACGTTGAACACACTGCGCACGTGGGCCTGGTAGGCGCCACCAAGATCCAGCTCACGGCAGTATCCGACAAACCCCGCCACTGTCATGCCGACGATGGCCTGCCCGGTGGCTGCGCTGCGCAAAACAGCCGCAGCGGACATGCCGTCCGGTTCAGCCTGGTCCTCAGAGAAGTTGCGCATCGCCGCCTGCACCAGGCTCAGGGTCTCGACGGTGACCGTCGTTTGCAGGGCGCCACCCAGGTCCGGGCCGACACCCGACAGGCTTCGTTTGGGCAGTTCCAGCAGGTCGCGCTGCACATCCACGCCGGTCACGCCTTTGGCGATTAAAAAAGCCTGCAGTTGCTCAATGCAAAAGGTATCGAGCGACTGCAGGCGCCCCAGCAGTTGCTGCGCGCGCTCACGGGTCTGCTGGCTGTCCCGGTGGGTTTGCTCAATCGCTCTGAGGGTATTCGGCCTGGCCTCAAGCAACCAGTGTGGGAGGGTCGACTGCAGTACCCGGGCCTTGCCCAGATCACCGGTCATTTCCAGCAGCCCGGCGTTCAGTTCGGCCTGGGTCACAGGGTGTGCGACCTCATGTAATTCGCGTTTTTGCACCATCGGCAACGTCTTCCTTAGCGTTGAATAATGGTCGATTACGATAAGCGCGAAACCCAGGAAAACAGATTCGAATAACCGTGCATTGAACCCCCTGATAGCCGCAGATTTTCCATCAAGACGGGCGTTATTTAACGCCGATTCGCTGCGAGCCGCGCCAGACGCAGGCCGGGGCAAAACCCGTCACGGCCAATTGCCTTATAACTTATCGGTCTAAAACTCCACAGATAGCACCGGGTCAGTTTCTGGGTACGCGCCCTTCGGGGCGTATTGAGTGTTGACCCTCCCCAACGGAAAAACCGGTAAGGAATTTATGTGCGGATTAGCTGGAGAATTACGTTTCGATGCCCAACCTGCCGACCTGGCGGCCATTGAGCGCATCACCCACCACCTGGCCCCTCGTGGCCCCGACGCCTGGGGTTTCCATGCCCAAGGGCCGATCGCGTTGGGCCACCGACGCCTGAAAATCATGGACCTGTCGGACGGCTCGGCCCAACCGATGGTCGATTCGTACCTGGGCCTGAGCCTGGCCTTCAACGGTGCGATCTATAACTTCCCGGAATTGCGCGAAGAGCTGGAAGCCCTGGGCTACGCCTTCTACTC
>Ga0157375_10004915_pt1 | contig 11626 bp, 14 predicted proteins | sample M35metaG_FD_115311 | JGI IMG/M metagenome (GOLD analysis project Ga0157375, IMG submission 115311) | Miscanthus rhizosphere microbial communities from Kellogg Biological Station, Michigan, USA - M3-5 metaG | ecosystem: Host-associated > Plants > Roots > Rhizosphere > Soil | place: USA: Michigan...
CCTCGGAGCAATCTCCAGGCTCCGGCCAGAAAACGCTTCATTCCATTGCTTCCTTGGCAGCCGCTTCCTTAACCTGAGGTCCGAGGCCCAATTGGCGGCCGAGCTTCAACCATCGGGATTGGCGAACCATTTCGAGCTGGGCGATGGTTTCCTGAAGCTGCGCGTCCAGCCTGTGTGCCCACGCGGTGCGCTCGACCACAGTGGCCTCGGCGGTATCTAGCAAACGGACGGTGTCCGTCAGCTGCTTGGTCCTTTGTTCGATGTCCCCGGTGAGACGTTGTTCGATCTCCAGCGCCCAATCGGTTTTGCGGCGGTTCTCTTCATTGAGCTCGGTGATGATTTGAAGCGCACGGGTCTGCTCGGACTCGAGTTGTTTTTGCAGATGGTTGCGATCCGTCGTGGTTTGGTCGAGCCACGTGCGGACCTGCGCGAGTTCCTGTTCGAGCAGGCGGATATGTTCCTCGCGTTCCCGCAGGAGATTTGCGGCGCGCGGGGCGTAAAGAAAATTGGAAAGCCGCGGAAGTGGCGCGCAGGAGCAAATACCGATGAAAAAATTCGCCGTTTCCGGATCTCCGGATGGGCGCGCCAGTTCGGCCTCCGTGGCGGGCGCTTGAACTCCATCATAGAAGGCGAACGCCTCGACACGGTCCTGAAACAGAATCTGTACGTGCGGGAAGAATTCACCCAGCGCCGTGCGGAACTCTGCGAATTCGAATTCGTGTTCATGGAACGGATTCGGACCGGACTTGGCTCTGGCTTCGGCGTAGTAGCGCTTATTGGGTGTCGATACAATCAGCAAGCCGTTAGGTTCCAGCACCCGATGAGCCTCGGCTAACAGAGTCCGCCAATCTTGAAGGTGTTCGATGACCTCGAAGGCCGTCACCAGATCGAAGGAGCCAGGAGGAAACGGCACTGCGTTCGCCGAGCACTGTAGAAATCGCGCGGATGGAAAATGGCGATCGGCGTAGTCGATCGCTTCTGGCGCCAAGTCGACTCCCACGGCGGCAGAGGCTACATGGGCGAGATCAGCAGTTCCGTATCCGGTACCGCAACCGAGGTCGAGAACGCGGCGCCCCACCGCGAAGCGCGTTGCCAACGCGTAGCGAGCGACGTGCTCCCCCCACAGATCGTCATTGACCTGGCCGGGAATGACGCGTTCTCCTGTGAATTCGCTCACGGAGTCACCACGCTGCTGCCCACTTTGGTGTTCACTTTGACCCGGCAATCCAAGTGAAATTGTCCGTACATCGGTTGGCCCGATCTTTCCATCTGCAAGACCACGGCGTTATCGATCCAGTCGCACATGGAGTAGTGTTCCAAGGATCCATTGGCGATCGCCGGCGAGAAGGAAAATGATGATGCGTATAAGGCGGGCAAATCCAGGTAAAAATCGACGGTGCAAACATCTCCAGCGATCATCGGCGGAAGATCCTGACGTTCGCGAGCGGTGTTGGTTCCCGCGAAGTCCACACCCAGGTGATTGCGGAACATGAAGCCAACGATGGGCCGGTCGAGATTTTCTTTCGCCCGCACACTGATTCTTACTACAATTGTAGAATTTGGTTTGAGCGAGGAAACTCGTGCCCCTTCCGCATCCAGTACCGTAATGCCCATGATCTGTGCTTTACCGTCGCCAAAGCGGTGGTCGACATTCGGGATTTCTTCGACAATTTCTTCCGGCGTTTGCACGCTGCGCGTTTCCGCCAGCGGAGATTCGTGCGCCTGATATACCCGATCTTTCTCAGACATCGCTGCGAGATACTGGGCCACAACCAAGTCTGTTCTTCCGAGAGCTTTGACGATACCCTTTTCCAGCCACATGGCTCGATCGCCCAGCGCCTTTACGTCGCCAGTGGCATGCGAAACGAATAGAATTGTGATGCCCCGCTGCCGTAGCTCATGCACTTTGCGCATGCAGCGCTGGCGAAAATAGACGTCGCCCACGGCCAACGCCTCATCGACCAGTAAGATTTCGGGATCGACGTGTATCGCAACGGCAAACGCCAGGCGGACTGCCATGCCGCTCGAATAGGTCTTCACGGGTTGGTTAATGAAGTCTCCGATTTCGGCGAATGCTTCGATGTCGGGGAACCGGCGATCCATTTCCTTGTTCGACAGGCCGAGGATCGCGCCGTTCAGGTAAACGTTATCTTTACCTGAAAACTCGGGATTGAATCCCGAGCCGAGCTCGAGCAGCGCCGCGACCCGGCCGTGAGCGATCGCCGTTCCACTGCTAGGCGCTAGAATGCCGGCGCAGATCTGCAGAAGCGTGCTTTTGCCCGAGCCGTTTTCTCCCACGACGCAAAAGGTCTCTCCGCGTTGGACTTCGAAGCTCACATCGCGCAACGCCCAGAATTCCGTGTGAAACCGGCGGGTTTGAAACGTCGCGAGCTCCTTCAGTCGATCGCGCGGAGCCGCGTAGATCGAGTAGCTCTTCGAAACGTTTGAGAATTGGACGGCCGGAGAAGACACTAGAGAAATTGTAGTCCAAACTTGACAGCTTCTAGCGGCGATCCTTACGCTGGTAAGCAGCGCCGGCGTAGCTCAGTTGGTTAGAGCGACGGTCTCATAATCCGTAGGTAGCTGGTTCGAATCCAGCCGCCGGCACCACTACTTCCCGCCCACAATCTGCTGATACAACCGGTCAAGATCGGTTTGCGAGTAATATTCGATTTCAATGCGGCCACGCTGCTCGCTGAGCTCGACGATGCGAACCCGGGTGCCGAGGGCGCGTTCCAGCTCATCCGCCGCAGCGCGCACGTTCGGATCCTGGGCCGGTTCTTTGCGCGAGCCGGCAGATGGCTTGCCACGGTCGGCGGTCATCTCCTGGACCTGGGTTTCCACCTGACGCACGGAAAGCCCCAGAGCCACAGTCTTTTCAGCTAGTTGAATCTGCTCGTCCGCTGTTGCCAAGCCAAGAATGGCCCGGGCGTGCCCCATGGAGAGTCGACGTTCCGCGACCAGGAGCTGCACTTCCTTCGGCAGCTTCAGCAGACGGACGATGTTGGCGATCGACGTCCGGTCCTTGCCGGTGCGGCGGCCAATTTCTTCCTGCGAGAGCCCCAAATCGCGGCCGAGCCGCTCGAAGGCATGCGCCGTTTCAATGGGGTTCAGGTCCTCGCGCTGGATATTCTCGATGAGCGCGACTTCCAGCATGGCGCGATCGGCGACATCCTGGACCACCACGGGTACTTCTTCGAGCTCGGCGATTCGCGCGGCCCGCCAGCGGCGTTCGCCGGCCACGATCTGGTAACTGTCGCCCACGCGGCGCACGATGATTGGTTGAATAATCCCGTTGGCTCGGATCGAGGCGGCCAGCTCTTCGAGCCCGTCCGAATTGAAATGCGTACGCGGCTGCATGGGATTTGGCTGGATCAGGCCCAGCGGCAGCGTGGTCGGCTTTGCCGTGGTGGTCGTGGGTGCGGGGGCAGCGGCCGCCGAGGTAGGCCCGGGCTGCCCGCCACGGCCGGGGAGGAGAGCGGAAAGGCCCTTACCCAGCGCTTTGCGTGGCTTGTCGTCGGCGCTGTTCATTCGCCAGAATCTCCTTCGCGAGTTTGATATAGCTCTCGGCCCCCCGAGAACGAGGGTCGTACATCAGGATCGGCTTGCCGTAGCTGGGTGCTTCCGCCAACCGGATGCTACGCGGGATCACCGTTGTAAGTACTTGATCCGTAAAGAAATCCTTCAAATCGTCGGCAACTTGGCGGGCGAGATTGGTGCGCTCGTCGTACATGGTGAGGAGGATCCCTTCGATCTGGAGCGGGCGGGAAAACGACTCTCGGACGCGATCCACCGTGTCCATCAATTGCGAAATTCCTTCCAACGCAAAGAACTCGCATTGGATCGGAATGAGGACGGAGTCAGCCGCCACTAAGGCATTTAGGGTCAGCAAATCCAGCGCTGGGGGGCAGTCTACAAAGATGTAGTCATAGCGGTCTCGGATGGTTTGGATGATCTCCTGAAGCCGATGCTCGCGATTCGGGAGATCCACCAAGTCCAGATTTGCGGCTACCAGGTTCTTGTCGGCGGGGATGAGATCAAGACCGTCGCAGTCGGTAGGCTGAATAGTCTGTGAGACGTCCATTCCCCCCAATAGCGCGTCGTAGAGCGTCTTGATCTCTGGTGTTTTTTCGATCCCCAACCCGCTGGTGGAGTTGCCCTGTGGGTCACAGTCGATCAAAAGCACCCGCAGATCGTTGGCAGCTAGCGACGCCGCCAGGTTTACGGCCGTGGTCGTCTTGCCCACACCGCCCTTCTGGTTCGAGATGGCGATTACCTTGGCCATGCCTTCAAAATACTAACATGATCGTTCCACGTGGAACGCTAAATGGCGACCTGTTCCCCACGGAACCGCTTGTTCGCTATCGAACTTGGAAATGTCATCTGTTCCTACTAATGCGGCGAAGTTATTCGCCAACTTCAACTTAAGCACATCACTCGGAGTGACGGCCCTCGAAACTACCCAATCAAAGTCGGGCTGAAGATTTTCCGCCCGATCTGTGATCACTGCGACGTTCTTTAGGTTTCGGCTGGCCTCGCGCAGAAAGACGCCTTTTCGTTGATGGGATTCCACTAGAGTGACGGAGCATTCGGGTCTGAGGATAGCGATGGGGATTCCCGGGAATCCAGCTCCGGAGCCGACATCGACGATGCGGAGCGGCCCTGCGGGCAGTTTGGTGCCGACGAACAAGGATTCGCAGTAGTGCAGCCGCACCGAATCCTCGACCGACTCAATTCGCGTGAGATTAAGCCGGGCATTCCAGTGGGTGAGCAGATTGTAGTGCGCTTCGAGCGCATCGATCTGTTCGACGGTCAGCGAACCGTACGGTGCGAACTCGCGAACGAGAAGGTCACGAAACATTCTCCCGATCTTCCCGATATCTCACTGCTGGAGGCTTAGGTACACGTCAAGCACCGCGATCGCAGCGGGCGTGATTCCCGGAATCCGGCTGGCCTGCCCCAACGTTTCGGGCCGGACGCGACCCAGCTTCTCGGAAGCTTCATTCGAGAGCCCTGGTACCCCGCGATAAGTGAACTCTGCTGGAATGCGGCGCGATTCCGCGCCCTGCAGGCGAGCAACCAGTTTCTGCTGCTGTGCGATGTAGCCCGCGTACTTGAACTCCGTCTCTACCGTCTGTAGTACTCCGTGGACCCAATCGTTCGCCGGAAGGCCGGAAACATTGGCGATTTTGCTATCTGGCCGACGTAGCCAATCCGCAAGTGCCGGACGTGTTTCAAAGAGATCGCGCAATTGCAGCTTCTGAGCCTGCTTCTTGGTATAAACGGCCCAACGATCATCACTGACCAATCCTGCGCGGCGCCCCAGCGGCGTAAGCCGTTCATCCGCGTTGTCGATCCGCAGGTGCAACCGAAACTCGGCCCGCGAGGTGAACATGCGGTACGGTTCATCGGCGCCCTTGGTTATTAGATCGCTGACTAGGATTCCGATATAGCCTTCGGTTCGCTCGACGATCACCGGATCAGACCCGCCTACCCTAGCGGCGGCATTCAGACCGGCGATCAAGCCCTGGCAGGCGGCCTCTTCGTATCCGGAGGTTCCGTTGATTTGTCCGGCGAGAAAAAGCCCCTCGATGTTCTTGAGTTCAAGTGTATGCTTCAGCTCGCGTGGATCGATGGCGTCGTACTCAATGGCGTATCCGGGCCGAATCATTTCGGCATCTTCAAGGCCAGGCACGGAAGCAAGCATCCTTGTCTGGACATCGATGGGCATGCTGGTGGACATGCCATTCACGTAGATCTCGTACGTGTCCAGGCCCTCCGGTTCCAGGAACAATTGATGACGAGTCTTGTCCGGGAACTTAACGACCTTGTCTTCGATGGAGGGACAGTACCGCGGGCCAATTCCCTCAATCTGGCCGCTGTAAAGGGGCGACCGTTTGATGCTATCTCTAAGAATTGAATGAGTTTCTTCTGTCGTAAAGGCTATATGACAGGGAACCTGTTCACGTACTATCTTTGTAGTAAGAAACGAAAACGGCGTCGGCTCCGGATCGCCGTGCTGGGGCTCAAACCGGGACCACTCAATCGTCCGGCCATCCAGGCGAGGTGGGGTGCCAGTCTTCAAGCGTTTCCAGTCGAGATCAAGCCCACGAAGCTGATCGCCCAGCAGATTCGATGGAGCCTCGCCACTGCGACCGCAACTATAGGTTTGCTCGCCGACATGCGCTAAGCCGTTAAGGAACGTTCCGGTAGTAATCACCACTGCTTCGGCGTCCAGGACCCGGCCATCGCGCAACTCAACTCCAGTTACGCGTCGCGGCGATGAATCCGCAATCACCAGGCGAGCCACCTCGGCCTGAACGATCCGCAGATTCGGTTCGTTCTCCAGAACGTCGCGCATCTTTAAGCGATATAGTTTCTTGTCGCACTGGGCGCGTGGCGACCACACAGCGGGCCCGCGGCTGGTATTGAGCAGCCGGAACTGAATGCCTACAGCGTCGGTCACCTCGCCCATCACGCCGCCCAGCGCATCGATCTCGCGCACCAGATGCCCCTTGGCGATACCGCCCACCGCCGGATTGCACGACATTTGCGCGATCAGGTCGAGGTTCATCGTGATCATCGCTGTGCGTAGGCCCAGGCGAGCGCAGGCGCGCGCCGCTTCGCATCCGGCATGTCCGGCGCCCACTACAATCACCTGATAGCCCTTGATCACGTTAGCTACATTCTAACTTGCCGCGGTAAACTGGCATTTCCCGTGAAGATTCTCATAATCGGCAGCGGCGGCCGCGAGCATGCGATTGCGTGGCGTCTGGCGCAAGAAGGTCACCAGATATACGGTGCACCCGGCAATCCCGGGATCGCGGAACTGGGTCCACTCCTGCCGACCACGGACTACCTCGCCGCTGCGGACTCCATTGAGGCCGATCTCACGGTGGTCGGTCCGGAAATTCCGCTAGTTGCCGGTGTTGTCGACGAATTCCGCGCTGCTGAGCGCAAGATCGTCGGTCCGGCGCAGGATGCCGCGCAGCTTGAAGGCAGCAAGATCCACTCCAAGCAGTTCATGCGAGACCTTCGTATTCCCACTGCTCGCTATGCTCGCGTGGAGTCGGTGGAGGCGGGGATTGCTGCTCTCGCCGACTTCGACACTCCTGTTGTGATCAAAGCGGACGGGCTCGCGGCCGGGAAAGGCGTGATTATCGCGCAAGACCGTGCCGAGGCGGAAGCGGCGGTTCGCGTCCTCGGTCCCCGTCTGGTGATCGAAGAGTTTCTTGAAGGCGAAGAGGTCAGCTTCATCGCGCTCTGTGATGGGAAAAATATTGTTCCCCTCGAAGCTACGCAAGATCACAAGGCTGTGGGCGATGGTGACAGCGGTCCCAACACCGGCGGCATGGGCGCTTATTGCGATGGACGCATTTTGCCGGCGGCCGACGCACAACATGTCATAGATACGGTCATCGGTCCGGTAGTCGAAGCCACTCGCTTCACTGGATTTCTCTACGCTGGACTGATGATGACCGCGGACGGCCCGAAGGTGCTCGAATTCAACGTTCGCTTGGGCGATCCCGAGACTCAGCCCCTGATGCATCGCCTGGATTCGCCGTTTGGGGAAGTTTTAATGGCTTCCGCTACTGGAAACCTGGCGGGGGTCTCGCTGCAATGGAAGCCGCAGCCCTCGGTGTGCGTAGTGTTGGCGGCCGCCGGATATCCCGGGCAAATCCGAACGGGCGATCTCATCACCGGTATCCAGGATTGCGGCACGCAAGTGTTCCAGGCGGGAACCAAGCAAGGTCCGAAGGGACTCGAAACCGCGGGAGGTCGCGTGCTGGGAGTCACCGCATCCGGTCCTGACCTCGCGGCTGCAGCCGCAAACGCTTATTCCGCAGTGCAGAAGATTCACTTCGACGGGATGCACTACCGGCATGACATCGCCCAGAAGGGCTTAAAGCGCTGGGGTCCTGGTACAATCAGGACAATTGCTCCTTGAAGTTCGGGGACGTAGCTCAGTTGGATAGAGCGGTCGCCTCCTAAGCGACAGGTCGGCAGTTCGAATCTGCCCGTCCCCACCAGAAAATTGGGACGCAGGATTGAGGTGCGACCGCGATGGAGATACAAGGATGGTTCGGTCGATTCCTGAAAATGACGGGTCGGCAGTCCGAATCTGCCCGTTCTCTGCGGGAAAATTGCACTGGCGCGACGGGCTGTGGTATGAAGGTAGTTCCCTTTCACCAGGAAGTTTTGAGGTGATTTGACCCCAGTATGGCTTACGTAATCGCAGAACCTTGCATCGGCACCAAAGACGCGGCGTGCGTGGACGCCTGTCCGGTGGATTGCATCCACCCAAAGAAAGACGATCCTAAGTTCGCCACGGAAGAGCTGATCTATATCGACCCAGTCGAATGTATCGATTGCGGCGCGTGCGTTCCGGTGTGTCCCGTCTCGGCTATTTTTGCCTTGGACGATCTGCCGGAAAAATGGTCGGACTTCGCGGGCAAGAACGCCGCCTACTTCGGCCGATAGAACCAGGCCGATAAAGCCAGGCCGATAATGAAGATTCATTAAGGCACTGGGCATACATCTTGCTTTGCCCAAGATCCTGGCTATAATAGCCCCATGCGCAAAATCCTCCTGATGGTTGCTGTGGCTACTCTCGCCGCATTCGTGATGTTTGCTCAAGACAAAGGTGGCAAGGGCGGTGGCGGCGGCAAGGCACCCAAGGCTCCGCCGAAGAATCTGAAAGTCTTCACCCAGGACAACTGGACCACGGTAGGTCGTCCCATGATGGACGTATTCGTAACCTCGCTTGGACTCGCTGACAAGGGTGGCTGCACGTATTGCCACATCGGTCCCGGCCAGTTCGACGATGACGCCAAACCGCCGAAGAACGTCGCCCGCATGATGCTCGGCATGGTCAACGAAATCAACGCCAAATTTCCGGACGGCAAGACACATGTCACGTGCTTCACTTGCCACCGCGGCAGCACCGCTCCGCTGACCGCGCCACCGGCGGCTAACTAACAGGCAAAGGTCGAGCCCGGAATGCAGTTTGACGGGCTCCGTGTTTTATCCCTCGAAAGCCGGCGTTCCGCCGAGATCGAGAAGCTGATTCGCGCGCGGGGCGGCGATCCCTTTGTCGCCCCCTCGATGCGAGAGGTTCCCCTCGAGAACAATACCGAGGCATTTCTCTTCGCCACCCGCCTGTTTGCCGGCGAATTCGACATGGTGATTCTGCTCACCGGCGTCGGGGCGCGCCTGCTCAACCAAATCCTGGAAACGCGCTATCCGCCCGGGGCATTCCCCAAGGCTTTGCAGAAATTAGCTGTCGTGGTTCGTGGATCGAAGCCCGCCGCTGTCATGCGGGAATGGAATGTGCCGGTAGCGGTGAGCGTACCCGAGCCCAACACCTGGCGTGAGATTCTGACTGCGACAGAATCACGGCCCGAGCGAAACATTGCTGTCCAAGAGTTCGGGCGTACGAGCATGGAGCTGCTCGAAGGACTGCGAGCCCGCGGTGCACAGGTGACGACGATTCCCGTGTATCAATGGGATCTGCCCGAAGACACCGGCCCGCTGCGCGAAGCTGTCCGACGGCTCGCGGCAGGCCAGTTTGATGTTGTGCTGTTCACCACGTCGGTCCAGGCTGTTCACCTGCTCCGGATCGCAGCCGAGGAGCACCTAGAGGACCAGGTGCGTATGGCGCTGCGACGCATGGTCGTGGCGTCGGTCGGCCCCAGCACCAGCGAAACCCTTCGCGAACACAACCTGCCGGTCGATTTCGAGCCGTCGCACCCCAAGATGGGCTTCCTGGTCAACGAAACCTCCCAGCGCGCCCGCGAGATTCTACACTCTAAGTAGTGCAGGCGAAGCAGTGAGCGACAAGCAAGAGAACGAGTTTTTTCGCCTGATGGCGCGCTATTCTCCCGTCATCATGCTGATGCCGGCCAGCGCTCTTGCCGGTTATGTGATCGGCTACGGTCTCGACTACCTCTTCTCAACGACGTTCCTGCGGTTTATTTTCCTGATTCTTGGAATAGTCTCGGGGATCGTGCAGTTGATCCGCATCCTGGGCCGGGATGCCTGACGACCCTTGACTATGTCCGCCTTCGATTACGACCGCGCTCTGACCCGAATCAAGTACTTCACGCTGGTGGTCGGCTTGGTGGGGACCATCGCTATATTTTTCGCCCGGGGGCGGGGAGCCGCCGCGGGATTTTTGGCAGGAGCCGGGATCTCTTACGTCAATTTCGAACTCCTCAGTGGCCTGGCGCACGTGATGGGCGGATCCGCTCCAAAAGCGCGCGGTTGGGGCGTGCTGATCGCGCTGCGCTACGCGATCGTGGGCCTGGCCGTCTATGTTATAGTGAGGATTCTTGGAATCACGCCGGTGGCCGTGTTGGCGGGACTTTTGGCGGCTTTTGCGGCGGTGATCCTGGAAATTCTCTACGAGTTAATCTTGCATGCCAGAACATGAACTGTGGCTGACGGCCCTGTTTAACGACTATCTTGCCGGGGTCGCCAACGCGATCCTGGGTGTGTTCAACGTTCACGCCGAAAACCAGGCCCGGCCATGGGAAAACTGGATCGTGATGGAGTTGTTGGTGGTGGCCATTCTGATGGTTCTGGCCGCCGCGGTCCGGGCGAGTCTTTCACCGGACAAGCCTGGCAAGCTCCAGCACATTTTCGAATTACTTTACGGCTTTCTGAAGACCCAGGCTTCGGAGGTCGGGATTCATCACCCCGAGAAGTACTCGGCGTTTTTCGGAACACTATTTGTATTCATCGCGGCCATGAACCTGATCGGGATTATCCCGATCTTCGAATCGCCCACCATGGCGGTTTCGGTGCCTGCGGGGCTCGCGGTGTCCACCTGGGTTTACTACCATTACCAGGGTGTCCGGGAACTTGGTGTGGCCAAATACCTGGCGCATTTCATGGGCCCGATCCTGGCGCTTTTCTGGTTGATGATTCCCATCGAAATCATCGGACACTTCGCCCGCATGCTTTCCCTCACGGTTCGCCTTTACGGCAACATGTTCGCCGGAGAGCAGATCACCAACGTGTTCATCGGTCTCACGTATATCGGAATCCCTGTGATCTTCATGGCCCTGCACGTCTTTGTGGCATTTTTGCAGGCTTACGTTTTTTCTTTGCTCACGATGATCTACGTGAGTATGGCAACCGCGCACGAGCACTAAACATTTTATATAGATCATTTTTATATCGATCGTTCGACCATAACGGCATCATCGCGCCGAGTGTGAGCCACTGATCCCCCAGGACAGCCCGGAACCACCTCCTCGGCGCAATTTAATACGAAAGAGAAGGTACACACGAATGGTTAACAAGAAGACGCTGCTACTCGCAGCACTATTTCTGCTGGTGGCTTGCCCGATGTTCGGACAGACTCCCGGCCCGTCGGGCATCGCGCCCGGAGAAATCAAGTTCCTCGGCGGCATGATTGGCTTGGGCATTGCCGGCGGCTTGTGCGGAATCGGACAGGGCAAGGCAGTCGCGGGCGCGGCGGAAGCCATCGCGCGCAATCCAGGCGCAGCCGGCGGAATCCGGTTCGCACTCATTCTCGGTCTGGTGTTCATCGAGACGCTGACCATCTACGCACTGGCTATCGTCCTGAAGGGCTAGTAGTTCGCATTGGGCGGCAGGCGAC
>Ga0157375_10004916_pt1 | contig 11625 bp, 12 predicted proteins | sample M35metaG_FD_115311 | JGI IMG/M metagenome (GOLD analysis project Ga0157375, IMG submission 115311) | Miscanthus rhizosphere microbial communities from Kellogg Biological Station, Michigan, USA - M3-5 metaG | ecosystem: Host-associated > Plants > Roots > Rhizosphere > Soil | place: USA: Michigan...
CACCTGTTGGGGCTGATGGATATCCAAAACGTATTTGGAATAAAGAGACCGGGGAAATAGATAGCAACGTTGCAAAGTTTTGGAAAGAGAATTATGATCTGTCCTATATCATGAAACGTGACTGGAATAAACTCGGCCCCAAGCTCAGGGGCAGGATCCATATTTACTGTGGCGATATGGATAATTTTTATCTGAACGATGCCGTCTATCTAACAGAAGAAATGCTGAAAGCACTTGACAATCCAACTTATGATGGCGTAGTTGATTATGGCGACAGGGCAGAACACTGCTGGAATGGTGATCATACACAACCGAATTACATTTCAAGATTACGATATCACCAGATGTTTATTCCAAAATGGGCAGAAGAAGTAAAGAAAACAGCACCCGCGGGAGCTGATCTTCAGAGCTGGAGATATTAACTCCATCACTGACGATTTCTGCAAATGAAAGGTCTTGTTCTCTCGTTAATAAAACTGTTTATTTATCTTGTGCGTCACAAAAACTATTGCTATATGAAAAATAAGATCGTGTTTATTTCAATTTCAGTTATCTTTCTTTCCTGGAACTCATCCGTTCAAACCACTGAAACCGCTTCCTCAAAAAAGCGGATCGAAGGAACATGGAAACTTCTTACAGGCACACTAATAGAAAAAGGCGATACAGTTGTTACTGATTATACAAAAGGAAAAGCATTCATCAAGATCATTAACGATGATCATTTTGCGTTTTTGACTCATGACCTGGGCAAAGGAAAAAATGCGGACTCGATGTTCTCATGCGGAGGTGGTGGTTACCAGTTTCACGACAGTTCATACACCGAACATCTTGAATATTGTAACGACAGGCAATGGGAAGGAAATGATTTTTCATTCACCGTCACCATTAATAATGACACTTTAATTCAAAAAGGTATTGAGAAGATCGACAGCCTTGGCGTAAACAGGCTGAACATTGAAAAATATATCCGATTGAAGGATCAGAAATAACAAAGCTCAAAATCCGATTATGAATTCGCAAGAACTGAAAGCCCTGCAAGCACCGCTTAAAGAAAAATACCGCGACCATCCTGAATCAGCAATAATCACATTAAAAGCCGAAGGAAAAATTGATGAAGGCATTTCCTGTAAAGTGGAAACAGGCCGCTCATTGGTTGAGGCTGGTCTTCACCCTGCGACCGGCGGAACCGGCTTGCTTGCCTGTTCAGGCGATCTGCTTCTTGAGGCACTGGTAGCTTGTGCAGGTGTCACATTAAAAGCAGTCGCCACAGCGATCGGCGTTGAAATAAAAGAAGGAACTGTAAAAGCAGAGGGAGATCTCGATTTCAAAGGAACTCTGGGTGTTTCAAAAGAAGTTCCAGTCGGGTTTAAAAACATCCGGCTCAAATTTCAATTGGAATCAAATGCCACAGCCGAACAGTTAGTGAGTCTTGCGAAACTTACTGAACGTTATTGCGTAGTTTATCAAACCCTGACCAGAGGAGTCAGTGTTAAAACAGAATTTCATTCCGGTAATTGATCCTGTTTGCTAAAATCTATTTCAAAGGTTATTTGAAAGTGATCCTCTCAGGATGGTCCGGAAAATTATAAGAGACAATGCCATAAAATTCACCAAAATATCAGGCTTTCTTTTTTCCCGCTGCAAGTAAGACAACTACTCCGGCCGCTATAATGAAGCCTCCAGCATAATTGGGCCATGCGACTGTATGCTTTTCCTTTTTATTGATCTCGACTGGACCTGCGTCCACAACCTTTTCTTTACGGGTAAATGTAACAGTGCCAAATACAAACATCAATACTCCCAATACTACAAGAATGATCCCCAAAATTTTCATATATCAATTTACCTTTCATATTGATAAAATTATGCCACTAAAGGAGCCTTTGATTCCGGTAACCGACGTCAACGGCGTCAACGTAATGTGGATTTTTCTCTTCATTTTTCTTCTTCCCGCCAAAAAACTGATCCATTTCAACACATATCACTTCTGGTCTTTAATTTGATTATAAGTCATAAATAAGTACCAAAAGAATATTTGATCTTTATCCTGTGTCATTTACTGAACGCTAGAAAGAATCAGTTAACGTGAAAGTTCGCTGCTACTTAAAAACCTGTGAGCATAAGATCTTAGTAGTAACTTTTTGACTGATTTTTATGAATGAAACGAAGAATTGGTATATAATATATACCCGCCCGGGGCAAGAAAAAAAGGTAACGGAAAGTTTAAGCCGGAAAAAAATAGAATGTTATTGTCCCCACAACAGTGGAACTCACCAACCTTCTTATAAAAAAAGAACAACACCCGAAGTTTTATTTTGCTGTTACTGTTTTGTAAGGATTTCTGAAACCCAAATCCCGGAATTAAGAAAGATCAATGGGGTTGTCAACCTGGTTTTCTGGTTAAATAAACCGGTTATTGTTCCTGATCAGGAGATCAATATTATAAGGGAGTTCTTAAATGAATATAAAAATGTAACTCTCGAAAAGACGGGTGTTGATGACAAGGTCAAATTTCCGAATCTCCTCCTGGCCGAAAACGAAGACCGCCGGATATACATAAGCAACACTACAGCAAAAGCTATCCTTCCATCCCTTGGGTACGTAATGAGTGCTGAAACAAAAGCAGCAACCATAGAAATGCCTGTTCCGCAATTATTACCGCGATTGTTGTCGATCATGGATAAGATAGTTGGATGATCACTATTCACAGGATGCAAAGAGCGCCTTATAACAGGATCAGTTGCCCCAAATGATAGCTCATATGATTGGTGCGGTTAATGATAACATTCAGCTTATTCCTGTGAGGCTCCTTTGAAAAGTCCTCATCCGATACTGCCATATGTTTTTTGAACCAGTCTTCCGGTGCAGCGGATCGAATATGTTTGGAAAGCGCTGCATTAACTGTGTTCAATTGTTCCTTTAGCTCATCAACCGAAGGCATTTCCAACCCTGACTTATCAGGATTCGTTATAAATATGTTCTCAAGGTGAGGGAACAATTTCTCCCCAAAGGCCAATAGTGGCAACATGGCATCACTGATGGCAATTAAATGCCCAACCAGGTAAATGCCTGTATTTTTACCCGGAGCAACTTCTTTTGAAAGTTGTTCACCAGTGACGGACGATAAAAACCTGTTGAAGTTATTATTTTGCTTATCCCATTCAGCAACTGCCATTTTAACAAATAATCCTGGTTGTATAAGTGATTCCATGTTGATTTGATTGATCCTGTAAATTACGGACATAGCATGGAAAAATAACCTTGTCTCAATACTATCTAAATGGGATCTGGACACTTACTTCGCAGCCATCTCCCGGGGCAGAAAAAATTCTTACCTGGCCATCTAAAGCCTCCACCCTTCTTTTAATGTTTTCAAAACCGATCCCATTCTTTTTTGCGATAAGGTTAAACCCTTCGCCATCATCTTTGATCGACAGTTGAATATTATCCCGGTAATGCTTAACGCTTATAAAAACTGTTGAGGCTTTTGCATATTTCAAAATATTATTGAATTGTTCCTGCAGTATGCGATATAGCGTAAGTTGTACATCATTGCTGACCGGTTGCTCAAATTCATCGAGTCGATAATATACTTTAAGCGTGTTGGCAGCATTCATGGTGTTCACTAAAATTTCTATTTTCTCCTCCAGGGGAATAGTAGGATCAATGGAAGGCGCAAGTTGGTGTGATAATTTCCTCAATTCATCCATCGCCTCGCGGATGTATCCAATCACTTTATCCAGTATTTCGTTTGTTGCTTTCTGATCATCCAGGCGATTTTTCAGGAAATCAAGATTTATCATAGAGGCCGCCATGATCTGTTTGACATTATCATGAAGTTCCATACCGATCTGCATTCTTTCTTTTTCCTGGGCGTCGTTAACCGCTTTACCGATACGTTTTTCCTCTTCCACATGATCGGTAATGTCAACGATAGTCCCAATAACGGCAGGCCTGTTGCCGTAAATTATCTTCGATACGATTGCTTCAATATAAAGCAAGGCACCATTCCTCCGCACAGCCCGGAATGTATATTGGTCGGTAGGTTTTTCTCCACTGACCCTTGATAAATAATTTTCCTTTATTTTTTTTATATCTTCCTCATAGATCCATTGATTAAATGAAGTTTCCTTAAGTTCATCTATCGAATAACCCATGATCTTTTCAAAACCGGGATTCACATAAACAAACTTCTCTTCCTGCATAATATATACACCTACCAGGCTTTGTTCAACAAGACCTCTGAACTTTTCTTCGCTTTGTACAAGTGCGATCTGCGCTTTCTTTTGTGAATCAATATTCTCAGAAAGAAGGGTCACTCCCAGTAGCTGGTTGTCCCTGTCATAAACAGGAGAGGTTTTGGCCCTGATCCAAAAAGAATTCCCGTTAGTATCTTTTGCCTGTATTTCCCTGTCACAAAATTTACCCTTTAATGAATCGTTGAACATCACATGAAATATCTCTTCGGCATCGGGATATAAAAATTTTCTGAAGTCAGCTCCAATAAATATTCTTTCGCCCCTTCTTTGCACTATCCTTTCCCGGGCAGTTTTATTAAATCTCAGCAATTTGAATTCGGGAGAAATGAGCAGGACAGAATCACTGGTGTTTTCAATAATAGCTTCAAACGTTTCAGCCTGGTCTCTTAACGCAACTTCAGCCTTTTTCCTTTCTGCCGAATTACTTAATATGTCGGCAATGGAGTTGATGAGAAATCGTTCTTCTTTTAAAAAGGGCCCCTCCTGTTCTTCCGGCCGTTGCTCAGTATAAAAAACCTGTACCTGCCCGATATTGCCATCAGAGGCAGCGATATTGGCCTCCTGCTTCCAGGTTGATTCTTTAAAATTCTTTGATTGGTATATATGTTCATCGAATGTTATCCTGACACATGCAATTTCAGGATATTGATAAGCAAGAGGAATAATATCGATACTTCCCTTTAAAATATCTTCCATTGTTTTTCCAGGATCGTTTGACAACTCGGATATTTTGTAAAGGCATCTTAATTCTTTCACTCTCTCTACCATGTCGTGATTGATCTTATAAAGATTCCTCTCTATTAGTTTTTTGTCAGTAACATCTACATTGATAGCAATAGCTCCGATTATTCTGCCATCATCTTCTTTCAATGGTATTGCAGAGTTCAGAATGATCTTCCGGGTTTTATCAAAACATTCGATCTCGATTTCCTGGTTGAGAACCGTTTCCCCTTCCGTGATAGCAATTGCTGCACCCCATTGACCTGGTTCTACTATTTTTCCCGTATCAGTGAACCAGCCTTTAAACAAACCAAAATCCTTTAATCCGACATACTTTAGCCCGGTCCATATTTTTTCACTTGCAGAGTTGGCCGAAATGATATCACCTTTTTCATTTAATATCCAAACCCCCACTGGCATATTTTCCAACACCTTGGCCAACAGTTTTTCGTTTGCACTGATCTCGTCCAGCATTTGATTAAAAGCCATTCCTAATTTGGAAATTTCAATACTTCTGAATGGTTCTACTCTTGTACTTCTATCGCCCTTCCTGATCTTATCCGCCGTAAGCATTAATTTATAAAGACCCCTGCTTAACCTGTTTGCTATAATGATCGCGAACAAGGTACCGATGACCAGCGCCATAATAATATATAGAATTCCGTTTCTTACTATTGCACGGAGGTTACCATAAATATAGTCCTGGCCCAGTCCTATTCTCGCCCAGCCAATGATCTCTTTATCATTGTAAAGAACGGGTACGGCTATGTCAAGAATGTCCTTATTCTCAATAAGCGTTTGTGTTTGTGGCGTGTCCTTTAGTTTCCGGCTCACACTATCTGTAGCCCTCAATCCCGTAAATTTTTTATTGGTATGTGCCAATACTAAGCCGTCCGGGGATAAGAACATAGCGTATTTAAGATTTGGAAAATTTTTGTGCGATTGCACGAGTCTTTCGAGACCATCAATATCGTTAGCTAAAATGTATGAACTGGAGTTAACAGCAAAATCATTTACCAGGCTTAGCGCCTGGTCATAATTTTGCTTTTTCAGAAATTTCTTTTGACGATTTAGCTGGTCAACAACAACAATGGTGAGCAATATTAAATGCACCAGGGCGATGCCTAATATGAGTTGGTTACGAATGCTCTTCGGCCAAACTGTTTTTATTTCTTTAAGAAAAGACAAAAAATTCACTTTAATCACTGGTTCATTACAGCATTATATTCTGCCAAAAATTCCTTTAAGGGCCTGTATGTTTCGCTCGTTGCTTTTTCAAATTTACTAACGTCTAAAGGTATTAATGCTTTTCTTCCTTCTTCATTATCCTGAAGAGTGAAGATCAATTTTGTGAGTTCACCGGCTATCTGCGTATCCATATTATTCCGTATGAACAGGGCGTTGTTAATAAGCGGAGGGGTCTCCCACTTAATAATTAGCTTTGAATCAATTTCGGGTCTCTGTTTAAGCATATCCATTGCGATAGCCCGCTTTGAAGCACCCGCAGAACATCTTCCCAAATACACATTCATAATGGTTGATTCAAAAGAAGGAGCATATAGACGTTTAATGTTTTTCACATTGACACCATTCTTATACAAAAAAAATAAAGGCATCATTGTTCCGGCTAACGCATTTGGCCCGGATGTCGTGAGCGTCTTGCCTGTAAGGTCAGAAAACTTATTGATCGCTGAATCCTTTCTTACAAAAATGACCGACCTGTATTTGTCATCATCTCCCATTTTGCCTACAATAGAGTAACCGTTTTGTTCGGCATCCAGTACGAGGGAACCATTGATGATCGTAAAATCAAAAGCTCTTTTTTTTAATTTATTCAGGTAATCATCAGCATTTGAACAGGCAAGGATGCGAATCCTTGCTTTACTAAGATTTTTGTTCAAATACTTAATAAATAAGTCACAATCTCCGTAGCTTGACAAATTAGGGAGTCCAAAAACCAACACTTTTTTATTTGACGAATCAGGAGAAAAGGTAGGCTCGTAATTTTCATAGTGACCGTTGCATGAAAGAATTCCTATGCACCAAAAAATAAAATACCATTTTAAAAAAGAAAAAAAGTTTTTCATCATCAGTCGCTTTGGTGTTCTCATTACGATCCTCAGCGGCGGGAAATTATAATAATTCTGTGGATTTTATGTTACAGGAAGCACGTGTGATGGCCTAATATTGAAATTGACGGTTTTTTGATTATTTTTATTCGTATCTTTTTGTGCCCTCAACTCCGATTTTTTTATCTCTGCCCGTAAAACAAAAATTTTCAGAACTTAAAAATCATTATTTACATGGAACATTCAATTGCAGGGATTAAAAAGGCAATGGATTACTGGTGGCTGCTCCTTCTAACGGGTATAGCACTGGTCAGCATGGGTATTTGGGTTTTTATCTCACCCGATAACGCCTACGTTTCTCTGAGCGTTCTCTTTGGAGCATGCATATTGTTTGTGGGAGTTTTTGAGCTTTTGTTTGCATTCACGGCAAAGCGATCGCTTCATACCTGGTGGTGGACGGTAATAACCGGCATATTTGATATTGTGGTCGGGTGCTTCATCCTGGCCTACCCCCACATGACCGTTACGATCTTACCCTATGTGCTTGGATTCTGGCTGTTACTCAGAGGATTTTCTGCAATTGCTTTTGCCCTTGATGTGAGAAGGTATGGGGTTTCGAACTGGGGTTTGCTTTTGGCAATCGCAATTGCGATCATTGTGTTTGGCATTTTAGTACTGTCGGTCCCTGCCTTCGGTCTGCTGGGCATTATCGTCTGGACCGCGGTGTCTTTTATCTTCGCAGGAATGTTCCGGATCTTTCTTGCAATTCATCTTCGAAGAATGAAAGAAGAGTTGGAATAGAACAATTCCTTTTATACAAGGATATCAGATCAAAACGTATTTCTATTCGATGCGAAAAAAATATTTTGTCGTTATAATTCTTTTTTCATCGCTGTTAACGGCGGCCCAGGTGCCCGTCCGCGATGAACCAAGGCATCATAATGTTTTTGAAAACAGCTATGTCCGACTCCTCGATGTATTTCTTTCTCCACATGATACCACTCAATTTCATGTGCACAACACTCCGTCAGTTTTCACAACGTTCACGAAAACTGCGACCGGCTCGCAATTGATAAGCGGGCAACCATCGGGAGATCTTTCAGTAGCTGGCAATTCATGGTATGACAGCCTTTCCACACCACGCATTCATCGTGTATGGAATGAGGACACGACCTGGTTTCATGTAATGGATATCGAGCTCATTGCCGGCAAACCGCACAGTGATCAACCTGTTTTACAGAACCCTTTTCTAAAACTATTTTTTAATAAATCACTTGCTAATGGATATCGACTCGAATTGCAACAGGATAACCGCGTAGAACTGCCTGCATCAGCCGTCGGCTATTTATTGTTAAGCATCGGCCATGCAGTGATTGAGTACAAGACAAATGATTATATGCAGCACCGCATTATGAAAAGTGGCCACTACATTTGGATAGAGCCCGGCAAGTCATTTTCTTTTATCTCACAAACAAATACCCCTTCATCGTTTGTGCTGTTACAACTCAAATAGTATATCGACATTTTGAAATATGCAATGATAGAAAATCCTATCTTCAAACCAGATTAAAACATTCCTCCAAATCATTTTTATATGTCAATTAAAAGAAGAGATTTTATCAATCTCTCTGCTATGGCAGCTGCCACCACTGTAGCAGCAGGTCTTGGTTCCTGTTCCAATGGACAAGCAAAAGAAAAAGGATCACCTGTTGACGAATTGAAATCCATGACAGGCGATGTCGTGCCCATTAACTTGCAGGAAAGAGAAGCCAGGGTAGAGAAAGCACAACGCTTACTTAGAGAAAATAAAATTGAAGCATTGATCCTGGACTGTGGCACTTCACTACAATATTTTACCGGTATCAGTTGGTGGCCCAGTGAACGGACTATGGTCGCCATCATTCCTGCAAAAGGCGATATAAAATATGTTTGCCCCGGTTTCGAAGAAAATCGTCTTCGTGAACTCATCAAAATTGGAAAAGACGTCTATGCCTGGCAGGAAGATGAAAGTCCCTACAAACAAATGGCCACTGCATTAAAAGATGCAGGCATCCGATCAGGTAATGTGGGTATTGAAGAAAGACTTCGTTTTTTTATCCTGGATGGTGTGCGTAAAGAAGCTTCGTATTTAAATTATATAAGCGGTGATCCCATCACCATGCCTTGCCGCATGATAAAATCATCGGCTGAACTGTCCTTAATGCAAAAGGCAGCAGATATTACATCGGCTGCTATAAAATTTGGTATCACTCAATTGCGCGAAGGTATGACACAGCCTGAACTCGCTTCTACTATCGATGATGCGCAAAGAAAGTTAGGCGGTCAACCTGAGTTTTCATTAGCGCTTTTTGGTGAGTCATCCTCATTTCCCCATGGCAGCACCAAGCCCCGAACATTAAGGAAAGGTGATATCGTCTTAATGGATTGCGGATGCACAGTAGAAGATTATTCTTCTGATATTACAAGAACGATCGTCTTCGGTGCTGAACCGAGCAAACGCCAGGAGGAAATATGGAAGCGTGAACAACAGGCACAGGCTGCAGGATTCGCCGCCGCAAAAATTGGTACAGCCTGTGAAGAAGTCGATGCCGCTGCGCGCAAAGTGATTACGGATGCAGGCTTTGGACCAGGATATAAACTACCGGGATTGCCGCATCGCACCGGTCATGGAATTGGGATGGACGGGCACGAATGGGGCAATATGGTAAAAGGAAATAAGCAAGTTTTACAACCAGGAATGTGCTTTAGTATCGAGCCTACTATTTCTATTCCCGGAGAATTTGGTGTGCGATTAGAAGATTGCGTTTACATGACTGAACAGGGACCCCAATGGTTTTCAAAAACCAGCAAATCGATTTCTGAGCCATTCGGTTAATAAAAATGTCCCGGGGATTGGGACATTTGATCATTGCCTGCAAACCTTCAGGCAATGATCATTTAAACTTATCCGGGAATTGTTTTACAATACCCTCAGTGAGCATATCCGACATTTCGAGAATTTCGTTATGCACTTTATCATAAGCAGCAACATCCCCGTCATAATCTTTCTTAATTCTGGCAACAGCCTCATCCGTCGTTAATTTAAGATGGTCATGCATCATCTTTTTCATATCATCCTCTTTCCAGTCGGGATTTGCTTTACTAAGGAAACCTGATATTTCATCGGCATTAGCAAACCATTTTTTATTTGCTGCATCCAACGCTGCATTATCAGAGGCTTTAGCAGCCTTTACAACATCCGCAGCAATGATGATGTGATCATGAAGCAAGGCAGTTAATTTAGTTCCTGCAGCCTCGCCATATACAGGTTTGATAGCGTTACCGATATCATCCTGATTTTTCAACAACCTTTTCACTGCCTGGTCAGCGCCCGGGAGACCGTCTGTAAGACACAGGATGACATTGCGTGTCCACGTCACATGGTCTTCCCACAATTTGCGCATATTTGTACGGAGTTCATTGGCAGCCTGGGTAGAAAAACTCACTTTCATATTCATTTGTCCAAATGAATCAAATGAAATAGAAACGATCATTAATATTGCAATAGCAATAGATATAGCCTTATACCTTTTCATATCTGTATAGTTTTAAAGTTGAACTGGAACTTTATAATGGTTCGCAGGCATTAGAGTTACCAGGCAGGCCTTGGGTTACAAATTTGGGCAGGTAAATTCGAAGCTTGGGTGGCTGGAGGCAGATAAAGTTTAAGCAAGTGAGGCATTTGCAAACGGAATGCTATCATTGAGCCGGATATGAAAATACTTTTCCAAAGCCACCAGGAATTCTTCTTCGCTGTTCAGTTGCAATTCTGCTACACTATCTCCTTCTGTGATTTTTATTTTTTTGGCTGTGACGGTTATCCGTCCATTTTCTGTTGGCAGGGAACAAAATTTATTTTGAGTAAAATGCGATAGTGGCGAAGTCTGGTTATAATGGCACATGTCTTTGAATTCACTCAAATCTCTCTTTTTTAAAGTGAACATATATTCGGGGACCCAGTTTTCGCCGACCTGCTTAGAAACATTATAGTACAAGTCGTCATGTCTTTCGATCCTGAAACTTCCTCTTTCATCATTGTGAATTGTATTTAGTTCGATCTTCAGAGGACCAAAGGCGAATTCACCAAAACCTACATCAGCCAGGTAATCTATAGAATCTATCTTTGCAATGATCGCGAGGTGGTCAAACTCAGGCGAAAAAATTTGCTGCTCTTGATTAAATACTCTTGCAGAGACCATTTTTACATTAAAACCAATTGAATTTAGCAATTCATGGAATATGCCGTTTAATTCATAACAAAAACCACCTCTTCGTTTGATAACGACTTTTTCGAAAATATTCGCAAGGTTTAAGTCAATGGGAATTTTGTAGTGGATGTCAAGATTTTCAAATGGAATGTTCAAAAGATGTTTCTTCTGAAGAGCATTTAGTAACCCTATAGTAGGTTTTATGCTGCCTTTATAGCCTATCCTTTCCAGGTATTTTTCTATTTCCATTTATTTCCCGGCGATTTGAAAAAATGAATTTACTGATTACAATGCACTCCTGTTGGTTGTGTATCAACTTGAACTAATTAA